>Ga0180215_1000577_pt1 | contig 45615 bp, 41 predicted proteins | sample eDN3rd37CBELigBY_FD_128871 | JGI IMG/M metagenome (GOLD analysis project Ga0180215, IMG submission 128871) | Enriched backyard soil microbial communities from Emeryville, California, USA - eDNA 3rd pass 37_C BE-Lig BY (version 2) (version 2) | ecosystem: Environmental > Terrestrial > Soil >... | reverse complement strand
GAACCTGATGCAGCCCGCAGGAATGAATGTCCCACCGAACCTGATGCAGCCCGCAGGAATGAACATCCCACCGAACCTGATGCAGCCCGTAGGAATGAATGTTCCACCGAACATGATGCAGCCCGCGAGTATGAATGTCCCACCGAACCTGATGCAGCCCGCAGGAATGAATGTTCCGCCAGTATTCAGCCCTACATCTCACATGAATCAGCCAACTGCTTATCATCCGATGTCCATGATCTCTCCGGCACCCATCATGACAGGAGGGATGAATCCAGCGTTCGATATGGCATATGAGGCACATCCTCCATATACGATGCATGCTGGCCCGAACGTATCGCCACTGGGTGCGAATGCGAAGCCGAACGTATCGCCGCTGGGTGCGAACGCGAAGCCGAACGTATCGCCGCTGGGTGCGAATGCGAAGCCGAACGTATCGCCGCTGGGTGCGAATGCGAAGCCGAACGTATCGCCGCTAGGCGCGAACATGATGCCGAATGTCTCTCCGCTTGCTAAGGATATGCCGGTACCGCTCCCAACACCTATCGAGCCTACGGCAGTTCGAGACCCATATCGTTACTACGAACCATTCGTTGGGCCGTTTGATCCGTGTCCGCCGATGAAGGTGAAGCGATACGTCGTGCCGATCAATCAATATATTAACTTCCAACCGATGGATCTCCCTCAGTTCGCTCCAGCTGAAGCATTGCACAGAGGAACGCTATGGCCGCTGCTGTTCAGTCCGTATGAGCCGAAATGACGATCGATGAAAGGAGAGAATCTGTGAACATGAAGATGAAGGCGAAGACGGTGTTGGATAATGAATATTATAGAAGGCTACATGAACTGCAGTCGATAGATTTCGTGCTGGTCGAGCTTCAACTCTATCTCGATACACATCCACACGATATGCGTGCATTAGAGCAGTTCAACCACTATGCCCAAGTTCGGAAGGGTCTCATGAGAGATTTTGAGGCGTCCTACGGACCTTTACAGCAGTTCGGCAACAGCTTCTCGGGTTATCCTTGGCAGTGGAACGACGCTCCGTGGCCATGGCAAGTGTGAACATACGTGCAGTCAGATCGTGATACAGGAGGTATAGAAGACCCATGTGGATCTATGAGAAAAAACTGCAATACCCAGTCCGTGTTAGCAAGTGCGACCCACGAATGGCAAAATTCCTAATCGAGCAATACGGTGGTGCAGACGGAGAACTCGCTGCGGCACTACGTTATCTGAATCAGCGCTACTCGATACCGGATAAAGTCATCGGACTGCTAACAGATATCGGCACAGAAGAGTTCGCTCATCTAGAGATGATCGCGACGATGGTCTATAAGCTGACGAAGGACGCTACGCCGGATCAGCTGAAGGAAGCCGGACTCGGTGCTCACTATGCAGATCATGATAAAGCGCTGTTCTATCACAATGCAGCGGGTGTTCCTTGGACGGCTGCATACATCCAAGCGAAAGGCGATCCGATCGCCGATCTATATGAAGACATCGCAGCAGAGGAGAAAGCGAGAGCTACGTATCAATGGCTCATCGATATGACAGATGATGTCGATCTGCAAGACGGACTGAAATTCTTAAGAGAACGTGAGATCGTGCATTCCCTTCGCTTCCGTGAAGCGGTGGAGATCCTCAAAGAAGAGCAGCATGCGAAGAAGATTTTTTAGCAAGATCAACGATGTGAATGAACCCCGCTTTGCATATAGCAGAGCGGGGTTTCTCATGCGCCAAGCTTCTCGAGCCGCTAGATTCAAGTCTCCACAGCGGTCGGGATCGATCCACACTGTAAGAGTCATCATACGGTATTATTTCAATTGTTGATGAAGCCACTTCGCATATTCTAGCGGGCGCACGACGGCAGTTCGATAGGCTGGCAGATCATTAATCTGCAGGAAGATGTTACGGCCAGGCTTCGGATTAATCTCGATCAACCAGATCTTGCCGTCTCGGTCAATCGCGAGATCCAGTGCCAGTTCACATAGACGTCCATACTCCCGTTCAAGCTGCTCGACGATATCGAGTGCGAGCCTCTCCGCTTTCTTCTGGATGTCCAGGATGAACGAATCCTGCTCGAATCGCTGCTTAAGTAAGCTTCTCATCTCCACTGCCCTACCTCCACCGTGGAGATTACTCGTCACACTGCGAGCCGCACCGATTCTCCCAGCACAGCCGGTCTTTCCCCATCGTCCCTCACGATCCTTCTGTATGAGCATGCGAAAATCATGCACTCTGCCGGTGTGCAAGGATATATCGATGCCTTGTTGCATCAAGTATTTGCGGCTGTTCACCCAGATGATCGCTTTACGAACTAAGGCCCTGGTTCCTAACGTTTGTTCGGAGATGATGCGTCGATCCGAGTCTCGTCCTTGGATCAGATACGTGTCATCATCGATCTTCTCGATCCGCATAATCCCTCTTCCGCCTGTACCATTCACCGGCTTCAGGAAGACAACTTGATGCTTCGCGATGAACTGCAGTAGTCCTCTTCCCCGGTGGAACAGCTTCGTATCAGGCAGATGATCCTTGATGAGTGGATTCTGTGAGAACAGCTCATGGATGCGCCATTTGTTCGCAAGAGGCCGGTTCAGATAGTTCAGCTGCGGATATCGATTACGGAAAGTGATCAGTTTTCTGAAGCGATCCGACTGTTGATAGCGGCATCGATCGAAGACCAGGTCAGGGAGCTCCGTCCAGCTACGATGCCATCTGCGCTTCCGGTGATCATAGCGGATCGCTTGGATACGAGCACGACTATAATCGACATCCTCGGGAGTGAATAAGAAAGCGTCGATCCCCAGCCGACTGGACTCGGTCAACAACCTGCGCATATAGGCTTTCTCTTCGATCTGTTTACGGTCGTTCAGATATAACGTCATGATGCCCAACTTCAACTGAGCCATGTCCTGTCACCTACTTCATACCAGATTAGATTATGGAACCGTTCTGCGATAAGTCGGCGGCTAGAGCTCCATACGCGGTTCTCAACCGAGCAGATAGTATCGTCGCAATCTGTCACTTACGTTTTCGACCTCGCTTTATTCACTAGATATTTGCAGTATAGAACGGTATTCATGAGGGACTTCTCGCGAATATGGGGTTCATCGAACTTCATCGGCTTCGCATTCGCCTCGAAGAACCAGATGTGCCCTCTAGCATCGACTCCGATGTCCATGGACATCTCTCCTAGCTTGGAACGGTTGCTTCTCTCGATCTGGCGCGCGACCGCAAGAGCCGATGTTCGTACATACCGCAGGATGCGCTTCGCTGCATCATCACCGAACACCGCTCTCAACAGCTTGGAAGGGTCTTCGATCGACCCTCCACGAGGCACATGCGTCGTGATGCTCTTGCTGCCAGCGACGCGTGCACCTACACCAGCGACTGACCATTTGCCCTTACTGTTTTTCTGTACGAGTACGCGAAGATCGAATGACCTACGTCTATAGCGCGACAGGAAGATGCCCTGCTGGACGATATAAGGCTCTTCGTGAATGATGGTATGAAGCTTCTTCTTCAGCCCTTTGGCTGTTCGGAATCGGTACCGAGCTGGAGACTTTCCTACCTGCATACTTAATCGATATGGCTTCACATGACCTTCCACACGGCGAAGCTGCATGATGCCGGAGCCTGCTTTGCCCGATTCGGGCTTCAGATAGAGAAGAGGCGATATGGCGAACATCGGGAGCAGCTTAACCTGTGGTCCCCATTGCACGGTATACGGTATCAGGTGCTTCGTCTTGTTAGATGCACTGAGCCATTGAAACAGCTGCCATTTGTTGAAAAATGATGGATTGTAAAATTGGATATGCGGGTGATCCATACACTGTCTGATCACTTCTTGGACTTCAGGATCCTGCTCATCCTTGCGCGAAGGTACGCGGTTGTAGATGACAACCGGTCTTGGAATCTGCCGGCGGACCCAGCTTTCTTCCGTTTTATCGTACGTGTAGGCGAAGATCCTCCGTCGCTTGAGCTGCAGCTCCCTAGGGGTGACGACATAGATATGAAGCCCGTAACGAAGTCCCATCTCGATCAGATCGACGAAATTTTGCGAATTCCCTCGAAACGGTCTTAGGTCGTCATGCATCGCGAGGATCGCGACGACCTTCGATTTCTTACGAGCATGCGGATGTCTCTGTTCATGTATCTCCATCAGCTGTCACTCCCGGATCGAAACTTGCTCAGGTATAAGCAATAGTCAAGAAGATGCCTTAACGATTGTTTTCCTTGGTGCTTGAGCGATGGGTGCTTGAAGATCGAACGGCCTGGCTTCGCATTCGCTTCGAACATCCAGATGTTACCCCCCGTATCGATTCCGATATCAAATCCCAGCTCTCCAACGCGATGCTTCGATTTGCGCTCGATCACTTCCGCAAGCTTGATCGTCTCTCGTTTCGCCGTATCGAGTATCTCGTTAGCACGAGAGCCGAATGTGAGATTCAGTGCCTGCTCCGGTGTTAGCAGCTTGCCGCCGTTACGGATATGGGTAGTCACGCTTCCTCTACCCGCTTTCTTCGCGCCTATACCTGCGACGACCCATCTGTCGGAGCGGTCCTTGTTCAGATGAAAGCGAAAATCGATCGGGCAACGGTCGATCTCAGCGAGACGAATTCCTTGCTGACAGACATACCGACTTAAACTCGCCGTTCTTCTGCGGATCGCTCGCTGTAGGTCGATGAAACGGCCGAACCGCAGCAGTGTGTTCTGTCCATTGCGTCTGTAACGCATATAGTAACCGCTCCTCGGCTTATACGTAATCCGCATGATGCCCCTGCCTAGGCTACCGCTCGTCGGCTTCAGATAGACGAATCGATGCTTCTGAAGCATCTCCTTGATCTGTACGAAGGTTGGACCTGTGATCGATTCTGGTACATGCTGCTCGGCCTCCGTCTCTCCATCGAGCAGAGCATAAACCTCAGACTTATCGAAGAAATTCCAGTTAAAGATCGGCACTCCTCGTCGCTGGAATCGTTCCTTCAGGTTCTCCATGGAAGCTAGTCGCTCGCTACGGCGGCTTCCCATCCGGTTATAGACGACATCAGGCAGCGGCACGGTCTTCCTGACCCAGCCGCCACTGGCCGTCATGAAGTAACCGCCAACGGTCTCATCGCTCCAGTTCACATCCTGTGGATGGAAGGCGAAGCAGTAGGATTTCTTATACCCTGCAGTCACATAAGGGCGAATGATGCTTGATCGCGAGGCTGGGCGGCTCGTCGTCATCATCCCGATCAGCGGACCGAGCCGCAGGTTGTTGGCGCCATCCTTGATAGCGAAGCATGATCCTGCTCGTGGGACCATCAGTTGTCGGCGCAGATTCGTAGACAGATATAGATGATTGCCGGACTTTCTTATGAGCCGGATAGGAGCCTCTAGTGAATGTTGACCTACGCTAAGTCGCAGGTGCTTAACTCCGGACAGCTTTAACTGGGACAGGAGTGCGCGAGTAACATATACAGCCTTATCTGAGCGGTTGGTAAAATGGATCCTCAAGTTCGTCAAACTCATATCATTAACCCTCCTAGTTGCCTGTCGAACAAATAATGCGCATAGTGAATCAGATTCGAGATGCTAGCCCTTCTAATGTGTGAATCGTGAAGCTGAGCGAAGACTGATCTGCCTGGCTTCGAGTTCACTTCCAAGATCCATACTTGACCGTTCTGATCGACGCCAAAGTCGATCCCTAGCTCTACGAATCGGCCGGCTTCACGCTCTAGCTGCTGCGGGATCAGCTGCGAGAGATTCTCTAGCTCCTGTGTGATCGTCTCCACTTCGATCTCGTCATACTGCTCGCGAAGGAATGAGTGAAGCGGGGCGCTCTTTCCTCCGCCATGGATGTTGGCCGTCAAGCTACCGGGGCGGCCGATGCGCACGGCCATACCGGTGAGCTGCCAGCAGCCGTCGCCACTCTTCTGCATGAGCGAACGTACGTCGAATGACTGACCGGAGGCTGTCTGGAGCGATAGATATCTCTGCAGCAAGTATTTCTTAGAACCCATAAATCTGGTGAGCCATCGAAGAAGCTGCGGCAGCGCATCAAAGCTTGCATAGATCGGCTTATTCCTCGAGTCCCTTCCCGTGACGACATACTGATCATCTGTTACACGTTCGACGCGTATGATCTTCTTGCCGTGCGAGCCCGCATTAGGCTTAAGGATGCAAGACCGCTCATATCGCAGCCACTCCGACACTTGATCGATGTCCGTTAAGACGTGAGTCTCCGGCAGATATGTGCGCAGCTGGGGATCATGTGATAGGGACTGCTGAACCTGCCACTTGCCACTCAGACCACGCATGAGGAAGCGTACAGTCGGCAGTCGTCTGATCCGACTGATCGCCATATTGTACCGGGCATATTGAGCCCGACCAGAGTAGAAGCATCGGTCATAGACGATAGCTGGTATCGATCGACGTACTTTATGCCATCTGCCAGTTTCCGTGCGGTACTGATAGCCGATGACAGAGCTTGAACGCCAATCGATGAACAGCGGATCGAAGATGATCACATCGACACCACTTTGCTGCCCTAGTGTACTTAGGCGTCTATAGAAGCCTCGGTCGGTGAATGGTGGAACACCGTGTCCGCTAAGCCTATGGCGGTAAACGACCATGATGCCTAAACTTTTCTTATCCTGTACACGTTTCATTCTGCTCACCTACATTCCAGAGAGGAAGCGGCTATACTGCAGTAGCTTCTTCACGGACGGCCTGATCTTCCCATCGGTTAGCGGGGTGCCGTCTTGTTTAGAAGGCTTCGAGTTTACTTCCAGCAGCCATACTCTACCAGCCTGATCAACAGCAAGATCGATCCCTAGCTCAGCGAAGTGATAAGGAATCTCCGACTCTAGTGTCTGAGCGATAGCAAGCGCGGCTTTATGGAGTCTCTTATATACAGCTGTGTGCAGATGATCCGGCAAGCTCGATTGCGTGAGAGCAGCTCTAGCCGTACACATCGTGCCGCCTCGAGCGACATTCGACACGAAGCTCTGATTGCTGGCGATGCGTCCGACGATGGAAGTGATCGTCCATTCGTTACGATCGTTCTTCTGTACGAGGGCACGGAAATCTACGGGACGTTCTTGTACGGTGATCAAGGTTAACCCCTGCTGGATGAGATATCGCTTACCTCGAACCTTGCTCTTGATGGTGGAGAATGCTTTCGATAGTGAAGGATATGATTTGCGGATAGCTCCATTCAGACTTGCGTACTGGCATAGGATGCGGTCCTTGGATCTGGACACACGGATGATTCCTTTGCCGAGGCTACCGGTTACAGGTTTAAGGAATACAGAGCCGTACCGCTTGCACATCGTGTTTAACTGCTCGTATCTTGTGAGAAGATGAGATTCAGGAAGATGCTTATGGATGGCTACGTTCCTGGCTAAGGCATGGAATACTTCGTTCTTATCGAGAAATTTCTCGTTGAAGATGCTGCCGCGATGACGAGATTTTACATAGGTGAAAAATTGTTGTACGCTGTCCTTGTTCTCTAATCTTCTCGTCGTCAGACGATTGTAGACGATATCTGGTAGTGGAACATGCATACGTGTAAAGCGATCATAGACGATGCGCCAACCGTGGATCTCTTCGTGCGAGGTATCGTCGGGCGTGAAGAAGTAGACGATACCACCATAGGTGCGGCTGGCTCGATGCAGCTCCTTACAGAACGATGTGATATTGCCGAACGGTCGATCGGCATGCTGGCCGGCTCGCGGCAATAGGATACCGATGACAGGTCCCAGCCTGATCGTCTGTGTGCGTCGATTGTATGCGATGCGGAGGATGTCCCCATCTATAAGCCCCATACCATGAGCCGTTCGCTCTGTCAGACGGATGATGCGCTTCGAGCTGCGTATGAGAGGGAGCACGACCATCGTCAGTCGGCGCGCACCGAACTCGAGGGTGAGCGGACGACGCGTCGGGATCTTATATCGCTTGATGATCGAAGCGCTCATCTGCATGCAATCATCCTGAGAGATTCCGCTTGTCAGGACATGAATTTCGGTTCTTATAGCGGACATGCTGGATCTCCTTCTTGCTTAGACGTATGTACTTCATCATATGTCCTGATAAAATTCTTGGTGAATAATCAAGCGCCTAGAGGTGATACGATGGGAAACATGGTATTCCTAGTAGCAAGTGTAGCGATCGCAGCCTTCATCGGCTATGTGACGAACTTTCTGGCGATCAAGATGCTGTTTCATCCTAGGACAGCTCGGAAGATCAGGGGGCGGCGAGTGCCGTTCACACCGGGCTTGATACCGAAGCGCCGTGGCGAGATCGCAGTCGCACTGGGGAAGGTCGTCAGTGAATACTTGGTCACAGCGGACGGGATACGAGACATGCTCCTGCGACCAGAAGTACGTGGTCAGGTGGAGCAGAAGCTACGGCAGCTGATCGAAGATTGGGCAGCGCGTGGTGAGACGCTCGAGGAGATCGCCGCGCGACTCATAGGAGCGGAAGCGACGGATGATGCGAAGCGAACGCTGGAGGAGCTGCTCAAGCAGCTAATCAAGAGCGAGGTAACCCGGCTGTGGACGACTGCCCCGGCCGGCGCGAAGGGTGTGGAGCGAGTAGAAGCTCAACCTTCTAATATAGCGGAGCTATACGGTGATGGGGATGGCGAGGCAAGTGGACATACACCGGATATCAGCGGAGCCGAGCTCCATCACGTTACGGACGAAGGTCAACATACACCAGATAGCCGATCTGTACTTCATCGGCCGTTATCAGACGTGTTCGATAAACTTCAGATCCCGGTTAGACAGCTCGTCGAACGTGAAGGGGCATCTCGCGTGATGTCAGCGCTTCGAGAAGAGCTCTCATCTGCGAGTGGTATGCGGCTGGTCCATAATATCGTGACGAAGATACTGGACGGACTCGGCGGCATGATGGGCATGTTCGCCGGCATGTTCCTCGATGAAGATAAGATCGCCGTCAAGGTACGGAGTGGGATTCTGTCTTATCTGAACACACCCGGTGCTCATGAGGCGATCGCAGGAGTACTCTCCAAGCAGCTTGACCAGCTGGTGATGAAGACGCCGGCGGAGCTGCTTAGCGGGCTACGGGAGCAGCTCGAACCGCATGTGGAGGAAGAGGAAGAACGCCTAAGCGACGGCGAATGGTTCGCCGCTCTGGCAGGTCGTATGTTGCCGGTAGGTGCTTGGTTGGATCGTTTCTGGGGATTAACACCTCGCGAGATCCTAGATGGGCGTACCGAGTGGCTCATCGAGCAAGCTCCTAGCATCACACATCGTCTCGTGGCGACTGCGGCCGATCACATCGAGCAGGCCATGCGAGCGATCAATCTACCTAGACTAGTGCAAGAGCAGGTGGAGAATTTCCCGATGGAGCAGGTGGAGCAAGTTATCCTCAGCATCACAGGTCGTGAATTCAAAGCGATCACATGGCTAGGTGCATTCCTCGGGGGTCTGATCGGGATCGTACAGGCGCTGCTCTACATATGGCTCGGATCATAGGCGAGAGTGGCTCGTTATCTGGTCAGCCGAACAAGTCCTTCCGATCATACATATATGACCGCTTCGATACATAACTTGTACTAATGGTGGTTGTATATGAAGGAGGGATTGTCATGATTGTTCGAAAGAAACGCACGATCGTATATTTTGCACTGGCTGTCGGGATGCTCATCTACGCGGTTCCGCGCTTGTCGATCGGTCAGGGGTGGACTTCGGAGACCATATTCGCTGTTGCGTGGTTAAGCATGTCGCTATTGATCATCGCGGCACAGCTACATGAGCTGTTCGGAGTGGATGAGAAGGTCGAGCAAGACATCAAAGCGATCAAACGGTATAAATATTGGAGACTCGAACAAAAAATCGTGGAGCGGTCACAACGCAATCGAGCGCGTCAATAGATGGGCTGCCTAGATGGCCGTCTGTTCGGCAGTGCTGCCGGACCTGGGCAAACAGCTACATAAATTCGTCGCAGAGCACAGCCAGCGGATGTCTGGTGGTGCTTTAGCTGTTTTTCTCGTATAATGCAGGTAGTATGACAGATGAGTACAGTACCGAACATAGAGGTGTAACAGATGAAGATGACTAATGGTGGAGATCATGATCAAGCTGAGCAACGAATGAGCAGCGATGTCAATGCGCAGCACATGCATGATCCTGCTGCAGATCTTATACGGGAAGTCGAGCAAGGCCATGCTGTACCCATCACCAAGCATGAGCAGATCATCCGATATATCGTGTCACTCAAGCCTGGGAGCAAGATATCTGTTCGTAAGATCGCACGCGAGATGGAAGTAAGCGAAGGGACGGCATACCGCGCGATCAAGGAAGCCGAAACACTAGGCATCGTAGCGACGAAGGAGCGAACAGGCACAGTGCGGATCGAGAAGCGGGAGCGGCAGCTCGAACACTTGACGTTCGCTGAGGTAGTCGAGATCGTGAATGGCCGTGTGCTCGGTGGTGCTGCTGGACTCGGCAAACAGCTACAAAAATTCGTCATCGGTGCGATGGAGCTGGACGTCATGCTTCGCTATATCGAGGCACAAAGCTTACTGATCGTCGGCAATCGATACCGTGCTCACATCCGTGCGCTTCAGCAAGGTGCGGGCGTGCTGATCACGGGAGGGTTCGACGCATCAGACGAGGCGAAGAAATATGCGGATGAGCTATGTCTGCCGATCATCTCTTGCGATATGGATACATTCACCGTCGCTTCTACGATCAACAGAGCGATCTATGATCGTAACATCAAGCGCAAGATCGTCCTCGTCGAAGATATCGTCTCTATCAACGAACGAGTAACGACGCTCAAACCGACCCATACGCTAACCGAGATGAAACGATTGATGGAGGAAAGCGGGCTACGGCAGTTCCCAGTCACAGATGAGTGGAATCGTCTAGTCGGGGTGATCACGTCGACTGATATCAATGGGGAGTCTGATGTGTGGACAGTGGATAAGCTGATGACGCGCAATCCGATCACAGTGAATCTGCAGACTTCCGTTGCATCAGCCGCGCATCTTCTCGTATGGGAAGGGATCGACCTGTTACCGATCGTCGATGTGAATCGCAAATTGATCGGTGTCTTATCCCGACAGGAAGTGTTGAATGCGCTCAAATATTCACAGAAGCAGCCGCAGGGCGGAGAGACGATCGAGGATCTGATCTTAAGCGAGTTCGAGGAGCTTCGTGATTCGCGTGGGCAACTGAAGTTTCGTGGCCCGATCACACCGCAGATGACGAACAATATGGGGACCGTCTCCGAAGGCGTACTCACCACCCTCGTCACGAAAGCGGCCTATCGGGCGGTGAAGGAATGGAAGAATAGTGATCTCGTGCTCGATAATATCTCAACGTATTACCTGCGACCAGTGCAGATGGAGAGCGTCATCGAGATCTGTCCGACGATCATCGAGGTGAGCCGCCGATATGGCAAGGTCGACGTTGAAGTATTTGCAGGTGAATCACTCGTAGCGAAAGCGATCTTAGCCGCGCAGCTCATCGAACACGAGGGTTGATATGGCGGGATACAAGCGGCATCAGGTGACGTAATCCTTATGACTTACGGGGTTGTTGCTTCGCGATAAGCTGGCTGAAGATTCTTCTGTTGCGTATGCCCGCAAATAAGTTGAACAGCCCCATGAGCAAAAAGATCGCCCCTATGATCGAACGAAGCCAGTTCGCCTCGAATAGGAAGATCTGGATGATGGCGATCGCGATGAGCATGATGCCCATGCTGATGTTCATCCTCGCCTGAAACAAGCCGCGCACTGCGGCGTCTGTAGCCCGGCGATAACGGAAGCTGAATAGGAATGACAACACAGCGCATAGCACGACGATTGCGAGCAGCACACTGTTCGAGATGAATTGCGTCCAGGTATAGCCCGCATCGGGTTCTATAACCGGTATCGTTCCGGCGTTCGTTGCTGCGCTTAAGATTAATGACTGATCCATCATCTGTTGTATCGCTCCTCCTAAGATAAGTACTTGCCTATTGTAGCACAATGTGAGAGCAACAAGACAGTGAGGATGGTTAACAGCTCAGTCAGCTAACCTGCCGGCATATAGCGGTTCGCCCACAGCCAGACGCGCATCTCAGCATCCGCGATGAAGATCGAGTTGATCTCGACGACGTAGCTCGCCTTCCCTTCATCGAGCGTGAACACCTTCCTGCCGAATAGTCTCTTGATATAGTCGGGCTCCAGTCGACTGACCTCCTGACCGATCATGAATTTCAACTCTTCTCGGGCTAGCTTCTGTAACTGAGAAGTCGTGACATCATCCAGATCTGGATATGAAGCGGGATTATGGATCGAGATGTCGACTGATTTTAGCTGAGTAGGATTTTTCACTTGTTGATGGGTTTCCAGTCTTTCCTCTAGATGGTCCTTCTGTTCCTTCAATATCTCGTTCTGTTGGACGAGATAGTCAAAATTGTCCACATACAGGGACATGAAGATGGCAGCCCCGATGATCATCCCGGACATCAAGATGCCGAGAACTTGAACCCAGCTAGCGTAACGTTGGAAGTTCGGTACCCTCAAGGCTGAATGCCTCCTCCACATATCCACTCGATAAGCTTGGATGCTACATATGCTCCGAAGAACGCACTGACGATATGCAGCAGCTGTTTGATCGCGGGAGAGATCGCCCCGACGAGTAAGTTGGACTCGATATATCGTAAAGGATCGATCGTACCTCCGATCACGATGACGACTGCCCATATCTTAAAATTCGTCGCGATCCTCAGCATCTCTACCTTGGGAGGCTGTAACGTGAGCACGGAGCCGATCCCCCCTAAGAGTGCAGCACCGAATATGACCCCGAAGGCGATGAAAAAGTCAAGCACTAGCTTACCGAGAAAATCCTGCAAACTCATCCTTAGATCCCCCCATATGTAACGACTCGACGCTCGAGCAACATGGAGCTACTGCTCATGCGAACGCAATCGCCAAGCGTATCCTGTCCGTAGTATTGCCTTGTACATGTAGACGGTGTATGTTCCCGCCTTCTCTATATGTATGGGACTAGACCTAGCTTGTATGATAAAATAGTAAGATGAATGAATAAGTGATCGTGCGTTTCTCACGAGATGCCATGAATACATGGCGTATTCTTCTTCTCGACAATAGAAGGGTTGGTGAGGTTCGGTGAGCGGCTTCGTGCATCTGCATGTACATAGCGAATACAGCCTGTTGGATGGAGCGGCACGCGTCCAAGACTTAGTGGCGACAGCTGCCAGACTAGGCATGTCTCATCTCGCCCTAACGGACCACGGTGTACTCTATGGCGCGATACCATTCTATAAAGCTTGCATCTCGCATGGCATCAAACCGATCATCGGCTGCGAGGTTTATATGACGACCGGGTCGCTCGAAGAGAAGGGCAGTCGCAAGGATAATCCCATCTATCATCTGATCTTGCTCGCGAAGAATGAGGTGGGCTATCAGAATCTGATGCGTCTCGTATCCGATGCGCACCTGCATGGGTTTCACTATAAACCGCGTGTCGATCTAGCGAGTCTGGAACGGTATTCGGACGGTCTGATCGCGCTAAGCGCTTGCCTCGGCGGGGAGATCTCTCAGCACCTACTCTATAACCGACATGATGAAGCAAGGGCTGCAGCGCTTCGTTATAAGCGGATATTCGGTGATGATTACTATCTAGAGCTGCAAGATCACGGCATCATGGAGCAGAAGAAGGTCATGCAAGGACTGATCGAGCTCTCTCAGCAGACCGATATCCCGCTGATCGCAACGAATGACGTTCACTATATCGCACGGGAAGACCAGGCGGTGCAGGATGTACTCATCTGTATCGGTACCGGCAAGACAGTCGAGGATGAGGATCGATTGCGATTCCCGAGCGATCAGCTATATATGAAGAGCGCTGACGAGATGGCGAAGCTGTTCGCTCATGTGCCGGAGGCGATCGCCAATACGGTAGCGGTCGCGGAACAGTGTGAGCTCACCCTTACATTCGGCAGGTCGATCCTGCCAGCCTTCAGACCGATTCCCGATGGGCAGACCGCTCATACGTATCTAACGGAACAGTGTGAAGCAGGGCTGTTGCACCGATATGGAGGTAAGAGGGACTGGGAAGAAGGCGAATTTCGCACAATTGCCGTAGAGAGACTCAGATATGAGCTATCTGTCATTGAACGAATGGGTTATTCCGATTACTTTCTTATCGTGTGGGATTTTATCCGCTATGCGCATGAGCAGAACATCGCAGTAGGACCTGGTAGAGGGTCGTCCGCAGGCAGCCTGGTCGCTTATGTGCTGAATATTACGAATGTCGATCCGCTGAAGTATAACCTGCTGTTCGAGCGATTCCTGAATCCGGAGCGTGTCTCGATGCCGGATATCGATATCGACTTCAGCGATGAGCGTCGTGATGAAGTGATCGACTATGTCATGCGCAAGTATGGCAGTGAGCATGTCGCACAGATCATCACGTTCGGGACGATGGCAGCCAAGGCAGCCGTGCGCGATGTCGGACGTGTGCTGAATCTCTCCTACGCTGAAGTAGATCGAACGGCGAAGCTCATCCCGAACCAGCTCGGCATCACGTTAGAGGCTGCACTGGCTCAGAGCCGGGAGCTGGCGGAAGCATGCCGCAAGAACGAGAAGACCGCACATCTGATCAACATCGCGCGCAAGCTCGAAGGGATGCCACGGCACGCTTCCACGCACGCTGCGGGCGTCGTCATCTCGCGCGAGCCGCTGACCGATCATGTACCACTTACGCAAGGCTCCGAGCAGATCGCGCTCACGCAATATTCGATGGAGCACCTGGAGTCGATCGGACTGCTCAAGATGGACTTCCTCGGTCTACGGACACTCTCGATCATCGAGCGGACGATTCGCTTCGTCGAGGAGCTAGGCGGCGCGCCGATCGATCTACACCAGCTACCGGACGATGATCCACTCACCTATGAGCTGCTCAGCAAGGGGGATACGACCGGTGTCTTCCAGCTAGAGTCGCCGGGGATGCGGCGTGTGCTGCGCGAGCTGAAGCCTTCTCAGTTCGAAGATATCATCTCGGTGCTGGCCTTGTATCGTCCTGGACCGATGGAGTTCATCCCGAAGTATATTCAGGGCAAGCATCGGCAGATCGAGGTCGAATATCCACATCCGACGCTAGAGCCGATCCTGAGGGATACGTATGGCATCATCGTCTACCAGGAACAGATCATGCAGATCGCTTCCAGGATGGCGGGCTTTAGTCTAGGGGAAGCAGATCTGCTGCGAAGGGCGGTATCGAAGAAGAAGCGCGAGGTGCTAGACGAAGAGAGAGCGCACTTCGTACGCGGCTGTACGGAGCAAGGACATGACGAAGCCTCAGCGCATGACGTCTACGATATGATCGTCCGCTTCGCGGACTATGGATTCCCGCGTGCCCATGCGACTGCATATGGGGTACTCGCGTACCAGACGGCCTATCTGAAGGCGCATCATCCGGCTGCCTTCATGGCGTCGATGCTGACGGCCGTGATGGGGACCCATCGTAAGGTCGCCGAATATATCGATGCTTGTCGCAAGATGGGGATCGCCGTCCTTCCACCGGATGTGAATGAGAGCGGCATCCTATTCACGCCACTTACAGACGGCTCCATCCGCTTCGGGCTTGCAGCGATCAAGAACGTCGGCACGTCCGCGATGGATTCGATCATCGCAGAGCGTCAAGAGAAGCCTTATGCGGATCTGCTCGATTTCTGCCTGCGCGTCGATCTGCGCGTCTGTAACAAGCGCGTCATGGAATCGCTCATCCTATGCGGGGCCTTCGATTCCTTGCCAGGCCATCGCGCACAGCTGCTCGCGATGCTAGATGAGACGATGGAAGCAGCGCAGAAATGGAAGAAAGAGCGCGAGGATCTGCAGCTGCATCTATTCGGATTCACCGAAGAGGCGCAGTGGACCGTCGAGCCGCCAGAGGTACGACCATTCCAACGCATGCAGCAGCTGGAGCTGGAGCGGGAGCTGCTGGGACTATATCTGTCTGGTCACCCGCTGGATGACTATGTCGAGCTGCTAGAGAAGATGGAGCTCGATCCACTGTTGCTGCTGCCGGAATATCCAGATGGCAGTGAGATCATCACCGCTGGGATGATCGTATCTGTGAAGACGATCGTTACGAAGAAAGGCCAGCAGATGGCGTTCGCAGAGCTCGAAGACCAGACAGCATCACGTGCCGAGCTCGTCATATTCCCATCTGTCTGGCAACGTTGTGCAGCACTCGTGGACAAGGGTGAGCTCCTCGTCATCAAAGCGAAGCTACAGCAGCAAGATGAGGAGATTAAGCTGCTGGTGGATGATATCGGCCGGCTTGATGATCCGGCTGCACCTGCGCGGTTTACACGGCGCTCATCGGCACGCACACATGGCTCGCAGCAGCGTGTATTCGTCAAGATCCCGCAGTCCAAGGAACACCCTGCTGAGCTCCATCAGCTGAAGCAAGTGCTTGAAGAGCATCCGGGCGATCTCCCCGTCGTGCTGATCTATGAACGCTCGAAGAAGATCCTACAGCTGAACGAAGATTATAATGTGCAGATGACGAGCCGTCTGAAGGCGCGGATCGAAGCGATCATGGGCGAGGATTCCGTCCGCGTCCGTTAAAGTGGAACGTTGTTCGGTATACGAACCTACCTGCATACTCTGTGATTCATAAACCTGACTGATCGAATTCATCTATCGACGATGTTGTCACTTTTCACCGAGGAGCCGCATAGAATAGTTGTACATGCCTGTACATGAGGTTGTATTCGGTTCATTGGAGGAGAGAGGAACATGACGATGAGCAAGGCTGCCGAGTTTACCCTGAAACTTCTAGCAGATCGGGGCGTGCAGTTGGATGATATCGCGAATATCGTCTATTCGCTGCAGATTCCGTATAATTCCTCACTAACGATCGACGAGTGTAGAGCTAGTGTACTGGCCGTGCTCGAGAAGAGAGACGCACAGTATACCCTGATCACGGGTATCGCGCTAGATGAACTAGCTGAGAGAAGACTGTTGCCCCGTCCTCTACAAGAGATGATGGAGGCTGATGAGTCGCTGTATGGCGTAGATGAGGTATTGGCGCTCGGTATTACGAACGCTTACGGGATGATCGGACTAACAAGCTTCGGTTTTCTAGATAAGGAGAAGACGGGCATCATCCGCAAGTTGAACGAGAAAGGCGCGAGTATCCACGTATTCCTCGACGATCTTATTGCAGCACTAGCTGCCGCTGCGTCGGCCAGAATCGCTCATAAGAGCCAGAACGCTGCTCGCTACGACTGGAATCTAGAATCTGATCAGTAGATAGGCTATGAAGCAATCTTGACTACTGGACTCTATCGGCGAGATATTGAACCTTCAGGGGCTTTGTTGCGGGTGAATCAGGGGATATGGTATCATGATTCCATTGGCAGACAAGTAGATAAATGTTGCCATATCCTAGCCGCGCAAGGTAATATGATGTCGCGGCGCACGTAATGTGCCGATATACGGCCCATGGCGACTGGCGTGATGCTTACACAGCACATGGACTATAAGCCCTAAGGGCTTGGCATCTGCCGAGATTCTTCTATTGCTTATGTTTCGGATAATAGAACGGAGGATTATGATGTGGACCGTTATATATATCGCTCCGACACAGAAGATTGCTGATCGGATCAAGGATCGGCTTACGACCGAAGGGTTCCTCGTGCAGGTACGGGCGATTAATCTGACGAAACAACAATACGAGATCCTAGTTCCTGAAGGTGAATTGGACGAAGTACAAGAGGTGCTGAATACCATTCTACATTCATAGGTTTTGAATCTACGCTTGGAGAGGTGCAGAGTGTTAAAAGATATTTTTCAGAAAAAAAGAAGATATGCCACGATTCCTTCTGAAAAAACGAAACGGGAAATCCCGGACGGTCTGATGACCAAGTGCGCCAAATGCGGGACGATCCAGTACTCTAAGGAGCTGGAGAAACAGTTCAAAGTATGCCCGGCGTGTGGTTATCATGCTCGCTTGAATGCTCTCGAGCGTCTTGAGATGATGTTAGATAACGGCAGATTATTCGAATACGATAGTGACATGGTGTCGGTCGATCCACTGCAGTTTCCAGGCTATGCAGAGAAGCTAGAGAAGCACAGCGAGAAGACTGGGTTTCGTGATGCTGTGATTACTGGTGAAGGTACGATTAATGGATATCCGGTCGTCGTGGTAGCGATGAGCTTCGATTTCTTCGGTGGTAGCATGGGCTCAGTCGTCGGGGAGAAGGTGACTCGCGCGATCGAGACTGCTATTCAGAAGCACTATCCGTTGATCATCTTCTCTACATCTGGTGGGGCCCGCATGGAGGAGAGCATCCTCAGTCTCATGCAGATGGCGAAGACCAGTGCAGCGCTAGCGAGATTCAACGAACAGCGAGGGCTCTATATATCCGTAATTACAGATCCGACATTCGGCGGAGTACCAGCTAGCTTCGCGATGCTGGGTGATTACATACTGGCCGAACCTGGTGCCGCATTCGGCTTTACGGGTAGACGTGTTATCGAACAGACGATCCGTCAGAAGCTCCCGGACAACTTCCAGACGGCAGAGTTCAACTTACAGCACGGACAACTGGACAAAGTCGTGCATCGTAAGGATATGCGACAAGTGTTGGCGGCCATCTTGGAGCTTCATAGCAGAGGAGGTGTGACGCAACGTGGCGGGTGAATTATCTTTTGAGAAGCCTCTTGAAGAGCTCAGGGCTAAGATCGATGAGTTGAAGCGATTTGGTACGGAGAAGGGCATAGACTTCACGGAAGAGATCGCGAGATTGGAAGATCGATATGTGAAGCTCGCAGAAGAGATCTATACGAATCTATCGGTGCCGGATAAGCTACTGATCGCAAGACATGCCCAGCGACCGACGACCATGGATTATATCCATGCGATCATCGATGATTTTATCGAGCTGCACGGTGACCGCTTATATGGTGACGACCTAGCGATCGTTGGCGGCATCGGCAAGCTGGATGGTGTACCGGTGACGGTAGTCGGACACCAGAAGGGCAAGGATACGAAAGATAATATCGCACGAAACTTCGGCATGCCACATCCAGAGGGCTTCCGTAAGGGCTTGCGGTTGATGAAGCAGGCAGAGAAATTTCGCAGGCCGATCCTCACGTTCATCGATACTCCGGGTGCCTTTCCGGGAGGAGCTGCTGAGGAGCGTGGACAAGCCGAAGCGATCGCTCGCAATCTCATCGAGATGGCGAATTTTCGTGTGCCGATTATTTGTGTTATCATCGGAGAAGGTGGCAGTGGCGGCGCGCTCGCACTCGGTGTTGGGAACCGTATCCTGATGCTGGAGAATGCTGTATATTCGGTTAGTTCTCCTGAGGCAGCAGCTTCGATCTTATACAAGGATGCCAAGCAGTCACTGAAAGCAGCAGAAGCGATGAAGATTACGGCTGATCATATCGTCGAGCTCGGTGTCGCAGACGGTATCATCGCAGAGCCTCGCGGTGGCGCGCATCGTGATCTCCAGCAGCAGGCGGCATATATCAAGGATGCATTGCTTATACACCTCGGTGAGCTGCTCAAGCTGAGTGAGCAAGAGCTCCTCGACGATCGGTATAATAAATATCGCGCAATTGGCCAATATACGTTTATTCAACAGCTTGGTGAAGTACACTAATTAATAAGTTTGTTCATGCAACTATAAGATATATGCATCATAAGATCCTAGGAGGACAGAACCATGCGAAAAACGAAGATTGTATGTACGATCGGACCCGCTAGTGAATCACTTGAGATGATGAAGAACCTGATCGATGCCGGACTGAACGTAGCGAGACTCAACTTCTCCCACGGAGATTTCGAAGAACACGGCAACCGGATCAAGAACATCAGACAAGCCAGTAAGGAGCTAGGGAAGACCGTCGCGATCCTGCTGGATACGAAGGGTCCAGAGATTCGCATCGGCAAACTGAAGGAAGAACCGATCGATCTGGTCGAAGGCGAGCTGCTGACATTAACGACCGAAGAGATCCTCGGGGATAAAGACCGTATACATGTTACATATGCAGGCTTGCCGCAGGACGTACAAGCTGGGTCCACGATCTTGATCGATGACGGCCTGATCGGGCTAACAGTCGTCGAAGTGAGCGGAACAGAGATCAAGTGTAGGATCGTTAACGGCGGACAGATCAAAGGTCGCAAGGGCGTCAACGTACCCGGCGTGAAGACTTCCTTACCTGGTATCACGGAGAAGGACGCGGCAGATATCGTATTCGGAATCGAACAGGGCGTCGACTTCATCGCAGCATCGTTCGTACGTAAAGCAAGTGATGTGCTCGAGATACGCGAATTGTTAGAGAAGCATCATGCTGGGCATATCCAGATCATCTCGAAGATCGAGAACCAAGAGGGCGTCGACAACCTCGACGAGATCCTCGAAGTATCCGATGGTCTGATGGTCGCTCGTGGCGACCTAGGCGTCGAGATCCCAGCGGAGGATGTTCCGCTCGTGCAGAAGCGTATGATCGAGAAGTGTAATCTGGCTGGTAAGCCGGTCATCACGGCGACGCAGATGCTCGACTCCATGCAGCGCAACCCGCGTCCGACACGTGCAGAGGCGAGTGACGTCGCGAACGCGATATTCGACGGTACCGATGCGATCATGCTGTCTGGTGAGACCGCAGCAGGTAAGTATCCGACGGAATCTGTGCGTACGATGGCACGGATCGCGGAGCGTGCGGAAGCATCCTTGCCATATAGCGAGATGTTCAAGCGTCAGAGCAAGGCTCAAGAAGTGAGCGTGACCGAAGCGATCAGCCAATCGGTAACGAAGTCTGCCTATGATCTGCACGCGAACGCCATCATCACAGCAACGGAGAGCGGTTATACGGCTCGTATGGTATCGAAGTATCGTCCATTAGCTCCGATCATCGCTGTCACGTTGAATGAAGAGGTTATGCGCCGGATGTGTCTGTACTGGGGTGTGTTACCTGTGAAGGGTGTCCACGCACCGTCAACAGATGTCATGTTCGAGATGGCAGTGGATAGTGCGCTTACGACGAAGATGGTGCAGCCTGGTGATCTCGTCGTGATCACAGCAGGTGTGCCGGTCGGTCGTTCCGGTACGACGAATCTGATCAAGATTCATCATATCGGCGATATCGTAGCTAAGGGTCAGGGTATCGGCACACAGATCGCCACCGGTAAAGTAGTCGTCGCCCAGAACCCTCAGGAAGCGATCGAGAAGACACTACCTGGAACCGTTCTCGTATGCCCAGGTACAGACAGAGACTATATGCCGGCCTTTGAGAAAGCTGCTGCGGTTATCACAGAAGCGGGGGGCATCACTTCCCATGCCGCGATCGTAGGGTTAAGCCTCGGTAAGCCGGTCATCGTCGGTGTGGATAACGCATTGAATTTGTTACAGGATGGCGTAGATGTCACAGTATATGCAGAGCTCGGCATCATCTTCTGCGCTGAGGCGAACTGATTCACGATAAAGTCTGTCTATTAAAGCGAATCGGACGCAGCTTACGCGTCTGGTTCGCTTTTTCATATAAGGAGGAGCCTATGCCGAGTAGCAAATGGTACATTCATCACTTGAAAGCTAGGTATGCAGAGACCGATCAGATGGGTGTCGTCTATCATGCGAACTATCTAACCTGGTTCGAGATCGGTAGGACAGAGATGATTCGCCAGATCGGTTACCCGTATCGTCAGATTGAGGAGCAAGGGTTACTCCTACCTGTAGTCGATCTAGATATGAAGTTCTTGAAGCCGGCATATTACGACGATCTGATCCGTGTCTCCACTCGCATAACGGATTACTCGAATATTCGCCTTACCTTCGAAGTGAAGATCGAACGAATCGAACGCGAGGATCAGCCTGAGGGTGAGCTTCTCGTGACCGGGCATACGAAGCATGTGTGGTTGAACCGCAGCTGGAAACCGACGAGGATCGACCGAGTAGCCCCGGACCTGCATGACTTGATCGTGCAAGCTTGATGTGAGCCGATCGAGCCTATCATTCACAACTACCTTCTCTCACCCTATATCGTTTTGAAACCAGTATTTCCAATCATTCACTTGTGGTAAAATCTAGATTGATACGAAAACCAACTATTAGCAATTATTGACGAGTTTTGTATCCGTTTCAGCGGATAAATGACTGTCAATATCAGTTCCTATACTTTATAATAATAATTATGAATCTTTATTCACATTAATGGTTCCTTTTAGTGCGGAAATCCATTATTATTATTTTTGGGCCTAATCTTTGGGGTTCTGAGTGACCTACATAGATGATCTTTTTTGACATATTCATATAAGGCTATTCCGGTTCAATCATTCCTATGACGACTATAATATGAGGATGTGAACCTATCAGCATATACACAATCTGAGGTTAAGGGGAGAGTAAGGATGACGGTAACGAAAGGTCTCGAAGGTATTGTTGCAGCTTCTTCCGCGATTAGTTCAATCATCGATGGTGTATTAACGTACCGCGGTATCCATATCGATGAACTGGCGGATCACGCCAGCTACGAAGAAGTCGTCTACCTGTTATGGTTCGGCAAGCTTCCTACGCATGCAGAATTGCAAGAGTTCGGACAGAGCCTCACGCAGGAGATGCATGTGCCGGATTCGATCATCGAACAGCTGAAGCTATATCCGAAGGATATGAATACGATGGCAGCGCTTCGCTCCGCAGTATCTAGTCTGGCACTGTTCGACGAGGAAGCGAATGATATGAGTCCAGAGGCGAACATTCGCAAGGCGATCCGACTGCAGGCTAAGCTGCCTGTTATCGTTGCAGCGATCGCGCGTGTTCGTGAAGGGAAACCGATCGTTCAAGCGCAAGCGGATCAATCGATCGCCTACAACTTCTTATATATGCTCACTGGCAAGGAGCCAGAAGACATCGCAGTGGAGGCGCTTAACAAAGCACTCGTTCTGCACGCAGACCATGAGTTGAATGCCAGCACGTTCGCCGCACGTGTAACAGTGGCGACGCTTTCAGATATCTATTCTGGTATCACATCAGCGATCGGTGCCTTGAAAGGTCCACTTCATGGTGGTGCGAACGAGGGCGTCATGGCGATGCTCGAAGAGATCGGCAGTCTCGAGCAGGTGGGGCCATATATCGACAACGCGCTAGCTAACAAAGTGAAGATCATGGGCTTCGGACATCGCGTCTATAAGGACGGTGACCCGCGGGCCAAGCATCTGCAACGGATGTCACTAGAGCTTGGCAAGCTGACAGGTAACTCGACTTGGTATGAGATGTCTGTTAAGATCGAAGAGCTTGTCACAGGCAAGAAGGGCCTTAAGCCCAATGTTGATTTCTACTCGGCTTCCGTATATACTTCACTTGAAATCCCGCGTGACCTGTTTACTCCAATCTTCGCGATGAGTCGCGTGTCGGGTTGGACAGCACATATCCTCGAGCAATACGAGGATAACCGATTAATTCGTCCGCGTGCGGAATATATAGGTCCGATGAGTAACCCATACGTGCCAATCGATCAACGCGCTTAAGCCGTTATCGATAGCAACTATACAAGCGGCGAATGTAACGGGATGTCACGAAGTCCGAATACGGATGGTGGACTCCCGTTATGTGTGAAGAGCCGAGAGACCTTACACTAATCTATCTAGGAGGAATCGAGAGATGCCACAGTTCGAGAAATACTCACTCCCGACAGCGGGGGACAAGATCACGATTGACAACAATGGAAAGCTGCAAGTGCCGAATAATCCGATCGTTCCGTTCATCGAAGGTGATGGAACAGGCCCAGATATATGGCGGGCTGCACAGCGTGTTCTCGATGCAGCAGTAGAGAAGGCGTACAACGGTGAGAAGAAGATCGCTTGGTATGAGGTGTTTGCTGGTGAGAAGTCATTCAACCAATATGGTGAGTGGCTACCTAACGACACATTAACTGCTATCCGCGAGTACATAGTTGCGATCAAGGGACCGCTCACGACACCGATCGGCGGCGGGATCCGTTCGCTTAACGTTGCACTACGTCAAGAGCTAGATCTATACACATGTCTTCGTCCGGTCCGTTATTTCGAAGGGGTACCTTCCCCTGTTAAGCGTCCGGAGCTTGTGGATATGGTCATCTTCCGCGAGAATACAGAGGATATCTATGCGGGTGTCGAATGGCAGTCCGGTACTCCTGAAGTGAAGAAAGTGATCGAGTTCCTGCAGAATGAGATGGGCGTGAAGAAGATCCGTTTCCCAGAAACCTCTGGTATCGGGATCAAGCCGGTGTCCTCGGAAGGATCGAAGCGTCTGATCCGTGGGGCGATCGAATATGCGATCCAGCATGGACGCAAGAGTGTGACACTCGTTCACAAAGGCAATATCATGAAGTTCACAGAGGGTGCTTTCAAGAATTGGGGATATGAGCTTGCCGAGGAAGAATACGCTGACAAGGTGTTCACTTGGGGACAATATGACCGGATCAAGGAAGAGCAAGGCGTAGATGCAGCGAATGCGGCTCAAGAGAAGGCGCTTGCTGAAGGCAAGATCCTGGTTAAGGATGCGATCGCAGATATCGCACTGCAACAAGTACTCACTCGTCCAACAGACTTCGATGTGATCGCAACCTTGAATCTGAATGGCGACTATCTGTCTGATGCACTGGCTGCACAAGTCGGGGGCATCGGGATCGCACCTGGAGCGAACATTAACTATGTAACAGGACATGCGATCTTCGAAGCGACACATGGCACGGCCCCGAAGTATGCGGGCCAAGACGTCGTTAACCCAGGCTCAGTCATCTTGTCTGGTGTGATGATGCTGGAGCATATGGGCTGGCAAGAAGCGGCTGACCTCATCTACAAGGGTATGGATCGTGCGATCCAGAACAAGACGGTCACTTATGACTTCGCACGTCTCATGGAAGGCGCGACACAAGTGAAGTGCTCGGAGTTCGGCAACGAGATCATCAAGAATATGTAAGATCGTGTATGATTCTTCGATCGTCCGTTCGATCGTATGTAGACAGCCCCTCGAATCTCGAGGGGCTGTTCGGGTATTAAGGTCATATAAGCGATTACTGTGCGTGATGTATTGCTTGACGAATGCTATCTTCCAGAAGGATTATTGAACAAGCTGTTGATGTTAGCTCGGAAAGTTGAAATATTCGGTATGAGCAGGTACACTAAAGACACATTACATATGCTCAGGAGTGATTATTAGGATGGTTATGCTCATATTGTTTCTCCATCTGTTAGGTGCGATCGTCATGGGGTATTACTTGTTGTTACCGTTTGCGATCGGCAAGCTGGCAGGACTCGCAGGCGACACGCGCAAAGGGTTCATCAGCGCTCTTCGCTCACTGAATACGATCGCTCAGTTCGTCTTGATCGCGCAGCTACTAACGGGCGGTTATCTCATGTCGAAGGGCGAGTACTCCGTACTATGGATGATCGCAACGGTCGTCTTACTCGTGCTGATCGGTGCATTCGCAGGTATGATGGGTCGACCGATGAAGCGCATATTGCATTCATCTGTGGACTCGAGCTCGTCTGATATTGGTCGTATTCGTTTATTCAGCATACTCGTCGCCATCACGTTCTTGCTCATGGTCATCATCATGAGTGATCCGACATTACTAGCGTGATCATCTGATAAGGGCATCGGATATAAACGTTCCAATGGTATCTATAGAGATATCGGTGGGACGTTTTATTTTTGAATTCTCCCGAAAAATACTGGACAGTTGTCTATAGACCGTCCTCCCTATGGGCATGATCCCATTGAATCAGGAAGAACTCGCTATCGCTCCCCCTATGGGCATGATCCCATTGAATCAGGAAGAACTCGCTATCGCTCCCCCTATGGGCATGATCCCATTGAATCAGGAAGAACTCGCTATCGCTCCCCCCTATGGGCATTATCCCATTGAATCAGGAAGAACTCGCTATCGCTCCCCCTATGGAACATGATCCTATTCATTCAGACGGAGGTTGAGTGTTTAATTCGTAAAGCATCTGGTCATGCATCCTTTCTTCGTACGAAGCGGCTTAAATATCTATTCTGATTATTTGTTGTGCGCTATATACAAGAGAGTTAGGAGATCTCACGAACAGGTGTGTTGTTGTTATTTGTGCAGGAACTGAGCGAAGGGGATAATGCCGTAAGGGTGGTATGATAGGGGACTGTGGCGACAAGGTCGGATGATCGGATGGAATGAATGCTGGGATATGAGAACAGCGACGGTACTGAGCGAAGGGGATAATGCCGCAAGGGCACTCGGAGAGTTAACAAAGTAGTTAGGTTGGAAAGGCTTCCTCTGTCTGCCTGTGCCAGTGGCTCAAGTGGAAGCCAAGTTCATGCTGCTTGTTCCTATAGGTGGGCGCGTCTGATGCGTCGACATCTACTAGTCAAGACATCTCATCGAGTGTCTTCTCAAAGCTCGGTGCGAAGTGCTCAAGGAAATAAGAGACTTCCGGCATGTTCAACTCGTGTAGCGACTGCTCGATCTGTCGCTTCGCCACGGAGAATTCACGATTGCCAGCGGACAGCTCGGATATACACTTAAGGTATGCGTCGAGTAGGTCAGCAGCTTTCACGTACATGCTATATTCGTCTGTCTTGCGCTTATCCGAGATGAGCGGTTCATACACCTTCCTCAGCTCATCCGGGATCATACTGGTTAACCGCTCGGCAGCTAGCTCCTCGATCTCCCGGAAGTTCGATAAGATCTCGCGATTATGATGCTTGACTGGGGTCGGGATATCACCGGTGATGACTTCCGTCACGTCATGGAACAGGGCTTGGGAGACGATGCGGTCAGTCGGCAGCTCGCGGTCATATCGTTCGTTCGCGATCGTACATAAGGCGTGGGTAAGGACGGCGACATGATAGGAGTGCTCGGCGACATTCTCGCGCATGATGTTGCGCATGAGACTCCATCTCTCGATGTAACGAAGGCGGTATAGGTATGCGAAAAAATGACTGTCCACGTGGAGGTAGCCCCTTTCAATATACGGTGTGGGTGGTAAGATGGTGTAAGGTGCTTAGCCTTACGTTATCCTGATATTAATTATAAGGATGTCATGATTCTAGAGTATCTGATCTTATGCTATTATATTATTATAGTATAGCGAGTTCTCGACCGAAAGGAGTCCGTTCATGTGATGCAACATTTTGAGGAAAGCATATATCGACTAGTCGAAGAGACTTCTACGAATCTGCCTGCTGATGTACGCCGTGCCGTGAAGCGTGCACAGGAGAGTGAGGACGCAGGCACTCGAGCCGCGCTGTCGCTATCAACGATCGCGGACAATATCGAGATGGCGGAGTGTAACGTGTCGCCGATCTGCCAGGATACCGGGATGCCGACATTCATCATCCACTGTCCGGTCGGAGTGAATCAGATCGAGATGAAGCGAGCGATTCGAAGTGCGATCGCCCGTGCGACGAAGGATGGTAAGCTGCGTTCGAACTCAGTAGATTCTCTCACAGGAGAGAATACCGGTGATAATCTTGGAGAAGGCACTCCGGTTATTCACTTCGAACAATGGGAGCAGGATACGATAGACGTTAGACTGATCTTGAAGGGCGGCGGGTGTGAGAATAAGAACATCCAGTACAGCCTCCCTACGGAGCTAGAGGGTCTGGGCAAGGCTGGTCGCGATCTGGATGGTATCCGCAAGTGTATCATGCACGCAGTCTATCAGGCACAAGGGCAAGGCTGCAGCGCTGGATTCATCGGAGTAGGCATCGGTGGTGATCGAACTAGCGGGTATGAGCTAGCCAAGCAACAGCTGTTCCGCCATGTAGATGATGTGAACCCGAACGAAGATCTGCGCAAGCTGGAAGAGTACGTGATGGACAACGCGAATAAGCTCGGCATCGGCACGATGGGGTTCGGCGGACAGGTGACGCTGCTCGGCTGTAAGGTTGGTGCATATAACCGATTACCGGCAAGCTTCTTCGTATCTGTCGCCTATAACTGCTGGGCATACCGTAGACAAGGCGTACTTATCGATCCAGCGTCCGGCTCGATCCAGCAATGGCTGTACGAGAGTGGCTCTGAGGAGAAGATGACCGATCGGAAGGAGCCGATGAAAGCTGCAGCAGAGACTGCCGATGAGCGCCGTGAGATCGTGCTACAGACACCTGTGACGGAAGAGCAAGTACGACAGCTGAAGGTCGGTGACGTCGTCGTCATCAAGGGTCCGATGTATACGGGACGTGATGCTGTGCATAAGTATCTGATCGATCATGACTGTCCGGTCGACCTGAATGGGGCTGCGCTGTACCACTGCGGACCGGTCATGCTGAAGGACGATGAGGGCAACTGGCACGTGAAGGCAGCAGGGCCGACGACAAGCATTCGCGAAGAGCCGTACCAAGGAGATATCCTGAAGAAGTTCGGCATCCGTATCGTCATCGGCAAAGGCGGCATGGGCGCAAAGACATTGCAAGCACTACAGGAGCATGGCGGCGTCTATCTGAACGCGATCGGAGGCGCAGCACAGTATTATGCCGATACGATCAAGGGTGTAACAGGCGTGGACTACCTCAACTTCGGCGTACCGGAAGCGATGTGGCATCTGGACGTGGATGGCTTCGCAGCGATCGTCACGATGGATTCGCACGGCAACAGTCTGCATGCCGATGTGGAGAAGCAGTCGCTTGAGAAGCTAAGTCAATTCAAGGATCCAGTATTCCTATAATGCATTCATCATCTATGAGTATGGCCTTCCATAGCCTCTTCGGGTATGGAAGGCCATCATGCTATAATAGGAGACAAACCTCCCAAGCGGGAACGGAGTGTGGTACCAGTTCATGAAGCGCATACGCACGAGATTATACTTGACGTTCATCATCCTGATCGGATTATCGGTACTGGCGGCTGGACTATTCTCGGGTAAGATGATCCAAGATTCGCATATCCAAGCGAAGCGGAGCAATATGATGAACGAGGTGCGGATGATCGTCTCCACGATCGATCCGGCGATGATTAGGGAAGATGAGCTGGGTGCGAAGGCTTATTATCAATCGGAAGCGAAGCGATATGCAGAGCTAACCGATGCCCGTATCACCTTCATCCGTCAGGATGGTGTCGTCTTAGGTGATTCGCATAATGTAACGTCGGATATGGATAATCACCGTGATCGTCCTGAGATACAGGCTGTGCTTGACGGACAGCTGATCGGAGTCTCGATCCGCTTCAGTGACACGATCGATGAGCGGATGATGTATGTTGCCGCTCCTCTATACCAGGATAGCGAGATCTCAGGTTATGTGCGCATGGCGATCGGTCTGGGGGAACTGACGCGTGCGGTTTATTCCCTATGGACGTATCTGCTGCTCGGGTTAACTGCCTTACTCCTGTTTAGCGCTCTAGTCAGCTATCGGATCGCGTCCGGCTTCACGAGGCCGATCGAGCACATCATCACGGTCGCGAACAAAATATCGAAGCGCAACTATCGAGCACGTGTACGATTGAGGAATCCCGATGAGATCGGCCAACTAGGCGAGGCGATCGATACGATGGCGGGTAGCTTGCAAGAGCAGATGGAACAGATCACGGAGAACGAGAACCGACTCGAGAGTGTGATCGCGAATATGATCAGCGGCATCATCGTGCTCGGAAGAGACGATACGATCGTGCTGATGAACAAAGCAGCCGAGTATATATTAGGAATATCAGCGGATAAGGCAATCGGCGTGAAGTATGACCGGTTGAAGCAGCCGCTGCCGTTCGAGCCACTAGTGTTCGATAGTATCTATAAAGGTGAGCATGTGCGTGATGAGATCGTGCTCTATTATCCAGAAGAGAAGATGGTCGATATCCATATCATCCCACTGAAGCAAGAAACGCCGAACAACGCGGGCCTCGTCATCGTACTACATGACATCACCGCGATCCGCAAGCTGGAGCGGATGCGTAGCGAATTCGTCGCGAACGTCTCGCATGAACTCAAGACGCCGATCGCAGCTGTCAAAGGCTTCGCTGAGACGCTTCTCTCTGGCTCGGTAGAGGATCAAGCGACGTTCCAATCGTTCCTGCAGATCATCTATGATGAGAGTGAGCGGCTGAACCGCTTGATCGGCGATATCCTGGAGCTGTCGAAGATCGAATCGAAGCGAGAACCGCTGCACCTAGCCCCGATCCAGCTTGACAGCTTCCTGCAGAGCATCGTCGAGATGATGACGCCGCAAGCGGAGCGGAAGCATATCCAACTCGCGTTCGAGGCGCCTCATGACGTCTATATCGAAGGAGATGAGGATCGGCTGCGTCAAGTGTTCATCAACCTGTTATCGAACGGGATTAACTATACACCGGAGCACGGGACGGTAAGGATGCAGCTTACGATGACCTCAGAAGGTGACGTTACGGAATATGACCGTGTGATCGTCACCGTAACCGATACAGGAATCGGCATACCGAAGAAGGATCTGCCTCGCATCTTCGAGCGGTTCTATCGGGTCGATAAAGCGCGCTCGCGCGGTTCTGGCGGTACAGGCTTGGGGTTGTCGATCGTCAAACACCTCGTCGAGCTGCATCATGGCACGATACAAGTCGATAGTGAGCTGGGCTATGGATCGACATTCACTGTCGAACTGCCGGTTATTCAAGCTTGAAGGTCGACCGGAGGTCTAGTGGGGGTCTAGTGGAGGTCATCGTGATACAAAGTTGATGGGTACAAGGCTGTGAAGGTGCGAAGATTTTACATGGCGTTAACACTACCTTTACACGGATTAACACTAGCTGGTCTAGTAGATGCTATGATGGATAGGAAAAGATAGTCATTGGCACGGCCATCTCTTATGATACAGGGGGAGCTACCATATGCAACAGCATGTTCTCATCGTGGAAGACGAACCGACGTTATCCCGTCTTCTCTCATATAATCTGACCCAGGAAGGGTATAACACGCAAGTGATCGAGAACGGCAACGAGGCACTACAAGCTATCCAAGCTCAGTCGTATGATCTGATCATCCTCGATCTGATGCTTCCAGGCCTAAGTGGATTCGAAGTGTTGGAGAAGCTCCGGAAGAAGGGAATCAAGACTCCCGTGATCATCTTGACCGCGCGTAATGGGGAAGAGGAGATCGTACAAGGTTTAAAGCTCGGTGCTGACGACTACGTGACGAAGCCGTTCGGTGTTGCGGAGCTGCTGGCACGAGTATCTGCTGTATTGCGGCGAACTGGGGCGAAGGGTGAAGAGGTATCGGGAGAAGATAAGGTGATCAACCTCGGGGATATCCTCATCTATCCGGACAAGTATGAGGTCGTCTTGCACGGTGAATCGATCCCGATGCGGCCGAAGGAATTCGAGGTCTTGCTGTATCTGGCGCAGCATCCGGGAACGGTGATCACACGAGATGATCTGATGAACCGCGTCTGGGGATTCGACTATATCGGCGGACAGCGCACCGTCGATGTGCATGTGAGCTCCCTTAGGAAGAAGCTAGAGCTGAACCAAGAATCTGTGAAGATCGATTCCATACGTGGTGTCGGATACAAATTAGTCATCAAGCCCTCCTAAGATGTAGGCTTAAGTTCTTCCTCATCGGGAGGGCTTCCTGTATCGTCTCCATGGCTATCAAGTGGAGATGATCATGCCGCCCGCTGCACCGACGATCACGATAACCCATGGTGGAAGTCGCCACGACTGGAGCATGACGAACAGCGCTGCCGCCAGGGCAAAATCAGCTGCTGATGCCACAGTGCTGGTGAAGATCGGATCATAGAGCGCGGCGAGCAAGATGCCAACGACTGCAGCGTTCACACCTGTGAGCGCACTGCGCATGCGAGCGTTCCTGCGAAGTGACTGCCAGAAAGGCAATACGCCGATGACCAGCAGGAATGCCGGCAGGAATATCGCTACTGTCGCAAGTAGAGCGCCCATCCAACCTCCCCATATCGCTCCGATATACGAGGCGAAGGTGAATAGTGGTCCAGGAACAGCCTGTGCCGCTCCATATCCCGCGAGAAAATCCTCCGAGCTAATCCATCCTGTCGGAACGAACTCCCTCTCCAGTAATGGCAAGACGACATGGCCACCGCCAAATACGAGTGATCCAGAACGATAGAAGCTGTCAAATACAGCGAGCCACTCTGCTCCTGTGCTTTCACGGAGTACTGGCAACAGCCCAAGCAGCACGATAAACAAGAAGAGACAGATCACGCCGGCTGTGCGGGATAACCTGATGGTGACGTGCGAGCTGGCCGCTTCAGATGTTTCTCTATAGAGGATTACTCCGATCGCGCCTGCGCATACGATCAGTAACACTTGGGTCGCTGGTGTCGGCCATAAGAGGGCGACCGATGCGGCAGCGACAGCGATCGTCAGACGGCTGCGGCCCGTGGCAAGCTTCTGCCCCATACCGTATACGGCATGGGCGACGATCGCGACGGCGACAAGCTTCAGTCCGTGGATCCACCCTGCATCAGCCAAGTCCATTCCCTGCATGAAGAGCGCGAATAGCGTCAGCGCAAGCACGGATGGCAGCGTGAAACCGATGAACGCAAGTATCGCGCCGATGATACCTCCCCGCATCAACCCGATGCCGATACCGACCTGACTGCTGGCTGGACCAGGAAGGAACTGGCATAACGCGACGAGGTCAGCGTAGCTGCGCTCGTCCATCCATTGCCTCCGGCTGACATATTCATGATGGAAGTACCCTAGATGAGCGGTTGGTCCACCGAACGACGTGAGTCCGAGTCTCGTGGATACGAAGAGAATCTCACTCCATGACTTGAATCCCAATCTATCTCCCTCCTCATCGAAAAGTCACACATACTGTACCATGAATCTCATAGGACGACAACGCTAGGTTACCGATGTTCCAGTAGACGAACCACGCTCTATCCCCTCACAATCCCACTACTTATACCGCTTCTCAGGATTCCTTCACATGAAGACTGCTTCCCGAGATACTTGCCGTTGCACAGCGGGCTCATCGGTAGCTTCGAGTTGACGATCATCTACGGGTCCCGCATCTTCTGATGCGAGCTTGAAGCGGTTAATCTCACCCGATAACTGCTGAGAGAGGCGGTTAATCTCGCTCGCACGTTCCCCGATCGATTGGATGGACGTATCCTGCAGCTCGGCATTCGCCCGAATCTCTTGCGAACCTGCGGCTGTCTCTTCAGCGATCTTCGTTACGGTCTCAACAGCTGTTACGATCGCTTCTTGTTTCTCCTCGGAAGCGGTGATCCGTTCATGGATATCGCTGATCTGTGCATAGACGAGATTCATCGATTGGTGGATCATCTCGAAGGTTTCATAGGTGTTACCGATGTGTTGATGCTGTACCTGCACAGAATGTTGCACCGTCCGAACGTTCGCACTTACTTCTTCTATCTGTGTATCTAGTGATGAGATGATCTGGTGAATCTGACTCGCGGCGGTGCGGGATTTATCAGATAGCTCCCTGATCTCTGATGCGATCACACTGAACCCCTTCCCCTCTGAACCGGCTGCTTGTGACGCAACGATCGATGCGTTGATCGCGAGGATGTTCGTCTGGTGTGCAAAATCTGTGATCGACCTCGTGATCGAGACGATATGGCTTGACTGGTCGACGAGCCGCTCCATCGATCGCCCTAGTCTGCCTAGGATCTGCTCGGTCTCATCCGCGGAGCGCCTCAAGATCGACACCGTATTAGATCCAGATTCACATAGCTTGATCGTATGACCGCTATGCTCGTTCATCGCGCTTGCATGGGTCTTGATCGTATCCATCTCACTAGCCATATCGATGGCTAACGTCGAGGATTCTTCTGTTAAGCTCGCTTGTTCATCGGCACCGGCTGAGATCTCTCGCAGCGCTCGTACGATCGTTTCGTTCGCTTCGACCGTCACATGCGAGAACTGTTGGAACGAAGCGGCATGCTCCTTCAGTAGTGCTGCGACTCGCTGCGCGCTGCCTAGCATCCGGCTCATCTGATCGACCATCATGTTGAAATATCGGCCTAGCATGCCGAACTCATCATGAGAGGAAGTCTCAATCTTGTGCCGCAGATCTCCTTCGGCCATCGCTTGTACGGCTGTTCGTAACTGACGGAGCGGCTTACGGATCTGTACGATGAAGATCGCGGATAACAGGATCGAGACGATGATGCTCACGACAGGGGCTAGGAATGCAGCTGCTTGGGTCGCTTGTAGGTTAGCGAGCATCTGGTTCTCGGCTTCCTCAGCTTCCGTGTTGAATACTTGTATGAAGCGGTCGACGACGTTCAAGATATATTCCTTATGAATCTCGGACATCCGGTTAAGCGTCAACAGTCCGGACTGGCGATCCTCCTCGTCGATGTCTGGATCAGCCAACAGCCCCGCCGCTTGCTCGAAGAAGCTCATATATTCACTCGTGGAGATCTGCAGCTGGTTGCGCCACAGTCGTTGATCTCTTGTGGAAGCTGTCTCGGCGATCTGTTCGACTAACGGTGAGATCTGCTCTCTTAACCGGGAGTATCGATCCACCGCCGCGGCATCGTGGAATACCATCAGATTGTTCTTCAGCAAGGATATTTCGAGCGTGTATTGCTTGAGCAGCTGCGCTGCTTGCTGCTTCGTCATGCGATCCTGCATGTTCGCCATATTCGTCTGGATCATCCTCATCTGCGTGTAATGATAGACGGCTGTAGATACGAAGATGAGCATGATGGCGAAGAAGCTTAGTCCTAGCTTGATACCGATCGGTTGATTTCTCCATCTTAATGCTGCAAGTTTCGACATTTGTCCCTCTCCTTTATATGTATGGTTCTCTACGACTAATCATAAGTCTCTCTAGTAATTGGAAAGGTAGATTTATGTAAGATGAGAGTAAAATTTATGTAAATATCATGGTAAAGCTCATGAGCTCGTAGCAGCGGCTGTCAGGCAGTGAAAAACGATCCGACAAAAAAGTTGATGAATTTACATTCCCTTTACATATCTTTAAAACTACGAAAACATTGCGACGGTATGATTGTCCTTGTAAGAGCAAAAGAAAGACGAAGACGAAATCATATCGAGGAGTGGTTACATTGTTAAACCGATTCAAGAACAAGGGGATCTTACTCGCAACTGCGCTCGTGCTTGTACTGACGCTAGCTGCATGCGCAGGGGGAACGAACAATAAGACAGATGAGAATCAGAATCGCGGTAGCAGTAATACGACGAATCCGGTCAGTTCTTCGAATGATGGAGACAAGGGACAGAGCGATGTGCAGATAAGCGGAGACATCCTAGTGAACGGGTCTTCGACAGTGTTTCCGATCGCGCTCGCTGTAGCGGAGGAATTCATGAATGAGAATCCAGAGGTGAACGTGGAGGTAGCTTCGACGGGTTCTTCTAACGGAATCAAGGCAATCATCAACGGAGAAGCGGACATCGCGAACGCATCCCGCTTGATTAAAGATACGGAAGTGGCAACGATCCAAGAAGGCGGCGACGATGTCATCCAGATGCCGGTCGCTTATGACGGTATCACGGTCGTCATCCATAAAGATAATGACTGGGCGAAAGAAATGACGGTCGAGCAGCTGAAGGCGATCTGGCAAAAAGACAGCAACGTGGAGAAATGGTCTGACGTAGATCCAAGCTGGCCGGACCAGAAGATCAACCTATATGGACCTGGAACAGCATCTGGTACGTTCGAATATTTCACAGAAGCGATCAACGGTGAAGCGAAGGTGTCCCGTGAAGACTACGTTCCTTCCGAAGACGATAACGTCTTAGTACAAGGCGTAAGCAACGACAAATACGCGCTCGGATATTTCGGATATTCGTACTTCATCGACAACCAGGATCGACTGCAAGCAGTAGCGGTTAAGCCTGAAGGTGGCAGTGAGTACATCTACCCGACGATGGAGACGATCAATGACGGCACCTACACACCGCTGTCCCGCGAGATCTATATGTATCCGCTCAAGTCGGTGCTTGACCGCCCGGAAGTGAAAGCCTTCATCGAGTTCTATATGAGTGATGTAGGACAGGAGTTAGTCGAGTCCGTAGGCTATGTACGTCTGCCGCAAGAGAAGTATGACGAGAACCTGACACACGTGCGCTAAGTAGGAGAAGTATGCTTGGCAGCTGTCATATATGCGATATCGACCGTGATGGATGGGTGCCAGTGAGGTGCCTTGACCGTCACGGTCATCGCCTTGTTCGAATCACATAATGCTGATACCAGGTTGTTCATCCTCGTATCGGCTTCGTGAGAAGCTTCTCTTAACGAATGTATCTCTATAGGGGGTAACCAACATCATGAAGGTGACGGTGAAAGAACATGGGCTGGACTTAAAGAAGCCTAAGAAGCTGCTGTCCAGCGACCGCATCATGCCACTCGTGCTAGCTCTGTTCGCTGGCATATCCATCTTAACGACGATCGGCATCGTGATCATCCTGCTGACCGAATCTGCGGGGTTTTTCAGAGAAGTGCCACTCCTCGATTTTATAACAGGCACGAAGTGGACGCCGTTGTTCGGAGGTTCTCAGCAGTCGTTCGGCGTATTGCCACTGATCGCGGGCACGCTGATGATCACCGTTATCGCGTCGCTGGTCGCGCTACCGATCGGGCTGTTCAGTGGCATCTATCTAAGCGAATATGCACCGGCTAAGGTGCGATCCGTATTAAAGCCGGTCTTAGAGATATTAGCTGGGATTCCGACGATCGTGTACGGTTTCTTCGCATTGACATTTGTAACGCCGCTTCTTCAACAGATCATTCCCAATATGAGTATCTTTAATGCGCTAAGCGCGGGGATCGTCGTCGGCATCATGATCATCCCGATGATCTCGTCGATGAGTGAGGATGCGATGTCTGCGGTTCCTCGTTCGATCCGAGATGCGGCATATGCACTGGGAGCAACCCGGTTAGAGGTAGCACTCAAGGTCGTCGTGCCAGCCGCACTGTCTGGCATCGTCGCATCGTTCGTGCTCGGCTTGTCGAGAGCGATCGGCGAGACGATGATCGTCGCGATGGCGTCCGGTGGCTTGGCCAACCTGACGTGGAATCCACTCGAAAGCATGCAGACGCTCACCGCCTATATCGTCATGGTGACGAATGGGGATACGAGTCATGGCTCGGTCGAATATTACACGATCTATGCTGTCGGTCTCGTGTTGTTCATCATGACGATGATCATGAACCTGCTCGCGGGATATATCAAGAAGAGGTTTAGGGAGGAATACCGATGACGCAGATGCAGACGAAGCAGCTGACGCAGATGAAGCAGGCGGATGAGATCAAGCACATACAAGGTCGTAAGGCCCGTAACCGACTGTTCCGCAATATATTCCTTGCTTCCACGCTAGTAGGGGTGATCGCGCTCATCGTCTTATTAGCCGATATCTTCGTGAAGGGGATCGGCTGGCTGGACCTGGATTTCCTTACGGGCAATTCATCGCGTATTCCGGAGAAGAACGGCATCTGGCCGGCTCTCGTCGGAACGTTATGGCTGATGATGATTACCGCGCCGTTGACGTTTATCATCGGGGTGGCAACTGCGATCTATCTGGAAGAGTATGCGAGAGATAACTGGTTCAGTCGGTTCGTACGGATGAATATCTCAAATCTAGCAGGTGTACCTTCTATCGTATATGGTTTGCTCGGATTAACGGTCTTCGTGCGGATCTTCTACTTCGGCAACAGCATCTTGAGCGGAGCGCTGACCTTAACCTTGCTCGTCCTGCCGATCTTGATCGTCGCAGCTCAGGAAGCGATTCGCGCCGTCCCAGCCACTCAGCGGCAAGCCTCGTACGCGCTAGGTGCGAACAAGTGGCAGACTGTGGTCAAGGTCGTCTTGCCTTCGGCGCTACCTGGTATCTTGACTGGAGCGATCCTCTCCTTATCTCGAGCGGTCGGTGAGACAGCACCGATCATCGCGATCGGAGCAGTCGCCTTCACGAGAGCGATACCGGATGGCCTGCGCGACTCGTTCACCGCATTACCCGTACAGATCTACTCCTGGGCAGGCATGTCTAACCGCGATTTTGAACACGTGGCATCTGCCGGCATCATCGTCTTGCTGGTCGTGCTGCTCAGCATGAACGCCGTAGCGATCTTCCTGCGGAATAAGTATCAGAAGCGCTGATTAGGCGGAGGTAGTAAGCGGAGGTAGTAAGCGGAGTGAGTAAGGCCTGAAATAGTGATCGAGTGAATCGCGGAGTAAGTGAGGCGGAATTTTTATTTATTCATATATATGAATCTACTCACTTAGAACATGAACATGCACGAATCGTGGATGAATCTATATACCCCCGTGGAGGTTGAATCATGACGACGATAGTAGATATACAGAAGCTTGAGCTGCACTATGGAGATTTTCACGCGTTAAAAGGCATCAACATGCAGGTTCCAGAGCGTACGATCACCGCGTATATCGGGCCATCCGGTTGTGGGAAATCGACGTTACTGCGCACGTTGAATCGGATGAATGACATGATCAAGGGAGTACGGATCGATGGCAAGGTAATCATCGGCGATACGAATATCTATGATGCGGATGTGAATGTGGAGCTACTGCGCAAGCAGATCGGCATGGTGTTCCAGCAGCCGAATCCCTTCCCGAAGTCGATCTATGAGAATGTCGCATATGGACCTAAGATTCATGGGACGAAGAAGAAGTCGGAGCTTGATGAGATCGTGGAGAGAAGCTTACGTGCAGCAGCCTTATGGGATGAGGTGAAGGACTCGCTGAAGAAGTCCGCATACGGCTTATCAGGCGGTCAACAGCAGCGGCTCTGTATCGCAAGAGCTCTAGCAGTCGGACCAGAGATCCTGCTCATGGATGAACCGACATCGGCGCTTGACCCGATCTCGACGCTGAAGATCGAAGAGCTCGTACAGGAGCTGAAGGAGAAATATTCGATCATCATCGTCACACACAACATGCAGCAAGCTGGGCGAATATCGGATCAGACAGCATTCTTCTTAAACGGCGAAGTCATCGAGTTCGATCGGACAGATAAGCTGTTCTCGAATCCGAGCGATCAACGCACCGAAGACTATATTAGCGGCCGATTCGGCTGATCAGATCAGGAGGTCATATACACTATGATGATGAAACGAGCACAATTCGATGCGTATCTGGATGAACTGCGTCAAGCACTGATCACGATGGGGAAGCGGGTCGAGGAGGCGATCCAGAACTCCGTCATCTCGTTGAAGGAGATGAAGGTGGAGCTAGCCGACTCCGTCATCCGCAACGACCGATATATCAACGAGATGGAGGAGATGATCGAGGATATCGGGGCGCGCATCATCGCCACGCAGCAGCCGGTAGCGAAGGATCTGCGCCGCATCATCATCGCCTTCCGTATGGCGAACGATCTAGAGCGTATGGCGGATCTGGCCGTTGATATCGCCAAGGTGACGATGCGGATCGAGCAGGAGGGCTTGATCAAGCCGCTCGTCGATATCCCGCGCATGGCGGAGATCGTTCAGATCATGACGAATGATAGCATCCAGTCCTATATCCAGGAGGATGTCAATCTCGCCTACAAGATGGCGCAGATGGATGATGAAGTCGATCTGTTGCATAGTCAGATCTTACGTGAGCTGTTCACCTACATCATGGAGACGCCGAAGCATGTGAATCAGGCGCTACAGCTATGCTTCGTCAGCAGATATCTGGAGCGTATGGCTGACCATGCGACCAACATCGGTGAGAGTGTCGTATATCTCGTTCAGGGCAAACGCCCCGATCTGAATACGTAGTATGATCATGAGGCTTATTCCTGTGCTCGGAGCTTTAGAAAGCACGAAGCGGGGATAAGCCTTCATCTATTCAGCTCGTGCTGCGGAAGCGGGTGATGAATACCAGCGCTGTGGAAGCGGGAGCTGAATACTAGCACTGCGGAAGCGGGAGCTGAATACTAGCGCTGTGGAAGCGGGAGCTGTACACCAGTGCTGCGGAAGCTGGAGATTGATACCAGTGCTGCGGAAGCGGGAGATGAATACCAGCGCTGTGGAAGCGGGAACTGAATACGAATAGCTCGTCGCTTAGGCTGGAAACCCATCGCCTGGGCATCCGGGTATGAGAATCATGAGATTATAGTGTTGACTTAGGCGTTCGTCAGGTATATAGTTCAATACGTGAACTATTCATGGATTGAACTATATAGATCGAGAGGAGTGGACGGGAAGGAATGCGACCAGAGATAATTAGTGACTATATCGACCGATTCGAAGCGGTATCGTTCACCGTGAGCCGGCGGTTAAATGCACTGATCCGAGAATGCATCGATGCAGAGCTGACGTTGGATCAGTTTCTCACCTTGCGGTACATATATAACCGTAATAGCTGTACAGCAAGTGAACTATCCGAGACGTTCTGCGTGAACAAGAGTGCAACGACCGCGATCACATCACGACTTGCAGATAAGATGTATATACAGCGTGTTCCAGACGAGAGAGATCGGCGAGTGGTCAGCTTCAAGCTGTCTGAACAAGGGAGAGATGTGTATGAGACAGCAGCTCATCGTATACACGAGATGCTAGCTGGCTTCATCGGACAATTCTCACAAGAGGAGATCGATCAGTTCCTGAATTCGTTCGAGAGGCTGGCCGTGATCATACAGAAGGATGGGGGAGATAAAGAATGAGAGGAATCGTAAAGCTTCGTTGGCTTATGTTAGTAGCATGGATCGCACTGGCGGTGGGACTGTTCTTAGTAGCACCCAATATGGAACAGCTCGTCCATGAGAAAGGTCAGCTGTCCATACCAGATGGATCACCATCGCTGAAAGCGTCGGAGCTACTGAGGGAGATCGACGGGGATGGTACGTCAGCTGTATTCGTCTTCCATGACGAAGCTGGTCTTGATGATCAAGAACTGGCAGAAGTAAAGCGTGCGGTGGAGCGACTGACAGCGGAGCAAGCTAATCTAGGTCTGGCGTCTGTGCTCTCGCACTTCGATCAGCCGGAGCTCGCCGAACAGATGGTATCGCATGATGGGAAGACAGTACTCGTCTTGCTGGGGCTGGAGTCAGATGGAATGTCGACCAGCGATCAGCGCCAAGCGCTATATGACACGGTCGAAGGTGTGGGGGTCGATCACTACTTAACAGGTAGCACACTGATCGATGAAGATGTCGTATTATCCTCTCAAGAAGGATTGAAACGGACGGAAGTGATCACGGTCGGCTTTATCCTGATCATCTTATTCGTCGTCTTCCGTTCGGCGATCGCGCCGTTCATTCCACTTCTGACGATCGGGATCAGTTACCTCGCTGCTCAGTCAGTCGTCGCCTTCTTAGTTGAATATTTGGATTTTCCGTTGTCGACATTTACTCAGATCTTCATGGTCGCGGTTATGTTCGGGATCGGGACAGATTACTGTATCCTACTGATTAGCCGGTTCAAAGAGGAGCTGGCCGAGCAAGCTTCGAAGGTGGATGCGATCATCGCGACCTATCGAACCGCTGGTAAGACGGTGTTCTTCTCGGGACTCGCTGTGCTCGTCGGATTCGTGGCGATCGGATTCTCGAAGTTTATCTTGTATCAATCAGCTGTCGCTGTAGCCGTAGGCGTAGCGGTTATGCTGGTTGCGTTATTCACGCTGATGCCGTTCTTCATGGCGGTATTCGGACGGACGATGTTCTGGCCGAGCAACAAGTCGCTGGGTCATAAGGATAATCGTCTATGGGGGGCAGCGGGTTCGTTCTCCATCCGCAGACCGTTAGCTGCTCTGCTCATCATCGCTGTCGTCGTCGTACCTGCCTTGTGGCAATATGACGGGGATACCTCTTACGATTCACTGGAAGAGATCGGAGAGCGATATGATTCTGTCAAAGCATTCAACTTGATCTCGGAGAGCTTCGGTCCAGGCGAATCACTACCGACGACGGTCGCGATCAAGCATGATGAGCCACTTGATTCACCACAGGGCATGGCTTGGATCGAGAAGATCAGCCGTGAGTTACTGAAGGTCGAGGGAGTCGGTTCGGTCCGCAGTGCAACACGTCCGACTGGTGAACCGATCGCCGAGTTATCTGTGGCCGATCAGGCGAAGCTGCTGCAGGATGGTATCGCGCAAGGTGCAGATGGTATCGTACAGATACGGGACGGTCTTGCTGAAGCAGGAGACCAATTATCCGCATCGGAGCCGCAGTTAGCCGAGGTTGGTGCAGCAGTAGGGGCGCTCGCCGACGGTACGGCTGAAGTGGCCGATGGCTTGAAGCAGCTAGCTGCTGGTCTGGAGGCGCTAGAGGCAGGTGTACGGGAAGGCGCAGCTGGCGCCTCAGAGCTGCGAAGCGGACTTGAACAAGTGCGCACGCAGGCGGAGCTGCTTAGAGCGTCTTATGAACAGATCGCAGCTGGCTACTCGGAGCTAACCGGTGGCGTCGGTATGCTCGCGTCTCAGTACGCTCAGATCGAGACGGGGCTAAACGGGATCGCAGAAGGTCTTGCTGGTCTAGATCAGACGCTGCAGACTGTTGCGGCTAGTCATCCGGAGTTAGTACAGGACCCGCAGTTCCAGACAGCGCTAGGCATCGTGACGCAGCTGAAGACTTCCGCTGAGGAGCTTGCTGGCGGGATCGCTCAGCTGAATGCGCAGATGCTGGTAGTTCAAGCAGGCTTGAATGAAGCGAATGCAGGATTCGGGCAAGCAACAGCAGGGCACGGTGAACTGAATACAGCGTTCGACGCGTTGATCGCAGGTCTGGCTGAGCTGCAACAAGGGCTGAATACAGCGGCAGACGGTCAAGGGCAGATCGCGGCGAATGTGCCAGGTGCGATCGGCGGTCTTGGGCAGATCGAGTCTGGTCAGCGCGAGCTCCAAGCCGGATTCGATGAACTAAGTGGCCAGCTGGGCCTTCTCACGGACGGCCTGACACAAAGCTCGGATGGACTGACGCAGATCGGTGACGGACTTCAAGAGGCCGTCAGTTATCTGGAAGCACTGTCTGCGAACGAATCATCAGAGCTCGGTGGATGGCATATGCCAGACGAGGTATTGCAGCAGGAAGCATTCGCTCAAGTATTGGATACGTACATGTCCGATGACCGCACGATCACCAAGCTCGAAGTCATCTTCGAGAGCCATCCGTACGATAAGGAGACATTAGATCGGATCGAAGATGTGAATACAGCTGTTGAACGTGCTGTGACAGGAACGCCCCTCGAAGTAGCCGAATATGCGACTGGCGGCGTGACGAGTATGTATCATGACATGAGTCAGGTATCTAAGGAGGATTTTAGTCGTACTGCCGCGATCATGCTGATCGGCATCTTCATCGTGCTCGTGCTGTTACTCCGATCGATCATCATGCCGGTCTACCTGTTAGCTTCCTTGATGCTGACGTACTACACATCGATGGCGATCGCAGAATGGATATTCGTTGATCTTGCCGGATATTCCGGTATTACGTGGGCTGTTCCGTTCTTCGCCTTCGTCATGCTTGTCGCATTAGGCATCGACTATAGTATCTTCTTGATGGGCAGGTTTAATGAGTATCAGCATCTTGACGTGAAGGATGCGATCCTCGAGGCGATGAAGAAGATGGGATCGGTGATCTTCTCGGCAGTCATCATCTTGGGAGGAACCTTCGCGGCGATGCTGCCGTCGGGTGTGCTGTCGCTTCTACAGATCGCAACGATCGTACTGGCAGGACTCGTGTTGTACGCTCTCGTGTTCTTGCCACTGTTCATCCCGATGATGGTTAGATTGTTCGGTCAAGCGAACTGGTGGCCGTTCAAGAGTCGCACGAGCAACTCGAGCAGTACGGAGTCGTCTTCTCATATTAGTGCGTGATGGATTAGAGTCTGCCTGCCCTGTCGAAGCTAGCGGAGTACTGAGACGATAGGTGGCTGGACGGCTGGACGAAATAGATAGAGTAGATAGAGACGAAGTTGGATGATGGGTAGAGAAGATAAAGGCGGTGTTGAATGGGTAGGTGTGGGTGGCCGGCCAGCTTGATGCATGAGACACCGTGCGGCAATTTTGTTAGTCGACAAAAAAACGGAGTCCTGCAACTGATAGCGCACTGCGCGCAGCTCCCGGCGTGCGGTGTTTCGCTGCATGATGGCGGTCGATCGACCACACATTATAGGATATCTGGAAGGTCTCCGAGGTCACGGACGGACGAGACATTTCTTCCTTCGATCTGTCGTGGCATCGACTTGTTCGTTCGATTGATCCATATAGCATCGATCCCGCACTGCGTTGCACCTTCGATATCGTGTCGCCATGAATCGCCAACCATCAGCGCTTGCTCTGGCTTAACGTTCATTCGTGACAGCGCATGTCGGAAGATCGCTGGGTGCGGCTTTCCTTTCCCTCGACCTATGGAGGATGAAACGATGACGGAGCTGCCGGGGAATAGTTGATTCAGACTATGGCGACGGACAGTCGCCCGCACCGCTCGCTCTCTGCCGTTCGAGATGAGGGCGAGTCGATAGCGTCTTCTAAGCCGCTTAAGTACAGAGATTGTTGTATGGTCGATACGTGCTTTGCGGTTCATTGCAGAGATGAGGTCTTGATTGATACTCGAGATGATGGTCTCATCTCCAGATAACGGAAGGCTAGCGATCGCTCGTTTGATTGCGGCCTTCCGTTTTTTATCGTCGATCTCCGAGCGTTTTCGTCGATATTGGCGGATTGCATGACTGTATATTTTGCTGGCCTTGTTGATGAGCGCATGTTTATCCTCGGATTCCCATCTCGCCATATATGGTTGTAGCGCTTCGCCGAAGGCTTCGGCAGCGCTTTTTTTCTTGATGGTCAATGTTCCGTTGAGGTCGAAGAATATGACCTTCTTCCCATTACCGATACGTTTAGCTGACATGGTGACTCCACTCCCACTCCTGCTTTGATATAGGCTATGCATGGGAGCTAGGAATGGTACGATCGCAGATCTATAAAATCAACATGTAACAATCTGAAGAGGACGGTGCTCGAGGAGAAGGGGTGGCTGTGGTGTGGCATGTAGTGTTGATGCGATGTTGCGATGATGTAACGGTTTCGGATTCTAACGGTCCGAGGTGAGACTAATGAGGCGATAAAGGGTGGTTTCAGATTCTAACGGTCTCAGGTGAGACTAATGAGGCGATAAAGGATGGTTTCAGATTCTAACGGTCTCAGGTGAGACTAATGAGGCGATAAAGGGTGGTTTCAGATTCTAACGGTCTCAGGTGAGACTAATGAGGCGATAAAGGGTGGTTTCGGATTCTAACGGTCTCAGGAGACACTAATGTTGCGATAAAGGGTGGTTTCAGATTCTAACGGTCTCAGGAGACACTAATCAGTGAAAATCGCGGGGTGCGAGGGTCATTTTGAGGGGATAGTGTCATTGGGGACCGTTAGAAAAAAATAATGGTCAAAAACAAGGTAATAGTGTCGCTGGAGACCGTTAGCGGGGGAGCGGCCGGTGTCGCACGTTAGATAGGTGGGCAAGCGTCCCGATAACACGTCAGATAGTGTCGCTGGAGACCGTTAGCTGAGGAGCGGCCGGAGTAGCACGACCGATAGGCGGCAAGCATCCCGATAACACGTCAGATAGTGTCGCTGGTGACCGTTAGCCGAGGAGCGGTGCACCTATCATATCCCAAAGTCCGTGTCCGGAGTGTGTACATCACCCATGCATAGTACTTCGGCACTTTTTTCATGATTTGCATACTTGAGGTTGGAAATTTCTGAGGATGTTATGTATACTAATGATAACGAACATAT
>Ga0180215_1000576_pt1 | contig 45616 bp, 34 predicted proteins | sample eDN3rd37CBELigBY_FD_128871 | JGI IMG/M metagenome (GOLD analysis project Ga0180215, IMG submission 128871) | Enriched backyard soil microbial communities from Emeryville, California, USA - eDNA 3rd pass 37_C BE-Lig BY (version 2) (version 2) | ecosystem: Environmental > Terrestrial > Soil >... | reverse complement strand
GGTTGTTGGGTGTGTGGTAACCTCAATTATCCAAAGAATTTAGGGGGTGGCAATTTTTTTGCCTATAAAGCCCTCTATGGAGATATTTTATAACCTATTTCTTATAAAAGTTTTGACAATACGAGAATAAGAGAGGGGAAGAATCTATGAATCGTACCCTCAAAAAGGCTACACTCAATCATAGACAGAGAATGCTTATCTTCATTATTTTAGCAACGATATGTTTAATGGTTATTCTTTCAGGTAGCTTTTTACTTAATGACGAAAACATGGCGTCAAATCTAACTAATCGTAATTCCCCACCTTCACTTGAGACTCCTTTTGGAACAGATTGGCTCGGTCGTGATATGTTCACTAGGACGTTGAAAGGTTTAACGTTAAGTATGGGTGTTGGGATGATTGGTGCAGTAGGAAGTACAGTACTTGCCGTAGTCCTTGGAATGACAGCGGCAACGATGGGGAAAATGGCGGACCGCATCGTTAGTTGGTTAATCGATTTATTTTTGAGTGTCCCTCATCTTGTTTCCTTAATGTTAATTGCCTTTTCTTTTGGGGGAGGTTTTAAGGGCATTGTTGTTGGAATCGCTCTCACACACTGGCCTAACTTAGCACGTGTGATTAGGGCAGAGGTATTGCAAATTCGTTCAGCAGAGTATGTGGCAATTTCTGAAAAAATGGGGAAATCAAGGACGTGGATTGCAATACATCATCTTATTCCTCATTTAGTTCCGCAAATTATCGTAGGGTTTTTGTTGCTTTTTCCTCATACCATTTTACATGAAGCAGCTGTTACCTTTTTAGGTTTAGGTTTATCACCGCATGAGCCAGCAATCGGTATTATTTTATCAGAATCAATTAGGTACTTGTCATCAGGTATGTGGTGGCTTGCCTTCTTCCCGGGACTTTGTCTGGTGTTGGTCGTTCGCGCTTTCGACATTATCGGTGAGAACATAAGAAGCCTCATCGACCCAACACGAGCACATGATTAATTTATTCAGCTCGAATGCTGGTAAGTAATTATAGGGGTTAATCGGTCTCTAAAATGTGGGGGCGGGTTGTGTAAAAAGTGGTAGAAGTTTGTGATTGGTTGTCCGAATCAGGTGTGGATTCGGACAAAATGGGTGGTGCTCCTTCGAAAAGTGTCCGAATCAGGTGTGGATTTGGACAAAATGAGAAGGGGATTTCAAAAAGTGTCCGAATCAGGTGTGGATTCGGACAAAATGGGTGATGCTCCTTCGAAAAGTGTCCGAATCAGGTGTGGATTTGGACAAAATGAGAAGGGGACTTTCAAAAAGTGTCAGAATCAGGTGTGGATTTGGACAAAATGGGTGGTGCTCCTTCGAAAAGTGTCCGAATCAGGTGTGGATTTGGACAAAATGGGTGGTGCTCCTTCGAAAAATGTCCGAATCAGGTGTGGATTTGGACAAAATGGGTGGTGGTCCTTCGAAAAATGTCCGAATCAAGTGTGGATTCGGACAAAATGAGTGGAGGTCGTTCGAAAAGTGTCCGAATCAGCAGTGGATTCGGACAAAATGAGAAGGGGACTTCCAAAAAGTGTCCGAATCAGGTGTGGATTCGGACAAAATGAGAAGGGGACTTCCAAAAAGTGTCCGAATCAGGTGTGGATTCGGACAAAATGAGAAGGGGACTTCCAAAAAATGTCCGAATCAGGTGTGGATTCGGACAAAATGAGAAGGGGACTTCCAAAAAATGTCCGAATCAGGTGTGGATTCGGACAAAATGAGAAGGGGACTTTCGAAAAGTGTCCGAATCGTGTGTGGATTCGGACAAAATGAAAAGGGGACTTCCAAAAAGTGTCCGAATCAAATCGGTACGTGGATTCAGACAACCCCAATTGTGAACCTCATTATTGATGTCCCAACTACTGATTTATTCGATTACCACCCTTGTTACCAGTAGTTAAAATATTGAAAAGTCACAGCACATTCGTGTTTTAAGGAAGAAATAACGGAGCACATATGGAAGAGGAGAAGGTATTATGCCAATTCTTGAAGTGGAAAATTTATCAATTTCATTCACGCAGTATACCTCTCTTTTTAAACAGGAGCAACATCAGGTAATCTCTAGTTTAAATGTTGCTTTGGAAGAAGGAGAAATACTGGCGGTAGTAGGGTCGAGTGGCTCAGGGAAAAGCTTGTTAGCACATGCAATCCTTGGAATCCTTCCAGCAAACGCGAATATTACAGGAAAGATTTCCTATGACGGAGTTGTCATAAGTGAGTCGATGCAGGCTGACTTACGAGGAAATAAAATAGCTTTTATCCCTCAATCGGTTACTTACTTGGATCCGTTAATGAAGGTTGGTAAGCAGGTACGTTATTCTCACAAAAGTGGGGATTCGATTTCAGCTCAGCGAAAAGTGTTTGAACGTTACCAACTTAAACAGGGGGTAGAAGATCTGTTTCCTTTTCAACTGTCTGGAGGGATGGCGAGGAGAACACTTTTATCAACAGCTATGATAAGTGATGCAAAAATAATTATTGCTGATGAACCGACCCCTGGGATGGACCCAGTTGTTATGAAGGAAGCTTTAAGTAGTTTACGAGAATTTGCTGATGAAGGACGAGCTGTCATGCTTATCACTCATGATATTGATTCCGCATTGAAAATAGCTGATAAAATTGCTGTCTTTTACGCAGGTACGACAGTTGAAATAGCACCAGTGGCTGATTTTTGTGGAGATGGTGAGCTGCTGCGTCATCCGTATAGCAAGGCGTTGTGGAAAGCTTTGCCACAGAACGGGTTTGTTCCTATTAAAGGAAATCAGCCGCAACCTAATTCATTACCTTCCGGCTGTTTGTTTGGACCACGGTGTGATGCTGCAAACAAGGATTGCGGGCAAATACAACCTGAAATGGTAGAGCTTCGTGGAGGCATGGTGAGGTGTATTCATGCAACTTAGTGCAGAGGGAATTAGTTTTCGATATCAACAACGATCTATGCTATTTAAAGAAATCAACTTTTCTATCAAACAGGGAGAATTTGTTGGACTTACTGGTCCAAGTGGTTGTGGGAAATCTACCTTTTGTAGGATTTTGGCTGGTTATGAAAGCCCGACCGAAGGCGCAATTCGCTTGAACGGCCTTCCGATAAAAAGGAATGGATATTATCCTATACAACTTGTATTTCAGCATCCAGAAAAAGCAGTGAATCCACGGTGGAAAATAGAAAAAACGTTAAATGAAGGTTGGAAAGTAGATAAGGAGATATTAGAATTACTTGGAATCGAGAAAGGCTGGTTAACACGGTGGCCAAACGAATTGTCAGGCGGAGAATTACAACGGATTTGTATAGCTCGGGCTTTAAGTCCTCGGACGCAATTTCTGATTGCTGATGAAATGACAACCATGCTTGATGCGATTACTCAAGCGCAAATTTGGCAAGCGGTTCGAACCGTCGCAAAGAATAGAAGAATGGGAATAATTGTTGTAAGTCATGAAGAGCACCTTGTAGAAAGGTTATGTGAACGTGTTGTGCGATTAGATGAAGTAGGTATAAAATGAAAAAAGTGTTAGGACCATTGTATCTTAAGGTTCTGACGCTTTTTTACTATATAAATATTTGATCATTTTAGAAAATAAAAGTATCTGCTTTACCCTAGATTAATAACGTCTGAACGGTCATTACTGTCCAAATAAGGTAAAAGGAAAATTATGTAAATTATTATTGTGAAATGTTGAACAATTACTTATAATTAAATTGTGAAGAAAGTAACTTACTTTTAGGAGGATCATTATGTATAAGAAAAAAGCTGCATCTATTGTTCTAGTAGTAATGATGATTGGTGGTTTACTTAGTGGTTGTGGAGCGGAGGAAAGCACAGATGTAACAACTACAAAACAGGAGGAGAAAGCACCAGAAAATGAACAAACTAGTCAAGCTTCGCAAGTAGACAATGTCGTAATTTATTAAGGATTAGGAAAGTCAGTGAATTTTCGTGTAGGTCCTGGTAAGGATTCAAAAGACGTACAAGTATACAGTTTTAATTATGTCACGGCAGATGCCTCATTTGATGCGGATGGAAGAATACTAAATCTTTACGTTGATGGATTGGAGGTAAGTACACCAAACTATGATGGTGAATCTATGCCTCATTTCTCGGGGTGGCCAGGAACTGAAGGGTATAATGTGACAGATCACGAAACATTAGAGGTAAGCGGTGTTTCTGATAATACAGAAGAAGCTATTGCCCAAGAAGTAAATAATTGGGATACTAAGCGTGAGCGTGGAGACCATTATGGAATGAACTATGATAAGGATTGGCACAAGCAAATGGATCACTTTCAAGAGTTTTTTAAAGGGAAAACGGTAGCAGAAATTGAAGAGTGGTTTACAAAATATACATCTGATGTAAATGGTCGACCTTTAAGAGAGGATTCAGAGGTAGAAGAGGATCAAGTGAAGTTTGCTAGTTTAACAGAAGATGAAAAAACTGAATTGGCGGATGTTGTATCAGGGGCAACCTTTAGTTTGAAAGATGGACATGGTGATATAATTGGAGCAATTAAGGATGCATATGAAAACCGGGTCGAAGTTACAATTACTTTAAACTAACAAGCATAGGACTTGAGAAAGGAGAGGCTTTACATGAGAAAGTTATCGATTGTTTTACTGGGGTGTTTGTTAAGCATAATGATTTTAGGAGGTTGTGGAACCTCAGACGAAACTTCAGCTAGTTCAGGAGATTTTGTCGACGGTGAATATAAAGTAGAGTTTGAGAACTTTGACAGTCATGGTTACAAGCCTCAGCTAGAAATAACAATTGAAAACGGTGAAATTGCAAGGGTGAAATATGATGAAGTTAGTAAAGATGGGACATTAAAGTCTGAGGATGAAACGTATAATAAAAAGATGTCAGAGCACTCTTCAACAAATCCAGAAAAAGCATTTCCGGAGTTAGAGGACCAGTTGCTTTCAAAGCAGGATACGTCAATAGATACTGTTTCCGGAGCTACCGCGTCATCGACAACCTTTAAAGCATTAGTTGAACATGCTTTAAACAAGATGGTCATTGAAGGTACAACAACAGCGAAAATTCAAAATTTAGAATAATCTCTCCCTTTTCAAAGCTCCTGATCTACATGTCAGGAGTTTTTTGCATATCTTTCCAGTAGTGTTTACCAAAAAGTTAGTAATTACGATATTGCGATAAATAGTTTCAACTAGTATACTATAGTTTGTTAAGGTTTTAACAATATATATATAGAAAACTATTTTGGTAAATTTTTTGCACTTTTACTATTTATCGTAGTTTTGCCCTTCTTCTGATTCATGGATGGATACATATAAAAATGTGTTACTAGAATGATAGGGTATTAACAATAGAGGATGTTCCTCTAAAAAAAATAAGCGGATGCTTATCGTAAAGGAGAATAGGTATGTCAGAAACTATTACTAAAGAAGCGGTTGCACAATCTGGTGGGCAAGGAGAACGCGACTTACTTGACCAACTATTAAAACCAGAGGTTCAGGAATCTTTGACTGTATTAGTCGAGCAACTTCCTAAGCTTACTGAACTTGTAACAACATTAAGTGCATACTATGAAGTAGCACAATCACTTGCAACAGATCCTGTTACAAAAAATGATACTGTTGAAGCGGTAAAAGAAATTGTTGGACCTGTAACAGATTCAGTTAAAAGTCTAGCTGCTACAGCAATCGAAGCTAAAGACCGTGCTGATGAAAGCGATGAAGTGATTGGTCTTTTCGGTTTACTTAAGATGCTAAAGGATCCACAAGCTCAAAAAATGTTCAAATTTGTTAACGCATATCTTCAAGTTTCTGCAGAACGCGCGAACGAAAAATAAGCTATTATCACAACATCATTGTCTTTAGAAAGTACTTTTAATAGTATTTTTTTCGGTGAACATTAGAAAGTAAGTAGATAAATAATATACATCACCTTTTTTGAAATAGCTACAATCTTTATTGAAGAGCCTTATAATTAGAATGGGGGACAAAACATGTCAAAGCATATCGTTATTCTAGGTGCTGGATATGGTGGCTTATTATCAGCTCTAACTGCACGCAAATACTTAAATGCTGATGATGCACAAATTACCGTGGTAAACCAATATCCAACACATCAAATTATTACCGAACTACATCGACTTGCAGCTGGTAATGTATCTGAAAAGGCAGTTGCAATTCCGCTTGAGAAGTTATTCAAAGGAAAAAATATTGATCTTAAAATTGCTAAAGTAGAATCTTTCTCTGCAGATGAAAAGAAAGTAAATTTATCTGATGGTTCAACACTTACATATGATGCTTTAGTTGTTGGATTAGGTAGTAAGACAGCTTACTTTGGAATTCCTGGCCTTGAAGAAAACAGTTTTGTATTAAAATCTGCTGATGACGCTACAAATATTTATCGTCATGTTGAAGAACGTATTGCAGAATATGCAAAAACAAAAAACAAAGCAGATGGCACAATCCTTATTGGTGGCGGTGGCTTAACAGGTGTTGAGCTTGTTGGTGAACTTGCTGATATCATGCCAAACCTTGCAAAGAAATACGGCGTTAACCATAACGAAATTGAATTACTATTAGTTGAAGCAATGCCGAAGATTCTTCCTGTGTTACCAGACCATTTAATTGTACGTGCACAAGAAAGCTTGGAAGCGCGTGGAGTTAAATTCTTAACAAACCTTCCTGTAACAAATGTAGAAGGCAATGTTGTTAGTCTTAAAGACGGTCAGCAAATTGTAACCAATACATTCGTTTGGACTGGTGGAGTACAAGGTAATCCATTAGTAGGTGAATCAGGAATCGAAGTGAATCGTGGACGTGCGACTGTGAACGATTTCCTTCAATCTACTTCACACCCTGATGTGTTTGTTGCTGGCGACAGTGCAGTTGTATTTGGTCCAGAAGGTCGTCCATATCCTCCAACAGCACAAATTGCATGGCAAATGGGTGAGTTAATCGGTTATAACTTATATGCATACCTATATGGTAAAACATATGAAACATTTAGCCCAGTTAACTCAGGTGTACTTGCAAGTCTTGGTCGTAAAGATGCAGTTGCTTCTGTTGGAGCAAATAATACTCCATTAAAAGGACTTCCAGCTTCTTTAATGAAAGAGGCAAGCAACGTACGCTACTTAGCACATATTAAAGCTCTTTTCAATTTGGCATATTAATCTAGAGAAAAATGCATAGTGCCCATATGGTGGACAAAAGCATAAGATAGATGAATAGAATCAAAAAAACCGCTGGTAATTCAGCGGTTTTTTAAATCCTTAGACATAGTCTCGCCCTTTTTGAAAGTTAAATAATCTTTCAACATATTGATTGCTCCTTGGACTAATAAGGATGAAAAAAGTAAGACGAATACAATTAGGACACCTTCATTACAAAAAAACTAACGCTTGCAGGAGCGTTTGTTTTTGGTTATAGAAAACAAATCCTATTCTTGTGCCTCTTTTAATATAAACAAAGTAGAATGGAAGTCACCTTTCTTTTCTCTTTGCCAATATTCTGAGGAGCGATCTGTGAAATCTTCAGCAAGGATGATTCCAATATTCATTAATTCATCACCGTAATGTGTTGAATTTTTACCTTCTATTGAATAGAGCTTATCTGGATCTAATCCTGTTAATTTAATACGACTGTATTTTTCGTTTGGTTTTGCTAACACTTGGTAGTAACCAACTATTGCTTCTGATTTATCTTTAGAAACGACCATCCAAGATGTTTCGTTTGATTCAAATGGAGTTAAGATGCGATAAAAGTCTCCGTGTTGAATCAGTTCTCTTTTTTCTTTGAAAAATGCAACTTGCTCTTTTACCTTAGCTTTTTCTACTTCCGTTACCTTCGTGATATCAAGCTCATAGCCGAATGTTCCAAAATAAGCCACATTCGCGCGAGTGTCAATTGGTGTATTGCGACCAACCTGATGATTTGGTACGGCAGAAACATGGCTGCCGATGGAGCTTAATGGGTACACCATTGATGTTCCGTACTGGATCTTTAAGCGCTCAGCTGCATCTGTATCATCGCTAGCCCATGCTTGTGGTGCATAGTAAAGCATACCAGGATCAAAACGGGCGCCTCCACCAGCACAAGACTCAAATAAAATCTCAGGATATTTTTCAATCAACATATCGTAAAGCTTGTACACACCTAAGATATATCTGTGGAAAAGCTCACCTTGCTGGTCGAACGCAAGACTAGTAGAATATGGCTCAGTAATATATCGGTTCATATCCCATTTGATATACGAGATTTTCGAATCCTTAATAATGTTATCCATTAAATTGAAAATATGTTCAACTACTTCATCACGTGAAAAGTCTAGAATGAATTGGTTTCGCCCATGTGATGCTCGACGATTTGGTGTTTCAATAATCCAATCAGGATGTTCCTTAAATAATTTCGTGTCTGTGTTCACCATCTCTGGCTCAAACCAAAGTCCAAATTTCATTCCTAACTTTTCTACTTTTTCTGATAAACCTTTGATGCCGTTTGGAAGCTTTTCTTTGTTTTCAAACCAATCACCTAGAGAGCCGTTGTCGCTATGACGTTCACCGAACCAACCATCATCTAATACGAATAATTCAACACCTAAGTCTCTTGCGGTCCTAGCAATATCGAGTACTTTTTCTTCGTTAAAATTAAAATAAGTGGCTTCCCAGTTATTGATGAGAATTGGACGAACTTTGTCACGCCAGTACCCGCGTGCGAGGCGTGTGCGGTATAGCTCATGGTAAGTCTGGCTCATTCCATTTAACCCTTTATCCGAATACACCATGACACATTCAGGAGTTTGGAACGTTTCATAAGAATTTATCTTCCATTTGAATTGGAATGGATTAATCCCCATCATGACACGGGTCACATCGTAAGTATCAACCTCAACTTGTGCCAAGAAATTTCCACTATAAACAAGGCTAAATCCATAGACTTCGCCATTTTGTTCTGTAGCATCAGGGCGTTTTAATGCTAAAAATGGATTATGAGCATGGCTACTAGCGCCTCTAGCACTATATATCGATTGAATTCCTTTTGAAAGCTTTTGTGTTTGTACATGTGCTTCTCTAGCCCAGGCGCCAGCCAAGTGAACCAGTTCAAACTGATCATCAGGAAAATCAACACTTGCGCTCATTGCATTAGTAATATAAAATGCCTCATTGCTATCATTCGTAAAACGAGTGTTTCGAGTGATAGCGTTATGATTGGCATAGATAGTGTAACTAAGAATAAGCTTACTTTTTAGCACTTCATCATAAAGAGTAATTTCTATGGTATCTGCTTCATCTTGTATTTCAACGTAAGTTGCTGGTAAACCCTTTAAAGCAGGTTTGCCACTAATGATTTTGTAGCCTTGAAACTGGTAATTTGATAGATTGCTACCGTTTATTGATGTAATTGTGTGTGCGGGAAAACGATAATCTGTTGTTCCGTAACTAGGGTATTCTTGTTTAATATGCTCAAGTGAAGAGGTATGGTCTCCCTCGAACATATTACATGATGGACGAATCTCACGTTCAATTAAATGAGAGAAAGAATTACGGTGTTTAATACGCTTACCAAAGTATAAATGTTCTAGCTGTTTACTTTTCTTTAAAACTCTAAAAATATAACTGATGTTGTCATTGTATAAGTGAAATTCCTGCGTAGTTTCGTTAATTTTAATAGCCAAATTAAGTCACCTCATTACTAAAAAATAATTTGAAACCCTTTACATTATTAGTTGGAAAATAAATAGAGTAAGAGAGTCACTTTAAATTGTATCAACCGGTAAAGTTTTTTACAACCAACATTTCTTGAATATTAAGTTATCGTTAAGTTAGTTATTAATTGTTATTATAGATAATGTATAATTTGTTTTGGAAAGGAAGAATAATCTGGATTACCTAGAAGTTATGAAGTTATCGAGTGGATTAATTTAGGTAATATATAGATTTTGGTTAAGTTATCATAACTAATAGATTCTGTTTAACTAAGCTTGGTGGAAAATGTGAAAAAATGTCGAAATTAGGCTTGACTATTATTGAAGATTTATGTAATATTATAAGAGTCAACATGAGGTTAACAAAAAAACGACTACTAAAGTTTTTTATAACTTAACCTTGCATTGTTTTTTGAATGTTGCTATAATTTTAAAAAATCTATAATTTTAAAAAATAAATACTATGCGGGTGTAGTTTAATGGTAAAACCTCAGCCACGAGCGAAGCTTCTGTGAATAGTCTACGAGTTGCTTCGACGCATATACATCATTGAGATACTTGAAGAGGAAGAAGCATGTAAGCTTTGAAATCTGCTTACAGTAATTATAAAATAAATAATATTCGCGGGTGTAGTTTAATGGTAAAACCTCAGCCTTCCAAGCTGATGTCGTGGGTTCGATTCCCATCACCCGCTCCATACATATGTTATCAACGTAGTGTTTCGTTTCATAGAAAAACGAGGTGCTGCGTTTTTTACTTTTTAAAAATTCTTTTGTAAAGTTCAGATCGCAGTGTAGTGCATATATAACAAAGACAATATGTGGATTTTACTTTGGATAAGTGTCACGTGCTCCGGTGCCACTGGTGATTTGAGGAAGAGGATGTCGCTCTTCGTACATTCTAATAAGGCCAAAAATAACATAAAAATTCAAAAGTAGTGTGTGCTTCATATGCACGATGAAGGACAAGTTAGAGCAAACTAAGAAAAGTGTCCGTCATAAGTTATGTTGACGGACACTTTTAATTTATAAAGCAATCTTTCTAAGATCTATTCGAATAAAAGAACTAACCAATAACCGAATACTCAGCAGTTCCCCCATGAATGCTAACAAACATATCCTGTAGAGATTTGACTAATTTCCGCCCTTGTTCTAAGTCCATATGTGGTGTTAGATAAATGAATTGTATTGCATTTTTTGTATTCAGTGTAACAGCAGAGCGCTTAGAATCAACATACGGACTGCCGAATGGCCCTGATGCATCCTTTGTGAGAATTTTCTTATCCATATTTATTTTCCGTTCGTTAATTCCGAGATACCCATCTTCTTCTGTTCCAATCGTTACACTAATATCTCCTTGTAGCTTATCTAAATCGTAAATGCCTAGAGGGATTTCATATTGTAATGAAAAGAAATTGTTTAAATCTGCTGCAGAGTGAATGGTATCCAAGTATTGTTGCTTCTTAATTCGACGATAAAGAGCTTCAGCGGATGGGCGGTAACGACTTGGATCAGTGCCTACCTTTTTAAAAATAGCTCTCCATTCTTTAATGCCACTAAAATCTGTTAGCTGTTTCTCAAGTAAGTCAAAATAAAGCTTTTCCTGGAATAAGCGAAGTCTGCCCTTTACCATTTGTGGCGAGTCGCTTACCTGAATGCTATTATAGTAAATGACCCCAATTTTGAAATCGGGTACTTTCGCTTTTAATTCTGACGAAATGGTAATTTCCAATTATTCTCCCTCCCAATTTTTCCAACAATAGTTTACCATATCAGATAGAGAAAAAATAATTTACTGATTCATGTTGTGCTTGAAAGGAGGAGAAGAGAACATGGACTTCAAGCAACTGAAAATTGACATAATTGAATATAGTAAAACGATTGGCATTGATAAAATTGGTTTTGCGAGTACAGATGTCTTTACCGAATTGAAGCAGCGCTTAATTACACAGCAAGAATTAGGATATCAGTCAGGTTTTGAAGAATCGGATATTGAGAAACGAACCAATCCTCGTTTGCTTCTTCCTACTGCACAATCAATCATTTCAATTGCTTTAGCATATCCAAATAAAATGAAGAATCCTCCTAAAGGGGCCAAGGGCGAACGACGTGGTATTTTTTGCCGTGCTTCATGGGGAGAAGATTATCATTTCATTTTACGAGATCGCCTTCAAAAACTAGAGGCGTATATATCAGAAAGGGTTCCAGAAGCTAAAATGAAATCGATGGTGGATACTGGTGAACTGTCCGACAGGGCTGTTGCCGAGCGGGCTGGAATTGGTTGGAGCGGGAAAAATTGTGCGATTATTACACCTGAATTTGGTACTTATGTGTACTTAGGGGAAATGATCACAAATATACCGTTTGAGCCAGACACTCCAATGGAAGACCAATGTGGTTCTTGTAATAAATGTATTGAAGCATGTCCGACAGGTGCGTTAGTTCAAGGTGGACAGCTTGATTCAAATAAATGTATTGCATTTTTAACGCAAACAAAGGGATTTCTTGCTGACAAATATCGCACAAAAATTGGGAATCGATTATATGGGTGTGACTCATGTCAAACAGCATGTCCAGAAAATAAAGGAAAGGATTTTCATTTTCATGAAGAAATGGAACCTGAACCAGAGGTAGTTAAGCCGAAATTAAAGGGCCTGCTACACATAAGTAACCGTGAATTTAAGGAAGTATACGGCCCTTTATCTGGATCATGGAGAGGGAAGAAACCTATTCAGCGAAATGCAATCCTTGCGCTTGCTTTTTTTAAAGATGAATCGGCGATATCAGATTTAGTAAAAGTGCTGCATGAGGACCCAAGGCCCGTCATTAGAGGGACAGCTGCCTGGGCATTAGGGAAAATTGGAACTATAGATGCAATGGATGCTCTTAAAAAGGTACAGCAAAGAGAAAAGGACGAGTCCGTATTGCAGGAAATCGAGAAAGGGTTAAATATGTACACAACGAAAGGATGATAAGCTCATCCTTTTTATTTGTCTAGCGCAATCGCCTAGTCCCTCGCGCCATAAGACATTCAATCAAGTAGGTCAAAGAGAAACCTACTCGCTCGCTTGTCTTATGCCCATCAGGTCTGCTTAAGGCGCATGCGCTTTTTTTTAGGAAAAAATCTTACTTTCTCATCATACGTTTGTAGTAACTTCTTAAGAAGGTTGGTGAGAAGAAGATGAAAGAACAACTACGAAACCTAATTGAGGCGAAAGTCGATCATATTGTAGGGAATCATGTGAGAAACGAAGTGGTCCTTAGTGAAAAAGATAGAGAAGTCATAGAGCGAAAAAAAGCGCTTTGTCAAAGGCGCTCAGCTGAAATCGTTAAATGTAGAGCCAACTCTCGTGTACTTAACAAAACAACAGATGAACATGATGCAACAAACCTCCTCTATCATGTTCATTATCAGTATTTGATTAAACAAGGTGGTCATCTCTACTTAGAGGAGCAATGTGGAGAACGAAACGCGGTGTTTAAAGAAAATGAATTGATTGAGGATTATGAAATAACTTATATTGATGATCAGACATATGAAACATTCTCACGTGAAATGGAAGAAGAGTCTAGTCGTAGTTACCATTATGACCGTTTAGCTGCTGTGAGATATGCTGAAAGATGGTGGAATAGTTATAACCCAAAATATAAAAAATTTGAGGTTGATTGTACTAATTATATCTCCCAGTGTGTTCATGAGGGTGGTGTACCAATGACAGGGTACCCTAACCGCAGTAAAGGCTGGTGGATGAGAAATAATAATTGGAGTTATAGTTGGTCTGTTGCTCATGCTTTTCGATGGTTTTTGAGCGGTTCTACATCAGGGCTTCGAGCAAAAGAAGTTTCATCAGCACAGGAATTGTTGTTAGGTGATGTAATCTGTTATGATTTTGAAGGCGACGGTCGATTTAACCACACAACGATTGTGGTTGCCAAGGATTCAGAAGGAATGCCTCTTGTAAATGCTCACACCTATAATAGTCGGATGAGATATTGGGCTTATGAGGATTCGACGGCTTATACACCAAATATCAAGTATAAATACTTTTCTATTTTGGATAATGGATAAATCGTAGAGGATTACATTATATTTTAGAAAAGGTATAATAACACCGAGGTGAAAATTGTGGGACTACATGTAGTACTATATCAACCAGAAATTCCAGCGAATACAGGTAATATTGCGCGCACGTGTGCTGCGACAGATACAACCTTACATTTGATTAGACCACTTGGATTTTCAACAGATGATAAGATGCTAAAACGTGCTGGATTGGATTATTGGGAACATGTTAATTTTGTTTATCATGATTCATTGGATGAATTGTTTGAAAAGCATCCTGAGGGAAAATTCTATTTTATCACGAAGTTTGGTAATAAAACCTATAGTTCATTTGATTATAGTAATCAATCAAAAGAGCATTTCTTTGTGTTTGGCAACGAAACAAATGGCTTACCAAAAGAAGTGATTGAAACTAACAAGGAACGCTGTTTACGATTGCCAATGACGGAAAAAGTAAGATCATTAAACCTATCAAACGCTGCTGCGATTCTTATTTATGAGGCACTTCGGCAATCAGACTATCCTGAACTTTCTTGATCCAAACAAAAAAGCACAACGAGGAGAAATCCTTACGTTGTGCTTTTTTGTTTATAGTTTCAGAAAGTATAGCGTTTGCACGAGTAATGTCTACGAACTTTCATTAGCTTTGTATAGCGATGACATTTTGATTATGATGGTCATTTGTACAATTAAAAAAGAGGGTAAAACCTTCTGTGATTTGCATTGATGATGACAATTTCATTGATCTTTATAAGATGGCTGATAAAAAGTCGCTGATTTCCGCATCTCGGAAGTGAGAGTCGGTCTTATCGGTTGGGGAAGGTATGGTAGTTTGATCTGATAATTAGAGGGAAAAATTTCCCTTAATTAGCAAATGGCGCTGAAAATCGTATAAATAGAGGAAGAGATTCCGCTTATTTGACTCGAAAAACGTGAAGATAGGTAATTTCGCCTTGTATAGGGGGAAAACTCCCTTTAATTATCCCCAAACGAGCTCTAAACTTCATTTAACGGAAAATCTCCGCTTATTTTACTATCGCTGAAACCCCCGTTTAAAATCGTTACGGTGAACCGAATCACAACTAAATAAGGTTTTTATCCCTAATTAAAGAAACTCACCAATTAACATGGCGAGTTTACTTTTTTTATACAAATAACGATGCCAATATGATTTTCATTGCTACACGTATTTTAAGAAAAGCACCTCAAGACGGAACCGTTTAGAACCGTTCCTTTGCTTCTTATTTTTTGACACTTGGCTTGTCGTTGTAGCCAGCTGTAAAGATAGCTGATAAAAATGCTAAGGATACACCTAAGACTAAAAGAAATCTCATTATTATTCCTCCTATCTATTTGTCCAACCATAGATGCTTCAATTATAGCTTAATTTTCCCACACTGTGAATGTAAACAAGCAAGAAAAATTCTATTTTATCTAGTTACTTTTAGATTGTTTGAATGATTTTATTCATATTATTAAAACAAACTTAAGAATAGAACAATCTCTTTTTTTTGTATGCGCTTGTTTTGTGGGAATAAAGGTTTGAATGTGGGGCGAGGTAAATTCTTTTAATTTAAAAGAATGTTAGCGGACATCCTCGCATAAAGTGTATTAACATGCAGGTGAATCATCAATATCGAGGAGGGCCATATGGATATTTTAAAAAAAATAGAACAGTATCGTGAAGACGAACAGCGCCTGAAGTGGGAAGGCACCTTCGCTGAGTATTTAGAGATTGTAAAAGAACAACCTTGGGTTGCACAATCGGCTCATTCTAGAGTTTACAATATGATTAAGGATGCAGGAATTGAGGAAGTAGAAGGGAAAAAGAAATATAAATTTTTTGATCACCAACTGTTTGGGTTAGAAGAGGCTTTGGAAAGGTTAGTTGAAGAATACTTTCATCCTGCAGCCAAACGACTTGATGTAAGAAAGCGGATTTTGTTGTTAATGGGACCTGTTAGTGGTGGTAAATCGACTTTAGTAACATTGTTAAAAAGAGGCTTAGAGACCTATTCACATACTGACCGAGGTGCTGTCTATGCAATAAAAGGCTGCCCAATGCACGAGGATCCACTTCATTTAATTCCACATCATCTTCGTCAAGATTTTTATGATGAATATGGAGTGAGAATTGAAGGGAATCTGTCTCCGTTAAATATGATGAGGTTACAAAAAGAATATGGTGGGCGTATCGAAGATGTAATAGTAGAAAGGATTTTCTTATCAGAAGATAAGCGTGTTGGGATTGGAACATTCAGTCCATCTGATCCAAAATCTCAAGACATTGCCGACTTGACTGGTAGTATTGACTTTTCAACGATTGCCGAATATGGATCTGAATCAGACCCTCGTGCTTACCGTTTCGATGGAGAATTAAACAAAGCAAACCGTGGAATGATGGAATTCCAGGAAATGTTAAAATGTGATGAAAAGTTCTTATGGCACTTATTATCACTTACTCAGGAAGGTAATTTTAAAGCAGGAAGATTTGCGCTTATTTCAGCCGATGAATTGATTGTTGCACATACCAATGAGACTGAGTACCGTTCGTTTATTGCTAATAAAAAGAATGAAGCATTACACTCCAGAATCATTGTTATGCCAATTCCGTATAATCTTCGAGTAACTGAAGAAGAACATATTTATAAAAAAATGATCAATGAAAGTGATGTAAATGATGTTCATATTGCTCCACATACATTACGTGTAGCGGCGATGTTTACAATCCTTTCACGCTTAAAAGCACCGAAAAAAGGTGATATTGATTTAATTAAGAAAATGCGTCTTTATGATGGTGAAAATGTGGAAGGTTTCAATGCGATTGATGTTGAGGAATTGAAGAAGGAATATGCAGATGAAGGAATGAGCGGTATTGACCCTCGTTATGTCATTAACCGTATTTCATCAACAATCATTAGAAAAGAAAATCCTTCTATAAATGCACTTGATGTACTTAGATCTTTAAAAGAAGGACTGGAGCATCATCCTTCCATTTCGAATGATGATCGCGAACGATATTTGAATTTTATTTCACTTGCTCGAAAAGAGTATGATGATATCGCGAAGAAAGAGGTTCAAAAAGCATTTGTATATTCTTACGAAGAGTCTGCTAAGACGTTGATGGAAAACTACTTAGATAATGTGGAAGCATATTGTAATAAGAACAAATTACGTGATCCATTAACAGGGGAAGAAATGAATCCAGATGAAAAGTTAATGAGGTCGATAGAAGAGCAAATCGGTATCTCTGAAAATGCGAAAAAGGCATTCCGTGAAGAAATTCTAATTCGAATCTCCGCCTATGCCCGTAAAGGCAAGCGCTTTGACTATAATTCTCATGAGCGTTTACGTGAAGCGATTCAGAAGAAGTTGTTTGCAGACCTTAAAGATGTTGTGAAGATTACCACCTCATCCAAGACGCCAGATGAGCAGCAGCTTAAGAAAGTTAATGAAGTTGTTGCACGATTAATCGATGAGCATGGATATAACTCAACGTCGGCAAATGAATTATTACGGTATGTGGGTAGTCTATTAAATCGTTAAACTATTTGGTCAGACCTCCCTTCTTAAAAAAGGGGAGTTTGATCTGGTTAAGATAAGATGAGCCTATAAAAAATAGATAAATGAATGAAAAAACCCTCTTCACCTATAGGGTTTTTTCTTTTCTAATCTGACGAGTAATGAACTTGTCTATTTTACTATAGAGCTAGCCTAATTTTCTAAATTATTTGTCAATAATTCCGTGGTGTTGCATAGTATAGAGTAATCACTTCTAAAAGTAAGTTTCCATGTAAATCCGTCAAGATAGTGTATGTTAATGGGAACGAAAGTGTGAATCTTTTTAAAGATAAAATCAGTGAGAGTGTTACGTAACCTGATTTATCAAAAAATTAAGCAAGGAGGGGATTTGCGTTGTCAAAAGGTAATGCGAAGAATTTTGTCATTTCCAAAGAAGATTGGTCCCTCCACCGGAAAGGCCATGACGATCAAAAACGACACCAAGAGAAGGTTCAAGAGGCAATTAAAAATAATTTACCTGATTTAATCACAGAAGAAAACATTGTTATGTCAAATGGAAGAGAAGTTGTTAAAATCCCTATTAGGTCTTTAGATGAGTATAAGATTAGGTACAATTATGATAAAAACAAACATGTAGGGCAAGGTGATGGGGATAGTCAAGTTGGTGATGTAATCGCTAGAGATGGCTCAGGTGGTGGTCAGAAGGGACCTGGTAAAGGGCAAGGTGCTGGAGACCAAGCAGGTGAAGATTATTATGAAGCAGAAGTATCGCTAATGGAATTAGAAGAGGCGCTTTTCAAAGAATTAGAACTACCTAATTTACAGCGAAAAGAACAAGACCAAAATGTGATTGAAGATATTGAATTTAATGATATTCGTAAAACGGGATTAATGGGTAATATTGATAAAAAGCGTACCATGATGGCGGCTTATAAACGAAATGCGATGCAAGGAAAGCCTGCCTTCCATCCAATCTACAAGGAAGACCTAAAATTCAAGACGTGGAATGAAATTGTCAAGCCTGATTCAAAGGCCGTTGTGTTAGCGATGATGGATACAAGTGGTAGTATGGGAATTTGGGAAAAGTATATGGCTCGTAGCTTCTTTTTCTGGATGACACGATTCCTACGAACAAAGTATGAAACAGTTGAAATCGAGTTTATTGCACATCATACGGAGGCGAAGGTTGTAACTGAAGAGGACTTTTTCTCTAAAGGTGAAAGTGGTGGTACCATTTGTTCATCTGTATATCGAAAGGCGTTAGAGATAATAGATGGAAAATATCAGCCAAGTAGATATAATATTTATCCATTCCATTTTTCTGATGGTGACAACCTTACATCAGATAATGCACGTTGTGTTAAGCTTGTAACAGAATTAATGAAAGTGTCAAATATGTTTGGCTATGGTGAAGTCAATCAATACAACCGTCACTCAACCCTTATGTCTGCGTATAAAAACATTTCAGATGAGAAGTTCCGTTATTATATCCTCAAGCAAAAAGCCGATGTATTCCATGCGATGAAGAGTTTCTTTAGAAAAGAAGACGAAGATAAGAAATATGCGTAAAAGTAGACCAGCTCAAAAAGGGCTGGTTTTTGTTTCTTTTCTAGAAAAAAACCGATTCATCCTTTGTAAGTTTGAGAGGTAGTCATAGCAGATGAAGAAAAAAGGAGCAAGGCTATCAACTTTAAATTATATGAGGGAGAACATCAAACCCCTTGAGAAATCCTTCTTATTTCCTTTCCTGAAGCCCTTTAACAATTTATAGATACTCTTTATCTAGTTAGATCAGGAAGTCGATTTTGTTGTATGTTGTTGATGTTGTTAGTGTTGAGTTATTGAGATTAAATAACAAAAATAGATTTTTGTTGCAAAAGATATAAAACTAGGTTTAAATAATGATTGAAAGGAAGATTTCTAGAAAGTAGGATTTAAAATAATCGAAAACGCTTTCTTTCATATTTACCTGCATTCAATAAAGTTCATAAATGAGCATACTTTTACACCCTTACTAGTACCTGTTCACTAAAAATGAAAGCGGTTATATTGATAGCGTCGATTCACTGGTAGTCAAAGTATAGTGGTGTAACATCTTGGAGGGAAAAAATTGAGTACACAGAAACTTGGTATTCCATTAAAAGGCTTTGCTGAATTTAGTAGAAAAGTTGCTGCAGAGGGGGCTGTGTTGTTAAAGAATACAGGAAATGTTCTACCTTTTCAAAAAGATGAAATGATTGCCTTATTTGGGCGAACACAAGTCAATTATTACAGAAGTGGTACAGGTTCTGGCGGCAGCGTAAATGTTCCTTATACAACGAATTTACTAGAAGGTCTACGCAATAAAACGACCATCTCAGTCAACGAAGAGTTAGCAGGTGTATACGAAAAATGGATTGAAGAACACCCTTTTGATAATGGTGGTGGGGGTTGGGCAGCAGAGCCATGGCATCAAAAGGAAATGCCGTTAACAGATGAGGTGGTTTTAGCTGCAAGAGAAAAATCTAATAAAGCAGTAGTTGTCATTGGGCGTACAGCAGGAGAAGATCAAGATAATGCTGATGAACAAGGTAGCTATCAACTAACAGATGAAGAAAAAGCGATGTTAAAGGCTGTAACAACATATTTTGAACAAACGGTGGTTGTGTTGAATGTTTCCAATATTATTGATATGAGTTGGTTGAAAGATGAGGGCTATGTAAATCCGATTTCTTCTGTCATATATGCTTGGCATGGTGGTATGGAAGGAGGAAATGCAATTGCTGATGTTTTAGTCGGTGAAGTGACACCTAGTGGGAAATTAACGGATACGATTGCTTTTTCAATTGACGATTATCCTTCAACTCAAAATTATGGTAATCATCATAAAAACATTTATCAGGAAGATATCTATGTTGGTTATCGTTATTTTGAGACATTTTGCCCTGAGAAGGTCCAATTTGAGTTTGGTTATGGACTATCTTATACACAATTTGCGATTGAACCTGAAGAAGCAAAACTAGTAAATCAGGATGAAGAGTCATTTTTCGTGATTAATGTAGCCGTTAAAAATACTGGTGATGTTTATGCAGGCAAAGAAGTTGTGCAGGTTTACTATGAAGCGCCCCAAGGAAAACTTGGTCAGCCTGCTAGAGTATTGGCAGCCTTTGCTAAAACAAATGTACTTCAACCTGGAGAATCACAAACTTTAAAACTATCGTTCCCTATCAATTCTATGGCATCCTATGATGATAGTGGTGTGACAGGATATCCATCATCTTACGTATTAGAAGCGGGAACATATAACTTATATATAGGAAACAGTGTGAAAAATTTAGAGAAGATTGCAGTCGAGGGGCAACGCGGCTTTAATCTTGAAAACCTGCAAGTAACCCGGCAATTGGAAGAAGTACTAGCTCCAACAGAAGGTTATACAAGAATGAAACCTAGTGTACGAAAAGACGATGGTTCATATGAAATCACGTATGTACAAGCACCAACACAAAAAATCTCTCTTCAAGAACGGATTGAGAAGAATCTCCCTCCGACACTCGAGCAAACCGGTGATCGTGGATATAAATTAAGAGATGTGTATGATAAAAAAGTAAGTATGGAAGAATTTATTGCTCAGCTTAATGACCAAGACCTTGCAACGATTGTTAGAGGAGAGGGAATGAGCAGTCCGTTAGTGACACCAGGTACGGCTTCAGCTTTTGGTGGAGTAAGTGAAAGTCTCACTAATTTCGGCATTCCTACTGCTTGTACGGCTGATGGACCTTCCGGTATCCGTATGGATAGTGGCTTAAAGGCTACTCAGGTTCCTATTGGGACATTATTGGCTGCGACCTGGAATGCAGCGTTAATAGAAGAACTATATGTGATGGAAGGACAAGAGTTAATCAGCAATAATATTGATTCATTACTTGGACCTGGTCTTAATATCCGCCGTAGTCCACTAAATGGACGTAACTTTGAATATTTCTCAGAGGATCCACTAGTTACTGGAATTTTTGCTGCAGCATGCACACGCGGTATTAAAAAAGGTGGATCTACTGCCACTCTAAAACATTTTGCTTGTAATAACCAAGAGAAATATCGTAATGAAGTAGATGCTGTGGTTTCAGAGCGTGCTCTTCGTGAGATTTATTTAAAAGGATTTGAAATAGCGGTTAAAGAGGGTGGCGCAAATTCAATTATGACTGCTTATAACCCGATTAACGGCCATTGGTCAGCATCAAATTATGACTTAAACACAACTGTCCTTCGTAAAGAGTGGGGATATAAAGGTATTGTCATGACTGACTGGTGGGCAAGAATGAATGATGTCATCGATGGTGGTCCGTCAGACACAAGAAATACAAACTCAATGGTACGTTCTCAGAATGACCTTTATATGGTTGTGATTAATTATGGCGCTGATAGTAACGCTGCAGAAGATAATACGCTTGAGTCGCTAGAAAATGGGACATTAACTCGCGGAGAACTGCAACGCTCGGCAATGAATATTTGCGAATTCATTATGAATGCACCTGTTTTCTTTAGAGATAAAGAAGAGGAAGTTGTCAAAAAGTTTGCGGCGAAACCAACATTATCTCCTGAGAAAGTGCAAGTATTGTCTGAAAGTGGTCTAGTTAAACCAAATCCAACTGGCTCGGTTTTTATAAAAGTAAATCAATCTGGTGAATACCGATTGACTGTGAAAGTTATGTCTCCTGACCATAAATGGGCACAAAGTGCTTGTAACGTGACATTAAACAATGAATTAATGATGACAGTTCAAACAAACGGGACTGATGGAAAATGGATCACACAAAACCTTATTAAAATTGAGCTTGAAGAAGGTTTGTACGAAATGAAGCTTGATTTTATCAAACCAGGTTTACAGATTGATTCGATTGAATTTAATCAAGTTCAGTAAGGAAATAAAGATCGCTTAAAAATATAAGCCAGCTTATATGTGGCTTATATTTTTTTAACAGATAAGGCGCTTACGCTTTTCTGATTGTCTAGCTCCTGCGCCTAGACCCTTGTGTCATAAGTCATTCCAGCAAGAAGGTCAAAAAGCGACCTTCCCGCTGGCCTGTCTTATGCCCTTCGAGTCTGAGCAAGGCGCTTACGCTTTTCCAATAATTTTATTCATTTAAATCATTAAAACCGACTTGACTTATAGGAATAGTAAAACTATTATAATAGTAATTATTTTTATTTTTCTATACAGATTTTTAAGAAGAGTTGATACACTAAGTATTAGTAAATAATAGGCAAATGTCCTTTGTGAGGTGGAAATTGTTGCAACTTCAGGTAATGAACAGTCCTTTTAATCAGGAGCAGGTGGAGCTCCTAAATCGTATTCTACCAACGTTAACAGAATCACAAAAGGTGTGGTTAAGCGGTTATTTAGCTGCCATTCAATCTCCTTTTGTTTCAGGTACTCCAGAAATTAAAGCAGCAGAGCTTCCGGTTGTGAATACTCAGGAATCCGTATCAAAAGAAGTCACAATTCTTTTTGGATCTCAAACTGGTAATTCTCAAAGTCTTGCTAAAAATGCTGCGAAAAAGCTCGAAGGAAATGGTTATCAAGTAACTGTTTCTGCAATGAGCGATTTTAAACCGAACAATTTAAAGAAGGTAAAAAATCTTCTTATTATAGTTAGTACACATGGTGAAGGTGATCCACCAGATAATGCGATAACATTTCATGAGTTTTTGCATGGAAAACGTGCACCGAAGCTAGATGAACTTCACTTTTCTGTATTAGCTCTAGGTGATAGCTCATATGAATTCTTCTGTCAAACAGGTAAGGAATTCGATCAGCGTTTAGAAGAGCTTGGTGGAACTCGCCTATATCCACGTTTCGATTGTGACCTTGATTTTGACGAACCAGCATCAGAATGGCTTGATGGAGTGCTTCAAGGCTTAAATGATAGAACTCAAGTAGATAATGCAGTTTCATCATTAGCAAGTGCCATTCAAACACCAGGGGTTGAAGTAGAGTCTGCTTATACTAGAACAAACCCTTTTAAAGCAGAAGTACTCGAAAATATCAATTTAAATGGACGTGGCTCTAACAAAGAAACACGCCATATTGAAATTTCACTTGAAGGTTCAGGGATTACATATAAACCTGGCGATAGCTTAGGGATTTATCCTGAAAATGATCCTGAACTTGTTGAATTACTACTAGAGACATTAGGATGGAATTCAGACGAAAAAGTAACAATCAATAAACAAGGTGATACTCGTTCTTTCAAGGAGGCACTACTCACGTATTATGAAATAACTGTCGTTACAAAGCCTCTCCTTGAAAAAATTGCGAAGCTGTCATCTAATGAGAAGCTAGTAGCCCTTTTAACTAAGGGTAATGAGGAAAAATTGCGAGCGTATATCGAAGGTCGTGATTTACTTGACCTTGTTCGTGATTTCGGTTCATGGGGTGAGTCTCCACAAGAGTTCGTTTCTATTTTACGTAAAATGCCAGCTCGTCTTTATTCGATTTCAAGTAGCTTGGAAGCGAACCCTGATGAAGTGCATTTAACAATTGGTGCTGTCCGTTATGAGGCGCATGGACGTGATCGTAAAGGTGTTTGCTCAACATTATTAGCAGATCGCATTGAACCTGGTGATACACTGCCAGTTTATGTTCAGCATAACGAGAATTTCAAACTTCCAGAGAACCCAGATACACCAATCATCATGGTTGGACCTGGTACAGGTGTTGCACCATTCCGTGCCTTCATGCAGGAGCGTGAGGAAATTGGAGCAGAAGGAAAGTCGTGGATGTTCTTTGGTGACCAACATTTTACAACAGATTTCCTGTATCAAACTGAATGGCAAACATGGTTAAATGATGGAGTATTAACTCGTATGAATGTAGCATTTTCACGCGACACGGATAAAAAGGTGTATGTGCAGCACCGTATGCTTGAGCACAGCAAGGATGTATTCGAGTGGCTTGAAGAAGGTGCAGTTGTTTATATATGTGGTGATGAGAAAAACATGGCACATGATGTGCATAATACTCTTATTGACATTATTGAAAAAGAAGGCGGCATGAGCCGTGATAAAGCGGAAGAATATCTTGCACACATGCAACAGAATAAACGCTACCAACGTGATGTTTACTGATTTTGAAAAATAAAGAAAGTATATAGCTTGAACACAGTTTGCTGTCTAGCGTAAGCAGCCATTGCCGCTCAAACTTCCAATCATCTCTTCGATAAGTCAACTAAGCTATTTCATGAAAAAACGTCATGATCTACATTATTGATCATGCTCATGTGGCTTTGCGACAAGCGGAACAGAGCTTCTTTGAATCCTCTGTGGCGCAGGAGCATTTGTGCTTCCTAAATCTCGTGTCGATGCTTCAGTTTGTAAGGCTATAACTGTGGCGCTTGCGCTTTTCTAATGAAAGGAGTTTTAACAACATGGTGAACGTGAAACAAATCTTAACAGCACCAGAAGGACCTCCTAGTGATGTTGAGGAGATAAAAGAGAGAAGTAATTATTTGCGAGGAACTCTAAAAGAAGCAATGCTTGACCAAATTAGCGCTGGAATTAACGATGATGATAACCGTCTGATGAAGTTCCATGGTAGCTATTTACAAGATGATCGTGATTTGCGAACTGAACGTCAAAGGCAAAAGCTTGAACCAGCATATCAATTTATGCTACGTGTTCGTTTGCCAGGAGGGGTAGCAACTCCATCACAATGGCTTGTAATGGACGAGCTTGCTGATAAAAATGGTAATGGGACGTTAAAAATTACAACTCGCCAAACTTGGCAAATGCATGGAATTTTAAAATGGAATATGAAAGAAACAATTCAGGAAATTCATGCATCATTAATGGATACGATTGCAGCTTGTGGGGATGTAAACCGGAATGTGTTATGTAATACGAATCCGCATCAATCAGAAATTCATACAGAAGTGTATGAATGGGCAAAAAAACTTAGTGATGATTTACTGCCACGTACCCGTGCTTACCATGAGATTTGGTTGGATGAGGAAAAAGTAGCTGGTACTCCTGAGGTGGAAGAAGTTGAACCAATGTATGGACCTCTTTACCTACCAAGAAAGTTCAAGATTGGGATTGCGATTCCGCCAACAAATGATGTTGATGTATTTGCAAATGACCTTGGTTTTATTGCAATTATTGAAGACGACAAGCTTCTTGGATTTAATGTAGCAATCGGTGGTGGAATGGGAATGAGCCATGGTGATACAGCTACTTATCCACAGGTTGCAAAAGTAATTGGTTTCTGCAAACCAGAGCAATTATATGAGGTGTCAGAAAAAGTCATTACCATTCAACGTGATTATGGAAATCGTTCTTCTCGTAAGAATGCCCGATTTAAATATACAGTTGATCGACTTGGGGTCGAAACGGTTAAAGCTGAGCTTGAGAACCGTCTTGGTTGGAGCTTAGAAGAAGAGAGAGCTTATCATTTTGACCATAATGGTGATCGTTACGGCTGGGTTAAAGGTGTGAAAGGAAAATGGCATTTCACTTTGTTTGTAGAAGGTGGTCGTGTTGCTGATTATGATGGTTATCAGTTAAAAACGGGCCTCCGTGAAATTGCGAAAGCTCATTCTGGTGAGTTCCGACTAACATGTAACCAAAACGTAATTATCGCGAATGTATCAAGTCAGAAAAAGAAAAAAATTAATGAGATTATTGAACAATACGGGCTAACCGATGGGAATCAATATACTGCACTTCGTCGTAATTCAATGGCTTGTGTTGCACTTCCAACTTGTGGCCTTGCAATGGCTGAAGCTGAGCGTTACTTACCAAAGCTAATCGACAAAATTGATGAGATTTTAGATGAGAATGGCTTACGTGACGAAGAAATCACCATCCGTATGACAGGCTGTCCTAATGGATGTGCTCGTCACTCTCTTGGTGAAATTGGTTTTGTTGGGAAAGCAGTTGGAAAATATAATATGTATCTCGGTGCTGCTCATGATGGTACACGATTAAGTAAAATGTATCGAGAAAACATTGGCGAAGAAGAAATTCTAAAAGAATTGAAAATGATTCTTCCACGTTATGCAAAAGAACGTGAAGAAGGAGAACATTTCGGTGACTTTGTTATCCGTGCTGGTATTATAAAAGAAACTACTGACGGTACAAACTTCCATGATTAAAATCTAGACTGAGATAGAAAAAGAGTGTCAGGACCAGTTTAATTGGTTCTGACACTTAAATAAATTATTTGAACACCTTGACATCCTAAATTAACCTTTTTATAATAATAACTGTCTAAGGGAAGTTTATATGAGTTAGTAATGTTCCGCAGTAGCTCAGTGGTAGAGCTATCGGCTGTTAACCGATCGGTCGTAGGTTCGAGTCCTACCTGCGGAGCCATTTTATTGTCTTTTATTTTTTAAAACGTAAAGCTTACATAGGATATCCTAATAGATAGCAAACGCACAAGAGACTTACTCTTGTGTTTTTTTGTGTTAGTATCGTGATTTTTATGACGTCTGCATGATTTCTTTATCATTGATTTGATAAGATGAAAATACTAATAAGTATAAACTCACAGAAAGAAGGCTCAAAATGAAAAAAAGTCTGTATATTAATGGGGCATGGCATTCATCAACTAAGTATTACTCCCTTAAGTCTCCGTATACACAAGAAGTGATCGCTGAAGTTCCAATGGCGACAGAGGCAGAGGTTGAGCGAGCTATTGAATCTGCTCATCAGGCTAGAGGAATAATGGCAAAAATGCCTGCACATCAGCGCTCCAATATTTTATTTAATCTAGTAAGACTGTTACAAGAACGTGCAGAAGAAGCATCTCAAATTATTGCACTTGAAGCGGCGAAGCCTCTTACAATTGCAAGAGGAGAAATTGCAAGGACAATTGAAACATATAAATTTGCCGCAGAAGAAGCAAAGCGAATTCATGGTGAAACTGTTCCTTTAGATGCTGCTCCTGGGGGAGAAAGGCGAATTGCTTATACAGTACGAGAACCAATTGGAGTGATTGGTGCCATCACACCATTTAACTTCCCTATGAACTTGGTGGCACATAAGGTAGGTCCTGCAATTGCTTCAGGGAATACAGTCGTATTAAAACCAGCGAGTCAGACTCCATTATCTTCTTTATTTCTCGCAGAGTTATTGCATGAGGCTGGCTTACCACCAGGCGCACTAAATATTGTAACAGGAAGTGGCAGAGTTGTTGGTGAAAAATTAGTAACAGATGAACGAATCAAAATGATTACATTTACCGGAAGTCCTGTGGTCGGAATTGGAATTCGAAACAAGGCTGGTTTAAAAAGAGTAACGTTAGAGCTAGGCTCAAATTCAGCGCTTATTATTGATGAAAATGTCAACATAAATGATATCATTTCTAGGTGTGTAACAGGTGCATTTTCTTACCAAGGACAAGTATGTATTTCACTTCAAAGAGTGTATGTGCATGAAAAGCAATATGATTCATTTGTTGAAAGGTTTGTAAATGCTACGAAACAGCTGAAGATTGGAAATCCATTAGATGAAAAAACAGATATATCAGCATTAATATCACCGCAGGATGTAAAGCGAAGTTTGGAATGGATTAAGGAAGCGGAACAAGACGGGGCCATTGTTGCAACAGGTGGAAAGTCAGAAGGTGGCATATTGTATCCCACGGTTATTTTAAATGGTCACAATAAATTAAACGTTTCATGCCAGGAAGTATTTGCACCGATTGTAGTCATAAATAAAGTTACATCAATGGACGAGGCATTTGCGTTAGTGAATGATTCCTCTTTTGGCCTTCAAGCAGGCATTTATACTGAAAATATTCATACAGCCTTAGATGCAGCCGAAAATTTACATGTTGGTGGCGTCATGATTAACGACATTCCAACATTTCGAGTTGACCATATGCCATATGGCGGTGTAAAGGAGAGTGGCATGGGAAGAGAAGGTATTAAATATGCAATAGAAGAAATGACTGAAATGAAATTGGTGGTATTTAATAGAAAATAAATCCACATCAAAAGGGAAAATATGAAAACAGTCTGTTTAGCCCTAACAGCCATCACCTATTTAAACCTCAGAACATCTCTTAGGGAGAAGTCAACAAAGCTACTACATAAAGAACCTTCATAACTTTACATCAGTCAATATGCTGCATGTAGCTTTGCGACGAGCTGAACAATGCTTCCTTGGTACCTCTAAGGCGAAGAAGCATTGTTTCCCCTACATTACGCGTCGATGCTCCCTAGTTTGTTCGGGTATTTCTAAGGAGCTTGTGCTTTTCTATTCCATTCTTCTAGCCACACCTGGTGGAATACCGTATTTCTTCTTAAATACGCGATGAAAATATGGATATGCTCCAAATCCGCACGTATCGGCAATTTGCTCAAGGGTCATTGATGTATATTTCATTTGGTTGATTGCAGTTGAAAGTCTAATTTCTAAAGCGTATTCTACCATTGTCTTTCCAACACTGCTTTTGAATAAATGTCCGGCTCGTGAAACGCTCAAATCAACGTAATCTGCTACGTCTTCTATTTTGAAATGTTCTGTTGCATGCTCTTCGATGTATCGCATCATTTTTGTCACAACATATGGGCGACTGTGTGTTGGTGATGTTTCTGTAACAGCTCGTTCAAGTGACAAGCAAAGTGCTTGAAGTAAATAGTTAATAAGTTCCTTGTTTTTATCAGATTTAGGTCTTCTTTCTTCACTAATAATATGTCTCCACAAGGAGAGTAAGTGGTCATCAATATCAATTCTGGTAACAGTGTTTTTTGTTGAGCGCTGCCACCATTCATTAATCCAATTACCTTCACACATAAGATAGTAGTCGCCGCTATTTTGGCCTTCCTCGATTCTCAGCTCATACTGATCTCCTGGCTTTACAAGGATGAGGTCCCCTTTTTTAATAATCATCTTTTTACCGTTAATAACCACTTCACAAGATCCTTCGGTTTGTAAACGAAATAAATAGTTCGTTAATCCAGGTTGATCTTGGGAATAATATTGCTGGGTGTGATAGGAATACCCACAAAAACCTATGTTCACGTTAAAAAAGCTCCTTTTTCCTAGCAAAATAGTGAATGTTATAATTATATCATTTATGGTCATTTCAAGTAATATAAGTTATGATGTACACAAATTAGTAATATCAGTGGTAATAAAAGCGTTCTCATAAGAAAAGCGCAATGCGTCCTCGCGGTGGCGCAAGCATAAGCCATGCCTACTATAAGGTTGCTCTTTGACCTTTTGGGCGGATTGGTTTATGACTCGGGCCGTTGGTTCCAGCAGCTAGACGCCAAAACTGTGTTGAAATTTTTTGCTTTCTTATCGTATTTAAAAGAGTTATCTTAGGAGCGCTTTAAAATACTGATAAAATACATAGAAATGGGGAATTGAAATGAAATCTATTCCAGTAGCAGTACAAATGTTTACACTTCGTGATGAAAGTCAAAAGGATTTTGCAGGCACACTAAAAAAGGTGAAAGAACTTGGCTTTGATGGTGTTGAATTTGCTGGGTTTGGTGGATTATCAGCAACAGAGGTAAAAGAATTATTAGATAACCTAAATCTTAAAGCTGCTTCAAGTCATGTACCTTTAGATCAATTAGAAAATAACTTAGATCAAGTGATAGAAGATCACAAAATCTTAGGTTGTAACTATATTGCTTGTCCATTCTTAATGCCTGACCGTCGTAGTGAAGAAGATTATCAAAAGCTAATTCCGATTTTGGATCAAGTCGGTGAAAAGTTACGTGCTGAAGGAATTACATTCCTTTACCATAACCATGATTTTGAACTAGAACGTTTGTCTGATGGAAGAACAGCGCTTGAAGCAATCTTCGATGATACAAAGCCAGAAAACTTAAGTACAGAATTTGATGTGTATTGGTTAACAAAAGCAGGCGAAAAACCGGTTGAATGGATTAATCGTTATAAGAATAGAACACCTATCGTTCATCTTAAAGACATGACTACAGATGATGAAAAGTTCTTCGCTGAGCTTGGAACTGGTGGTGTAGATATCGAAGCAATCCTAAATGTTGCAGAAGAATCTGGCGTTGAATGGTTTGTTGTTGAACAAGACCAAAGCCGTCGTACTCCTTTTGAAAGCGTTGAAATGAGCATTAATTACTTAAAGACAAAGCTTCCTTATCTAAATAAGTAATAAGGGTTGAAAAAAACTCTAAAAAGATTAATAAAAAGGTACAAATCGAAATTCGATTTGTACTTTTTTATTTTGCTGAAGAGATAGATTTTTTCTAAAAAGAAAACATATAATTTCTTCGTATTCATACTGATTAGATAAATGGGATTTTCCTGTTTATGAACAAATGCTTCTTTTTGAAATAAATTGCCAGATAATATTTTTTGGAGGTGTCTTTTGCTATGTTAGATCAAACACGATTGATTATTCAACAATCATTAGATGCACTCTTGAAAGACCATTCGTTTTTACCAGAATTACAAGGGGAAGAACGTGAGCAGGCATATACGTCTTTGGGATCTATTCTTTCGACCCCAAATCATGCACATAAATCATTCCTCCGGATTCCACTCCAAAACGGTAAGGTTGTGAGAATTCCCTCCTATCGTGTTCAACATAATAATGCACTTGGACCATATAAGGGAGGAATAAGGTTTCATGAATCTGTTAATGAAGATGAAGTAATTAACCTAGCTTCTCTCATGACATTGAAAAATGCGCTACATGATGTTCCTTTTGGAGGAGGGAAAGGTGGTGTTGTTCTAAATCCAAGAGATTTTACAGCAAAGGAATTACATCTAATCTGTAAAAAATATGTTCGTTATTTTAACGATATTTTAGGACCTGACAAAGATATCCCAGCACCTGATGTAGGGACAGGTGAACGTGAAATGGATTGGATGATGGCGGAATACAAAAGTATAAATCCGGGTCTGCCATATCGAGGAAGCTTTACAGGAAAAAGCATTATAAACGGAGGATCGCTTGGAAGAAAGGAAGCGACTGGTAAAGGAGTTTATTTTACATTCCGTTATCTGCTACATGACTTTTTGAAGGAGCAGAGGGATTCACTAAAAAATACTACGAATAAGTTTGCTAAAACAACATTGGGGTATGAAGGTAGAGAGTTAACTGTAGCTGTTCAAGGGTTTGGGAATGTAGGTGCGGTTGCGGCACTAGAGGCATATCGCTGTAAGGACCTAAAAAATAAAGTAGTTGCTGTAAGTGACCGAAATGTTACTTTATATAACAAAGAAGGGATAAATATCCCCGCACTAGTCGATTTTAAATCGAAAAACAACGGGGAGTTGCCGATGACAGAGGAACAGGTTGTATTAGCTGGAGTAAAGGCAGAAATCCTTGATCGAGAGGCGGTTCTTTATCTTGATGTTGATAGCCTCTTTCTAGCTGCTTTGGGAGACCAGGTGCATAAAGATAACGTAGGGAAAGTCAAAGCTAGGGTTATTATGGAGGGGGCAAATGCTCCAATAACAAGCGAGGCGGATGAAATCCTTAGCTCAAAAGGGGTTATTGTCATACCTGACATCCTCGCAAATGCTGGTGGTGTAATTGTTTCTTATTTAGAGTGGTTACAAGGCAGAGAAACCCAATTTTACAGTGAACAGGAAGTATTTACCCTTCTTTATGACAAGATGAAATCCACATTGGATACCATTCTCCCAATCTTTTTTCAAGATCCCTTCCCTTTACGTCAAAATTGTTATATTCATTCTGTCATGAAATTATCAACCGTGCTATATCGGCAAGGAAAATTGTATTAGGTACAATGGTCATTTACAAATGTTGCGGAGATTGACTTGATTGTACCAGGTTCAGATTTCCCTCTCTCAGAACATGAAATATGCTCTATGGAAACAAATTTATATTCCTTTTCGCAAAATACTTGATTTTTGATAGTGAAACGAAGTGGCTCAGTCAACTGGACTGAGCTTTTTCTTTTTCTCTCTGTTAAAGCAAAATAACAATATAATAGGAAACGGCGGAATAATAACCTTATCCTCTTTTTCATGCCTATTACGGAATGAGGATCCGCTTGTTTTGATTATGGAATCCTCGTTCCGCTATTAGTTCTAAATCCTGTTTTGAACATTGATTATGATCCTCGTTCCATAATGGTGCTATATCAACCTCAAATTCTAATAATTTTGTGCTAGTAACGGAACTACTACTCACTTCACCCCTTTTGGGAGCAGCATTTCTTGCCTAAAGCTGAACAAGGATTCATTTTGTTAATTTTGGGTTCTCATTCAGCGAGTTGCTCTAAAACGTTCGTTCCGTTATTGGAAGTTTTTCTTACGTGAAAATCCCGGTTTCAACGTAAATATGCTATTTGATATAAATCTTTCAATCATATTGCCTAAGTTAATCCCTAATTAGGTAGTAAGTTTTACGTTCATCTTAAGAAAAAGTAAATTTTTAAAATATTTCAAAAAACACTTGTAAGGAAACCTAACATAAATTATAATTGGTAATAACAACAGATGTTATAAAAGTTAACATTAAAATAAAAGGAGAGATGAAAATGGATTCGGTGTTTTTAATGAATAACTTGTGGGTTGGTATTTCGGCGGTATTAGTTTTACTCATGCAAGGAGGATTCATTCTACTTGAAGCAGGATCAACAAGAATGAAAAACGCTGGTCATGTAGCTGGGAAAACAGTATTTACAATTGGGTTAGGGACGATTGTATTCTGGGCAGTCGGTTATGGGTTAATCTATGGTGAAGGTAATAGTTTCGTTGGTTTATCAAACTTCTTTTACGGAGATTACACAACGATGGGAGAAGGATTAGCTGGCTCTGTTGATTTCTTTTTCCAATTAGCATTTGCGCTAATTGCGTTAACAATTGCGTTTGGTGGTTTTGCAGAACGTGCTAAATTATCTGCATATGTAGTATTTGCTATTCTTTTTTCAGTATTTGTATACCCAGTTGTTGCTCACTGGATTTGGGGTGGTGGCTGGTTATCTGAACATGGTAAACAGGATTTTGCTGGGTCAACCGTTGTTCACTTAACAGGTGCAATGGCAGCACTTGCAGCAACAATAATCTTAAAACCGCGTATTGGGAAATACAATAAAGATGGTTCTGCAAATGATTTAGCAGGTCATAACCAAGTTTATACTGCACTGGGTGTTCTGATTCTTTGGATTGGTTGGTTTGGATTTAACGCAGGTAGTACATTTGGTGTTGAAGATGCATTTTTTGGATATGTTGCATTAAATACTCAATTAGCTGCAGGTGCAGGTGCAGTTGCCGCAATGTTTGTTGTATGGGCTCTAACTGGAAAAGCTGATATTCCAACAACATTAAATGGTGCTTTAGCTGGTCTAGTTGCCATTACAGCTTCATGTGCATTTGTTGCACCGTGGGCTGCGGTTATTATTGGATTAATTGGCGGATTGATTGTGGTATTCAGTATGAAGTTTTTTGATAAAGCGAAAATTGATGATCCTATCTTTGCTCTTTCTGTTCATGGTGCTGCAGGGATTTGGGGTACTTTATCAACAGGATTCTTTGCAACTCCAGAATTAGCTGCAATGAATGGCGGAATGGAAGGGTTATTATACGGTGGTGGATTCCATCAGTTAGGTGTTCAAATACTAGGTGTTGCTAGCTCAGGATTATATGCATTTGTAGTCTCATTTGTTATCCTTAAGATAATGAGTGTAGTAATGCGAAGTCTTCGAGTTTCAGAAGAAGAAGAAATTATTGGTCTTGATTTAAGTGAGCATGGTAGCTATGGGTATCCTGAGAACATGCCAAATCAAAATCAAAACCAAAACACAAGTGCTTAAAGGATATTACTAGCTCCAAAAATTAGGAGATTGATATTCATGAAAGAATATGACCAATTAAAAAGCTGGAGAGAGCAAAATATTAAAACAGTTTCAGGTGATTCAATAAAATTAAATGAGTTTCATGATCGGTTAATAATAGCGACTGTACATGTTGCAATTGAGAAAGTAAAAAGTGAGTGGGGGCCAGCTCCTGCCCGCTTTTCTTTCTTTATTATGGGCAGTGCTGGTAGAAGTGAACAATCAGTATGGAGTGACCAAGACCATGGAATTATCTATCAAGGTCCAGAAGAAGTAAACCCATATTTCCTTAAGCTTGGTGAAGAAATTTCAAATGCTTTATTCGCTGTTGGGTATGATTTCTGTGATGGAAATGTAATGGCATCCAATCCGCGTTGGTGTAAGTCGACAGCTGCTTGGGCGGATCAACTACATGACTGGTTTGATAATGAAAGCTGGGAATCATTAAGGCATTTTTCAACATTTTTTGATTCGCGTGTTCTAGTAGGGAACGAAGAATATCTAGCAGAGCTTAAAAGAATTGCTTTTTGGCGTTTAGAACAAAATAAGAACCTTTACTTAAGATTAATTGAAAACGTTAGTCATATTAGAAAAGGGGTAGGATTATTTGGTCAATTACTACCTAATTCGTATGGCGATGAAGCAGGAACAATTAATTTGAAGGAAAAAGTATTTTTCCCATATGTCAATTCATTGAGGTTACTCGCATTATGGGAGAAGCTTACAGAACCTTCTACGTTAGTACGCTTTAAAAGATTGGAAAGCACCTATGGATACTTAGAGAATTATAAAAATCTCTTCATTATCTTATTAAACTACCGCCTTCGTTTTCAACATGATACGAAAAGCTACGAGAAAGTCCATCTATTAGAAGTAGAGCGTTTAACAAGAAAAGAGAAACAAGAATTAAAACAAATGATGAAAAATGGATATAAACTCTTCTCTGATACAAGAGGAATCATTGAAAAGGGTGTTAGACTTGAAAATAAATAATATGGTTCAATTTGTCAAACAATTGTCTGGCCGAATCAATCCGAACATATATTCCTCTATTTCGAGCCAAACAGACCCTGCCAGTATTGCATTTCTTAGACAATTGCAGCGAGAAATGAAAAAGGAAAATGTCCTTGATATACCTTTTTCAGAGTTAAGAGTTGTTGTATTTGATATCGAAACTACAGGTTTTAACCCTGAACGAGGTGACCGTATACTCTCGATTGGTGCTGTAAAAATGGTGGGAGGTCAAGTCTTAGAAAATGAAACATTTTATTCTTTAATTAATAGTGACGGAGAGATTCCGGAAAATATAATTGAGTTAACAGGTATCAAAGAGGCACATTTAATTGGTGCACCGCCGATTGAAGATGTGCTAAAAGACTTTTATCAATTTATAAAAAATGACACACTTGTTGCACATCATGCTAATCATGAAAAGTCATTTATGAATCATGTGACATGGTCAATTTTAAGAACGAATTTTCAGCATCGAATTATTGACACTTCTTTTCTGCTAAAAATTGTTGAACCTGAAAAAAGATTAGTAACGCTTAGTGAATGTTGTGAACATTACGGTATTGTAATTGCTAACCGCCATCATGCCTTATATGATGCGCTCGCTACTGCAGAGTTATGGGGAGAAAATATCCGGTTAATTAAAAAGCTTGGGTTTTCAGATTTGAATGATGTATACACCCATTTAGCTAAAATCAAATAATACAAAGAGAGTAAGTTAATTATAGGTTTTATCGTTGTAAGTAACCTTTTTAGTCTAGCGCAAGTAGCCATTGCCTATCTCTCTATGATAAGCGGTCAAAGCAACTACAAAAAACTCAATGATCTTACGTCTGTAAATCTGCAGCATGCATCTTTTGTGGCGAGCATAGCAATAGCTTCTTAGGATTCTTTGTGGCGCAGGAGCATTAGTGTTTCCAGAACCTTGTACTTTAGTTTGTAGGCTATACGGTGGCACTTGCGCTTTTCTTTTCATAAATATATTTTGCTGTTTACATGATTACAGAATATAATAGATTTATATAGTGTAAGCGCTACCACTAGTGAATGGAGAGGATGTAATGATGAAACCACCTCATCTTGTCAAAGTAGGAAATGGAACACAGTTAATGGTCGATGAAAAGTCATTTATAGCTTTAGGCGGAGAAATACATAATTCGAGTTCCTCGAGTCTTGAATATATGGAAAAGCATGTTTGGGATCGGTTGGTATATTTCAATTGTAATACTGCAATTATCCCAATAACCTGGGAGTTAACAGAACCGGAAGAAGGGTACTTTGATTTTTCCCTACTAGAAGGTGTTATTAATGGTGCTAGAAAAAGAAATCTAAAGGTTATATTGTTGTGGTTCGGAACATGGAAAAACTCTAAATCTACTTATATCCCAGCTTGGGTGAAAGGAGATAGGGAAAGATTTCCGTTTGTAACACTCCCTAACGGCCAAGTAACCAATATTGTCTCTTGTCACTCAGAAGAAGCGTGTGCAGCAGATGCGAAAGCATTTGCTACGGTAATGAAACGTATTCGTGAAATAGATGAGGAAGAGCAAACGGTTATTATGGTTCAGGTAGAAAATGAAGTTGGTTTTCTTGGTACTCCTAGAGATTATTCTGAAAAGGCAAATGAGCTATTTAATCAGATTGTTCCAGTGGAGCTTACATCTTATTTAATAAATAATGAAAAACAACTGCTTCCAGCCCTTGCGGCGGTATGGAATTCAACCGCTAAAAAAGGAACGTGGAGAGAGGTTTTTGGTCATCTAGCAGAAGAGGTTTTTACGACATGGCACATTTCGCGTTATGTCGATAAGGTTGCGCAAGCGGGTAAACAGGAATATGAGCTACCGATGTTTGTGAATGCTTGGTTGATGCAGTATAAGGAAGAAAAACCTGGCTCTTATCCAAGTGGTGGTCCGGTAGCGAAAATGATGAATATATGGAAGTGTGGAGCACCTCATATAGATTTATTAGCTCCAGATATTTACTTAAACGAGTTTGCTGATGTTTGTGCGGAGTACACACAGATTGGTAATCCATTATTAATTCCTGAAACGCGAAGAGATAGGGTGATGGTTGCGAATTTGTTTTATGCGATAGGTGAACATCAAACACTGGGGTTTACACCTTTTGGGATTGAATCGATGGATAACGGTGTCGACCCGTGGGCAGGTGGTTTTCATCCGCCAGATCATTTTATGATTATGGAAAGTGAGAGTGTTGGTCCGCTATTAAGCAAGGCATACCACCTCCTTGGTGAGATGATGCCAATGATTACAAACTATTACGGCAGCGAAAAAATCAGAGGAATCCTTCAAAAGGATGCATACCCAAATGCAATTGACTTTAACAACTATCGTTTGCAAATAAACTTCACGCAGGGGATTAAAAGCAGCTCGTTACCTGGCGGTGGTTTTGTCATAGAAGTAAGTGATGGGGAATATATTATAGTTGGTCATGGCTTTGCAATTGAGTTTGAGTCAAAAAGTGAAGATTCACCATATGTCGATTTCATCTCTATAGATGAAGGCGTGTTCCGTGACGGTGAGTGGGTGAATGGACGAAGACTAAATGGTGATGAGTATCGAGTGTCATTAGGAAGTGAGCCACAGGTATTGAAAGTTTCATTATATAGTTATTAATTATGAGCAGTTAAATAAAAAAAGCCTATCCCTGATAGTTTGGTTTCCTCGTCATGGATAGGCTCCTCAATTTATTTTAAGCTTAGCCAAAGCTTTTCTCTGGACCTTCGCCACTCTTATGAATCGTAACTTGGTGTGGGAATGGAATTTCTATGCCATTTGCATCAAGTGCCGCTTTAATAACCTTGCGTAGTTCGCGTTCAACTGCCCATTGCTCACCATTTTCGGTTTTAGCAATCACACGTAAGACCACATCAGATGCTCCGAGTGATTGAACGCCAATAACATTCGGCCCATCAGTGATAACTGGATTTTCTGAGGCAACGCGGTCACAAGCTGCCTGGATAACAGCGATCGCTTGATCGATGTTTTCATCATACGCAATTCCAATATCAACAAGCGCGCGCATATTTCCGCGTGAATGATTACTTACGCTTGTGATGTCGCGGTTTGGAATAAAATTTAATGTGCCATCAAAGCTACGAATTTGCGTGGTACGTAACCCTACTGATTCGACGATTCCATCAATTCCTCCAATAGTTACATAGTCATTGACGTCAATTTGTTTTTCTAATAATAAGAAAAAACCAGTAACAACATCACTTACAAGACCTTGCGCGCCAAATCCAATTGCAAGCCCTACGATTCCGGCACCTGCAATTAAGCTTGCAACAGATAGACCAAAGATACTAAATAAGGTAGCTACAAGAATGAAGATCAGCGTATATGAAAAAATATTCTCTGCCAATCGTTGTAATGTTAAGGCTCTTCCTTTTGTGATATCCTCTTTTTCCTTCAATTTAGTAAAAGCTCGATCGATAATTTTGTTTCCGATTGCTTTGGCGATTGCAAAAGCAATAAAGATTCCGATAATCTTCAGTATTGTAATTCCGGACGAAATGAGTAAACCTTCCCAATTTATATTTCCGATATCAAACAAACAATCATTCCTTTCAAATTCTAATAGTCAAGAAACTCTTCACTATTATTACTATTTTATCTTTTATAACATAAATTCCCCATAGCTGTCATGGATACGTTATTATTTGAGCTTTATTGTTCTATTGAAAAGATTCGGACTATTTATTACAATAGAAGAATAACAACGTTGTTATTAGATTAGTAAATACATAGCTTACCTTTTTAAAAGAAAAAATAATAACGTTTTCATTTTGGTTACGGAGGGAGATAACAATGTCACGTTTTATTAAAGCAGCTGAACAAAAGGGATATCAAGATATATTTGGTGAAGATTATGAACGATTAAACTATCTTGCATTTGGTAAAGTGTGCCTTGAAAAAGGGGAGAGTTTCGCAGCAGATACAAATGACTATGAAACAGCACTAGTTATTCTATCGGGGGTTGCAGCAATCACGGCAGGTGAGCAAAAATGGACACAGCTTGGTGGCCGTAAAAATGTTTTCGAGGGAAAAGCAACAACGGTATATGTGCCTTGTCAATCGCGATATCAAATTGAGGCGGAAACAGACGTTCAAATCGCAGTTTGTAAAGTAAAAGCGGAGGAAATATTTGAACCGTTTGTCGTTACACCTGATGAGGTGGTCACACATATACGTGGTGAACAGCAATGGAATCGAAAAGTATATGATATTATTGCTGATAACGGCGACGGAAAGGTACACAGAATTGTATTAGGAGAAACTATTAATCAGCCTGGTCAGTGGTCAGGATATCCTCCGCATAAGCATGATGGCGAACATTTTCCTGAAGAACCTAATTTAGAGGAAATTTATCATTATCAAGTCAATCCTGAACAAGGATTTGGTGTTCAACATCACTACACAAAGGATCTAAGTATCGATGATGCCTATACAATTCGCCATGGTGCAAGCTTTGCGGTGGAAAAAGGGTACCACCCAGTTGGAGGAGCAGGTGGATATGAAGTTTATTATTTATGGTTTATGGCAGGAGAAACAGGAAGGAAATTAAATCCTTACGAAGACCCTGATCATAAGTGGTTATCGAAATAATAAAAAAGGTAAGTGCAAGAGTTTTGGTCATCATGCCTCCAATGCTCCTGCACTTTCCTTATCTTTTACTACAAGACATTCTTATAACTAGCTCGGGTTCAAGTGTTTGCTTAGCTGGAATGGAGTCTCGCTTTTCTTTAAGTTGAAGAAGCGATGAGACAATAGCTTCTGCCGTCTTTTGAATAGGTACACCGATACAAGTAAGTGGTGTTTCAAGTTGTGCCATTTGTGGAATATTATCGTAACCAATAACGGAGATGTCATTTGGTATAGTGAGGTTCGCTTCATTAATCGCTCTTATAATACCACTACTGAGATCATAACTACCGCCAATGATTGCTGACGGAATAGTAGAAGCTTCTAGAATGTTTCTTGTGGCAGTGTAGCCGTCGTACCATTCAAGACCCCCGGTATGGATAAGTGATTGCTTTTTAATTGGCAAACAGAGATGCTCCATTCCTTCTATAAAACCGTTTAATTTATCAATCTGTCTTTGGTCATTTTCTGAGCAACCAATGAATGAGATATCGGTATGACCAAGACTATGCAAATAATCGACAGCTTTGAACATTGCTTTTTTATAGTTCACATCAATGAACGGGACGGTATTGTTTTTTGAATTTCCATATGAAATGACAGGAACATAACTGCCAGTATTAAAATTAATGTCTAGTGTGTTTTCTTTGAAGATAATGATGCCGTCAACTTGGAATCGTTTAAACATCTCAAAAGCTGAATTTACTGAATTAATTGATAGAATCATTGAGTACGACTGTTTCTCGACTTCATCATTTATTTTTGTCACAAGTGTGGAAAGTGCAGTTCGTTCGATCGAAGGCCACACAAGTCCGATTGTTTTTGTTTCTTTAGACACAAGCTGTCTCGCAGCAAGATTTGGTTCGTATCCCAATTCTTTAGCAGCCTTTAGAATCTTATTCTTCGTTTCGGGTTTTACAAGGGGGCTATCATTTAGTGCTTTGGATACTGTGGAAAAACTAACACCTGTATAGCGTGCAATATCTTTAATCGTTACACTCATAATGTCTCCTATAATAAAAGTAATAATAACGTTGTTAATATTATAAAAGACTAGAGTATTGATAGACAAGTGAAAAAAGCAACAGGGAAAGCATCCGATGAATCTTACAGAAATATCCGAAATAAATATGAAATTTATTATAAAAAAAGTGAAAGAGTGATGATTTTTGAAAAGATTAAATCGTGAATTGATTGCTCATAATAATCTTCCTGCTTTTGTTGACCGTTTTGATCAAGAGAATCTTCCAGAGAAAGTAGTACAATTCGGTGAAGGGAATTTCCTTCGTGGTTTTGTCGATTGGATGATCCAACAAGTCAACAAACAAGGGTTGTTTAATGGTCGGATTGTGGCAATTCAACCGACACCACATGGAAAAGTGGTTCCGAAGTTAAATGAACAGGATGGGTTGTATACCTTTCTTTTACAAGGAATTGAAGATGGCGAAAAAATTGAAAAATATGAGGTTGTATCCTCAATTTCCAGAGGGATAAATCCTTATGAAAATTGGGATGAAGTGCTAACCTTAGCTGAATCTGAAACAATTGAATTTGTATTCTCGAACACAACGGAAGCGGGATTAACCTATACCAAAGAAACATATTCACCAAATGTTTCACCTTTATCTTTTCCAGGGAAGTTAGCAGCATTTTTACATCATCGTTTTCGAAATCAAAATGGAAATCCTGCTGCTGGCTTAACAATGATTCCGTGTGAATTGGTGGAAGGTAATGGTGATTTATTAAAGGAAATTATACTAAAGATTTCTGATGATTGGGGATTCGATGAGGACTTCAAAGCGTGGGTCAAGAAACATAACCATTTCTGTAATACATTAGTTGACCGTATTGTTCCGGGTTATCCAAAAGATAATATTGAGCGTTATCAGGAAAAATTGGGGTATAAGGACCAGTTATTTGGTGTGGGTGAACCGTATCATCTATTTGCAATTGAGGCAGATAGTACAGTTTCTAAATCACTTCCATTTGAGCAAGCTGGTTTGAATGTAAAGTGGGGAGATGTGACACCTTACCGTGATTTGAAAGTGAGTATCCTTAATGCACCACATACAATGATGTTTTCAGTTGGTTATTCGGCGGGGCTTAATACAGTTTATGAGGTAATGGAGGATTCACAGTTATTCCAGTTTGTCCAAACTGCGATTGAACAGGAAATTTTACCTGTAGTCCCATTTGATGAGCGTGAAAAACGTCAATTTGCAAACTCTGTCATCGAGCGTTTTAAAAATCCATTTGTAAAACATTCTCTTAATGACCTTGGACTAAATGCATTTTCTAAATTTAAAACGAGAGTGTTACCGTTGCTGTCTATATGGATTGATGAGAAACAAGAAATTCCGCCGTTTATGTCGTTTTCGTTAGCTGCGTTACTGGCTTATTACCGTCCTAAAACTATCATTAATGAAGAACAAATGATAGGTACTCGAGGTGTAGAGGAGTATTCAATCCGTGACTCTAAAGAAGCAATTAGGGTAATGAGTGAAGGTTGGGATATGTATAATAATAAAAAGCAAACAATTGAACAACTTGTCCAAACTGTATTAAGGCAGGAAGTATTATGGGGTAGAGACTTATCAAAAATAGAAGGGTTTACACAAAAAGTTTCGAGTGATTTAGAAGAGATTGTTCACAGTGGTGTTAGAAATACCTTAAATAAGGTTGCATGGAAAGTAGTATAGAACAATAGATTACTAGGGCAACATTTTAAGTGCCCTAGTATCTAATCTATGATTAAATGATCGAATGGTAGACTATTTTTGTTTTGCCTAAACTGTCCGGGTGATGTGCCGACAATTTTTCGAAAAACTTTATTAAAGTAGTTTGCGTTAGCATATCCCACCTGTTTAGCGATTTCGTTAATTGTCACGTTTGAGTCTTTTAATAGATCAAATGCTCGTTCAATCCTCACTTTTGTGAGATATTGAAATGGTGAAGTATTCATATGTTGGCTGAATTTTTTTATGAAGTAATATTTGGATAAGTCTGCTTTTTCGGCAATTTCATCTATTGTAAGTGCAGGGCGATGATAGTTTGCATGGATGTAAAGAATGGCTTTTTCTATGTTTTCTGGAACATCCTTTTTGGTGTTTGAGATATTTTTGAAGTGCCTATAGCATTCCATGATAAATTCATATGCCTTTAACGAGGCAGTGTAAGGATCATTTATCTTTTTATCTGTCGTTTCTTTATAGATAGTAAAGAGCAGTTGAATAATATATGAATCTAGCGGAATCTTTACAACAGATCCATAAATTTGAGAAACATAATCCCATAGCTTCTCAGCTTCTTGACCAAGCAAAGTTATATATATGAATTCCCAATGGTCACTTTCCTTAGGAAGGTAGTAACGATGATTGCTAGGGACTTTTACCATAAAAACTTCACCGGATGTTAAATCCAATGATTGATCTGCAATATCAATTTTACCTTTTCCCGCAAGTGTATATTGAAAAATATACATATTTTCTCCGTTACGCTTATTTCCATCCCAATCATATTCGGTTAGGGTTCGATTTTCATACCCTATCACATGAATAGTTGCGGTTGAATGTTGACTATTTTCTTGAAAACGAAACCCATAAGAACCATCGTCATCTTTAATTGGTTTTAATAGCAATTTTTTACCCTCCATTCACACGATATTACCATTGTGAAAATGTGTAATCAGCCCTATCATGAATATAGCACATAAATTTTCTTAAAAGTGACATAAATTCATTAGAACAATAATTTCCCTATTAAAGCATGTGAAATAAGGGGTAACGCTGTCACGTTATACAGGAGGGATAAGATAACCATGTCGAAAATTACATTTATGGGTGCAGGAAGTACAGTGTTTGCGAAAAATGTATTAGGCGATTGTATGTTAGTTCCTGCATTAGAAGGATTTGAATTTGCACTATATGACATCGATGAACAGAGATTGAAAGATTCAGAGAATATGCTACAAAATTTAAAGGAAAGTGTAGGCAAAAATGTTACGATTAAAGCCTATATGGATCGTAAAGAAGCGCTAACTGGAGCGAAATATGTAATTAATGCAATCCAAGTTGGTGGGTATAAACCAAGTACAGTTATTGACTTCGAGATTCCGAAAAAATATGGCTTGCGTCAAACAATTGCTGATACTATTGGGATTGGCGGAATTTTCCGTAACCTTCGTACCATCCCGGTTATGCTAGATTTCGCTAAGGATATGGAAGAAGTTTGCCCTGATGCGTTATTTTTGAACTATACAAATCCAATGGCTGTTTTGACAGGAGTAATGAACAGATTCACAAAGATACAAACGGTTGGCCTATGTCATAGTGTTCAAGTTTGTACACGTGACCTTTTCAAAGCACTTGATATGGACCCAACGGGAGTAAAAGAAAAAATTGCGGGTATCAACCATATGGCATGGTTATTGGAAGTAAGTCGAGATGGAGAAGATTTATATCCTGAAATCAAGCGTCGTGCAAAAGAAAAGCAAAAAACAAAGCATAATGATATGGTTCGTTTTGAATTAATGGATAAGTTCGGATATTATGTGACTGAGTCGTCTGAACATAATGCTGAGTACCATCCTTACTTTATTAAACGAAACTATCCAGAGTTAATTGAAAAATTAAACATTCCTTTAGATGAGTATCCTCGTCGCTGTGAAAATCAAATTGAGCGTTGGGAAACAATGAGAGAGGATTTAGTAAATAATAAATCTCTTTCACATATTCGATCACACGAATACGGATCTCGTATTATAGAAGCAATTGAAACAAATGTGCCGTTCAAATTTGGTGGTAATGTACTAAATACAGGTCGTTTAATCAGTAATTTACCTGAAAAGGCTTGTGTTGAAGTACCATGTGTAGCAGATCGTAGTGGTGTAATTCCTACATACGTGGGTGACTTACCTGAGCAGCTTGCTGCATTAAATCGGACTAATATCAATACACAGCTATTAACAATCGAAGCTGCGATTACCCTTAAGAAGGAGCATATCTACCAAGCGGCATTATTAGATCCGCATACAGCAGCGGAACTATCAATGGATGATATTATCTCACTCTGCGATGATTTAATTGAAGCACATGGAGAATGGTTGCCAAAGTTTGAATAATAATTTGGAAAAGCAATAACTGGTTGAGTTATTGCTTTTTTCTTTTGGAAAAATTATTGATTATCACTTCTCTAGAATAATTTGAGAAATGACCAGAATCCATTTAAAAATAACTAGAATGAAGAATTGATTAACTCGAATTATTAGTGAAATGACTAGAATCTTATCACTTCTCTAGAAAAAATTGAGAAATGACTAATTCAATAAAAAATACCTAGAATTAAATATCGAATATGTCGAATTTTTAATGAGATTACTAGGATAAATTCTCCCATTAAGGTATATAAGAAAGGACAAATTTGCTTGCGTTCTTTTTGTACTATGATAATGGTGAGAGTTGCTACCAAAGATTTCAAAATTATAAACTGTTGACTTATGTAAAATGAAAATGGTAAGATAGCTTTTGTTGTTGAAGAGGCGACGAGTTAAGCTTTATCTTTTCTGCTTTACAGCTTTTGTTTCGCAGAAGTTGACAATAAGGTTTAACTCTGATATTATATATTTTGTCGTCGCTTTTGTGAAAATATTATTTTGGAAAAGTGTTTGACAAACAGAAACAGGTTTGTTATTATTCGTTTCTGGCGTTAAAAAAGTTCTTTGAAAACTGAACACAACAAAGAAGATTTTATCTTCTAAACCAAGCGTCAACGTTTCATTATTTTTAACTATTGAGCAATCAATACTCTTTATTGGAGAGTTTGATCCTGGCTCAGGATGAACGCTGGCGGCGTGCCTAATACATGCAAGTCGAGCGGAT
>Ga0180215_1000574_pt1 | contig 45759 bp, 48 predicted proteins | sample eDN3rd37CBELigBY_FD_128871 | JGI IMG/M metagenome (GOLD analysis project Ga0180215, IMG submission 128871) | Enriched backyard soil microbial communities from Emeryville, California, USA - eDNA 3rd pass 37_C BE-Lig BY (version 2) (version 2) | ecosystem: Environmental > Terrestrial > Soil >... | reverse complement strand
TGCTGAGTTTGTTGTGCTTGTTGATTTTGCTGCATATGATAGCGATTCGTTTCCGAAGCACTTTGAGCAAAACCACCCGCTCCCTGCATGCCCATTCCCATGCCAACAAACCCATTCATCGCGCCACCTTCATTTGAACCAGCAGCTTCTAGACCGCGCGCAATTGAACCTTGAACATAGCCTTCTCGCACAGTTGGGTCCTGTAGCATCGCCCCTTGGTTTCGCATATTGATTAGCTTTTGCGATTGTTCATCATACGTAATGCTGTTGATGCCGACCGATTCTACCTGCATGCCGCGCATTCGCGTCCAATCTTCATCTAATACATTCGCCATGTATTTCGCGAGTTCCATCCCGCGTGAAGCAACAAACGAAATTCGAATGCCGTCACCGGACATTTGGTTGATTGCCGTTTGCAATGCATTCATGAACTCAGACAAATATTGAGCATTGATTTCCTGAATTTCTACGATACTCTTATTTCTGGGAATCGCTTCTTCAAAAAACTTCAATGGGTCAACAATCTTAATCGAATACGATCCATGCGCTCGTATAAACAACTCTGCATTATAAAAGTTATCAAAATAATTAATCGGATTCCGCGTTCCAAATTTGATTCCCTTAATTTCTTGTAAATTAATAAAATATGCTTTTTGTGAAGAAGATGGTACACCGCCAAATTTAATTCGATTGAACGTCTCTTTAACCGCCTCATCTAATTGCCCATTAAAGAGCGAAGGCATCGACGAATTGACCACTTGGTAGTATCCTTCTTCAGCGGTGTAATCGATGATTTTCCCACCATCGACTAACAACATAAATTGGTTTGGATGAACATGGATAATCGAACCGTTTGAAATCGTCGTATCTGTTCCCTTTTTATTACCATTTCGTTTATCCTTGGCGCGAACCTTCACTCCAACAGACATCACCGTATTATCACTCATGTTTTGCGGTTCAATAACCTCCAACCACTGATCCGCAAATCCTCCGCGAACAGCATCTACCGCAGCTTTAATAATCCCCATTACAAACTCCCCCTCATCTCTTTTCTTTTATATGTTCTACTGTTTAAATGAATAAAAGGTTTCAATCTCTTTGAGTATAACATGTGTGGGGTTCTGAAAATAATGGTGCTCCAGACAATAAATGGCATTGCCATCCCGCCAACATCGTACATTCTAAAACACTGCTTGTCTCCACACTCTTTATGCTATAATTTGTGAGGTAAAATAAAGATAGAGGTGACCATTCTTGGCAATACATGTTGTTCTATATCAACCAGATATCCCATCTAATACTGGAAATATTGCACTCACTTGTGCCGCAACGGATACGGCCTTGCATTTAATCCGACCACTTGGCTTCTCAACCGATGAAGAAATGTTAAAAAAAGCAGGGATTGATTTCTGGGACTCCGTCAACATTACCTATTATGACTCATTGGATGATTTCTTCGAAAAGAATCAAGGTGAGTTTTACTATATTGAGACTTTTGGTGAAAAAACACATTCATCCTTTGATTTCAGCGATGTATCAAAGGAACATTATTTTATGTTTGGCAAAGAAACAACCGGTTTACCAATGGATTTACTTGAAGAAAATAAAGACCATTTTTTGCGAATTCCAATGAGTGAACATGTTCGTTCTCTCAACCTGTCAAGTACAGCCGCTATTTTGGTATACGAAGCGTTGCGCCAGCAAGGATTTCCGAATCTAAGATAAACGATTGTTGACTAATAGAAAATCTGGTCATTAGGTTTACATTTCCTTGCTTGCTCTGTTCCAATTAGTAGTTTATTGTTTAAAATAAACTCCATTGCTCTTTAAGAGCAACCATTTCAGAAAAAACCTAATAAAAAAATCTTCCGCCTTGGAAGATTTTTTTGTTTCTATAAAGTTTGTCTATCCGAGAACCGCCTTTTCTTCAAACGTCAGGGCTATGGTCCTGCATAAAACTACTTCTGAATGATTTGAATAAGGTTTCCACATGTATCATCAAAAACAGCTATCGAAAAATGGCCCATATTTGTTGGTTTCATCGTAAACCTTACGCCTTTTTCCACCAATCGGTCATACTCCTTATCGATATCTTCCACGCCAAACATAGTTGCAGGGATACCGTCAGAAAAGATTTTCTTTTGGTATTCTTTTGCAGCAGGATGAACATTGGGTTCTAGTAACAACTCGGTACCGTCTTGAGCATTAGGAGAAACCAGCGTAATCCACCGATATTCACCAGCAGGGACATCCTCCTTTATTATGAATCCTAATGTTTCAGTATAAAATGCCAATGCCTTTTCTTGATCTTCTACAAATAAACTGGTAACAATGATATTCAACTTGTTTTTCCTCCTATGAACTATGGCGATTGCTTGGTGCAAGGTTGGCTGTATTTAATCCAATTTTCACCTCGTATTAGTTTTTACACAAAGAAGGTTCACCAAACCTCATCCATCTTTTTTCTACACGTTTAAAAAGACAGGATACCTGCCCCTCTATCTCACTAGATATGAAGATTAGCGTTTTTCTTTGTTTTTTTCCTTATATCATATTTATCTCCGACTTTTTTGATGATGGGTGTCCCAATAATCGTCGGTAGCAACCAAAAAACGATGGACGGGATGTCTTTAAAAGCATGCACATTTTGTTGATTGACAACAATAAACGCTGTTACCATGGCGATATAAGACCCACCCATTCCGGCAATATGTTTGACCATCCAGTTTTTCCGTTTCTTTTGATAAGCGATATAGCCCATTAAAGCAAAGAGAAAGCTAAAAATAGCAATATAAAAGAGATAACTGCTAACCTCCCAATTGAGGATGGCCATCACAATCGCCGAAATACAAACTGCTGTGACGAGCCAAAAATAAATTTTCCCTGTGGTTGTATGACGGCCTCGTTTTTTCGGAGCGAACATCGCCACTAATCCAATGCCAAGGGCAAGATAGCCTGCAACAATATGCACAATGAGCATGGTACTGTCTAACATTCGTCTTCACACTCTCTTTACAATTTATCCTTCAATTAAACCAGGGTATTTCCCTTATAGATACACTCTTTTTAATGACTTTTTTCCAATACCTCAGACTAAATGGCACTCAAGATAGATCTATTGTCTTATCCTTCTCCACTATTTACACAAATAAGCTGTGACATATTTAAAAGGGACATATATTTCTAGACTGTGAATAAAAAAGGGTTTTTCCCCTACCCCATTTACACTATCACTCTTTCGATTTCCTTTCACTATGTCGATAAAGTATTTTGTATTGGTGTTTCTTTTTTTAGTTCCTTCCATATGAAGAAAACTGCCAGCCCGTAAATAAGAGAGATAGCTAGAGGTACTAACGTAAACGCTTGATCCACAAACCAACCGCCTATGAACAAAGAGGCAAGACAAGTTGCAAATGTGACAAATAAATAGGCTTTGCTTTTATAGATCCACATATACGGTAGAAAATGAGCTCCTCCGAGTAATCCAATGGTAAAGGGAAGATATTGCGGGATATTTTGATAAACAAGAATAAAGACCGGAATAAAAAAAGCCTGCGGAAAGGCAACCACCCCACCTAAAGTCCCTAATGGATTATTTGTAATTAATAGATTTACCCTGAGGAGTTTACCGAGTAATAACCCAAATGGAAAGATGACCGCTAGCCCAAAAATCCATACTAAATAAACGATGTCCATAGGCAACAAAAACGGAAGAAACGTAAAGATAAGAAACACCATTGATCCCGAAAGTAAAATCGGATAGCCTTTTTTTGATTCTGATATGATCTCTGATTGTAAGTTTTCAAGAGTTTTCGTCATGGCTACACCCCCTAGTTTGCTACGTTTTCAAACTACTCTTACTATATCAAGTTCTTTCGCTAATTTCCATTATTTTCTATATAAATAAAAAAACCGGGATACTAAGAAGCATAGGCTGCGTCCCCATGTTATAATAATTATTAAAATATTCTGTATACAAAAAATAATAAGGGGGAAACAATGACTACCCAGCAAAGTCAAATTTGTCAGATGTCTGGCACAGAACAAGCTCATTTCATTAAAAAGAAGCAACTTTCGCCTGTCGAGGTGATGGACGCTGTTTTTGAACGGGTTCATTCTTTAAACCCTACCTTAAATGCATTTTGTGTTCTTGATGAAGAAAACGCCAGAAAATCAGCGAAACAAGCTGAAAAAGCTGTAATGTCAGGTGATGAGCTACCACCGCTCCATGGTGTTCCGATTGGGATTAAGGATTTGGTGCCAACGAAAGGGATTCGGACAACATTTGGTTCGAAAATCTATGAACATTACATACCTGATGAGGACGATGTATGCGTTGCCAGATTGAAGGACGCAGGAGGAATTATCATTGGAAAAACAAATATCCCTGAGTTAGGCTATCAATGCATAACGGATAATCCACTATTCGGATTAACGAGAAACCCTTGGGATTTAGGAAAGACTCCTGGTGGTTCAAGCGGCGGCTCTGCAGTGGCGGTTGCAACAGGAATGACTTCGCTCACAATCGGGAATGATGGTGGAGGATCTCTCAGAATCCCTACTAGTTTCTGCGGTCTTTATGGAATCAAGCCATCATTTGGTCGAGTACCATTGTATCCTGGCTGTCGGAATCCAAAATATCCAGGCGCAAGCAGCTGGGAAACACTAGAAAGTAACGGGCCCATTACAAAAACGGTGGAAGACAGTGCTTTAATGTTATCCATCATCAAAGGTCCTTATCACATGGATCGACATAGTTTACCGAATGATGGAATGAACTATATGGAACAAATACAAAATACTGATTTAAAGGGATTAAAAATCGCTTACAGTCCGGACTGGGGGTATGTTACTGTTGATCCTGCTGTCCGTAAAATCACTGAAAAAGCCGTAAAAGTCTTTGAACAGCTTGGGTGCGAAATTGAAATCGCCCATCCTGGTTTCACTGATCCACTCCCTGCGTTTGGCGCACTTATCGCACGCGATAGTGATTTGACAGGATTAAGAAAACTTGCGGAAGTATATGGGGAAGAAATGGATCCTAGTTTACTAGCCTTTATTCAAAAGAAATGGAGTGCCGAGGAACTTACCGATGCTGCCTTTGTAAGGCAAGAAGTCAACATAAAAATGAGAACTTTTATGGAGAAGTATGATTTAGTCATCACTCCAACCTCAGCGGCACCACCTTTTGAAGTTGGCATAAATGGACCAAATCGAATAAACGGACAAAAGGTCTCTCGTTCTCACTGGTTATCCTTTACTGCTCCTTTCAATATGACGGGACAACCTGCTGCAAACGTACCAGCTGGTTGGACGGATGATGGACTTCCTATCGGCCTACAAATTATCGGCCGCCATTTAGATGATTCATTAGTTTTACGGGCCTCAGCTGCCTTTGAAGAAGCCAACCCATGGAGAAACCACCAGCCTAAATTGGTTGCGGAAGTGGGATTCTAGCACCTATTTACGAACGGGACTCAGTAAATGATCAACAATGATTGTGTTAGTACGCACAGTCTCTAGCATGTTCACTAGAATCAAACTATGTGTTTGTATATTTGTAAATATTAAACAAGAATGATGAGGAGGCAAAAAAATGAAGTTAGGTGCGTTTTCAGTTAGTTTAAATGTAAAAGATATTAACGTTTCGAAATCTTTTTACGAAAACTTAGGTTTTCAACAATTGGGTGGTGACATTACTCAAAATTGGCTGATTATGAAGAATGAAGATTGCATTATTGGATTGTTCCAAGGAATGTTTGAAAAGAACATCCTGACTTTTAATCCTGGATGGAACCAAAATGCCGAAAACGTGGAACCATTTACTGATGTTCGTGACCTTCAAAAACAGCTGAAAGAAAAAGGTATCAATCTATTGACTGAGGCAGACGAAACAACTGAGGGACCAGCCTACATAACCATTGAAGACCCAGATGGGAATCAGATTTTAATTGATCAACATCGATCATGATTAGGCTTTTTGATAATTTTTCTTACAACTTAAGATTTCGTACATAAAAAGGTACCTGACCCAGATGAGTACCTCATCTAGGGTCAGGTACGAAAAATTCTTCAGGTCATTGCTTTCAGTAAAGCAATGACCTTTTACTATTCCATTTGGAACGTATTTTATTTAGCGTTCGCATCTGGTTGATGTATGCCAAATATATTTCCTTCAGGATCGATATAGTATCCTTGCCATGCCATCCCAGGAAGAGCATATTTTGGCAAAGCAACCTGTCCTCCGTTAGCAAGAATTTTTGCTTCGGTCGAATCGTAATCTTCTACGCCCATTGTACATGCATAGCCATTCAATGCTTGTCCTGATTGTGGCGGAGGACCTTGACGTTTCATCAATGCACCGTTAATTCCAGGCTCTTTGTCATCGCCAGTCACTGCACCAAAATAAGGCATGCCAGCAAACTCGCTATAATCTTCATACTTCCATCCAAACACTTCTCCATAAAATGTTTTAGCTCGGTCCATGTCATCTACATGGATTTCAAAATGCACTATTCTACCCATTTTCTACCTCCTAAGTTTTAAGAAACTAATGACGCTCCTACGTATTGAAATATAGAAATTCCTCTCCATTATCGTAATAAATATGAAAATTTATTCAATCCATTCGGAATGTATTGTATCCGTTCAACGCATAGTGCTTTACCTATTGATAGACTTATATCAACACATTCATTTCTGCATATGTTGAATTAAAGCATCTAAATCTCTTGCACAGGCTCTTTTAAAAGTTCCTACGATCATTTTACCGAAGAACTTCGTGAAGCCAGTAAGTCCATTAATCTCCCCATCCAAGGTAATCTGTGTAAGACTATCAGATGAGGTAAGTGTGTATGTATACACATATTCCCCTTTCCCTGTTGTCCCTTTTGTACCATCACAACGAAGCACAATTTTTTTGTGTTCATTTAGTTCAACGACTTCAAAATGTTCAGTAGCCTCTGTTCCAAACATCTTTCTTGTTTCCTTCCACTGACTCCCCACTTTCAAAGGTCCCTCATCCAACCGTTGAATCCCGACAAACCCCTGCATCCAGTTTTTCGCTTCATTAAGCTCAAGCAACCCGTCGTACACTTTTTGTACAGGCTGTTTGGCTGTTTTTTTCACTTGGAATCTTATGCTCAAATTTCCACCCCCTTAACTCCATGTTTTTGCCAAATTTTCTCGTGTATTAGGTAATTCTACTTAGGAACAACAAAACCCTCCATCTAAAAATAGAGGGTTTTGTTGACATATATTTTTTGATACCATATGCTTATTAATCTTTTTTACCATTAAACTGTATATCTTTTACATTTGCATGTGGGACTCCGGCTTCAATGTAACTTCTTATTAATTTCCACTCATTGTTTTCTTGCTTCTTAAATGTTTGAAAAAATAAGCTAACAGCCTCTAACTTCTTCCCATCTATCACTAATGTAGCAGAGAGTATTGCCATTACTTCATCCTTTCGTAATGGGATGATGGCAACTTCATGTAAGTCCCATTGGTTATCTTTATCTCTTGCAAACGCAAAACCTTGTTCCCAACCAGTTATTGCCTCTTCATTCCCAAAGTCTATTACCTCTCCACCTGAAATCTCTCTTGCTTTATAATCCTTGGAAAGGATCTTATTTATGTCTGATAAAGATGAATTCCTCCAACTATCTAAATATGAATCAAGAAAACTACGAAACGACTCATCTCCCATATAAAAGACCCTCCTTAAACGAATACCATCTCATAGCCAAACTTTCAAACTATGAAGTTGGTTATCTTCAAAAGTATTTAATCTTCTCTTCAACGTTTTCGATGACTGATTGAAGATCTGCATAGCCATGATACCGAACATAGATCACAACTTTTCCTTTGGAAGCAAAAACTTCCTTCGTCTCTTCTTGTTCATGTACCCTTATAAGGTCAAAACCTGAATGATTCGTTGTCACTACATCTTCAGCAAGATAATTATATGCATGTCTTTTAATTAAATCTTCTATAAGATTATCTGCCATTCCTGCTAGACTAAGCTGATAAACCCTTGTATGGATACTTGGAGCATATTCCCCACTTTCATCCGCCCACACTTTACCTGGGACTACCCCAATCTCATCTGTTTCATATTGAACAGGTGCCAAAAGACTCCATTGATACGAATAGCGGTTGCCCCAATCAACATTGTCACTCATATAGGATGATTCATCGCGGACAAGAGCCGGATTCTTCTCAATATCAGCTAGTCTGACAATTGGTAAATGGGAACTTTCTTCTGGCAAGGTTTTCGTATCCATTTTCACAAGCTGATAGAATGGAATGATTGCGCTCAACCCCACAGCAAAAGTAAAAAGAAAGGCAATCATAGAATGCAATCGATAGTGCTTCTTCCAAGGAGCATGGTGGTTAATCGGTTTTCCTTCCTTAAGGTCTTTTCGCAAACGACGAATTGAAATAGCTGCTTGGAGCGAAGTATAAGCAAAATATCCAAGAAAGATGGATAGAATCGATTGTTGCATAACCCCGCCTTCAACCATAACAAAAGTCGGTGTCCCATCAAGAAACCAAATCGCGAACATCATCCCGATTAGTACAATCATACCAAGAGTAGCTATGGTAGCATTCATCGTTAACTTTTTGTCTAGTTCCTTTAAGGTAAAGGATTGCTCTGCTGGATCTGTATGTAGCTCAGGAGCATCAGAGTTACAAGGGGATGCAAACACGTGAAAAGACTGATAACTAGTAACATACTCCCAACCACTTTCTTCATATATTTCTATTTGCTCGGACGCAATCCTCTTTTTTAAAGATACCTCAATTCTGTATCTCATGTTCTTTGGTTGCCCTTTTTCAAACCGAGCAAAATGAATTCCCATCTTTTTTAGATGTAGTCCCTTAGCGGCCAGGTCTGAAAACCAGCTTTCATGCTCCCCGATTCGCCAATAGTCACTAGGACGGAGTTTACGAACTGTTTTACTCAAAATCATCACCTTCCTCTAAAATCTTACTGTCTGCAATCAACGCTTGTAAGCGACCATATTCCGTCCTCAGCGCTTGTTCTCCTTCAGCTGTAATTTGGTAGGTTTTTCTTCGTCCATCATTTTCTGCTAAAGAAATGAGCCCGTCCTTTTGCATCCGTGAGAGAACGCCATAAAGTGTCCCCGGTCCCATGTTTACTCTGCCATTTGAAACTTCTGTAATGGCGTGCATCAGTTGGTACCCATGGTTGGGTCGCATCAACGCCAGCAATACATAATACATGGCTTCCGTCATTGGCCCTCCATTGTATGCCATTCCATATAGCCCTCCTCTCGTTCTCCCTAATACTATGTCCCTCGGTATTATGTTATACGATATATCGTATAACATAATATCTCTCCATGCAAGATTAGAAGGCTTTCTTTCCTTGGAATATAAGAAAAGCATGGGTGCCTCCCCCATGCTTCGGGAAGAATTTCCACCTTCCCTTTTCTAGTTTTCCGAGTTAATCGTTGCAATTATTGTTAGGCATTCCCGCTATATTTGAATAAAAGAAACAAAAAAGGGTAGTTTATACCATAAAAGAGGTGATAAACATGGCTAACATGATGAACCAAAATGAAATTGAAACATTAAGAGAGTTAATTAAAGATGTAGATACGGCTATGTTGACTACGGTTACTGAAGAAGGACTTGTTTCTCGTCCCATGAAAACGCAGGAAGTAGAGTTTGATGGGGACTTGTGGTTTTTCACTAAAAAAGAGACAAATAAATATGAAGAAATAGTACATAATCAAGATGTTAATGTAGCATATGTAGGTAAATCCTATGTCTCCATCCGTGGAAAAGCGGAAATCGTTGAAGAGTTAGGCAAGAAAAAAGAATTGTGGAGCAAAGTTTATGAGACTATCATGCACACTTCTTACGATGATCCTAACCTTATCTTATTGAAAGTAAACGTGGAAGCAGCCGAATATTGGGAACAAGGAAATTTCATAAAGAAGATTGGCTTTTATTATAAACGCATGACCGGGCAAAGTTCTAAATCAACAGATATAAATGAAACAATTGAATTAGATCATTAATGGATTGTCTGGTTATAGGGCCATCCATTTTGCTTTGAGGAGTATGTTCATTATCAGTAGGGGGACACTCATTGTCGAGGTCCCCCATTATATCTTACTTATTACCGTTCTTTCAAAAACTAGCTACTTCCAGATCCTCAATTAAAACTAAAATGCCTTCATTCCTTATTTTCCTAACTTTATAGGGAATATCCTTAAGTGTTCCATATTGTTGATTCCATATCACGCTTAAAGGTATAGAGGCTTGTTGTTTTTGGAGAAAATCTGGGGAAAGGTTCTCAAACCGATAAGCTTCGTTTGGAAAGGTCTCGTCTACCCCAAAAAAGTGTGTTACATCATTTTCGTACATAATCGCTCCAACTTTAAATTCATAGAGTTTAAATAACTCAATAAGAAAATAGACAAAATCAATATATTCTTCTTTTTTCACCCCTATCTGATCCCACTCGATGGCATCAAATTCAGAACCGAAGAACCAAAAATCGACAAGGAATGAGTTTGAGGATATTTCCTCTACGTGCATTACTGCCTTCCTTTTTCTAGGCAAATTAACATATAAATATAGAAATAAAGAATGCTTTCTGGATAATGGGTCATCCTCATCATAAAGATAACCTTGTTCGAAATTTCCAATGATCTCATCTATATTCCTATTTACGATTTGAATTTTAATGTTTGACTCTGACAATTTCTTGATAATATCCTTTATGGTAATCAGTTTGTCTTCTTTTAGCTGATACAAAAAACTCACTTCAAGGAAAGGACCACCTTGCAACCATTCCACCCATCATTCCTCCCCAAATAGGATTGTAACTTTGTAATTCGATTCCTTCCTTTAACTATCCTGCCAAGATATTGAATAAGCACTTATAGAGCGAATGCGTAAACTATCGTTAAGATTCTATCATTAAAGCATTTCAATGATTAAACGTCCGCATAGGAAAAAGAACAACTTAGCGTTTTATCTAGACTTATCCTTTTTTTGTAGGGGATGATTTAACTATTCTATCCATAAAAAAAGCAGCCCAATTCTAATGCGAATTGGACTTCGATGTGCTACTTCTATTGTGTACTCTTAACACATTTCCATTACTGTTCTGAACGGTCACGCTAAAAAAATCGCCCCAAACACCAATCCTCCAACTATCACAAAGGCCGGATGCACTTTCCACTTTTCTAAAATAAATAAAGTTAAAATACCAATAAAAAAGGTTTCCCAAAGTCCAATTGAAGAATAAGACTCGTAGAAAAAATCAAACGTGAGCGTACCCATTAAGATGGCAACAGCAGGTAAAACTACTTTGGACAGTCTTTTGACTCTCGGGGAATCTTTATAGCGATAAATTAGACTTAATAATAAGACCATTAACAATAAAGATGGAGCCACCGTTGCAAATAAGGCAACAATCGCACCGAAAACGCCTCCGACTTCAAAGCCAATATAGCCAGCCATTTTCGTTGCAATAGGACCTGGAAGAGAATTTCCTAATGCTAACACTTCACTAAATTGACTCGTCGTCATCCACCCATAGTGGGTCACCACTTCATGTTCAATTAAGGGAATCGTAGCGGGTCCCCCTCCATAACCAACAATGCCAGGGATCAAAAACGCTAAAAAGATGTGTAAATAAATCATAGTCCCTCACTTTTTCCTTCGACATGAACTTCGATTTTCTTCTTTTTATCAGGTAAAACTAAAGCACCTACCAACAACACACCAATGACAATTCCAGGATGTAGTTGAAGCACAATAATACAGAGGAAACTGACAATTAACAAGATCCCGCCATTTATCCACCCTAACCCTTCCTTCGCCTTTTTCAAGAAACTCCAGGTGAGAACTCCCATCATCACACCCACAATAGGCACTACAGCATGGGTCATCCCTTGTACATTTGGATTGTCTTTAAATTGATTGAAGGAGGTTAGTAGCGCAAGCATTAGCAGAACCGTAGGTAAAACCGTTGCGAACATGGCAACGAGTAAGCCTAAGATTCCTGCGATTCGGTAGCCTATATACCCTGCCATCTTAGTTGCAATTGGCCCTGGCAACGTATTTCCAAGTGCCAATACATCGCTAAACTCCTCATCATTCATCCATTTGAAAGTCCCAACCACTTCCTTATGAACAAGTGGTATCGTGGATGGGCCTCCCCCGAACCCTAACATCCCTGAACGGAAGAAGGCGATGAATATATTGATATAAAGTTTCATGATTATAAACCACCTTTTAAAAAATCACTTAAGTACATCGAAAGAGTATGAGAGTTAAAAGCCTAAGGCCGCGCCATCGCCACGAGGGTCAGCACCACCGAATTTTACACCGGTCTGTTGATCAATTTTAATTGCTCCCGCATGGCCCATCACGTCGGTAAAATCCTCAAGGACCTCCACTTCATGCCCTCTACTCTGCAAGTTTGAACGTACTTCTTCCTCAATTCTTCCTTCTAGCTTCAAGCTGTTTGACGAGGCTCCCCATGTTCTACCATACAACCATCTTGGCGCTTCAATCGCAGCTTGAATCGGAAACTTGTAATCTAGAATTCTTGTTACCAGTGCAGCTTGTGTTTGTGGTTGGCCTTCTCCACCCATCGTCCCGTACACTAAATAAGGAGCTTCGTTTTTAAACAACATTGCCGGGTTTAAGGTATGGTAACAGCGTTTTTTCGGTTGCAGACTATTCACATGTGTTTCATCTAACGAGAAAAAGCTGCCACGGTTTTGGAGAACAATCCCGGTATCTTTCGGAATAAACCCTGAACCAAATTCATGATAAATGCTTTGAATCATCGATACAGCATTTCCCTCTTTGTCCACGACTCCAAGCCATATCGTATCCCCTTTTGGATCCAATTGATGTTGTACAGATTTCACACTGGTAAAATCAATCGAATTGGCTAACTTGCTCCCTCTTTGAACGGATAAAAGTTCATCTACTGGAATATGAGCAAATTCTGGATCAGTTAAATATTGATCGCGGTCGACAAACGCTCGTTTCGTTGCCTCCACAAGCAGATGATAGTAATCCGCCGACCCTTCTTCTGTTAGAGATAAATCAAACTGATTTAAGATGTTTAGAATACTAAGCGACGCAAAGCCTTGTGTATTTGGCGGCAGATTGTACACCTGATTGCCTCGATACCGGACGGAAATCGGATCCACCCAGTCGGAACGATGATGGTAAAAATCCTGATCTGTTAACAAGCCACCATGTTTTTGTAGATCCTGAGCAATAAGCTTTGCCAACTCACCTTTATAAAGGTAGGAACTTCCCTCACTTGCGATGCCTTCTAAGGTTAAAGCTAAATCAGATTGTCTCATCACTTCCCCAGCTTGATAAGCGAACCCGTTCGCTTTAAAAAAAATCTTCGTAAACTCCGGAAACCGTTGGAGATGTCGAAATTCATCATCTTGTTGATTGAGATTGACATATGTCCAATATTCCTGACTCGGCGTGACCGGAAAACCCTCTTTTGCATACTGAATTGAAGTTTCGAGCAATTGACTCCAGTCCACGGTTCCGTTCATCTCTGTTTTTGAATACTGAAAAGCCTTTTCCCAGCCTGCCACGGCCGCTGGAACCGTATTCGCCGCAAGTGCCCCTCTAGAAGGAATTTTATGATAGCCTTGATCTTTATAAAAAGAAATCGTGGCCTTTTCGCCTGAACGTCCACTGCTATTTAAGCCTTTTAATTCTTTCTTTTTTGCATTATACACAAGCCAAAAATTATCTCCGCCAATTCCATTCATATGCGGGTAAACGACTCCAATTGTTGAAGCCGCGGCAATCGCCGCTTCAACTGCATTCCCGCCTTCTTGAAGTACCCTCAACCCTGCTTGCGATGCCAAATAATGCGGAGTCGTGATCATCCCATTTGTACCCATTGTGGTCGGTCGATAAGAATGTTTCCTATCTTTCATTATAAAAGATCCTCCTCGTATCAAAAAAAGTATTTTCTCAAAGGAGCCGGATCTAGGATGTACGTAACAATAATTGTTGAAAATAGCTGACTATCTTTCAGTACCAGCAATATTTTTCTCTGACAGAATACTTACCAGTGTAGATACCCATTTCAATCGTTGAAAATCTTGATGTTGATTGCTAATAAAGGATAACCCAATCGGAAGTCCTTGCTTATTTTAAAAAAGGAAGGTGATTTTGAAAGATTTAAGACAATTTTTCTAACACGGCATTACATGTCTTTTGGATATGATTCGTGGTTAATTCTAACAATAAATCAATCTCACTGTTTTTCATATAGTCAATCATTTGATGGTGTTCTTGCTGTGATAAAGTTAGATAATAAGAAGATGTAGAATAGATATTCATATAAGGATCCACTTTTCCCCAAATCGCATTCAACATTTCTAACATAGGCTTAGAAGTAGAATAAGAATAGATTTTTGTATGAAATTGTTTGTTTAAACCATTCCATTCAATGGGAGAAGGAATGGATTGGTCCATATCTTTTACCATTTTTATTAACTCTTCGATTTCCTTTTCGCCAATGTTTGGGTACGACCATTCCATTGCCATTCTTTCCAATTTGATGCGAATTTGAAAAATCTCTACTAACTCTTTCGCGGAAAGCTGGCTAACATAAATGCTTCTTCTTTCAAAACGTACAAACCCTTCCGATTGTAATTTGTTAAATGCTTCTCGCACTGGCATTGTACTAACCCCATATCGTTCTGCCATTTTCCGGATCGAGATTTTTTCCCCGGGCACCAAATCTCCATTCATGATGCTCTCACGAATCCTTGTGTACACTTCTTGAGCAAGAGTTGGGACCGCTACAATTTCTTTTTGGTCCATTAGGCTCTAATCACCTCATTTTGTGATATGTGATCACACTTAATAATTCTATTCTATCCTTATGTAAATTTTTTCCGCAATATGTTTGTTAGAAAATCTGTCAATGTTTTTTCATTGATCAAAGGATCCCATATTGCCGCTTCAGTACCTGCAGAGGTCTCCTTTGTTTTCCCTTTTTTCTCTCAATAAAAAGAAGCAGAAGGTACGTCCAAAACCACTGAAATAGTCACTTTCTAGCTGGTTTTCAGCTTCATCTCCTTTATGAAGCGGGTTTCTTTATGAATTCTTATCAGGTTTCGGCTTCATCTTCCCTAGAAAGCCCCTCGGTTGCTCAGTCTCTTTTGTCTTCATAAGCACTCCACTTCAATCTTCATATAATTTGTTTTTCAGTAGTCCCGCTACAACCCCCTTGATTCCCTCGCTCCCAGCAGGGCGAACACCCCTACCCCTTCGTCCTTAAGTCATGCTATTATAAATAGAGTGATAGAATGATAAGCTTACTTTCTGATAGAAGGGATATTTGATGAACAACAGAAGTATTCATTTTCCAAACCAATTACCGAATCTAAATCGAGCGAATCTCACAAAGGATGTTTTAGCTGGGCTTACGATTTACATCATGCTTGTACCACAAGGGATGGCCTATGCAATGCTGGCCGGTCTACCGCCTGTGATGGGGTTGTACGCTTCAACCATTCCCTTATTTCTTTATGCTTGGTTTTCTTCGTCCAAGCATTTATCGATTGGTCCTGTCGCAACTACCTCCTTACTGGTGTTTACAGGGGTGTCGATGTATGCAGAACCAAATTCATCGAATTATATTTCTCTCATACTCACACTCACTCTCATGGTAGGGATCATTCAGCTTTTATTTGGACTTTTAAAGGTTGGCTTTATTGTAAAATTTATCCCTCACTCTGTTTTAAATGGTTATACATCCGCTGCGGCCATTGTGATTGCGATGAGTCAGTTCAAACATTTGCTTGGTGTAGAAGGTTCGAGTCATCTGCAAATACATCTTCAAGTGGTTGAACTTCTTAAACACATTCCAGAAATGAACCTAACTACCGTTCTGATTGCAATAGGGAGTATTGGCTTGCTTCTTGGTTTTAAAAGAATAAAAGGTTTTCCTGGTGCTTTTATTGTTGTCATTGCAGCAATTGCTCTTGTTTCTTCCTTTCACTTAGAAGGAAAAGGAGTAGACATTGTTGGGGATGTTCCAACCGGCTTGCCATCTTTTACACTTCCACATCTTACACTAAATACTGTTCAAATGTTATGGCCAATGGCGTTGACGATTGCGATTATAAGTTTTATGGAGTCGCTTGCGATTGCCAAAGCAGTGGCACGGAAAGCAAAGTATAAAATTTACCCAAATCAAGAACTAAAGGCATTGGGGATAGCGAATTTATTTGGGGCCTGTTTCCATTCTTACCCGATAAGTGGGAGTTTTTCGCGAACTGCTGTCAATAAGGATGCAGGTGGGTATAGCCAACTCACTTCTGTCATCACTGGTCTTTTAGTGTTAGTGACCATCTTATTTTTTACATCTTTCTTTTATTATTTGCCTTATGCTGTGCTAGCTGCAATCATCGTGGTATCTGTTTATCGCTTAGTCGATATAAAAGAATTAAAGCATCTATTTCAGGTGAATCCATTTGAAGGATGGACATGGATTACCACCTTCACCATTACTTTAGTCATTGGCATTCAGTGGGGCATCTTATTGGGATCAGTTTTCACCTTGGTGCTGATTTTAATGAAAAGTACCAATCTCAATATTGTGGAGTTAGGCTATTTAGAATCCAAAAAGGCGTTTCGAAATGTCAATCGATATCCAGAAGCCAATACACTCGAAGACGTGTTATTGGTTCGAATCGATTCTTCTTTACATTTTGCCAATAGCTCTGTTTTAGATGAAAAAATTAAAATGTTTCTTCGCAATAAACCAGAAGCGAAACGGGTAATTATGGATATGTCCGGCGTCAACGACATCGACACTATTTCCGTTGAAACAATCGGCGAGATGATTGAGTATTACCAAGAAGAAGAAAAGATTACCTTCTTTTTTGTAAATATGAAAGGTTTGGTCCGGGATAAAGTCAATAAAGCAGTATGGCGAACCTCCTATAAAGAGTCGATCAATTTATCATTAGAAAAAATGTTAAAAGAAAAAGGACTCAACTACAAGGATAGACGCAAATTCATTCCAGATGTACTGGATTATCAAATCTAATAAAGAACAGAAACAAAATGGGACAAGAATTTATTTAATTAGTAGGTATTGTCTTCCTTGGGGAATAGGCGCTAATTTTGGGATGCGACTTTTACTGTTTCAAGAAACTCAAAGATTTACTACAAAATGTGGTAAAGTATACTAACGAACAGGCTGACATTGCTTGAAAATTGTAAAATACTCGATAATTAGTTATTGGGGGGTGCTTATAGTGAGCCGTTCATTTTTAGTTTTTATTACAATTATATTAGCAGGAATAGTGTTTACTTACGGATTGACCTTTTTAATAGAAATGAATGGTCAACTGGCTAACACTATGTACTCCATTGGACATAACTTAGGAACCTATCTAAGAGAGATTTAGAATTAATGCTACCCATAGTGTGGTAAACTATTCAAAACAGAAAGCTTGGGATAACCCAAGCTTTTTTGTTTGTATTGTTACTTACTATTTTTATTACGAAAAGCTATGTTATTTGGACTGAGAGTTTTGCTCCACGTTATCGGTACTACTTAGGATTTATTCCTTGCCCCTTTTTTGTTTAATAGGATGTTTCAAACACCTACTTTGTTCGTGCTTAATCTTGAATATCTTCATCGCTTTTGTATTCTAAAAGATCCCCCGGTTGACAATCTAAAGCCTTACAAATGGCTTCTAATGTGGATAAGCGAATCGCCTTTGCTTTGCCATTTTTCAAGATCGACAAGTTCGCCATCGTAATTCCAACCTTCTCTGAAAGTTCCGTGACACTCATTTTTCGTTTCGCCAACATTACATCAATATTTATTATTATCGCCATTGTGATCACCTCAGACCGTTAAATCATTTTCAGATTTTATATTGATTGCTTCTTGTAATAGCCTTTGGAGAACAGCAGCAAAGACAGAGATGACCATTGCCGCACCAACAACGACCAATCCGAGTAAGGCAAGACCTGGCGCGTCATCCCACTCTGCAATGACAAAAACGAATGGCAGAGCTACCACATACAAGCACGTAATTGTGATGGCACATTTTTTTATGCTTTTAAGCGCAGTTACAGAAATCTGCGAGAACGCTTGGTTCTTATCAATATAACTTAACAGTTTTAAAGCTTGATACAAGGCGAAGTAAAATGGGATTGCTGAAACATACATGATGGTCACAAGTGCAAATACCATATAAGCAAGAGTTGTACCATCTGTTACATGTTTCATTGCTAATTTTGCTAGGTTAGGTAACAAAAAGATGCAAGCAGCCAGCACAGGAATCCCCATAATAATAACGGCCAATTTTAAAAACAGTGTTGATCCTTGTTTCATTATAAAAGCACCTCTCTAATTTGATTTCTTTTTGATTTTAGCACCCAATTTATCGTTTTACAATAAATTTTTATCTTATTTTCTATATTTTTTATTGTTATTTCACTCCGCAAAAATATGTAACCGGTAGAAACATCCCACATTTTTGTATACATTCCCATATTTCCTAGAGCATCCTAGGGAAGTGTTTTTTTTAGTTAAAGGGTGTGTTCGGACTGTCCCGAGCAGAAAACAAAAGCTTGAGTCTGAATGAGGGTTGTGTTCGGACAGCACCAGCTTGAAAAACAGAATCTGAGTCCGAATAAGGGTTGTGTTCGGACAGCACCAGCTTGAAAATCGGAATCTGAGTCCGAATGTGAGTTGTGTTAGGACAGCACCAGCTTGAAAATCGGAATCTGAGTCCGAATGTGAGTTGTGTTCGGACAGCACCAGCTTGAAAATCGGAATCTGAGTCCGAATGTGAGTTGTGTTAGGACAGCACCAGCTTAAAAATCGGAATCTGAGTCCGAATGTGAGTTGTGTTAGGACAGCATCAGCTTGAAAAAACAGTGTCTGAGTCCGAACGTACTCCCGCAAGAGACTCCGTGCTACCGCTCTAATCAACGTAAGAAAAAACAATGTACTTTAACACAGCCATTTTAAAAAGTTCCTGAACCTAATGGTTTTCCCAACCTTTTATTCGTGATGAGTATCACAAAACCACCAAGGTTTTTGATATATGCTTCAAGAAGGAAAAATTAGATTGAAGACACACTAAATGATTAAAAAATTCATTAGGAGGGATTGGTCATGAAAGCTTCGAACCATGTTTTCTCTGCTCCACTGCAACAATTAGTAAACGAACATGAATCTTTAAGAGCGGAAATGAACACTTTCTATGAAATGACCGAAGAGATTGAATGCGAATCAGGCCCTATTGTGGTTCAATTGTTTGCGGAATTGTACAATCTAGTTTCAGATTTTAGTATTAATCTGATGGCCCATTCCACCCGTGAGGAAGAAGGTTTATTTCCGGTCATGAATCGTCGTCTTGGAAAGAATGACACAACCATTGAGGAGATGGAGGAAGAGCATGGAAAAGCAGAACAACATCTAGAAGATTTTCTAACTGAAGCAGCCCAAGCAGGTTCGAACTTAGATGAAGAGTATGCACAATTCATTACAGTTTACGCTGTACAAGTTTATGCAACCTTGACCCAACACTTTGCTAAAGAAGAGAAAGTACTCTTTCCATTGGCAGAGAAGATCTTGTCAAAGGACGAGATGGAGGAACTCGACCGATTACATCAGGTTGGTTGATGATAGAATGTTGTGAAAAAAATCTAACAAAATCATTAAAAGCTTGTATAGATAGACAACTCTTTACAAGCTTTTTGTTTTCATTATAGTCGATGGAAATTAGGTTAGTATTAAGGAATCAGGTACAATTTTAATGGTCATTCCACATCAACATCTATCCTTCAATATATGGCCCATCGCCCATTTATTGTAAAGAGCTACTCACTGAGGGTCAGGCACTTTGCCTTACTCTTCTTCTCCCCCAATTTTCCCAACATAATCAATTAAAAAGTGTAATACAATCAGCGGAAGGATGGACCCTAATCCGACATACAAGATGGCAAAAAATAGTCCAATAAGGCTGGTTCTTACTACGTTTCCTACCCCTTGATACGTATGGGCGAGACCAAATACGAAAGCGGAAAGAACTAAAATAACCCAAATAGACAAGGAAGGAAACAACGAAGTTAAGGCATAGATCAGAAAGCCACGATAGATGATCTCCTCAGTAATCCCAGCTGTCCAAGAAACATAGGTCCAAACCTTTTTATCTTCTTTCGATACCGGCATAATATCAATAAACTTGTTTTTCTCAAGTTCTTGCTGCTGTGCTTGAATGAGTCCGTTTCTTAGCTTTTCACTTACTCTGGAACCTACCAAATAATAGATTAGGAGAAGAAAGTATACAATCCCTAAGCCGCAGGAAATATAAGTGACCCATGGTCCTAATGTTTGCGTATCCAACTGGATGCCACTTACCCCTATATCAGCAAAAGTAAGTGGTCCCATCAGAATCATGCCAAGGATAACGAGTGTCGGCACCCAAAGCCCTACCATTACTTTTTTATAATATCGTACTCTTTCCTCTGGATGAAGACGGACCCTAGCTGTAAATTTCTGATAGTCAAAATATCCATACACCGGTTCATAGGTTAATAGAAACACAATGAGCAGCCAATACCATATCTCCATCACTTTTCCCCCATTGCACTATCTTGAGATTCTACTTTTTGTCTCTCATTTATCATATTGTAAAAAGCATCCTTTTCGTCCACACTGAGGAAAATCCTGCTAATCATATTACTTTTCCCAATGAGTGGCTTACTTTCAATGGGTTCGATTAATTCTATTTCAAAGGTGGGTGCATCAAAACCTAGTAAAGATAAATCAAGAACCTCTTTATTTTTTCGGTCATTTTCATAATGAATGTTACCGTTTCTCAATTCTTTTATATTTTTCATATCAATAAGGACTTTCGGACGAATCCCGATTTTCATTCCCAGTTTGTTGTCTTTCAAAGAGATTGGATTCTTAACGACTGCTTTTAAATCTACAAGCAGGAAAGCCCCTAAGAAAACACAAAGAATCAAATGCAACCAATGTAAAATGGGGCTCCATTTATAAAGGAAAAAGGAAACTCCAACAGACTCAAGTACAATTACGCCAATCATCGCATAGGTAAACGCAATATACCCAGATTGCTTGTGATAGGTAAATAGACGAACTTCATGATCATCGTGGTGAACTTTCCTTTCCATTGTGGACTGATTCAAGGTACACCCACCCCTTTTTTAATTAAAAATAAAAGCTACTTCTCTTCATCTTCTGTAACAATTCCATGTAATTTCTTCAAAATCTCGTGATATTTTAAAATATCCTCTTCTGGCAACTTCAAGAAATATTTTTCTAACACCATTTCATCGATGGCATTCATTTCTTCATAAAACTTTTCCCCTTGTATGTCCAATAAAACAAAAACTTCTCTTCGATTGTCTTTGTTCACCTCTCTTTTTACATAGTGGCTATTCTCCAATTTGCGGATAAATTGACTGGCAGCACTTGGAGTCGCGTTAATTAGTTCCGCTACCTCATTCATGGTGAGTTTTTTCTTCATATCTAACGTACTAAGTACGAGAGATTGTTTCGTTGATAAGTCATTCTCATCTAAAAGCCTCTTATATTCTTTAATGAACACGGCCTTTATTCCCTCAGAATACTGATTTGCTTGTATTAATAACTTTTTGAGGTCCATTTTCCACACCCAATCCTTTCATTCTCTAAACTCTTTAAAAATGTTTATAGTTCAATTCCTATTAATAATTTACTTTATTTAATATTTAAGTTTACTTAATTATACGTTGAATTTTCCAGATTATCAATAAAAATAAACAGAAATTTACAATTGTTTGCGTTTTGCGTGATCATCAACCCATTCTAGCTTCCAGTAGTTTTTTTCATTAGTTATTTCTGTCAATACTTCTTTCTAAAAAAACCATTAAAAAAACCCGTCCGAGTGAAGATATTCACCGAACGGGTTTCCTTTGTTCCTATTCATTTGGAGAGGACAAGATTACTCCGACAATCCCCATTGTTACCTATAAATTTGCCAAGCTATTTTTTCTAGACGTTCACGACCAAATCTTTCATCAATCCCTACTAAGCAAAACCATCAACCGTAAGTCGACTTATGGACATAGCTTATCCTTAAATACAGGCAGTAAGCGCAATTATTTCATAAATTTCAACCTCTTTGTTAAGATTAAAATGGTAAAAGACAGCCTATGAAAAAACGGAGGACACCAACATGAATCAACAAAACCAAGCTTTCTTTACTCCTTTCACACTTCCAAATGGAGTTGAGTTAAAAAATCGAATTGTAATGGCACCGATGACGAACTTTTCTTCTAATCCAGATGGAAGTGTTACGGATGCAGAAGTGAACTATTATGCTCGTCGCTCTGGTGGGGTCTCCATGGTGATTACCGCTTGCACGAATGTCACTCCAAATGGAAAAGGATTCCACGGTGAATTTGCCGGTGATACTGATGAGATGATTCCAAGCTTAAAGCGCATTGCAACCGCGATAAAAGAGCAAGGTGCAAAAGCCATCTTACAAATCTTCCATGGTGGTAGAATGTGTCCGCCAGAATTGGTTCCGAACGGAGAACTTGTCAGCGCCAGTGATGTCCCTGCCCAAAGAGGTGGTGTTTCGACAGAAGAACCAGATGTTAAACCGCGAGCTTTAAAAGAAGTAGAAGTGGAAGAAATCATTCATGCCTTCGGGGAAACGACTCGACGTGCGGTTGAGGCAGGCTATGACGGAGTCGAAATCCACGGAGCAAATGGATATTTAATTCAACAATTCTTCTCTCCTCATTCGAATCGTCGTGAAGATCAGTATGGTGGCAGTCTCGAGAAACGAATGACTTTCCCACTTGCGATTGTCGATGAGGTAAAAAAGGTTGTGAAGGAACATGCTCCAGCCGATTTTATCGTTGGCTATCGTTTTTCACCAGAAGAACCGGAAACGCCCGGTATTACAATGGGAGATACGCTAAAGCTAGTGGATACCTTAGCAGATAAAGGCTTAGACTATTTGCATGTTTCCTTAGGGGAATTCTTTTCAACACCAAGAAGAGGTGTAGAGGATCTCAATAAAACGCGTATGAACTATCTACTTGAAACGATCAATCAGCGTGTACCGCTAATTGGCGTTGGCTCTATTTACACGGCGGAAGACGCACGCAAAGCCTTTGAGACTGGTGTTCCATTACTAGCATTAGGAAGAGAACTAATCATCGACCCCGATTGGGTTCAAAAAGTCGCAGAAGGAAAAGAAGCAGAAATTGTGACTGAGATTGACAAGAGTAAACAACAAGAATTGGTGATTCCAGACCCATTATGGAATGCGATTATCAATACCCCTGGTTGGTTTCCAGGAGTGTCGTGAATGTAAATACAAAAAAAACGCAGAGTTTCTCTGCGTTTCCCTGTTCAATCATGTACTTGTTACTTAGACCCTTAACGAGCCGCGGAATCCTCTGGCTCCGTAATAGGAGTCGGCTCCATTATGGTACACAAAAACAGTATCGTAACGACGATCACAAAACAGTGCCCCACCAAGTTTACGAACATTCGCAGGTGTTTGCACCCAACTCGATGTTTTCAAATCGAAATTACCAAGTTTCTGTAACTCCCGGTATTCCTCTTCCGTTAACATCTCAATTCCCATCTCAACAACCATATCCATCGCACTATTTTCTGGTTTATGTTTTTTTCTAGACTCCAGTGCCTCGCGGTCGTAACAAATACTTCTACGACCTTTAGGACTTTCAGCTGAACAGTCATAAAATATGTACTCACCCGTATTCTCATCTAAGCCAACAACATCCGGTTCCCCTCCGGTTCTTTCCATTTCATTCAGAGACCACAATTTTTCAGTATTCCCTTCTAGCTTTGCTTGAACTTTTTCCCATTCAAAACCCTCGTGACGGTTCATATGTTTCTCGAAACGAACTTTTAATGTGGTAAGTAATTCTTCAATTGTTTCTTGTGGCAACTCTATACTTGTCTTTGTCAAATTCATATCCTCCTTATCGGTCTAAATTTAAGCCTGACTCTTTCATTTAAGTAAACGTTACAAACTAAGTTTAACATAAACCATTTATCCCTTTGTATCACCAAAAAAAGAGAGAGACTTCTAGCAATTCTCACCCTGTTCAAATGAATGCTAACAAGCGCTAGAACCTACAATAACTATATTTCTGTCCCTCTTTCACCTCCGCCCATATGAAAGCATACACTGTTTTACAGATTGCAAATGAGTGTTTTCATAAGGGGGATTACTATAAATGGAATTAACAGCAGCACATTGGATGTATTTCATTGGAACGTGCATCATTATTTTAACGATGCTGCTACGACAAAATGTGGTGGTGCCATCCATCATCGTTACTTTTTTAGTCGGATGGATCTTCACCGGGTCATTTACGGTTGGGTTGCAAACCATTTTTAATGCGAGTTTAATTGCAGCAGGCGAGCTATTTAATATTTTTCTAATCATCACAATCATGACAGCTTTATTACACTCGTTGAAATTACTGGGTACAGATAAGCAGATGATTACACCCTTCCAAAAGGTAATGAAAAATGGTCATATCTCCTTTTGGACTTTGATTCTCGTTACGTACGCCATCTCCTTATTCTTTTGGCCAACACCTGCTGTTCCGTTAGTCGGCGCTTTGCTCATTCCTGTTGCTATTCGTGCCGGACTTCCACCAATTGGGGCAGCCATCGCCATTTCACTCGCTGGTCAAGGAATGGCACTTTCGTCTGACTATGTGATACAAATTGCTCCAACCTTAACGGCAACAGCTGCCGGCGTGGATGTTGGAATTGTTGCAGATCGGGCGTTTGTGTTATCCATTGTCACAGGTATTGCTGCAATCATCATCGCTTACCTAACGTTACGAAAAGGAATTTTATCCCCTTCAGACAACCATCTAACAGCTTGGGAAAAACAAGATCTATCCACTGAAGAAATGAAGGAAGCCGCTGAAATTAACGAACCCGCGAAAAGTAAATACAGCTTCTTATTCGCCATTCTTGTTCCCCTTACATTTCTCATTATTATCGTCTACATGTTTCTTGCTAAATTCTCCGACCTTATTCCATCAGTTGAGGGTGGAACAGGAGCTGCATTAATTGGTGGTGCTTCAGCGCTCCTATTGATTGCCGCTTCAATGTTTAAAAACCCACGATCATCCTTGAATGCCGTTAGCGACAATCTTGTTAAAGGATTTTTATTTGCCTTTAAAGCTATGGGTCCAGTTATCCCCATTGCAGGCTTTTTCTTCATTGGGAGTGGAGAGTTGTCAGGTAGAATTCTAGGGATTGCCACTGAAGATGCTCCGTCTTTCTTGTTTGATTTAGTCGTTTCGGGTCAGCATTTCATCCCAGAAAGCCCGTTTATTGCAGGCTTTGGTATTCTAATCATTGGAATGATTACAGGATTAGATGGCTCCGGTTTCTCCGGCCTTCCTCTAGTTGGGTCTTTATCCGGTGCATTAGGTGGTAGCGTTGGGGTGGACGCAGAAACATTATCGGCAATAGGACAAATGGGCTCGGTTTGGGTCGGTGGTGGAACATTGATTGCCTGGTCTTCCCTCGTCGCTGTAGCCGGTTTCGCCAAAGTCCCTGTTATGGAGCTAGTTCGGAAGAGCTTTTTCCCAGTAATCATTGGACTGATTTTGTCAACGATCGTTGGGTTATGGTTTTTTTAAAATTTAACAAGTACCATGCTAGCAACAATTGATATAAATATAGTTTTTAAAGGAATAGTGAATCCTTCCACTATTCCTTTTCATTTTGTTACTCTTGAATTCTCGGCCTTTACTTACATAGAAAGGAAATAATCATCTATTTTATATGTTTCCTATAACGTAACAAGCTCTCTACCTAATAAAGGAAGAGAGCCTGTACTATTATCGCAAAAAAATTTTAAATAAAGTCTAATTAAGAAGTCAATTAAGGATTGCAATCATTTAATTACACTTTTTAACAATGTAAATTAATTGCTTTGAATTCGGGATAGTATACGATCCTCCATCATTTCGATGAATAAACGATTCGAGTTTTTTCGTAACTAAATAGCGGGATGTCATATCTCCTTCTTGAAAGGAAGCAGTATCTTCACTCAAAACGAGTGCATTTGTATTGTTGTTCATGATTTCAGCAAGGTCTCGCGTTGTATAGATCGTTCCTTTTTCCAAGTCAATCAGTTCATTTTCCATATATCCCATCGTTTTTTCCCTCCTTTTATTAATAATTCGCTAAAAAGAGTGGAAAATCCTGCTGTTTTTACACCTCTTAATGAACATTTAATCTTATTTCAAAAACATAAAAAAGTACATTGGGCATTACCCTATCCTTTTTTAGAGCATTCCTTTACTTCTTTCAATCTTTCTTACATAGTAATCTCTGTGCCTCAGGATTCGATAGAAATTTGGATGATTATCTGCAGTTATTAAGCAGGCAAATTCCCCTTAGATGGCGAATTAAATGATAAAAAAATCCCCCCCTGAAAGAGTGATTCCTATGAACCCTATTACCTTTAAAGCATTCGCCATCACCAATGAAATCGACTTAAACAAGCTTGCCGTAGATTGTGGCATACCCAAAAAATTCACATGGGAAGAGCCTCTAATTCTAAAAGGCCATATACTAAGCTCGATCCTTCATAAAGAAGTGGACGATTTCCAACAGGTGCTTGTCTTTTCCTTCGGAAGCATTGTCTTCATTAATACATCAAACGCAGATGAGATGAAAAGCTTTTACTCCTATATCCATACCTTTGAACCTGAGATTGACCTCAAGCAAGTAGAACGATATACAGACGATTATTGTCTTCATATTAAAGAAAATGAAAGTATTGAGTTAACTGATGAATATGTAGTGGTTCCTGAGTTTGACTCAATATATCCAGAGTTAATTTCAACGGTTCTCGCAAAGTCAGTGGCACTCGAAAAAACCGAAGAAGCCTTAGGGCAAATCCATGATAAACTCGAAACGATGATTGATAGGTTGGAAAAAGGAAAACTTCGCATTGGCAATAAAGAATTGGCAAGGACGACAGCCAAGATTGTTCGACACGAATACAATACCATTGCCTATATCATGATTTTAGATAAACCTGATATCACTTGGACTAATAGTACCGCAGGAGAATTTTACGATAACATGGCGGAGTTTTTTGAATTAACGGACCGATACAACATCCTAAAAAACAAAACAGAAACACTGTATAGCATTATGGATGGATTTTCAAATATCAGCCATTCTATCCGGGGGCTGTTTGTAGAATGGATCATCGTGCTCCTTATCCTTTTTGAAATTGTTCTTACGCTTTTAGAAATTGCAGGTTTTCTACCATAATGTAAAAGAATACTAGAAACGAAACAAGGACCCTATGAGGTCCTTGTTTTTATGACTAAGCCTGTTTATTTGAAGGCACCCACCTATAAGCAGATAAGAGGATTCATTCAAAGTATACTATCAGGATATCGTACTTGTCCCTTTCTCATTGAATTCAGCTACCTTCTCTAGTAGATTCAGCTTGAGAAACCCGTTTCCTTCTGAACTTTTACGGAAGCCAAGAGGGACCGTCCGTCTAATCAGTTGTGCATACACCTCTGCCTCACCTAATGTTCGATTAAACTCGTTTTCACTTAGGTTAATGATTAAAGCGAGCGCACCGGCTATATGTGGAGCCGCCATTGAAGTTCCAGATAGTTTTGCATATTTATTGTCAGGGTACGTTGACATCACTTCTACACCAGGGGCGACAAGGTCAATTTCAGTATGGGTATTGGTAAAAGGAGCAAGCTTCAAATCCATGCTTACAGCCCCGACGGAAATGACTTCGTTATAAGCTCCAGGATAAGCGTACTCAAAGGTTTCTTCTTCGCCATCCCCTTCATTTCCAGCAGCTACGACGACGGAAATGTTTTGTTGAACGGCATGTTGAATTGCCTGATGCATTTCCGGAACATCACTCGGACCACCGAGGGACATACAAATCACACGAACTCGTTCCTCTTGAGGGCCACGCCAATCAACAGCGAAGTTTATCGCGTCGATAATCCAGTCATAATTACCTGAACCCTCACCGGTTAACGCCTTTAAACTTAGAATTTGCGCATTAGGTGCGACCCCAGCAACTCCTTGCTGGTTTAAACTAGCAGCAATTGTTCCGGATACGTGAGTACCATGACCGTTATTGTCTTCGAAAGAGTCAGGATTTCCTTGAAAATCGGTTGTGAAATTTCTTCCACCAATGATTCGATCCTTCAAATCTGGATGATTTGTATCGATCCCAGTATCAATAACGGCAACGACAATCCCAGCTCCATGGTTACTCTCCTCCCAGATTTCAGGAGCCTGTACCAACCGAACTCCTTCTGGTATTTCATCTGCGTGTTCCACAACCTGTTGAATCGTATACGGAATTAACTTCACTTGTTTTTCTCCCATCCTTTTCCTCCTTCGATTAATTTTTATCAACGGGGTGCTAAAAAACCTCACCTCCCCGAAAGAACATTTGTTCTATTTTATTATACCTTAAAGACTTCGCTGAATATAGTAATAAATCAGTTTTTTCTAAAAATAGGAGATTCTCCCTATCTATTAATCTAAGTCCCCTCTATTCATACACTTCCTTGGGTTGTGTTGAGTGGAATCAATACACCTGAATCAATTCTATGTTAGTTAACATAATAAAATTATCGTATCCTTAATCTCTCTATACGATTACCCTCAGTCGTCCTATTGACCTGTTCTTTCACCCGTTATATAGAAAATAGGAATTGCATAAGCAATGGACTTAACCAATAAACGAGTCAAATTTTAGACAATAGGAATGCAAATTGCGATAATAGAAACGAACATAATTGATATATTTTTATTATATTTTTATCCTATTTTCCCGAATGAATGACTTAAGTTGGGAATCTTATTAATGAGGTGAAGAAAATGAAAGTAACGATAACCCAAAATGCAAACCAGCAGTTGGTTAGCAAACTAGGCGAAGAACCGACAATTCGGCTAAATGAAGTTCGCACATCTGGTTGAGGAGCCACATATGTGTATGAACTTGCTCAGGATGAGCAAGTAAAAAGTGACGAAGTTTTTAAAGACAATCAAATTACCATCCTAATAGACCCATCAGTGATTAGCCATCTAGATGGGGATGTGGTCATTGACCATCATAATAATTATGGGTTTATACTTAAAAATAATTTTGAAACCTTAACCTTTGGAATGAAATTTACTCAAAACACTTAGAAGCAGGGGCAAAACTCCCCTGCTTTCTATTTTTAGATTATCCGTACATAGAATTATCCCTAGTTCTGCTAGAAAACTAGGGACTAACGCCCGTCTAAAAAACGGTCCTTAATTGGTCCATATTCAAATAACTTGCCTTCATATACCTGATGTAGTCTGTCATTGGTTCTGAAATCATCAGGGGTAACGAGCGCCGGGAGTTTCCCCCATAGTCGAACTCCAGAACGATGAAGGATTTCCGCAACAAACTGCGAACAAAAATAAGAATTACTAAATTCAACAGGTTCTTTCAAGGAAACACCAATGACACCTAAGAGATTATATAGAAATTTATGTTGGTTTTTTTTGAATACATTTAATACACGTTTCATTTTTACGATGTCACGCTCAGAAACTTCAAGTCTATAAATCACACAAGTTGTTTCTGGGTACTTGCTGTAGGTTCCTTCGAAAACGTCCTCCTTCACAAAGCCACCATTCATAGGATTACCCGGATTTTTCCTTCCAAAACTATATAACTCTTGCAAATCTGGGTCAAAGGAGATTGATGCATGATTATATGGGGCTCTTGTATACTTTTTTATCGATTTTGTAAATAGGGTTCCTGTGTCTGTAAGCATAATATACACATTCCGGTTTCCATCCATCTGTTTTCCCTCTTTTAAAAATGTCATTTATAATCTATATTTATTATACAGAATTCATAAACAAAATAGGTATAAAGTTGGTGAAGAAATGAATAGCGCATTATGGACACAGTTTATCATTTTTGTTAGCTTACTCATTATTAGTCTATTATTTCAAATCATAAAAAAGTGTCAGCCAAATAAGGATTTTACCTCCCTCTCCTCACGTGTTAAAACCTGGTGGGGAATGTTCGTAATTTTTGTTTTCGCCACATTATTTAACCCTGTCGTTTCCTTACTATCCTTAATGGTGCTTTGTTTCTTTGCGTTAAAGGAATTTTATTCAATGATTCGAACGCGAAAAGTTGATCGAAGAGCCTTTTTATGGGCTTATCTATCCATCCCTATTCAATTTTATTGGATCTACATCGAATGGTATGGAATGTTTATCGTCTTTATCCCGATTTATGTATTTCTATTCTTGCCTATCCCTCGAATTCTCGGAAAAAAAGGGACCGTGGGCTTTCTGCGCTCCGTAAGCTCGACCCAATGGGGACTGATGCTCATGGTATTTGGCTTAAGTCATTTAGCCTATTTCCAATTTGCATCCCCTGAATACGGGGCGAATTTAGTGTTATTTTTGGTTTTACTGACACAACTCAACGATGCGATCCACTTTTTAATTACTTTGTATTTTGGCAAACGAAAGGTCATTCCGACCGCAAACCCAAACATCTCATGGGAAGGATTTATCGGAGCTACCATCATCACAACGATCGTTGCATATTTTGTCTATCCCTATTTAACTCCTTTTGACCAAACCTTTGGCATTATTTCAGGGTTGCTCATAGCAGTCGGAGGCTTTTTTGGAGCATCAACGATCTCCATTCTAAAACGAGATTTATTAATTGGGGATGATGATAAATCTACATCCTTAAAAGAAAGTTATCTCAGCCGCGTTGATAGTTTAACCTATACTTCACCAATTTTTTTCCATATTATTCGTTACTTTTTTGATTTTATGTAAACCGTAAACAGCAGATGTTTACGGTTTTTTACCTATTTTAGTTGCCATATTCCCTACAAGCGGCCTCATCAGCAATAATAATCACATTTGGATGTCTTTTGAGAATAGATGCAGGGAACTCTTCAGACACTTCACCGTTTAGTAATCGAGCTAGCGCTTTTGCCTTTTTCTCACCAGAAACAAGCAGAAGAATTAATTTGCTTTCGATAATCGTATTAATTCCCATTGTAATCGCTTGGGTTGGAACTTCATCCAGGCTGTCAAAAAATCTAGCATTGGCCAGTCGGGTTGATTCCATTAAGTTAATCACATGTGTCCTACTAGAAAAAGAAGTTCCAGGTTCATTAAATCCGATATGTCCATTTAACCCTAGGCCTAATACTTGAAGATCAATTTGACCAGCTTTACGAATTTGCACTTCATATTTTTGACATTCTACTACCAAATCATCTGCTGTTCCGTCTGGAATGAACGTTTGTCCAGAATCAATATCGATGTGTTTAAACAGCTTTTCATTCATAAAGGAATGGTAACTATTCGGGTGTTGACATGCTAGTCCGACATATTCATCTAAGTTAAAAGTCTTTACATGTTTAAAAGAGACAGTTTCCTGCTCATAAGCTTTAATTAAAGATTGATACATCCCAATCGGCGTTGACCCCGTCGCCAATCCAAGCACGGGGTCTGCTTTCTTTGCAATTAATTCCAAAAGAACGGAACTCGCTTTTTGACTCATTTCTTGATAATCTTTTACTTTTACTAGTTTCAAATTCCTTCACCCTTTGTATGCAATGACACCCTTACATATGGTGTATTGAATATTCATGTTTTGTCATCTACCAGCAAAACGTCGCCGGGTCTTTTCCAACAACCGCGAGGAGGAAAAGCTCTTGCCCGGATTGAATCCGTAATCATGTTGAATCTTTAACTACAGAAATTTTCAAAAATCAACCGTTTCATTTCCATCGCTACTTTGACTCCATCACAAATCAATTCAGTCTGCATGTCCTTTAGCTAGAGTCTACCAACAACACCAATATGAATAATGAATGCTTAAGGTGAATTAACATGCGAAAATCTGAGATTCAACGTATTTCATTCCATGAAGGTCAGGATCGATCGTAAGGCCCTGCCAACACATTTATTCCATTTATATATTGTATTGTTAAATGCACCATCTTGGCTGTGTTCCAGTGCCATTGTAAAATCGTTTTGATTTTATAGCCCAAGAAATGCTGCCATGTATTAAATAGACTAAATCAGTTCAACAACAGATCGTTACGGTTGGACACTTAGCGCTTAGGAGGAGTAGGAAAACTGTTCTCAAGCTTCCTTAGCGGGATGAAGAATAGAACAGAAATAATTGCGTACAAAAAAGATCTGCCCGTTAAGAGAACAGATCTTTATCACTCCTATAAAACTTAAGTAATTTATTACCGTCTATCCGTTATTGGGTTATCATTCATTCTATCTTTGTTACTTGTTTGTAAAGAGTTTCTCCTCATTCTGCTCATTCAATTGATTTGCTAACTCTAGGAAAAATGCTAGCGACTCTGGATTACTCATTGAATCAGGATTGATCGCTTTCTCAAGTTCAAAACCTAGTAATAACTTCCGAATCGGAACTTCCATCTTTTTACCATTTAGTGTTTTCGGAATTTGCTCAACAGCATATAGTTCATCAGGCATAAATCGCGGCGAAAGTGTGGATTTAATTTCTTCTCGAATCTTCGCTTTCAGCTGAGCGTCCAACTGAACTCCTGGTTGCAGTACGGAAAATAATAATAACGATGACTGGCGCCCTAATACCTCTAAATCAATCACAAGACTTTCTTGAATTTCGTCTAGCTTCTCAACAATTCGATAAATGTCACTTGTCCCCATCCGAACTCCTGAGCGATTGATGGTTGAATCAGAGCGCCCATAAATAATAGAACTGCCATCCTCTTTTATTTTGATCCAATCCCCGTGCTTCCACATACCAGGATATGTATCAAAATAACTATCAAAATACCTTTTATTCTCAGTATCCTTCCAAAAGTAAAGCGGCATAGAAGGCATGGGCTTCGTAATGACTAATTCCCCAACTTCATCGGTTAAGGCATTCCCATTTTCATCAAAAGCCTGAGCGTCAACAGCTAAACCTCTTCCCTGAATTTCGCCAATCCTTACAGGTAAAATAGGAACTCCCCCAACAAACCCGGTACAAACATCTGTCCCGCCACTCGATGAACTCAGCCAAACATCCTTTTTCACATTTTCGTACACCCAACGAAATCCATCTTCTGTCAACGGAGCTCCAGTCGAATTGATGGATCCTATCTTGGATAGATCATATTTTTCATTTGGCCGCACCTTTTGTTTCATAGAGTTAATCAGATAGGGTGCACTTGTTCCAAAATCTGTGATTTTAGCATCCTCTGCCAGTTCCCATAAAACGTCCATCGAAGGATAAGCCGGACTTCCATCGTAAAGAACAACCGTTGCTCCCGTGATTAAGCTCCCCACAAGGGTATTCCACATCATCCATCCCGTAGTGGTAAATTGGAACGTAACCGATTCAGGCGTTAATCCTTTTTGAACTACCATCATCTTTACATATTCAACCGTAATTCCCCCATGACCATGGACAATTGGTTTCGGCATGCCTGTCGTACCTGATGAATAAACAATCCATAGCGGATGGTCGAACGGCAAACTTTCAAATGTCAACTCTGCTTTTTCTTTTAAAAGCTCTGGATATGGAATACAGTTATCTAGTTTCTCATCCAGGTGCTCCTTCTCCACGTATGGCACCAAAATCGTATGCTCGAGAGATGCTCCTAATTCTTGTTGAAGTTCAGCGACAACAGCCGTTTTGTCAAAGGTTTTGCCATTATAATGGTAACCGTCGACAGCAAATAATACTTTCGGTTCGATTTGTTTAAAGCGATCCACGACACTTTTTGTACCAAAATCCGGTGAACAGCTTGACCAAATTGCCCCAACACTCGCTGTGGCAAGAAAAGCAATCATCGTTTCTGGGATATTGGGCATAAACGAAGCTACCCGGTCCCCCGGCTTTACGCCAAGCCGCCGTAGCGAGTGTGCCACGGAAGCCACACTTTCTTTGAGTTCATTCCAAGAGATAGTACGTTCGCGAATCTTTTCAGACCGAAAATATAAAGCGGTTTTATCTCCTTGATCTTTTGCCAATAGATTCTCAGCAAAGTTTAATCTTGCACCCTCAAACCATTTGGCCCCTGGCATTTGTGAATCGGTAAGAACATTATCATATTTTCTAGTCGCCTTGACATCACCAAATTCCCAGATAGTTTCCCAGAAGTCCTCTAGTTCATCAACTGACCACTTCCATAAATCTTGGTAGCCTTCAAACGTCAAACCCTTTGTTTCCTTTAACCAGTTCATGTATCGTGTTAAAGTTGTATTCTCAATAAATTCCTGTGAGGGTTCCCACATTACTTCCCCTATGTTTCCTACCATTTACTAGCTTCCCCCTGTTAGATAGATTTGTATCTAGCAGCACTTCTCTGGTTGTCTCTCTACTAAAATCATACGAACCGCCGGAGGCTGTGTCAATGATTTGAATGAATTTTCTAAAAATTATAGTAATATAAGAACCTGCATTTTATCTTTCCCTAAGAATTCACATAAAGAACCGCCTAGGTTTTGAATGATAATAAAAACTGCACCCGATTGTTAGTATTGATTACAATCGAATGCAGTCACTTTTATTTGCTCACTATTCATTATGCTAGTTTTCGTTCTAATGCTTTCTCTTCTTTGCGAGTCTCTTTATATTCAGCTGCTGCTGTGAAAACAACATCCGTAGAAGAATTAAGAGCTGTTTCAAAAGAATCTTGTAGTACACCAATGATAAATCCTACTCCAACAATCTGCATCGCCACTTCATTTGGAATTCCAAATAAACTACACGCTAGAGGAATTAATAATAGCGAGCCACCTGCAACCCCTGAAGCCCCACATGCACTTACAGCTGCCAAAACGCTTAAGATGATGGCTGTCAGAATGTCCACTTGAATGTCCAAGGTATGAACGGCGGCAAGGGTTAAAACCGAAATCGTTACGGCTGCCCCGGCCATATTAATCGTAGCACCTAGTGGGATGGACACCGAATAAGAATCTTTGTTTAAACCTAGCTTTTCGCATAATCTCATATTGACTGGGATGTTTGCTGCAGAGCTACGAGTAAAGAAGGCTGTAATTCCACTTTCCTTTATCGCTGTAAATACCAATGGATATGGATTTTGGTGTGCTACTATATACACCATAGCAGGATTGATCACCAAAGCGACAAACAACATACAACCAATTAATAGAGCAAGTAATTTCCCGTAACCGAGCAAGGATTCAAGTCCATTTGTTGTGATAGACTCAATGACAAGCCCCATAATACCAAACGGTGCAAACTTGATGACCCATGAGACCATTTTCGAAACCGCTTCTGAAACGTTCGTAATGAATGTTTTTGTTGTATCAGGAGCATTTCTTAGCGCAAATCCAAGAACAAGCGCCCATGCTAAAATCCCGATATAGTTAGCATTTGCTAGCGCATTTACAGGGTTATCGACCACGTTTAACAATAACGTTTTAAGTACCTCTACTACGCCGCCTGGAGCTGTCATGTCTTCAGCACCTGTCGCAAGTGTTAAATTCACAGGGAATAAAAAGCTTGCGATCACCGCTACTAATCCTGCTAAAAAAGTACCTGAAAGATAGAGTGTTACAACAGTTTTCATATTGGTTTTCGTTCCGCTTTTATGTTGGACGATCGCCGCCATCACTAAAAAGAATACTAATATCGGTGCAATAGCTTTTAACGCACCCACGAATAAAGAACCGAGTATCACAACAGGTTTTCCTACATCCGGAACCACAACAGCTAGAATGACCCCAACAATTAACCCTATCACGATTTGTTTGACCAGACTCAAACGATTCCACAATCCCCACAGACTTTTCATCAATACCCCTCCAAAGTTCACTATATGTAATGGTGAGTCCAGTAAACAATAATAAAGAAACTTTACATCATCTACTTTTTGCTTAGCCTACTCACTGTCATAGTCTTTCCTAAAAATACAATTGTCCTTCTGTAATAGATTATAAAGGCTATTTTCGTATATTACAATATTATCATTACTATTTTTAAATATCTTAATAATCAAAATTTTTAAATTTCAACTATAACAAGAGGTAGATTCCTGTCTCCTATCCTAAATAATCCTAATCTGAACGTCTTATTCCGCTTGAACGAGCAAATAATATTGCTTTCAATACAATAATGAACGAGATGCCGATTTTTTCTAATGTGTAATTAGCACATAGTGTCGGAAGAAAAAGTGCGTGCTGAGAATGGAGACTTTGTATCTAAAAAATAGATTGGTAGTAATCGACGCTATCGAATAAATGTATTTTATTGTAAAGACGACCCTAATATAATGAAGATGCTAGAAGAATGAATAAAAAAATTTACAAAAGACAAATTTACCAGGTTTAATAAGGAGGCAAGCAGAATGCAGAAGGCAAAGACATTGGTGTTAACTTATGGGGCTATGTGTATTGTTTTAAATGTTGTCCTCGGAACAGCTGTATCAGCACTAAAAATTCCATTGTTATTTCTTGATACGATCGGAACTGTGCTAATGGCCGTATTGTTTGGACCATGGTGGGGAGCGTTAGTAGGAATATTAACGAATGTCATCTTAGGGATAACTGCATCTCCATCCGCTATCTTTTTTGGGATTGTGAATGTAGCTGTGGCCATTGTCGTCGGATTGATGGCCAGAAGATTCAATTTTACCAAATGGTATATTGCTGTTCTCACAGGATTATTGTTATCCGTTGTTGCACCGTTGATTGGGACGCCGATATCAATCGCGCTTACGGGCGGAATCGATGGAAGTGGCATGGATATCATTGTTCTTTGGCTAAGAGCCACAGGTGAAAGTGTGTTTGCCTCAACTTTTATCTCCAGAATTACAGGAAATTTTGTTGATAAAATCGTCACCTGTCTTTTGGTTATGTTTTTCATATCGAAGATTCCTAGTTTCTTAAAAACGTATAAAGGAGGCGTAAAAAAGGATGCAGCGTAGTAAGAAAATCCTTCTCGTCTCTCATTGCATCCTTAATCAAAATACGGTCATAAAAGAAGAAGCCCGCGCCTTAGGAGCCATTCCATCTGCAACAGACTGGATCAAAGAAGAAGGCTTCGGTGTTGTCCAACTTCCCTGCCCTGAATTTACGTTTTTAGGATTAGATCGTCCACCTATGACCTATGAGGAATATGACAATGAGAAATATCGGTCACACTGTCAAAGAATTTTAACGCCTATTATTGAACAACTCATCCAATACCGTCGAAGTGGCTATGAGATTACCGGTGTTCTTGGTATTCAAAGCAGCCCTTCCTGCGACCAAACTAGAGGAGTGTTCATGGAAGAGCTACAAAGGCTTTTTCAAACCCACAACATTCCACTTGAAAAACAATGGTATCTCCCAAATACGGAAGAACCTGTCTTTAATAGCAATGAGCATGTTAAAAACTAAGAACTCGTATTAATGAGAACAACGAGTTTTTCCACCCTGCCTCCTATGCTCTGGGGGCCGTTTTAATTTGGTCACCTGTTTCTTTACATCACTTTAACTCCTTCTCAATCTTTGCTTAACGTTTCCCGTTTAAAATAAAAGAAAGAAGATGAAAATTTTGGAGGAGTCTTATGTTTTTAAAAAAATTAGCAAAAGATGCGCCGATCACAATTTCCTACAATCAAAACGGCTTTATGCAAACCTGTACTGGCAGATTACACAAACTTGACTTAGAAAAGCAAACTCTATTATTGAAAGATGAAAAACAAAAAATCTATTTTATTCATCTATCTGGAATTCAAGAGATTGATTGACATCAATTTTTGATATGTTTGTCCATTCCTATCTTATACCTTTATTATTTTCTTTTGCGTTGCAATTGTAACAATATAGTTGTAAACCATATGCGCAAAAATGGAAGCCCAAATTGTTTCGGTTTGAGTAAATAATATACTCGTAACCAAAGACAGGAGAATCACATTTAAATTTAAAACAAGGTTGGTTTTATATTGTGGAAGATGAATGGCCCAAAATACAATTGTTGTTAGGATTATAGCCCAAATTGCGTTGGTAAAGTGCTGAATAAACGGCAGCACAAATCCTCTAAACAACACTTCTTCAAAAATACCTGGGAGAATGCCGACGATTAGCGTCTTCCTCCTAGAGCATTCCTGGGCTATAACCTAATCATTCAATCCCTTGCCATCGAGAATATTTTGCATATATTTTTCAATTCTTGCCTCTCGTGTTTTGGATTGTTTGGCTTTTGAGAAATAAAGGATGTATGCTCGTTGCCGTCCTGGCGTTAAGGTATCAAAAGCAGTTTTCAAGCTAGGCATTTCATTAAATTTCGTTTGTAATTCTTCAGGAATCATAAATTCTTCCGTCTTTTTAAAGTTCACTTCTAAGCCCGATTTTTCAACCTCAACAGCCTGATTAACATAGTCTTTCAAAACTGTTTTCATTTCCATAATCTCCTGAGCATCGGTAAAGCGAATTTGGCGTTGCGCTTGCGAGTTCTCACCCGGACGAACTAGAACACCATTGGGATCATTTAATAAGGCACCTTTGAAAAACATAACTGCACAATATTTTTTAAATCCTTGGATGATCACGATATTTTTGTTCTTATACATATAACAAGGGTTGTTCCATTTCAATTCTTCTGTTAGTCCACATTCAAGAATGGTCATTCTCAGTTTCTCAAATTCTTCCTGCCAACTTCTAGCTTCACGCAAATATTCATCAACTTTAGGACTCATTGTCACAAGAAACACCCTTCTTCGTTTCGTTTATCGGTCTGACCATAGTAGAGGAATGTGTTCCAAAACCGTTGGTCAGACCCAATTACTTTTAAAAAATAACTAGTTTTCGATAAAGTCCTCCTGCAACCCATCTCGTAAAAATGGACTGTGTTTCCCTACGCTATAAAGCTGCAATATATGCATCGCTCTCGTGCAGGATGTGTAGAAAACTCTGCGCAGGCTCTCGTCGCCGTATACGTTCGCCGAGGCATCATAAATGATGACTGCATCAAATTCAATACCTTTCGATAAATACGACGGAATAACAACAACTCCTTGCTCATATTCAAGTGAGTTGCTTCTTAAAAGTTTTAAACCATCAATCGAGGACAAGGAATCATATGCAGAAGCACTTTCCTTAGCAGATTTGCAGATGATTGCTATACTAGTAAGCCCTCGTTCACGTAACTCCGCTACTTTAGAAACAATGCAGCTATGCAATACTGTGTAGTTGTCTACTTGTGTTAGTACAGGGCGCTCACCGTCACGTTCAAAAGGAATAATCTGCTTTCCATTCGGGACCAGTCTTCTTGTAAATTCAATAATTGGTTTTGTCGATCGATAGCTGCGTGCAATGTTGATTACTTCCGTTTCATCTGATCCATACAAGTTTGTCAGTGTGTGGAAATCGACCATTTCGTTGGCATGAGCAAATATCGCTTGATTAAAGTCGCCTAACACGGTCATCCTTGCAGCAGGAAACAATCTCTTCAAAAATTCAAACTGAAACGGGGAATAATCTTGCGCTTCATCCACAACAATATGTTTAATTGAACTATTCGTCTCAAAGCCTTGAATCAGCTCTTTCAATAGTAAAAACGGGGTAGCATCTTCATAATATAGTTTATTTTGTGTTAGCATTTCAAGCGTCGCCTGACATATATCAGGTAATGAAGCTGGTGTCTCCCCATCTATCCACTCTCTAATCTGTTGAGGATTAGAAAAAAGCTGTTGGTACATTCCCTTATAATCAATGAAGCGATACGCCCGAACGATTTTTCGTAATGGCTTCAATTTTTGTTGAACAATCAATCTTGCAAGAGCTTTTGGCTCCATTTCATAATCAGAAATCTCTTCTCTTTTAAAGCCCCGTTTTTCCGCTAAATAGCGATGTGCCTTATGGTACTCTTCATTGCTAAGCAGCTCAATTTCTTCCTGGACCCATTGCTTTGAATACTCCATTTTTTGTAGATCTTTTATTTTCTCCAACAACCATTCCATTAACTTTTCAAGGCGATTATGGAATCGGAGTGAAGTGTCATGACTGTAAAACCATTCTCCTATTTGTTGGCCCGTAACAATTGTTTTTCCTCTAAAAGTAAGATCCTTAAAGAGCATTCCTGTATCTTCTAATGACTGTCGATAAGAGTGAACGGCTTCAAAAAAATGGATTGAAGCTTTTAAACGAATTCCCGCAATCCTTGACCTATACGATGAATCCTCCGTCTCTGTTAAAAAATATTCTAACTGCTCAAAAGGAGTTTCCACTTCAAATTCCTTCCCTAGACGATGATCCAAATATTCCTGAAAGGTAACCTGTTGCATATTCTCTTCGCCAAGTTCTGGAAGTACATTCGACACATAACTATTAAACATCTTATTAGGCGAAAAGAGAATGATTTGGTCTGCATTCAGATGATCACGATATTTATAAAGCAAATAAGCAATACGTTGCATGGCCGCAGATGTTTTGCCACTACCAGCTGCTCCGTGAACAATTAGCAATCTCCCTTTGTCATGACGGATAATCTGATTTTGCTCCTGTTGGATCGTCGCTACGATATTGTGCATCTGTTTATCAGTCCCTTTGCCAAGGACCTGCTGTAAGATCTCATCCCCAATGGTGAGACTTGTATCAAACATCGATTGAAGAACACCGTCTCGGATAAGGTATTGCCACTTTTTCTCTAACCTGCCTTCAATGATCCCACCTGGTGTTTTATACTTCGCGGGGCCAGGCTGGTAATCATAGTAGACACTTGAAACCGGAGCTCTCCAGTCATAGATAAGAAAATCTTCACCGCTAGAATCACTAAGCGAAGAAATTCCAATATAGATTTGTTCTTGGGTTGACTCCCCTTCTTCAACAAAATCAATTCGACCAAAATAAGGGACTTCCTGCATACGCCGTAGGGTGGACAAACGCTTAGATGCATGTCGATGGGTGCTTTGACTTACAGACAGAGCTTGAGTTTCTTGACGCAAACCAATAATAGTCTCAAGAAAATCATCAAAGGTATCATTGTTCACCTTAATTTCATCCCAAAAATGCTTGCGGATATGAACCACTTCATTTTTTCGCCTGAACGTTTCTTCATCTAATCGTATGATTTCCTCATTTATCCGCTCCATTACACTCTCTAGTCGGTTTTGCGCTTGCTGAAATTCCGTATTCATGCCCCACACTCCTAAAAAAGTTTTTAAAAAGGCTTGACGATTGTATAAACTGCGTTGTATAATTAAAATAGGGATAATATATAAAAATATGATTATCAACGCATAGCTATATTAATTTATCATAAAACCGCCATTTTTTCAATGGATGGACATAAATTCGATTATAAAAAAGAGTAATGCTTCCCTTCTCAACGGGTACATTACTCTTTTTCTCTTTTCCAGATTCTTTTTTTACTAAAGGGTTTGGTTTTGAAGGAAAGATCTTTCTTTGCCCTACGAACAAGGCTTCCTTATCAGCTTCTTACTTCTTTTGCACCTGATTTATGTAAAATGTATCCTGTTGTAATCGTTAAAACAGCAAGGATTAATCCACTCATTAATCCATTGAGCTCGTACCCTTGCTCGAGGCCATCCAAAATCCCCGAATAAACCCCTGCCATCATTCCCGTTAATATAAGTTTATCTATCCTCATAAAAAGAATCCCCTCTTCCCAAAGCAAAACCAAAGATAATTGTTCATAATACCCATATTTTACCACAAAAAAAAAGAAATTATATGGATTTTTTTCCTTTCATTCTAAAATTGAACTACCAATTAATTCAAAAACATAAAAAATATCCTCATTCAACGAATTTTTAAGGAAACCTTCAATCACACTAAGACAAAACACAAAAATATCGACATCGTACTAACAACCACCAGACTCAAACAAAATCGAGGTGAAAAACCTGCTATCCTAAAGGTGAGGATTGACTATAAAGGAACAACCTTTGTCTAGCATGAAGGATAGCAGCCTACCGCATGACTGAAAACCATTCTTCTCGCGTTGAACGCAGAAAAAAAATGCAAGAGCAACAACGTTCATCCAAGAATAGCAAACCTAAAAAATTGAGATGGAAAAGAATTCTCTATTATAGTTTGATTGTCGCCACTGTATTCCTCATCATCGGAGTTGGCGCGATAGCCTGGATTATTAAAGATGCCCCTAAGTTTGACGAAACATTATTAAAAGCACCCTTATCTTCTAGTATTTATGCAAGCGATGGAGAAACGGTTATCGCTGAGGTCGGGAAAGAAAAACGGGAGGATATTCGTCTCGAACAAATCCCAGAGGTATTGCAGGATGCCGTGATCGCGACAGAGGATTCTCGTTTTTATGAGCATCGTGGCATCGATGTGAAACGTACCTTAGTTGCGATTTTCAAAATCATTAGTACTCGTTCGTTAGAAAGTGGTGGTGGTAGTACCATTACGCAACAGCTTGTAAAAAATTCCTTTCTATCCATTGAACAAACACCAACAAGAAAAATCCAAGAATGGTACTTGGCACTTCAATTAGAACGGGAATTTTCGAAAAAAGAAATACTCGAGATGTATTTTAATAAAAACTTATACGGTGGCGATGTGTACGGAGTGGCAAAAGCGGCAGAGCGTTTCTTTGGGTTAGACGTTGAGGAGTTGGATCAACTAACACTTGAACAAGCAGCACTCTTAGCCGGCATTCCCCAAAGTCCGAATCGATACATGCCCACAGACGAAGCAAATTTTGAACGCGCGAAAGAAAGAAGAAATATGGTTCTTCATTATATGAACCGTCATGGATACATTAGCAAATCAAACATGGAAGAAGCGCAGAGCATACCGATTGAAGATACGTTAAACATCCAAATACCTAAAGCCAATAAATTCGAAAACTTTGTGGCTACCGTCATAAAGGAAGTACAAGAAAAGACCGACGCCAATCTGTTTGAAGATGGCTTAGAAATTTATACAACTCTTGATCCAGAGATTCAGGAATTGACCGAAGAAGTTCTCACCACAAATGACCATATCCCTTTTCCTGATAACGAGAACCTACAGACAGCAATTGTCATTACCGATACACAGACGGGAGGAATCAAAGCCATTGGCGGAAGTCGTAGTGAGCAAGCAGGCGGATTTAATTTTGCAACAATGATGAAACGTCAGCCAGGTTCAACGATCAAACCAATTCTAGACTACGGCCCAGCGATTGAAAAATTCAAGTGGTCGACTGGACATTTCATCAAAGATGAAGAATATCAATATTCTGATGGAACCCCAATTCGAAACGCTACTCGTAAATACGCTGGAACGAAAACAATTCGTGATCACCTCGTCTGGTCACGAAATATTCCAGCCTTAAAAACGTTTCAAGAAGTAGGTGCAAATGATGCGACTGAATTTGCCAGAAGCTTAGGTTTCCCGATTGCTGATGAACAAAAAGGAAATGAAGCGAATTCGATTGGTGGAATCGATGCTGCTTCCCCGATGATCATGGCCGGTGCGTACGCTGCGTTTGGGAATGGCGGTTATTATATTGAACCCCATACAGTGACTAAGATTGTCCATTCCGATGGTCGTGAGGAAAAGGTAGCACCATCAAAAGAAAAAGTCATGGAAGAAGCTACTGCGTTTTTAATCACCGATATGTTGCGATCTGTTGTCGATTCTGGTACCGGAACGAAAGCAAATATTCCCCGTCTCGACTTAGCTGGAAAAACAGGAACAACAAACTTTGATACACAAACTATTAAGAAGTACGACTTACCAGAGAAGGCGGTAAGAGATTCTTGGTTTGTTGGTTATACCCCCCAATATACAGCTGCCGTTTGGACGGGGTATGATAAAACGACCTCATCGGATGACTATTTAAACAACACTAGTGATGACATCCCACTGCTGGTATTTAAAGAAATTCTCTCCGAAGCAGCGACAAATACCGATACATTTAAACAGCCAGATAGTGTCGGAAAGTTAGGAATCGAGTATTATGTTAAAGGTGGCGAAAAACCAAAGCCACCAAAACCTGCAACACCAACAAAATTTACAGCTACCTATGATGAAGCCTCTGATCAGATTCAGTTAGCTTGGAACCACACATCCAATAGTGGGTTAGAAACAACCTTTGATGTTGCTTATACAGTTGACGGAAGAACAGAAACCTTCACAACGACAAAAGAACAACAGGTTGTTTTTCCAAGTCCTGAGAAAGGCAAAGCGTATACCTTTACAGTCTTGGCTATCACTGGTGGCGTGAAAAGTGATGCAGCTTCAACGTCCATCACAGTTGAAGAGGCAGCTCCTATTACTCCTAGTAATTTACAAGCAACCTTTGACCAAGCATCAAATAGCATTGTGATTACATGGAAACCTGGTAACAACGCGAGGAACGTCCAATATACAGTTTCATTTACGGTAAACGGTTTCCCACAAACATTAGCGCCGACACCCGAATTACAAGCAACTTTAGTGGGGCCGCAACCAGGACAAACATACATCATAACGGTTACCGCAACAAATGAAATTGGATCAAGTGCACCAGCGACCACTTCTGTTACCGTCGAATCTCCACCACAAAATGGCATTTGGGATGGTTTTGACGAGAATCAAGAAAACGATAATGGAAGTGAAATTACACCATAATCTAAAATAGAATGGTCACCTTTTCATTGGTGACCATTTTTTATTTGGTTTGTTTTTTATACCATTCATATAATCCAAATTCATTGTTCAGATACTAAAGTTTGTTTCTTGTGCTTTTTTTACAATCCACTGTTATGTTTTTAATTGATAGCCTCTTCACACCATCGTGAGATGAAGAAGGAAGTGTAGGACAGAGGTCGAATAGTATTGAATGAGTCAATGAGAATCGTTAGGGAGTGTTCGAATGCAAGAAATATTGGATTCTTTTTTAGAAACTGAGATTACTGATCAAGAATATTATGATGCTATTATTCGTTTTATTTATTCTGGGAATATTAGATGTGGAGAATACGAATGCAATCAATTTGTCATAAGAAAAATGGATTTAAATAACTTTATTATCTATGAAGAGTATGAGATAAACAAAAAGCGGGAAATTCATCATTCATTTAGCCTCTCTAAAAATAAATTACTTCAAGTAATGAACGAATACGCAAAAAAACAAGGATTTGTAATACGGAGTTTTGAGTAGTCTAAAGGGTACTTTTAGTGAGCTTCTAATAAAACTACTGATTATTAAATTCAGCATGGTATTCATACATACTAGGCTTCAACAAAGTAACTATTATTAAAGGAGTGACAAAATGGAAGTCCTTTTAACAGGTGTTTTTTCAGCAATCATCATTTTTATTACTGTCTTTTTTATGATAAAGGTCCTCATTATAGCTTATAAGAGGAATGAAATATCGCGCCGAAAATTGATTATATATTCAACTTCGTGCATTGTAATTGGGTTTACAGTCGCTTCTGTCTTACCGTTTGGCTTTCAAAAACTTTACAGGTACCTGTACTTACAAATTAATGAATAACCGCATTCTCATGTATGCAAAAAAAGAACAGCTACAACATTAGCTGTTCTTTCGTTTTGCCTGGCAACGTCCTACTCTCACAGGGGGAAACCCCCAACTACCATCGGCGCTTTAGAAGCTTAACTTCCGTGTTCGGCATGGGAACGGGTGTGACCTTCTCGCTATCGCCACCAG
>Ga0180215_1000573_pt1 | contig 45769 bp, 43 predicted proteins | sample eDN3rd37CBELigBY_FD_128871 | JGI IMG/M metagenome (GOLD analysis project Ga0180215, IMG submission 128871) | Enriched backyard soil microbial communities from Emeryville, California, USA - eDNA 3rd pass 37_C BE-Lig BY (version 2) (version 2) | ecosystem: Environmental > Terrestrial > Soil >... | reverse complement strand
CATTGCGCCTAATGCCGATCCACTCGGCGATTGATATAAAAATAGGGATGCCTACCCCTACCGTGGCAAACAGAATATGGAACGCCAACGTCATCTCCGTCAGCCATCTGCTCCAATTTACCGTATCCATGACAGCCAGAGCACCCGCCTTTTCTAGTCGTAGTATGGATTAATATGCCATCAACAAAGCTATCCTATTCCAATGCAAAAAACCGCCCCCGAATAAATCGGGAGCGGCCGCAGCTGCTAAAACTAATATTGCGTATTGCCGGACTGGCTCGTTTTGCCGGATGCGAACCCTTTAAATAGAGTCGGCACATTTTTGTATCTCGTATTCGTTATTTTGCCTTGGCTGGATGAGCTGTCCGTGCGAAGGATGGAATCCTTCACATTCGAAATGTCGCAGTTGTCCACCCACATGTTGACCTGATAGGAAGTGCCGCCGTTTTGGCGCACCAGCTTGCCGATATCGTCGGCTCTAAAGTTTTTAATATTGATCGTGCCCGAAGCGTTCATCTGGAACACTTTGTCGTACGCTTTATACGCCCCGCCTCCCGTTATGTTGACCGTCCCGGAAGATTTGAGCGTCAAGGCGTCCTCGCCGACATCGAGCCAAGTCACATTGTTGATCGTACAGTTGCCGTAGCAATGAACGCCGTCCGCGCCTGGCGCTCCAATGTACAGATTTTGAAGCTTTGCGCCTGCTTCAAGCCGGAAAATCGGCTTCTGGTTCTCCGCCTGGCTTCCGTCGCCCAGCGTATTCGGATTCGCAACATAAGTGTTGCCTTGCCCGTCAAACGTCGTATTTGCCGGAACTACAATTGTCGTGCTGACGACAATCGTAGCTGCAGAAGCCGGCAAAGCAGCAAATAATGTGGATAGTAGTCCTACGATGAGAGTCATGCTTAACATTTTCTTCATCATTACACATCCCTTCATCATTATTTTGATGCTTGGAGCGTATGCCGACGCCGAGCTGCCCTTAACGAAAGGACGCACCGTTCGATGTGCACCTCGATATGCATCCGCTTTCAGCTTAATGCTGAAGGGCGATTACAGCAATAATCATTTTGTTAGGTATATTCAAATTAGGGATATATATACAATATAGAGAGGGAATGATCATCTCTTCAATGTCATAGGCACAACAAAAAAAGCCCTGCTTCGCAAGGCTTGAGCTTAGGCCGGCATCTACATGACCGTAGATATCGTACCGCGAAAGGATCCCTTCGCATGCTTTATGATGGAGTCATATTGCGATTTCGCAATTCGGCGTTCCGACAACGGCAGCTGCTGGTTTTTTACAATCTCAGCAAGCTGCTTCAACTGCCGAAGCTCCTCAGTTGTCACCTTTACGGTCATTTTTCCCATCTCCGGTCCACTCCCTCCTCCACCACGACGATTAGCATAGTATATTCAATATATTTTCAAACTTCCACACTATTCCGATTGATTAGACCTTTGAACTATCATTAATTTCTTCAATGACGGTCTCGGCAATCTCTTTGTTCTGCTTCGTCTTCAAATAGGCAAGACCCGCATACCCAGCAAGCAGCGAACTGCTGATGACGGCAAAATCATTATCGGTATTGGCAAGCGCCAGCGCAGTCTTGGACACGATCCCCGTGCCTATAGCGATAAGAAGATCGCCTAAAAAGCCTAAATCGAAAAAAATTCTTTTTTTCGCGTTATCCTCCGTCCGATATCCGACTGCAAAAAGCACAAAAGCATATGCGCGCTGACAAAACATAAGCACCTTATTGGAGGAAAACCCCGCCTCTTCCTCCGTATATTCGATAACAAAACGCGGAAGCTCGATGATGCCGTTTTTCACAAAATGCCCGATCAGCCCGCCAACGAGGCTCATGGAGATCGATAAGCCGAATACTTGCACGAACTCTTGAAGGCTTGTAATCTGGTTCATTGCAAGACCTCCTCCGAAATCATATTATGCTTCTAGTAATAAAATATGATCTTGGACAAGCATCCATGTGAAAAACTTTCAATTGTACATAATAAAATGATCCTTGAAATTATCCAATAAAAAAGCCTGCTATTCTCCCTCTTCTCAGAGATTGAACAGCAGGCTTTATCGTTGTATGTTATGTACGTTCAATCGCACCCCAGCGATTGCTGTGCTTGTGCAGATTCGGATGAATGCTTCCCGGCGCAGGCTCTTCCGTCAGAAGCAGCCTGATCCGGCTAATCCACGGCTCGAACGATGTAAAGGACGCAAAAGCATTAGCCGTCTCCGGCGTGATAAGCAAAAATATTGGCGATGGATAAGTCTCCATTACATGTCTCAATGCGCTGTCGATCGGCGTGTACTTCTTCCGCTTGCCCTCTAGCCGTTCGATTGCGGCGAGCTCCGCATTCCTGCTGCGCTTCCACTCATACAGCATGTCTTCGCGCTTATATAAAGGGGATACCGGCTCCTTGGACAGCCTCTTCACTGTCTGCTCATGCAGCGGATACAGCACCAATTTCGAAAATGATCGCGTTACGGCCGTTCCGTAAGCAATATCCAGCTCTGCATCGGTTATATGCTGGAACGAATCGTAGTAGACAAGCGTCCCTTTCGTCTCGCTAACCGGCGGTTCATAGCCGAAGGGCACCGCCCGATTGCCTCTGTCCATGCTGCTGCCTCCTTTCACGAACCATCATACCATTATGCCCATGGGGGAAGCAAAGCGGAGCAACTTCGAAGCAGCACGCTATGTACGCCTATTTCAAATCCAATCCATGCCTACTATTACTCTTACAATTCGACGCCCAAACATTCAACAACTGCTACAATTCGAAGTCCGGCCACCCTACACTAAGCAACTGCGCAACCTTTTCAGCTCGAATCCGGCCAGCCCCTGCGGTTTCGCATGATCCAGCTGCTCTAAATGGATTTCATACAGTTAATCTCACGGATTATGCGTTTTTTTCGATTACTAGATGGATTTCCTACAGTTAATCTCCGCCAAAAGCAGGCCAACAGCTCTTATCCAACAAAACAACTGCAGGTTTTCCATTTAACAGGCTGCTTTTCGTTAAAACAGCCCTAATTACATGCATAAAATCCAGTTAGCACTCAGCCGCTGTGATGATAGACCACTAACCAAGACCCATGAGATGATGGACAAATAATGAACCTAGACCGACGAGCTGATGACAACTATCCTAAACCCATGCAATGAAAAGTAAAAGCGACAATAGATGGCTCGTTCTGCATCCGCTAACCATCAACCGAAAACCGCAAGGCGCGCGCGAGGAACGGCAGAATGACTGACAGATGTCCTTCTTCAGGCAGGCAGTCATGCTTGACTGTAAAGCTCGGCAACTGCTCGGCGCTTAGCCGGTCATAGAGCCGCTGGGCGTCGTCTACCATATGCGGCTTCTCATCGCCGCCCATGCAAATGTAGAGGCGCGTTCCAGCGCCGCCCGCTGCTCGCGCAGCTTCCCCTCTCGCCCCCGCCGCTTCGATGCCGCCCGCTTCTCCCTCTTTCTCCCGGCAAGTATTAGCTACTTCGAGGCCGTCCGCCCCTACCTCCGCCTTCCGCTTCGCCTCCATCAGCCAACGGTCCAGCAGCGGCCACAAATAGCCGTTCTTCCACCATATGGACGGGCTTCCCGCGCAATAGCTGCCATAAGAACCGCGGCGCGTCAGCATCGCATACAAAGCGAAGAAGCCGCCCAGGGAATGGCCGATGAGCGTCTGCCTGCCGCGGTCTATCGAATATTCGCGTTCAATAGCCGGTTTCAGTTCCTCTTCGATAAATGCTAAGAACAAATCGGCGCCGCCCGTATCCGGCCAAGGGCTGTCAATCTTCCGCTGCGGCAGCTCCGACGCTTCCGCCTTTACGGTGTAATCGTAAAATCTGCGCTTCGTATCAAGCGGCCGATCTGTCGGATAGCCGATGCCGACGATTACAGCCGGCTCGATTGCATACGGCCCCCGGCTTAGCAGGCGCATGCATTCCACAACCGTGCCGAACACGGCATTCGCATCCAGCACATAGACGACGGGACATCCGGCCCCCGACGCCGACTCCGTAGACCGAACTTCCTCAGTCTCCGCTCGCTCATACATAGCCATATCTGAAGAAGGTAAAGCAGCGCCATCAGGACTCCAAATCATAATCTGGTAGTCAAGCCCCGTCCTGCTGGATACCGTCCGCTGCATCGCCCCCGGAATCGCAAACGGCGTAAGCCTGCTGTCGCTCATGCGCGCTCCTCCCCGTCATCCGGAAACAGCCACAGCAGCGCACGGATCATTCTCGGCGCAAAAAACAGATCGTCATGGGTGCCGTTCGGATCGCTTTCGAAAAGCAGCCGTTTTTTCTCTATGCCGCTCTCTCCTAAAATCTCATTAGCCTGCCGAGTAAGCTCCACCATTCGCCGCTGAAGATTCGTTTTATAGACGCCTTCCAGCTCGCCCACATACATATAAACTTGCGGATTGCTCGTGATCGTCTGACCTCTCATATAGTCGATGAACCCTTCATACCAGAAAGAGGCAGACACCAAAGCAAGCTTTCCGAACACATGCGGAAATTGATATAACGCGTAAATTGAAATAAGTCCGCCGAAGGAGCAGCCGCCGATGCCGGTATGCTCCGGCTCAGGCAGCGTATCGTATGCCGTATCGACGTATCCCTTAATATGCTGAACCATATCGGCTAAATAGGAATGGCCTTCTCCTCCAAACCCTGCTGCGCCTGGGAAAATCGCCCCTGCCGGCCATGGCGTATACTCATCGCGCCGGTCATGCGGCTTTACTGCAACAATAATAAGCTCGCGCAGCTGCTTCGAACGTGTCAAATGCTCTATATAGTTCAAGCTCTGATGAATGACGTCTCCATCGTCGTGCACATAAAACACAGGGTACCGGCGTCCGTCCTCGCCATAAGTAACCGGCAATATGACCGTAACCTCGTAGCCAGCAATCGATTCCTGCTTCATTCTGCCGAACATAGCGGCTACCTCCTTTTTCTTGCCCGATAGAGCAAGTATACAAAATAGGGAACTCCGATAATCGATATGACGATACCGACCGGAAGCTCCGCCGGGGCGAAAATCGTTTTGCCGATCATATCGCCGATCACGACCATAACCATGCCTATTGCTCCGCATACCGGCACGATATATTTGTAATGAATGCCTACGAGCCGCCGCGCGATATGAGGCGCAATCAGCCCGACGAAGCCGATGCTTCCCGATACGGAGACGCAGGCGCTGACAAGCCCGACGCAGCAGAGCAGCAATATTTGGCGCTCCCTGCCCGTACGGACGCCGATCCCTTTCACGCTCAGCTCATTCAGCTGAAACAGATCGAGAATGCCCGCTTTTCTCCAAACGATAGGCGTCAATATTAATATCCACGGAAGCGCCGCCGCGACATGCTTCCAGTTGGCATTGTATATGCTGCCGGACAGCCAGACGGTAGCCATCTCGAAATCCTGCGGATTCATCTTTAATGAAACATACAGCGTAATCGCGCCAAATCCCGAGCCGAGAGCGATACCGACAAGGATGAGCCGCTGCGGATCGAACTCTCCGTTATGCCTCGCCAGCATGTAGAGCAGTACAATAGCTCCGAGCCCGCCGATCCAGCCGAACATCGGCATCGCAATTGCCGACGCCCAGCCGGCTCCCTTAACAGATCCGCTCACGAGAAACATGCATATTACGACCGACATGCCTGCAGCCGCGTGAATGCCAAGAATGCCGGGATCCGCAAGCGCATTTTTCGTAATGCCCTGCAGCGCCGCTCCGGCTATGCCCAGCCCGATGCCGACAATTGCGCCGATCACGATGCGCGGCAGCCGAAAATCGAATATTACGAGGTCATGCTCCCTTGTCGTATCGATGCGCAGCAGCGTGCGGATAACGTCGAGCGCGGAAATATCGAAGGTGCCGTTCGTCAAGCTGACATACATAGCGGCTAGGCCGATGCCGGTTGTCAGCAGCAATACCGTCCAAAACCGAGCTGTTTGATCTCCTTTACGCATGCTTGCCGCCCCCTCTCGTCTTGATCAGGTAGAGGAAGAAAGGCACGCCGAACAAAGCCGTAACGACACCGATCGGCGTCTCGAACGGATGATTAATAAACCGGCTGATCAAATCGCACCATGCCAAAAACAGCGCTCCGATTAGCGCGGAGAACGGAACGATTTTCCGATAATCCTGCCCTACCATATAGCGCGCGATATGTGGAATAATCAGGCCGATAAAAGCGATTTTACCTGCAAGCGCAACGGAAATTCCCGTTAAAATAACGACGCTCAGCATCGTTAATCCTTTAATGAAAACGATATTAAGGCCCAGTCCCTTCGCCACGTCATCGCCAAGCGACAGCGCCGTGACCCAGCGGGAAACGATTAGCGCAAGCGCGAATCCTGCAATAGCGAACGGAATGGACAGCTTGATCATTGCAGGGTCCATTTGATGAAGCCGGGCATTATACCAAAAGCTAATATTTTGCGATACTTGATAATAAGAAGCCAATGCTTGCGATACCCCGCCAAGAAAGGTTCCGATAATCGTTCCGAGAACGGCCAGCGTAATTGGCGAAAAGCCCCCTGGCAGCAGCCTTGCCAGCCCGAATACGAGTCCGGCTCCAAGCGCCGAGCCAATAAGCGAAAAAACGATCATCGTCATCGACGACGTGCCCGGCATAAATACCATACACAAGGTGATGACGAATACAGAACCGTCCGTAACGCCCATTATGGACGGAGACGCCAAATAGTTTCTCGTCATCCCCTGCATAAGAGCTCCCGACACAGCAAGGAACGCTCCGATTAGAAGCGCTCCTATTACCCGCGGGATTCTGGACGTCTGAATGATCAGATGATCGATATTTTCATTGTCGAAGCGGAATATCGCATCCCACACTGCAGCACAGCTGATCGCCTTCGTTCCGTGCATGACAGAGAGTGCGATGGTCAGCACAACAAGGACGGCGCCGATTACGGTCACTGCGAATCCTTTGAGCTTGCCGAATCCGCGCATTATTTCGCCAACTGCTCCATCGCAGCCTTCAGAAACGCCGTACGGCTCCATGCAGGACCGCCCTCGGAAAGCGGATCGATAATGTTCACGTACACTTGATCGTTTTTAACGGCATTCACACTCTTCACAATTGGATTGCCAAGAATGTCTTCAAGCGCTGTAAGCGTGTCAGCGTTCTCGGAATCTGCGAATTGAATGAACAAATGGTCAGGGTTCATCGAAGCGAACTGCTCGATCGACAATTCATCCTGCGCTTTGGCAGCCGCAATCTCAGCAGGCACTTCCAGCCCCAAGTCGTTATACAGGATCGGGTTCACGAAAATCGTTGCCGGATACACATACATTTTTCCTTGGCGGATGCGAATGGCCGCCACTTTCTGGCCGGCAAGCTTCTCAGTAAGCTGCTCCTTCGCTTCCTGCGTATCCTGCGCATATTTGGCAAGCTCGGCAGCCGCTTGCTCCTGCTTGCCGGACAGCTCGCCCATCAGCGTCAAATTGGCTTCCCAGTTCGTCGCGATATGAGAAACAGGAATGTAGGTTGCGATTTTTTTCAGCTGATCCGACGTTTCGGCAGGGAATTTCGATGTTCCCAAAATAACGTCCGGCTTAAGCTTAAGTATCGTTTCAAAGTTCGGCTGCTGCTTCTCGCCGATCGATTCCGCTCCGTCTACGATCGAAGCAAAACGTTCAGGGAATTCGCCGCCGAATGTAATCGCGCCAACCGGATGGACATCAAGCACTAGCGCATCCTCCATCGCCTCTACTGCGCCTGTAATAACAATGCGTTCAACTTTAGCCGGTACTGTATAGGATTCGCCAAGATATTCAATGACGCGCTCGCCCGCTTCCTCTGGCGCGGCAGTCGGCTCGCTTCCATTATTATCGCCTGCAGACGCCTCAGTCGGCGCGTTCGTTGCAGCCGGCGTATTGTTAGCAGAACCTCCGCAAGCCGTCATAACGACTAATATAATTGCAATAACGCCTGTTAACCAAATTGACTTTCTCATTTCTTTAGATGCCCCTTTCGCTTTGTCTCATCGAAGTGTGTTGATAATGATTATCATTATCTTATTATAGCGAAGGAGGGTCATCTGTACATGGACAAAATCCTGAACTATTATGGATGTTTTTCAGAAAACAGCTCCTCAGCCTGCTTCAGCATCCGAAAATGCGCATGAGCCGAATATTCCCTCCACGGGTCGGAGGTGATCATATAAACTTCATTGCGGTGTACGGCTTCAATACTTAGCCATGCAGGATCACTTTGCAGCCTTTTCCACGTATCAAGCGTCTCGCTATCCTGGCGGACCAGCAGCAGTATTAGTCCCGGATTAAGGGCCGCCAACTGTTCTGGCGTTACTGGCTCGTTATAGGTTCCGCCCTCGCCGCTATAGCCGTTATTCAATGCCAGCTTCTCAAACAGCACATGCGCCATACTGCGATTGCAATGCAGGTATAATCGGTCTTCGACAAGCCTTACGCCGACCGCTTTCCTTTCTTTCACATCCGGAGAAAGCTTGTCTCTGCAAGCATCCGCCGCCGCATCGTATTGCGCCAGCCATCTCTCCGCCTGCCAGCTCTCCCCTAGCCGCTCTGCTATTAACAGCAGCTGCGCCCGCCAATCCCATTCAGCCGGAACATAGCACACCTCTGGAGCAAGCTCGAGCGCACACTTTTCCGCCTCCTGGATTTCATCCGAAGCTATGATCATATCCGCAGCGACCGGCTGTAGCCGTGCGATGTTTCTTTCCCAATCCTGATTGTGGCGAAAGGCGCTCGTATGCACCGGAATATCGCCCCGGTATTCCCGGTAATAATGCTCCGTCCACTTCGGATGCAGAGGCGCAGCATAAGGCAGCACCCCTAAAGGCAGCAGAAACCCAAGTATCGCCGGACTATAAGCAACCAGTTTTTGCATCCGGCTCTTCATATAGACTCTGGGAGAGACGCCGATCTCCTTCTTGAATTTTCGGCTAAAATAAAACTCATCGCTATAGCCTACCCTGTTCGCGATATCCTTCAGCAGCAAGTCGCCTTGCGCGATTAGCCGCTTCGCTTCCGTCAGGCGAAGCTCGGCAGCATAATCCATTGCGCTGCGGCCATATTTCTTTTTGAACAGGTCTACAAAATATTTCGGACTAAGCCCGGCTTTCTGCGCGAGCATATCGATCGATAGCGCCTCCGAGTAATGCTCTTCGATATATTGCTTGGCATACTCAAGAGCGTAATAGCTCCCATCCGGCTTTAATCGGCCGGCGCTTCCGCATGCATAATGGAGAAGATGGAGAAAATCGCCTTGGCATTTCAAAGCAGACCACCCGTCCCCGCTGCCATACGTCCGGTACAGCTCATCGCAAAGCTCCGCCAGCTTGTCCGCAGGCTGTATGGTCCAGCGCTTGCCGCCCTGCGGCGGCTGAATATCGCGTATAGCGGCAGCAGCGCAGCCTGGCTCCTTCGGAGCCGTATAGATGTCGAAGCCGATCAAATACAGCTCCGCGTCGCCGCTCAGTTCCCCTGCTCCAATCGTCTGTCCCGGCTTAACAAAATAGAGCGAGCCCCGCCTCAGCTCAACTTGCTCGTAATCAACCAGAAGCTGCGCTTCTCCGCCGACGGCGGCTACCAGCGCATACGAATGGGTGAGCTGCTGCCTCAGCTCGCCATTGCCTCCTTTGCCGCCCTTTATCGCGTCAATCGAACGAAAATGATACAACATATCGGATAATGCCATTTGCTGCGTCATAACTTTTTGTACACCGCCCTATAATAATTCCTATATAAGAAGTATATTGATAATCATTATCAATATCAATAAAAAAAGAAGGAGCGCCTGCGCGGCAGGACCGCACAGCTGCTCCTTCTAATCGATAAACTTCTTATATTCATTCGGCTTGTATTCGGCCTTCTCCGCCATCAGCTCAGTCAGGCTCCGGCCCTCCTCGCGGAGCTCATCGATCATCACATCCGCCTTTACACGACCATTATGCAATATAACGGCGCGATCGATCACATTTTCAATCTCGTCAATGATATGCGTCGTCACGATGATCGCTTCCTCATCCTTCATGCTGGCGATCATCAGCTTCAGAAAGTCGCGCCGCGTGAACATATCCTTGCCGTTGAACGGCTCATCCATCAGCATATATTTTGCGCCCTTGGAGAAGCCGGCGCAAATTTCAAGCTTCGATTTTTGCCCGGTGGACATCGTTTTGATGCGGGTATCGGGGTCCAGCTCAAAATAGTCCAGCAGCTTTCTATATCGATCACGGTCAAACCGGGGAAAGAAATCCGCTAGAAAAGCGCCATATTGCAGAGGCGTCATCTGCGGCAGAAAGCTTCCCTCCTCCGTTATGAACGCCATCTGTTCATACTGCTCCTGTACCGGCTTGCCGTCAATGAGAATATGCCCGTGCGAATATTTGGTTTCGCCAAGGCCCATCATTGTCTTTAATAGCGTCGTTTTGCCGCTGCCATTCGCGCCAAGTATGGCCGTAACCTCGCCAGGACGAAAGGCCAGCTCGTTAATGTACAGGATAAGCCTTGATTGCGCATTGCTTTTTTCTACATATTTAAGCTCAATCATTAAGCATGCCGCTCCTTTCCTCCGTGAAGCTGCTCAATCAATCCGCACGTCGTATATATTGCGGTATTCAATTGGATCATAGCTGAAGCTCTGGTCAAAATAATTTTTAACACGAATAAGATCGTCATTTATGTCTGTATGAAGCTCGCCCTTGTATACCAGTTCGCCGCTTTCGTACACATGAAGCATAAACTTAATCGGATGAATCCCGTAAATATTGGCTTGCTCCGTCTCTTCCGACTCGCGGACAACGCTGGCATAGTAAAGCCTTCCATTCTTAAATGTAATGAATCTTACATTGTAGCCGTATTCGGATTCCTCTTTAATCTTGTCGTCCTCAATACTCGCTACGGTTACATCGGCAAGCCGGACATTCTCGGTAAAGTCTAAGCTGACAATCGTCCGCGCAGATTGATTCGATAGAAAGCTCAAGCTCAGCATCCCGCTCTCGTCATTGCTGTACGCTTCATACGATTCATAATGGTTAACTCTGTTTGTTCCCGACTGATCGCGTCCGGACAGCGAAAAAGGCTCTACTTTCGCCTCGCCCAGCCGCTCGCCGCTCGTGCTGTATCCCTCGATCACAAGCGCGCCTTCCTTGACGAGAATTAATGCGAGCTTGCCCCCGACCGATTCAAGGCCAAGCACCTCGATACCGCCGGTATGTTCATCCTCATTCGCATCAAGGCTGAAAGTCATGATTGGGCTCGATTGCTGCCGTTCATCCGGAGGGATGTACGGGCTCGTCGGGTCGAATGCCAGCTTATAGATGCCATTCGTCCCCTTATAGCCCTTCGTCGTCACAACAGTAAAGAAGACTTCCTCTCCAATAGCCGCCAGTCCATAATCCGGCTTATTCGTATAATCGGCCGCATTTTCTTTATAAACGATTGGCCTCACTGGTATTGAAGCTGCGGCATGCTCGTAATTAACCATTCGATTTGCCCGATTTTCTTGCCGAGTTACGCTGTATTCCTGTCCCCAAATATTGCCGGATGCAGAGTAATAATAATCCCCGATTCGCTTATAGAAGCCGTAGCCATATCGATAACGCCATTCATTTCGAGCGTAAGGATATACCTCCGTATCGATGCTCACCTCAGACCCTCGCCATGCAAAGCTTGTTTTATGATTGCCGTCTACAATTGCGCCGCTAACCGTAACATCCTCCAGCACCGAGCTGTCTCCCTGCAAATGCTCCGCCATATAAGTTCCTTGCCCCTTTGCGCTTCGGACATCGACTATAACGAGTGTAATCAGAACGGCTGCAGCAACCGCCAGAGGAAGCGCAGCATGACGCTTCAGCCTTGCCCATTTGTCCAATTTCATAACGCTAGCCTCCTTTACGCGACTGTACCTTTTTTCAACAAATAAATACTATGCCAAATGAATACGACGCTGATGGCGAGCAGTACAGCGCATCCGGTCACGATTTTTGCAGGGTCATACGTATACACAGGGTCCAGCCTCGCGCCAATCATCAGGAACAAAATAAAGAAACATGCAATAAACAGTGTTATTGACAATCTGCGCTTGCTCCTGTCACATAAGACCACATAATACACACCGGTAATGAGGACGATCAAAATACTCGCGGTAGACAATATATTTAGAAAGCCGTATGGCCAAAGCAGCCGCATAAAATCGGAACGAATAAAGGCGAGAAAGAGCCCGTTTGTCATTTCAAACTGTCCTTCGCTGTAGCTGCTCACTTTATCGGCCATATACCGGTATGCCAGCACAAATCCCGTCAGCTGCGAGCTGAGCAGTAGCAGAACGCTAATGCCGAAGGCAGTCAATTTACTGAAGTAAAGCACTTCCCTCTTGACTGGCAGCGTAAGCAGCGTATAAACGCTCTTGCTGCCCCAATATGCCGAATAGATTGATTTTACGAATAAGGCCAGCAGCGCCAGCATGAATACGAGAAACACGATCGGCATGCCCGAAGAGCTGTAAATATCCTCGAACCGTTCATGGACGGTGTAGCTGCTATAATCTTTAAGCTCGATCCGCACGAATATCCAAGAGGCCGCTATAAGTCCCCCGCATAGAATAAGAACTCCGCGCAGCAGTTCGCCAAATTCATAATTCAACAACCGATAAAATGCCTTCACTTCATCACCTCATTTGTATTATGGCACTAGTACAATATGGACAAAAAAAGCTATTCATCCCACAGCTCGCTAATGAGATCGACTACTTTTTTAAACGACAGGTTCACTTCTTTGGCCGAGCCGATAAAGTCGCGGATCATTCCCTTCATCAGCTCCTCCTCGATTGCCGCAATAATGGCGTCATCCGTATAAATGACACTGCCCTGCGTGCTGCTCGTGCGCACGTAGCCCTCATCCTCCATCAGCTTGAACGCTTTCTGCACCGTATTGGGGTTAATGTTAAGCTGCGTCGCAATATCCCGCCTGGAGGGCAGCCTGTCGCCGGCAGCAGCTCGCCCCAGCAAAATCTGGCGCTTCACGTACAAGGCCAGCTGCATGTATACCGGATCCTTGCTGTTTAAATGAAGCTCATAAAAATTTAGCATACATGCCCCACCTGCCTCCTATCATGATTGTATTATGGGACTAGTACAATAGAATTGTCAATAGGCTGAGCTGCCGATATGCGGAGTTTCTTGGTTCAGCGAACAGACGCAAAAAGCGCCTTTGCCGTCGATTAACGACGATAGAAGCGCTGAATAGCTTGTATAATTCGATGACCCAAGTTCTCGGCAATGTGCCGTCATACGCCTTCGCGGAAGTCACGACGGCGTTGTTGCACCTTATGCGAGCAATGCCGTTCTAGCCGATAAACGCTCCTGGATCGAGCGTATCCCCAGGCTTCATAACAAGACCATTCATTCCTTGCTCGCGGAGGAGGGCGACAAAACGCTCAGCCTCCTGCCGGATCGGCGGAAATGTGTTGTAATGAACCGGAATAGTCAGCTTGGCGTTGAACCACTTCGCGGCTTGAAGCGCATCCTCAATGCCCATCGTATAGCGGTCTCCAATCGGGATAAAGGCGATGTCGAGGGAATGCCGCTTGCCGATCATCTCCATATCGCCGAACAGAGCCGTGTCACCGGCATGCAAAATGTTCAGCCCCTCGGCGTTTATTATGTATCCTGCCGCCATCCCGCCGTAAATAATGTGGCCTTCCTCCAGAAAAATGCCCGAAGAATGAAACGCTTGAATCATTTTCGCCTTGGCAAAGTCAAGATCGACGGTTCCTCCCATATTCATATCAATCGTTTGGACGCCCTTCCAGGACATATAATTCGCCAGCTCGAAAATAGCGACGACAGGAGCGTTATTGCGCTTCGCTACCGCCTCAGCGTCCAGTATATGATCCGTATGCGCATGAGTCAGAAGCACCGCGTCTGTCCGAATATCGTCCGGCGAGGCCGACGCCAGTTCATTTCCGCTTAGAAACGGATCGATGATTAACGATTTTCCTTCCGTCTCGATTCCAACGCATGAGTGGCCATAGTAAACAACGTTCATAGGGGATCATCCTCCTACATTTCATTTTAATTCATATACCTTTCCGGTCTATTATACCATTTCAGGCAGCGTTCACCTATTGGTTTACACCTGCATTTACAGCAATCGTTCTAAACATGTTATCATTGTAGTTGGAAAGAGGTGAGGCAGCATGCCCAGCTTAATTTTAGAAGGCGGAACGTTCCGACCTATCTTCAGCTCAGGCGTCATGGACGCTCTGCTCGATCAAGACATTATGTTTCCTTACTGCATCGGCGTGTCCGCCGGCATCAGTAACGGAATCTCTTATATTTCGAAGCAAAAGGGACGCAACATGCAAATTATGGAGCAGTTTCGAAACGACCCGCGCTATATGGGCTATCGCAACTTTTTGCGTCACGGCAGCCTGTTCGGGCTTGATTTCGTATTCGGAGAAATTCCTAACCGCCATATCCCGATGGATATGGACAGCTATAGAAGCTACAAGGGAAAGGTGCTCGTCGGCGTAACGAATGCCCATACGGGACTGCCGGAATATATGGACGGCATGGAGGCGGACAGCGGCTGGACGATGCTGCGCGCGACCTGCGCGCTTCCGATGTTTTTCCGGCGATTGCTCTGGACGGGGGAAAATATTACGACGGCGGCTTGAGCGACCCGATTCCAATCCGTAAAGCGATCGAGGATGGCAACGACAAGCACCTGATCGTCTTGACGCAGCCAAAAGGCTATGTAAAGGGCTTCAACCGGCAAAATGCGGTCGTCGCCAAGCTGCTTCGCCGCAAATATCCGAAGCTTGAGAAGCTTCTGCTGACGCGGCATGAAAACTATAACGAAACGGTCGCCTTTTGCGAGCAGCTGGAGCGCGAAGGCAAAGCGGTCATTATTCGCCCGGCGCATAAGCTGAATAGCTTTGAGAAGGATGTGGCGAAGCTGAGGGAAAGCTGCGAGCACGGATACGAGCTTGCACAAAGCAGAATGGATGAAATACGAGCGCTGTTCACCCCGGAGCGAAACCTTCTTGGCTGATCAGCACCTTATCTGCCGGAAATACGTCTGTAAAGCGGTCATAGAGAAGCTTGCATGCCGAAGACTCGTACCATTGCTGCATGCCTAGCTCCTCGTACAGGGCTGCAATGCCGAGACTTCGGGTCCGCTTTCCTCCGCTGCCGTCTCCCAGCTCGTAATTGTCGATGCAGATGCGGTCGGCAATGCCTCTCAGCAGCTGTGGAAACGACTCGCTGCTCGGCAATAGCGGCGCAATCGTCGCTTGCGTCGGTATGCCGGCTTCCTTCAGCAGTCGCAGCGCCTTCAGCCGTCCGCCGATCGGGGGCGCATACGGCGTAAAATGTTTGCGGATCGCTTCCAGGTCCGTTTCGATCGTCATGCTCACGCGCACCCTGCTTCCTAGCGCTTGCAGCAAATCGATATCTCTTGTCACAAGCGGGCTTCGCGTTTGAACGAGCAAAAAATCGGGCGGCTCCTCGCGCATTGCCGCTAGCAGCGACCGGGTAACCCCCTCTTTATGCTCGGCCGGCTGATACGGATCCGTGCTGGAAGACATGAAGATAGTAACCGGCCCTTTTCCCTTCGCGCGAACGAGCTCGCGGCGCAGCAGCTCTGCTGCCTGCCCTTTTGCATCGACCCAGCTGCCCCATTCCTGCTGCCTGAACATCGCGACGGGCATGCGCCGCACATAACAATACGAGCAGGCAAACGAGCAGCCCGTATACGGATTCAAGGAATGCGTATAGCCGGCTAAGAAGCCTGTCCCTTTATTAAGCATAGATTTCGGATTCGTGCGCTTCAGCTCGTAATTCATCGATTTCACTTCCTTATCCTTCCCATACTGAGGACTGCACTTCGAGCTGAAGCAGCTTCTCCTTCATCGCAAGTCCGCCGCGATAGCCGGTTAATGCGCCGCTCTTGCCGATTACTCTATGACAGGGCACTGTAATCAGCACCGGATTGGCGCCTATCGCCGTTCCAACCGCCCGCACCGCGCTCGGTTTGTTCAACGTATTCGCAATATCGGAATAAGACCGGGTCTCGCCATAAGGAATACTGCTTAGCGCATGCCATACCTCCTGCTGAAAAGAAGTGCCCTGAAGATGGCATTGCTGTTTGAATTGCTTGAGCTTGCCGCTCAAGTACTTTGTCAGTTCATCGGTATAGAGCAAAAGCCGCTTCTCATCGCGTATCAGCTCGCTGCCGGGAAACTTTTTTGCCGCCCAGTTGTGAAGCTCATCATAGCCTTTGCCGTCCGAGCCGACATAGCATAAGCCTTTCTCGGTTGCAGCGGCAATCAGCCTCCAGTCCTCATGCTCCAGCAACGTCCAATATAGCGATGGTTTCGTATAGCTATTCATCGTTTATTTTCCCCTTTCATCACTCTATTATAGCACACATGTTCGTATGGTTTGAAATCATGCTTTTGCCACCGATATGATGGAGCATATCGCAGCAGGAGATTTATCCGTACGGGAGATTGAAGTCAAACGAACGGATGAATTCGGAAAAATGCTGTCCTCCATCAATCGAACGCTAGGCAATTTGAAGAGCTCAGTAGCTAATATTCAAGCCGCTTCACGATCAGTCGCCGACTCATCTTCGCAAATGCTCGCCAGCTCCGAGCAAAATTCGCATGCTGCCGAGCATATATCGGAGTCCATCCAGCAGGTGGCAGCCGGCTCGGAAGGGTTGAGGCGACAACGGAGGAGCAGCTCGCTTCTTCCGAGGAAATGACCGCCTCCTCGCAATCATTGTCCAGCATCGCTAATAATTTGGATCGGTTAATCAATCAATTCAAGCTTTAAGCATGAGCCTGCACGAAAGCGGCCTTGGTCCTGAAATTCTTAGGACTAAGGCCGTTTAGCTTTGCCTGCTGCGCCCGGCTTGGATTTGTTCATGGAAACCATCTCCCGCTGTTGTTCCGGCTCCTTCCTTTCGGACGCCGCTTCTATATTGTGCAGGCGTTTCGCCGGTCAACCGCTTGAACAGCGTAATAAAGTATGGCGTATTCGCTATGCCGACCGCAGCGGCAATATCCGCTACCGGCTGCTCCGAGCCGGCAAGCAGCTCTTTCGCCCGCCGGACTCTAGTCTGCTGCACATATGCGTTAGGCGAGATCCCTGTCGTTCGTTTAAAAATCCGCTGCAAATGATAAGGGCTGCCATGGCCGATTTCAGCCAACACGGATAGCGGCAGCGGCTCTTCATAATGGTTGTCTATATATTGCGTAATTTGCATAATCCACTCCTCGTCGGGCAGCGCATGCCCGGTCGGCTTGCACCGTTTGCACGGCCTGAAGCCGGCTGACCGCGCATCGGCCGCATTTTGAAATATGCGCACACGCTCCCGCTTCGGCGCCCGCGACTTGCAGGAAGGCCTGCAAAATATACCCGTCGACTTCACGGCGTAAATAAAAGCATCGTCATAGGCTGAATCATTCGCTGTAATCGCCCGCCATCGCTCTTCCGTCAAGAGCTCCTCTTTCCTCATTCGCATCACCTCTCGTTATCTTCAGTGTAACCGCGATGCGCCGCCTATGTACACATTGCCCGATTATAACCGCAAGATATCGAAATCGAAAGTACGGTAAGTATGGTAAAACTATATGTAAGCTATATTGTTAAAAGGCAGGTGGAAGCTATGCAAAATAACGCCGATGGAGGGGACGCTGCTCCTCCGCTTTTAATCGATGTTCCGAAGCTGTTCAGCTTCGCGCAAAATATCGGCTATTTGACCCGGTCCAGCGCCGAGTGCATGTATCGGGTTCAGGAGGGCAAAGTTTACAAGGCGGTATCGGTAGGCGGGAATGCAGTTGTCATTGAGGTTAACAGTGACGACGACGGGCAGGCATTGGCTGTACGTTTTTTAAGGGATAAGGACGGATTTGAACCGACGATACGCGCTGAAACGGAACGTTATGTTAGGGAATGGTTCGATCTGGACCGCGATATGACGCCATTCTATGAGCTGGCGAAGGCGGACCCCTTGCTCAGAAGCGTTGTGGAACGGTATAGCGGACTGCGAATCGTCGGCATACCGGATCTATTCGAGGCGATTGCGTGGGGAATTATCGGACAGCAGATCAATCTCGCTTTTGCGTATACGCTCAAACGGCGTCTTGTCGAAAGCTTCGGAAGAAAGACGGAGTGCGGGGGCGAGCCCTATTGGCTGTTTCCGGAGGCCGATACAATTGCGTCTCTGACGGTGGAGGAATTGCTGCCTCTGCGCATGTCCGTCAAAAAATGCGAGTATCTCATTCACGCCGCCCGCCTTATTGCAGATGGAACGCTGACCAAGCAGCGCTTGCTCGCTGCAGGGGGGCTGCAAGAAGCCGAGCGGCAGCTCGTCGGGATAAGGGGCATCGGCCCTTGGACCGCCAATTATGTGCTGATGCGCTGCCTGAGAATGCCATCGGCTTTTCCGATCGACGATGTCGGGCTGCACAATGCGGTTAAGCACGCATTAAACTTGGACCGCAAGCCGACCAAAGCCGAGCTGCTGCAGCTGGCTGAAGGCTGGCGCGGCTGGGAGGCGTACGCCACCTTTTATTTGTGGCGGCTGCTCTACTAGCCGTCGTCTGTTTTGCATCTGCGCACACGCCAGAAGTGGATTGTGCCGGACTATAGCGAAAGCAGCTTTCACTATTTACGAGGTATGAGCTAATTAGGCTAAATTAGTGAAAGCACGTTACACTATTCGGGATCATTTGAGGCAATGCGGCGCATGTGGCGGGTTCGCTCGAGGTTATAGTGAAAGCAGCTTTCACTATTTTGCGCGATTTGAGCTAGCTAGGCTGAATTAGTGAAAGAATGTTTCACTATGTTTATTTGCACAAATACAAGCAAAAGGAGCCCGCATCGCCTCTTCCGCATCTGCTGCGGCTGCAGGCTTGCAGCGCTCCTCTCGATATGCCGTGCCGACAATCGGCATAGCCTTTATTGGTTAGCGGCAGCTGCCGCGTTTTTGCGAACAAGCGATATTTGTCCCGCATGCAGGCCCGTATGATACATCATGCGCGATACGGCCTCCAGTCTAGTGGACGGCCCGATCGGCGATTCGACGACATCATGCCAGCGCTCCTCGGGAAGCTCCCGCATCGCTGCGATCAGATGCTCGCTCGACGCTTCGAGAATGTCGACCAGCTCCTGCAAATTCGTAAATTCCTTCGTGCTGCCCGCTGCGCCGCGTCTCGTATATATTTCCAATCCATCAGGCATCGGCTTATTGAAGTACCATTCCGTCATCATAAACTCCGCTTCCGCATTATGCCTGATCATTTTGCCGATCGACATGGCGCCCGCCTGCAGCGTCAAATCCTGCTCCGGAAGCTCTTTCACCATTTTCAAAAAGCTGCCCTGCAGATGCTTCCATAACGGTACAATCGCTTCAAAAGTTGACATGCTATCATTGCTCCTTTGCATCTGTATCTTACTTTTTCTCGTCGTGCCCGTCTCTTGCGACATGCTCGAAGCGGTCGGCGGCCAAATCGATATCGAAGGCCTGGCCAAAGCCGGCTACATAGCGTCCTTGCGTCGGCGTCAACTCGAATAGGGAGAAATCAAGCGTCCGAAGCATTGAGATGACTTGCTTTCCAAACGACTCGCTGAACAGCTCAAACACCTCTTCATAGCCTTCTTCGCCGACATTCTGTGCAGAACAGACAAAGCGCGCCCGCTGGCGGGCAAAAAGATTGGCCGATTGCGACTCGTCCTCGATAAACATGACGTCAACAGTAGGACGGGCTTCCATATAACGATAATGATTAGCAATGCGGCTTAAGTAAATATAAAGCTTGCCATTGTGCTTGACGTGCGGGGCGTAAGAGATAAACGGATTGCCCGCCTCGTCCACCGTGCTGAGCATGATTGTCTTTAATCCCTCTGTAAACGCTAAGTAATTTTTTCTAATTTGTTCGATATCGATAACCTTCATTTCCCTTCCCCGCTTCCTAGATATAGTAAGGTCTATCATTATGCTTGCCATGGAATATATTAGTAATTCATAGACACAATTACTATTATATCGATAATGATAACCATTATCAATATATATATTTCAAAAAGTTGTCCACTATTCAATTTTTTTTAAAAACGCTCATCTTTGGGACTAATCCGGCAGACTTATGTTGACTTCCGAGGTTTACTGCGATAAACTTCACTCCATAAGGTTTATTGCAATAAACTTATAAGGAGCTGTATCTGCCCTATGGAATCCTACAAGCTTTTTGAAGCGGAATATAAATTTATGGAAATCGTCTGGGCGAATGAGCCCTTAGGTTCGACAGAACTGGCTAGGCTGAGCTTGGAGCAGCTGGGCTGGAAAAAATCGACGACCTATACCGTTCTGCGCAAGCTTTGCGAGCGCGGCATATTGCAGAACGAGCAAGCTGTCGTCCATGCCGTCATCAAGCAATCCGATGCCCAGCGGCATGAAAGCCGCAACCTGATGGACAAAGCATTTAATGGCTCTCTGCCCCAGTTTTTGACCGCCTTTCTAGGCGATAAAAAAATAACGCAAAAGGAGGCTGACGAGCTGAAACGGATTATTGAGGAGGCTACCAAATGAACCCATTGTCCGTCCTTTTTACAGCCATCCTTAATATGAGCATTACTGCCAGCTATGCCGCGCTGGCTGTAATCGCGCTGCGGCTGCTCTTCTCGCGGCTCCGCCTGCCTAAAATTTTCGCCTATGCGCTATGGCTCGCTGTGCTCGTCAGGCTGCTCGTTCCGGTCAGCTTCAGCTCTTCGTTCAGCCTGTTCGGGCTCGTTCAGCCTGAAACGGTACAGTCCATGACCGGCGCTTCTATACAGCAGCAAGAATCGAGCGCAGACACATCGACACCTCCTCTCGCTCCTGCACCGGAACAGCCGGCCGCCCCATTGCCTGGTGTTCCAACGATGCCACCGGCTTCCGCAACGGCAGAAAGCGACGGAAACGCTCAACTCGCGCTGCAGATCGGAAGCTGGATTTGGGCGGCCGGAGCGACCGCACTGCTCCTTTACAGTATTTTTTCCTATATGAAAGTGAGAAAGACGGTCAGCACAGCTATACGCGTCAACAACGATATTTACGAGAGCGACCGCATCTCTACCCCTTTCGTATTCGGCATGCTGCGGCCCAAAATCTACTTGCCGGCTTCTTTGCAGGCAAGCGAGCTTTCATACATTATCGCTCATGAAAGAACCCATATTCGAAGGCTTGACCATATGACGAAGCCATTGGCTTTTGCGGCGCTAATCGTCCATTGGTTCAACCCGATCATGTGGCTATCGTTCGCGCTCATGAGCAAAGATATGGAGATGTCCTGCGACGAAGCCGTTATCCGGCGTATGGGGAGCGGCATGAAGGGCGACTATTCCAGATCGCTCCTGTCGCTTTCCATGAACCGCAGCGGCTTGCCGCTTGGACCGCCGGCCTTTGGGGAGAGTAGCATCAAAGCAAGAATTAAGCATATTTTATCGTACAAAAAGCCGGCCGTCTGGGTTGCGATAGCAGCTTCCATACTGACTGCGGTCTTCATTATTATGCTTGCGAGCAATCCGTCAGCTGAGCGAATAAACCCGGGAAGCACAGCCTCGAATGACAGCTATAATGCGGCCGAGCTAATCGCGAGCAAAACGCCTTACGTCGGCGACAACTCCAAAGTAGCCGCTCTTATAGGCGCTATGCCGATTCCGGACGGCTTGAGCTTCGATTCGATAAGGCTGATAACGGACGAACAGCCCTACGGGATCGTTGTGAATTACCGGCTGGCAGCCGAGTCCGCCGCTCCTGACGCGCATTTGTCCGCCATGCTTAGAAACAATGCGATACTGCTGTTCAGCCTCATTGACAATGCAGACGTTGTCAGCTTCGACATGATTGTATCCAGAATGAGCTTCACGAGAGAAATGGCGGATGAGCAGATCGGCGAAGACGTAAGATCGTTCAGCACGTCAGCCGAAGAACTGCAAAAACTGATTGAACGATTAGAGCGCGACTACGGCGCTCCTGTCGATATGAGCATCAAAAGCGAAATCGACCTTGCGCTTGGCGCGATCGTATCATCCCCTTCCACATCCTCAAATCCCGGCGACTATATCAAAGTGAATCGCGATGCGTACGAGTCGATTCTAAAATACGGCGATGAGGCGCTCATCTATCTGATGAGCAAGTTCGAGCAAGGGCTGGTCGCCAACAATCTTGAAGGACATATTATAATGTCGCTATGCAAGGATCTGTTAGGAAACCGCAGTCAAACGAACGATGATTCGCTGCTTCCGTTAGCATGGTATGAAAAGCAGCAAATATTCGAGGAGAAGGAGCTTCCTGATTTCAAAGCAGCCGTAAACGACCCGGTCGAGCAGCTCGTCTATGATGCGGCTATCCATCAGTACAGTAGGGCTGGAGACGGTTTTACGGTCGTTTCCCCATCTATTTCGGGCAGCTATGAAGAGGAGAGCATGCTCAAGGTGTTCGCTACGATTTATATCCAGCGTTATAAATTGTACGACCGAACGCTTTCCGAAGAAGGCGGGGCCATTATTCCGGCTGCTATTACGTTTGCCAAAGATGAGAACGGCGACTACCAGCTTCAGCAATACGAAGAGGCGCAGGACGGCTCTTATTACGCGAAATCGATCGAAAATTTCAGTACGATGCCGGTATCGGGCATAAAGATCGACGGGCTTTACGACAAAATAATGAATGATCATAACAACGCCAAGCGAGAAGAGACGATGAACAGCAACTTGATCCAGCATTTGATTCTTAACGGCCACACTGGCGTGTCGCTGAAACAATCGGACGGGACGATTATCCCATTAACGTAAGCTAAAGCCTAATGAAAGAGTGGCAATCAACAAAGACTCCTCTAGTCATATGACTGTTGGAGTCTTTGTTTGTTTGCAGGATTGTTATAGAGCTAGTTGCTAGCTCTACTCGCAGCAACTTAAGCCGTTTTTAGGAATAGAGCTAATTATTAGATCTATTTCACAACCAAAGCTCGATTGCAGCCTGATTGCTAAGGTCGCACTATAGAATAGAGCTAACTCCTAACTCTACTCGCAGCAATTTGCCTTTTTCCTCAGGAATAGAGCTAATTAATAGCTCTATTCCTGTCGCTTGCCGATTGCCTACAGACAGTCAGCGGATTTACGCGGCGACTCTCAGTCGATTAAAAAGACTCCCTCAGTCTACAGACTAAAGGAGCCTTTCTATCTTTTCAATATGACAGCTTACCGAGCCGCTTGGCTTAGCGCCATAAGCGCAGCGCCATATGCCGCGTTTTGCTTCGGCGTCATGCATTGAATGTCAGGATACCGCTCCTTCAGCAGATTGGCGAAGCGGTCTCTGACATAGGCGGCATTAAGCAGGACGCTGCCCGCCATTGCAATCGCTCCCTGCTGGCAGGATAGCCGTTCCACGACTGGAATAACGAGCTCCAGCAGCGATTTCGCGCTTCTGTCCGCAATCGCCATCGCCGCCTCGTCGCCAAGCGCGCAGGCTTCCGACATAATCGGAGCCAATGCCGCAATATCCTTCTTATTCGTGCTTTTGTTGTATACGAAGCCGACGATCTCCTGCACAGTTGTAATGCCGAGCTTTGCATACACCATCTCCGGGATGACCGAGGACGCCAGGCGGCCGTCATGCGCCTGAACGACGGCACTGAGCAAATCCCGCCCGATGCTGTAGCCGCTGCCCTCGTCATCGATCAGATGGCCGAAGCCGCCTGTACGATGCGAGAGTCCCTGCTCGTCTACCCCGTAGCAGATAGAACCGGTTCCTGCAATAAGAATAATGCCGTGAAGCCTTTCGTGCGCGCCGAACAGCGCCGTTTCATGATCCCCTTTAATCGTCAAGCCGCCCTTATAGCCGCATGCCCTCGCATTGGCCTCCAGCCGTGCAGCTACCGTCGGATTGCTGACGCCTGCAGCGCCGATGCACACATGAGCGCAATGCTCAAGGCCGCCGCATGCCGACTCGATCGCCGCAAATATTTCCTGAAAGCTTCTGCCGATGCTTTCCTCGTCCTGTCCGTTAAAGTTGATGCCGCCTGAAGAAAAGGTGTGGACTACCGCCCCGCTGCTGTCAGCTATCGTAACTGCCGTCTTCGTACCTCCGCCGTCTAGACCGGCCACATACCGCGTCATTCCCTCACGTCCTTCTCCTTACAAAGTAATGCTCAGCTTGCCAAAAGGCTTGCTGTCGCCGCTCAATAGTCGCGACACCGACTTAAACGCCAGCGGCGTATATTCGAACGCCGCAATCGCGCACACGTCCGCGTCCAGCTGCTCCAAATCATACGGCCTGCCAAGCGCAACAGCCGTTACGTTCAGCCCGGCCTCGCGCAGCGCTTGAACGAGGCGCAATTGCCCGCCGTTCTCGCGGCCGTTGAACAGGCCGACAACGATTTGCGTATAGCTCTTCGCTTCCTCCAGCACAGCTGCGATTTCGGCCTCGTTAGGGTCAATCTCAATAAGACGGCTAGCCGCGTCGAACGCTTCGCCCATATAAGCCGCGAACGAGACGCCTGTATTGACGCTGCTCTGCGCCATATCGGAACGGTACGCATAGCTGCCAACGAACAGCGTCTCGCCGTCGCCGCGCTTGACGCTCGGCAAATTGCCGCGCAAATGGCATATTCCTTCCAGGCTGATCGCTTCATTGGCGCGGCGATGCGCTTCGGTGCCGACGCCTGAAAGCTGCGGCTGCTCCGTATACGCATACTTCCCTTTATAATGAAGCACTTTTTCGACCGCTTCGTCAATAACGGAAACCGGAAGCTCGCCGGATTCGACGGCTGCTTCGATCCTCTCAACCGCTTCGATCACGAGCGAGGCGGTATGGCTAATATCAAGCATATGAATGCCGGCCTTGAGAGCGCCCAGCGCACCTTCCGCCGTTCCATAGAACTTCTGAATGGCGTGCATTTCCAAGCAATCGGTCGTGATCAAGCCTTCGTAGCCTAATTTCCCCTTCAAAATATCGGTAATGATCGTGCGCGACATCGTTGCCGGCACCTTCTCCGATTCAATGTTCGGGAACAAAATATGCGCGCTCATAATGCATTCCGCTCCGTTTGCAATCGCCTCGCGGAACGGTTTAAGCTCAATCTCTTCAAGCTCATCAATCGTTTTCTCGATAACAGGCAGGCCAATATGGGAATCGACCGACGTATCGCCGTGCCCCGGGAAATGCTTGATAGCCGACAGCACATCTCCGTCCTGCAGCCCTTTCATCATCGGAATGCCGAATTGTACGACCTTCTCGGCCGTATCGCCATACGAACGCACATTGATGACCGGATTCAGCTTATTGTTGTTCACGTCCAGCACCGGCGCCAGATTGAAGTTGACGCCGAGCGCTCGCAGCTCGCGTGCCGTAATGCGGCCTGCCGCGTATGCATTCTCGGGACGGCCCGTAGAGGCGATCGCCATCGCTCCCGGAACATTCGTCGCGTCGGCAGGCAGGCGCGTCACGCGGCCTCCCTCCTGGTCGATCGAAATGAAGCCGGGATGCCCGGTATGCTCGATGAACAGGCTTTGCAGCTCTTGGCACATATTGGCCAGCTGTTCGGAGCTTTCGATATTATGAGCAAACAAAATAACGTTGCCGATTTTATATTCTTTTACGAGACGTTTAAAGTCTTCTGAAACAGCTGCTGCAGGAAAGCCTGTATAGATCAGCTGGCCGATTTTCTCTCTTAATGACATATGTTTCATCAGCTTCGCTCTCCAATCCTATTCATATAGATGATATTGCTTTTTCTCCGCCTCAAACGCTTTGCTCTCCTCGCGGAACTGCTCCAGCAGCGCCGCAACGTCCACCGTTTCACTGCGGTAGACATTATCTCCGCACAATAAGTCGATGAACGGCCTGGAGCCTTCTTTGACCGGCGGCAGGAACGCAAACTCCTCGTACAGCTCTTTTATCGTGAACATCAGCTCCACGCCGATCTCCACAGGCTTAATGCTGCCCGCATCCATCACATAAAGCTGAACGCCGCCGCATAGCTCGCCCTGATGCTTGGAGAAGGTCGGCTTGAAATGAACGGGACGGAACATAACACCCGGCAGCCGCTTCGCATTCATCGCGTCGGCCAACTGCTGCGCCTTAACGAACGGAGCGCCGATCATTTCGAACGGGAATGTCGTGCCTCTGCCCTCGGACAGATTCGTGCCCTCGAACAGGCAAGTTCCGCTGTACAGCAGCGCCGTTTCATATCGAGGCATGCCGAGCGACGGATGAATCCATGTCAGACCCGTATCGGGAAACCGCATCTCGCGCTTCCAGCCTTCCAGACGAACGACATGCAAATCGCAATTCCAGCCCATCTGCTCATTCGCCATCGTTGCAATCTCCCCTGCGGTCATCCCGTAGCGTACAGCAAGCGGATAATTGCCGACAAACGATTGAAAGCCATCCTTCAAAATATTGCCTTCGACCGTTACGCCGTCAAGCGGATTGACGCGGTCCAGCACAACGAAAGGCTTGCCTGCTTTCGCGCAATCTTCCAGCGCATACAGCATTGTATAAATGAATGTATAATAGCGCACCCCTACGTCCTGAATGTCATAGACGATCATGTCGACCGCATCGAGCATTTCCTGCGTCAAACGCTTCGAATCTTTACGGTATAAGCTGTAGACCGGTACCCCTGTAAAAGAATCCTCATACGTATCCACCAAAGCTCCAGCGTCCAAATCGCCGCGAACGCCATGCTCCGGCGAGAACATCGCCGCCAGCTCGAAGTTTTCATGCAGGATGGATATAGTCGAAACAAAATCTTTCGTCAGGCCCGTCGGCGCCGTAATCAGCCCCAACTTTTTGCCCTTCAATAGCTTTTCGTATTTCATGATGGAATCAATGCCGTTAAGTACCATAACCAAATCGCCTCCTGGACATTATGATATGAAGAAGGGATTGCTCCGAATAGCGCATTTAGTCGCCTATTACCTTCGGAACAACCCCTTTCGCGTTTAAAATAAGCTGGATTTCAACAGACGCTTCGTTTCTTCCGGCACCATGAACGCTTCCGCATAGTCTTTGCGGGCCTCTAGGCCGCGTACGCGCGCCAACGCTTTATAGTAATCCAAATATTTGAACGATTTGCTGCCTGTTACGAACCAGTGCTTCGATAGCGCTTCAATCCACAGATCAAACGCTTCTTGATCGAAATCGACATATACGTATGGGACGTAATCGACGGCATCCTCCCAGTTCTCGGAATAATAGAGGCGTGCCGCAAAATGAGCCGGAAGCTCTCGCTCGAATGACTTCAAGCCGGCAAAGAAGCGAGCGTCGTTCACGATATGATGCGTCAAAGCGTGATCCTTGTGCATGCTGTTCTTCCAATGCGTAATGATGACATTCGGCTTAACCTTGCGAATGATATCCGCTACTTGGACGCGAATTTCTTGATTGTCAGGCACTTCGCCATCCTCGTAATCGAATACATAAGCTTCGCCGCCCAGCATTTCCGCAAAAATATGCGCCTCTCTCACCTTCTGCTCGCGATACTCCGCCTTATCCTGCCCGTCGGGAACGCCACGCTCGCCCGCTGTCAATGCAAGCGTCGCGATCTTGTCGCCCTTCAAATAATGGCTGGCGAGCACGCCGCCGGAAGCCAGCTCCACATCGCCGACATGGGCGCCAATAGCTAGAATCGTCAATTTCGAATCGCTCATCGTTAAAACTCCCTTCTAAGTACACCAAATTGCTTCACAGTTCTGAAGCCGGCCTTCTCATAAATGCGGATTGCCGGATTCGTGCTTCCTGTGAACAACGAAATATAGTCGGTATGAATAGTTTGAAATGCCTCGCACATTTTGAAAAACAGGATGCTTCCAAGACCGTGTCCTTCATGCTCCGCATTAACGCCGATGCCGCAGAAGAAAGCGCGGCCGTTATCCTGGCGAATAATCGGTCCGGCAAATCCTACTGTCTTTCCTTCGAAAGCGGCAATGACCACTGGATCGCCCTTGGCCGCGTGATGCGGAATTTCCTTCTCCCACATCGGATTGTCAAACGATTTCGCCATTTCATCGATACCGCTGTGCTTCGATGGGTCGTACAGCTCAACGGAATAGCCCTTGGAGGCTGCCTTCGCTTCCTTCGCCTTAATATCGTCGGGAATCGAAAATTCCGCCAAATTCAAATACATCCCGCACTGCTTGGCGCGCTCGACATAGCCCTGCTCCAGCAGAAAGGAATAGAGCTGGCTGTCGATCGGCAAGCCGGGAGCATTGTTATGCTCATGCCCTTCCGTGCCCGGAATCGTCCAAATCAGCTTCATCGGATTGAAGAACAAAATATCCGCTTGTTTTTTGCCCGCGTCGATAAAACTCTTCTCCAACGCGTCAAGCAGCAGTTTGTAATTACCGGATGTTCGGCTGTCATTATCCAGAATGATGCAAGTAATGTAGCCTGCATCTGCTCCAAGCGGAAGATCGTCACCTATGCAGCCGCAGGCGAAGCCTTTCACTTCCTCCTGCTCCATCCATACGAATGCCGAGTCCCTATTAAAGTAAGGATTGTTCAAGAACGTATCTTGGAAAGCAGCCTCCGTCAGCTCCTTATAACTGTCCTTATCCGCTTCCCTGTTCCATAACGCTACAACCTGTGCCGTATAACGGTTATCCCATGAAACGATCATGCCAAGCACCTCCATCCCTTGCGCGGGATATGAAATTAATAAGACAGCTTGCCCATAACGACTGGCCTCTCGGCGCCGGTTACGCGCGGAAGATTGTTCGGCTGCTTCGCAAAAGCGTAATCGGCCAGCAGCGCGAAAGCGACAGCTTCCTTGGCATCGCTGCTCTCCCCGATATCCTCCTGCGTGAGCACCTCTACGCCCATCGGCTCAAGCTCCTGCTTCAAATACCCGATGAGTACGGGATTGTAGCTGCCGCCGCCGCCTACGATCATCGCTTGCGCCGGCGATTTCTGCTGGACGAAACGTCTATAGGCATCGCCTATCGACCATGCCGTCAGCATCGTAACTGTAGCAACAAGATCAGCCTCTGCGAGGCCATGCTCCTGTTGGTAGCTGATCAGCTTATCTATATAAGCGGAGCCGAATCGCTCTCTGCCGGTTGATTTCGGCAAAGGCTGGGCATAATAGTCCTCCTGCTTCAGCACTTCCAGAAGCTCGGCGTTCACTTTGCCCTGCGCAGCAATCGCTCCTCCAATGTCCAACGTTAATTTGCCGTTATTGAGGCGAGAGACGACGCCGTCAATAAGCATGTTGCCCGGCCCTGTATCGAAGGCGTAAACGTCCTCCGGCGAGCCGCCTGCAGGTATGACCGTAATATTGCCGATGCCGCCGATATTTTGCAGCAGCAGCGTCCGGTCTTCCTCTCTGAACAGCAAATATTCGGTAAACGGAACGAGCGGCGCACCTTGTCCGCCGACCGCCATATCCGCCACCCTGAAATCGGATACGCAAGGAATGCCGGTTCTAGCGGCGATGACAGCGCCTTCACCGATTTGAACGGTGTAATGCAAATTGAAGCCGTCTACCTTATTCGTCTCCGGGGCGTGATAAATCGTCTGCCCGTGCGAGCCGATAACGGCAATGTCTTCCGGCTTCAATCCGGCTTTAGCGATGACTGCTAGCGCAGCCTTCGCATAAAGCTCGCCAAGCCACATATTCATGCGTCCGATCTTGTCTACCGTAGCTTTGCTTGGATCAAAAAGCTCAAATATAAGTTCTCTAACTTGCGCGGGAAATGCCGTGTTCTCGAATGCAATCAGCTTAGCGCTGGGCTTCGTCGCTCCAGCGCTGCCGCTAATTTGCACGACAGCAGCATCTATTCCGTCAACCGATGTACCTGACATTAAGCCGACGACATAACGTTGATGTTGCCCGTTTGTATCCATAGCTTCTCCTTAACCCTTTACGGCGCCTACTGTCACGCCTTCTAGGAAGTACTTTTGAAGACTGAAGAACAAAATGAACATTGGCAATGCCGATACGGTAGCTCCTGCCATCATTGGCGCGAAATAAGTCGTATTGGCAAATTTGAAGTTTTTCAAGCCTACTTGAATCGTCTGCATATCCATTGTATTCGTAACGAGGAACGGCCAGAAGAACGTATTCCATGTATCCATGAAAGTTAGAATAGCCATTACCGCCATTACCGTTTTGGACAGCGGAGCGATAATTCTCCAATAAATTTGGAACTGGTTGCAGCCTTCAATTTTGGCGCTTTCAATAATTTCATTCGGTATAGACGTCATGAACTGCTTAGCCAGGAAGATGTTATATACCGTTACCAAGCTTGGCGCGATGAGAGCTGTGTACGTGTTTTGAAGCTCGAAAATATTAACGATCAAAATGTACAAAGGCACTTGCGTAACTTGATAAGGAATCATCATGGCGCAAAGCAGCATTGCAAACAGAAAGCCTCTGCCTTTGAATTGGATTTTCGAGAACGCATAACCGGCAAGGCTTGCAAACAATACGTTAGATACCATTACGCAAGTCGCCATAATAAGCGAGTTGAACATCCATCTGTACGAGTACTTGCTGTAGTCAAAGAAAAACTGGTACGAATCGAAAGATATTTTTTTCGGGAACAGCTCGTAGCTCATAGCTCCGGCTTCTACTGGATCTCCGAAAGATGAAATAACCATGAAGTAAATCGGGAAAATTGTCGCTAAGGCGAACGCGATAAGCATGAATGCAATGAAGCCGTTTCTTAGCACCATTAGCCATTTGTGCTTCAAATAATTGTTATACAATCCCATTTGCTGTTCCTCTCCTCTCCTTAGTATTCCACGTCATTGCCAAGGAATTTAAACTGGATCAATGAGATGACAGCGATTATGAGCGCAAGTACTAAGGATTGTGCTGATGCTTGGCCAAATTCGAAATATGTGAACGCATTATTGAAAATAAGCAGTCCCACCATAGTCGTCGCGTGGTCAGGACCCCCGCCAGTCATGAGGTAAGCGTTTTGGAATACTTGGAACGATCCAATTACGCCTGTAACTAGCAGGAAAAGCGTTGTTGGCTTAAGGAATGGAACGACAATATACCAAAGCTTTTGGAAGAAGTTCGCTCCATCAAGCTCCGCTGCTTCATAATAGCTATTGTCGATGCCTAGCAATGCCGCTAAATAAATGATAATGCTGGTGCCATGGCTCGATAGCCAAGACATAATGACGAGTGAAAGCATTGCTGTTGCGCTTGATCCGAGCCAGTTCTGATTCTCGATTCCGAAGATGCTGATTACTCGGTTAAAAATACCTGTTTTCATTGGATCGTAGATCCAAAGCCATACGACTGATAATGCAACGCCCGAAGCGACTGCCGGCAAATAATAAACCGCTTTAAACGTTGTTTGTAGCCATTTTTTGAATGGAATAATCATAATCGCGACCGCAAACGATAAAAACAATGCTACAGGCACTGTAAGCACCGTATAGACTACTGTGTTTTTAATGGACTTCCAAAACAATTCGCTAGCAAACGTTTCTTTATAATTCTCTATTCCAACAAACGTGGAGCCAAGAGGCTTGTATTCCTGAAAACTGATAATAAAGGCACTTACAACCGGGTAGGCGGTGAACATCGCGAACACAAGCAATGCAACTGCGATGAACGTATAGCCCCAAACGGAGTCGCCTTTGATTTTCCGTTTTTTTGTCGGTGTTTTAACTGTTTGAATCATTCGGCTGCACCTCTTTCCCACAAACAAATTGCTCTTATAGTTGGATAGTCGCATGCAGAGCATACGACTATCCGAATGTTACAATTAATCGACTACGATACCGTCTTCGCCGAATGTTTTGATTGCTGCAGCTTTAACTGCATCATACATATCTTGCGGCGTAATTTCGTTTGCAAGCAGCGCTTGCAGCTTAGGCACGATTACTTCAGTTTCGATTTTGATTGCTGCAGCCGCTTTATCTACCGGAATATCTGTACGGTTAGGAACAGCTTGCGCAAGCATGTTTTCAACAGCTACAACGTTTTCTGGCATACGGTTAACTTCCATTGATTTTGCAGCTTCTTTTGCAGAAGCAGTGATGTGAGCGGAGAACAGGTCATTGTTCGTTTGAGCCGCTACTTTACCGCTTGCCAGGAAGTATGCTGCTTTAGCAACGTTTTCTTTATGCTCTTGCGTTGGTTCTTTTTTGCCGCGGAATGTTACATAACCGTCAACAACTGTGTTAGGCACGAAGTCATTTCCGAAGAAAGCAGGTACTGGAAGCACGATGTATTCAGCCTCGATGCTGCCTGCAACTGCGCTGCCGTCGTTCGCTTTAATTTTCGCGTTGTTCAGGTTAGCGGAGTTTTCGAATGTAGCAAGACCTTTACCTGTAATCATCGTTTGGCCAGTCAGGAACATATTCCAACGTTTGCCAGCGTCAACGGAGCTAAGCTCTTTCGGCATCGAGCCGTCGTCGATCATATCACGAACCGCTGTAAGAAGGTTCAAGAAGTTTTGGCTAGTGTACGTGTACTTCATGTCTTGGTCGAAGTAGTAAGGCATGCCTGCGCTCTTTGCAAGAATACCGAGGTAGTCTTTGGAAGCTACGCCTGCAGTCGCGAATACGAAGCCGTAACGAGTGCTGCCGTCAGCGTTTTTAACAACGCCTGCTTGGATCGCTTTACGGAACTCGTCGTAAGTCCAGCCATTTTCTTGAACGCCTTTCCAATCGATTCCCGCATCCTCAAGGAACTGCTTGTTGCCGCCAAGAGCGTGAACTTCCATGTATGCCGGGAAGCCGTATTGGCCGCCTTCATAAGCCATGTAGTCGTAAGGAATTTGATCGAAGTCGTTTTTCATTTCGTCAGTTACTACATCTTTAATATCCATCAACATACCTTGTTGAAGATATTTGGAGATGCCGCCGGAGCCGATGAACGCGATGTCAGGAGGGCTGCCTGCGTTAACTTGTGTATCAAGCTTTTGCGTCATATCTTCCCAGCTTGCCGGTTCGATTTTCAGCGTAAGATGCGGATACAATTCGTTAAAATCTTTTTCCATTTGCTCGAAGTTGCTTTGGAAGTTGCCGGAAACCGGCGGAAGCAATGCCGTAATCGTATCTTTAGCTGGCTCTTTCGTTCCGCTGTTTGTGCTTGAAGGATTGTTAGTCGCGGAACCGCCATTGTTATTTGAGCTGCCGCATGCCGCTAGTGTCGTCAAAGCCATTGTTACTGCCATGATAAGCGCTAAAACATGTAATCTCTTTTTCATTGCTGTTAGCCTCCCCAGGATTATCAGTATGTGTTCCTAACTTTGAGCCTTAAACTACTTGGCTGATTGAACGAATTGCTTGTTTCAAACTGCCTTCGTGCTGGTCGAGCAGTTGCCCGGCCTTCTCTGCATCCAAACCCGTCTTAATCATCATTATTGCCAATTTGCAATTCATGGAAGCATTCTCTAAATATCTAGCTGCGGTTTCAAAATCTACACCAGTTGCAGTTGTAATAATACGTACAGAGCGATCGCGCAGCTTAATGTTACTCGCTTTCAAATCGACCATTAGGTTGTTGTAGGTTTTGCCCAGCTTAACCATCGTACAAGTCGTAAGCGTATTCAGCACCAGCTTTTGCGCTGTTCCCGCTTTCAATCGGGTAGAGCCCATTATAACCTCAGGTCCAACCACAGGCGATATGCAAATATCGGCAACATCCTCTAGCTTTGATCCCTTGTTGTTCACTACGCCGATCGTAGCAGCTCCAATTTCAGCGGCCCTCTTCAAGCCTGCAATGACGAAATTAGCGCTTCCACTCGCCGAAATTCCAATCACCGCATCCTTGTCGGTAACTCCGCACCGCTCAATTAAAGCGATTCCCTCCTCTGCATTATCTTCAAAGCCTTCAACTGCAACTCTCAGGGCAATGTCTCCCCCGGCGATATGTCCTTGCACAAGTTCCGGATCAGTGCCGAAGGTTGGCGGACATTCGGAAGCATCCAGTACGCCCAGTCTTCCCGAAGTGCCTGCCCCTATATAAAACATTCTGCCACCATTCTTGAGGACCTGGTGTAGAACATCAACCGCCTTAGCGATTTGCGGGATTTCCGCTGCAACGGCAGCCGGAACGATCGAATCCTGCTGATTCACTAGCCGTACCATCTGTTCAGTTGTACATTCGTCTATCATCAGCGTTTCCGGATTTATCCCTTCCGTCGTCAATCCCGCAAGATAGTCATTCATGCTAATCCTCCTCATGCTCGTTTCATACTGACATTCATTCATTTACTAATTGATGTAACCTAAAATAACATCAGTTATTTCGTTACCCTTATAGTAAAACTATCTATCATTTTCGTCAATAGTTTTCGAAATAAAATTTCAATATAAAATTAATAATCGTTTTTTTATTTTAAAAACTGATAAACATGATGTTACAAATAAATGTTTGAAACGATGGATCAGCACGATGATTAAGATGCTTGCACCTCTGGATTTGTCTGCTTCAAGAAGCAAAAAAAGACACCGGCCTGAAACAGGCCGATGTCTTTTTGAGTATTACCGATGCTTATGCTTGCTATTTAAAATGGTGTGCGTCTTCGTCAAATACTTCTTCACATGCTGATACTCTGCGCTTGCTACGCCGGCGAACAGAATGTCGATAATCGTCAGCATAGCGATCCTCGAACCCATCGCTCCGCTTCTGATCGTTATTTCCGGTGTAGAGATGCTAAGCACAATATCCGCTTTGTCCGCCAAATCGCTCTTGTTGTATTTCGTAATCGCAATACAGTTCGCGCCATTCTTTTGGGCAATTTCAAGTGATTCAAGTATTTCCAGCGTGTCCCCGGAGTTGGAGATAAAGAAAGCCACATCGTTTTTTCCTAGAAGTGTAGCAGCAGTAAGTTGACTATGGCCGTCTGTGTAGGCGTGACACATCTTGTTAATGCGCGAAAACTTTTGCTCCGCGTCTCTGCATACAAGCCCAGATGCGCCGATGCCGAAAAAGACAATCCGGTCGCTTCTGCGCAGCAGCTCAACAGCGCGGGCAATCTCATTGCGATCGATGACGCTAAGCGTGTCTTCGATCGACTTGCAATTGTTTAGCGAAATGTTGGAAATAATAGTGGACAGCTCGTCACCCGGCTGGATGTCGGTATACTGGTCCTTTTGCTCGTCGTCCATGGAGCCCAGCGAAGCGGAAATGCTGACGATGAAATTACGATAGCCGCTGTAGCCCATCGTTTTGCAAAAACGAAGTACAGAAGCATCGCTCGTCTTACTTAGCTGCGCCAGCGATTTAATGGACAAATGCGGAATTTCCTCCGTATTGGCCAAAATATATTCCGCTACCATTCTCTCCACTGGAGTTAAGCTGTCTTTCATTTCTCGAATCTTAATTAAAATATTGTCGTTAATAATCATATTATACCTACTCACGATAGTTTCTCTGTCATCATAAGCATAATCATAGTTATGTCGAAAAACAATAAGGCGCTACTTATCGTATATTTAAAGTCTTGAAAAATATGCTTATTTTGAAGATACCATCCGTTCATGGAGAAAGTCAACAATATGCATAGCTTTCATAGGCACATTTGGCTTATGTTTTTCAATTCCAAGCTTCATTTGCAGCAAGCAGCCCGGATTGCTAGTCAGCATATACTGCGCCTCCGTTTTATTCGCATGCTCCATTTTATGCTCAAGAAGCTGCCCGGCCATTTCCGGCTGGGTAACGTTATAGATGCCCGCCGATCCGCAGCAGCGGTCGGATTCCTTCATTTCTACAAACTCCACATTGCCGACACGCCGCATAAGCTGTCTTGGCGCGCCGGAGCTCTTCATGACATTGCGCAAATGGCAAGAATCCTGGTACGTAATGCGAACGGCAGGCTCCGAATCCGCCTTCGGCTCAGCGAAGGACGGTATGCGCCCCTTCTCCATAACGAGCGCGCTGACGTCGATGACGCGCTCAGCGAACCATTTGGAGTCTTCGCGCCACTGTTCGTCATCATGCAGCAAATGGTCATATTCAACCAGCAGCGCGCCGCAGCCGCCCGCATTGGATACGATATAATCGACGCCGAGCGCTTTGAATGCCGCGATATTTTTCTTGGCGAGCTCGCGGGCGTCGCTCATTTCGCCGCTATGGGCATGGAGGGCGCCGCAGCATACCTGGTTTTTCGGAATATAGACGTCAAAGCCGGCATGTGAAAGCAGCTCGACCGTATTCACGTTCGTGCCAGCGAACATAACGTCCATAATGCAGCCTCTGAACAACGCGACTTTCGCAATCCGCTCCCCTTTGGCCGGATAGAACGTACCTACACGCTCGACTACGCCCTTCGAGCTTGCCTCCGGCAGAATCCCCTCCATCTCGCGCAATTCCTGCGGGAACAGACGCATAATGCCGATTCCTCTCGCCAGCTTCTGCAGCCCGGACTTTTGATAGAAGGCGAGCGATCCGCCTACCAGCTTCCATCTGCTGCGATGCGGGAACAAGCCTTTGAAGGCTGCCTTTCTGAGCCCTTTAATAGGCAAGCTATGCGGCGAGTGATCCTCGATCGCGTCTCTTGTCTGCTCGATCAGCTGACCGTATTTAACGTCGGCAGGACATGCGGGCTCACAAGCGCGGCAGCCCAGGCAATGATTCATCTGGTCGATGAACTGCTGATCCGGATCCAGCAAGCCGTCTACTGCCGCCTTCATAAGCGCGATGCGGCCGCGCGGCGATTCAGGTTCGACGCCGGTCTCGCGGAAGGTCGGGCAGGCCGGCAGACAGAAGCCGCAGCGCATGCAGTTCGTCAGCTGGTCATAGTCCAGCTTCTGAAGGAGCGTGCGTGACAACGGATTGCTGTGCTCGATGTTCGGCTTTTTCATAACCTCGGTATTAGCCATGCTGTACGACCACCCTTTTTCTCGTTTCTTTCGCAAAAATTTTGTTCGGGTTCAGCAAATTATGCGGGTCGAACGCCGCCTTGATGCCCTTCATCACTTCAATGCCGGCTTCGCCGACCTTCCACTCCAAATAAGGCGCCTTAACGAGCCCAACACCATGCTCGCCTGTAATCGTGCCGCCAAGCTCGATAGCAGCCTCGAATATTTCGGCAAAAGCTTCCTCAACCCGATGAACCTCATCATGATCGCGGGCGTCGGTCGTTGCCGTAGGATGCAGATTGCCGTCTCCAGCATGGCCGAAGGTCGCGATCGTTACATTATATTTCTTCGCAATAGCGTTAATCCGATGAACCATATCGGCGATTTTGGAGCGAGGAACGGTCGCGTCCTCCAGCATCGTCGTAGGGCGAAGTCTGGCAAGAGCGGTAAATGCGCTTCTGCGCGCAGTAAGCAGCTTCTCCGCCTCCTCGCGGTTCGCCGCTACCTGGACGCCGTCAGCCTTCTCGGACTTGCATATTTCCGTAATGGTAGCAATATCCCGCTCCACCATTTCCGGATCGCCGTCCTGCTCGATTATAAGGATCGCTTCCATGTCGCGAGGCAGCCCGAGCTTGGCGAAATCGTCAACGACCCGAATCGTCGGGTTGTCGAGAATCTCAAGCGTAGCCGGAATAATTTTGGACTCGATAATTTTCGATACCGTTCTAGCCGCGCCGTAAAGATCATGATACATCGCAATCATTGTCTTCTTCGTCTTAGGAGGCGGAATCAGCTTCAAGATCGCTTCCGTAATGACGGCCAGCGTTCCTTCGGAGCCAACCAGCAGCTTCGTCAAATCATAGCCGGCGACATCCTTCATCAGCTTGCCGCCCGTACGCAATATGCTTCCGTTAGGCAGCACTGCCGTAAGCCCTATCACATAATCCTTCGTCGTGCCGTATTTCAGCCCGCGCAGACCGCCGGAGCATTCCGCGATATTGCCGCCGATTGTCGATATTTTCATGCTGCTCGGATCGGGCGGATAGAACAATCCAAGCGATTCGATATGTGAAATAAATTCCGCCGTAATGATGCCGGTTTGGACAGTGGCCGTTAAATTCTCTTGGTCAACCTCCATAATCCGATTCATCCGGTGCATGACCATGACGATGCCGCCCTGCGACGGAACGGTGCCGCCGCACAGATTGGAGCCCGAGCCGCGCGTAACGAGCGGAATTTTATATTCGGTTAGCACCTTCATAATTTCAGATACTTGCTCTGTCGTATCGGGATAAATGACGCCGTCAGGCAGTGACTGAAGCATTGGAGTCCCGTCATAGGAATGCGCGACGAGCGCTTCCTGATCCGTACGAAAATGTTTGTCGCCGACAATAGCGCGAAGGCGGCTAACTGCGTTAGCATTCAACATTGGCAATTCCTCCGTTGGAATAGTGAAATAGTAGTCAGGTCATCTGATGACTTTATGTTGATTATAGCGCATGAACTATGTAGAGTATAGTATAATTAGAAAAAATTATTTTGGAGGCGCAGGATGCACCCTACGAAGATAGAGACAGAGAAAGGCCATGAAATCGTCAAAAGGCTCATTCTAACGCAGATCGAGCAAGGCCAGCTCGCTCCCGGCCAGAAGCTTCCGTCGGTAGTCGATCTATCCGCCTCGTTCGGCGTCGGCCGCTCTACGGTTCGGGAAGCGCTAAGCGCTCTGAAAGCGATGGGCTGGGTCGATGTGCGCCATGGCGGCGGCACATTTATTAAGAAGGTATTGCCTACTGACAATGGACAAGAGGGTAAAGACCCTTTTCTCGGAGCGGAATCGATTCGCGAAATATTGGAAGTGCGGAAGGTGCTTGAGACCGGCACTGCCGCGCTTGCGGCAGAACGGCGCAGCGAAGAGGATTTGACGCGGCTGCATGCCATTTTAATGAAGATGGAAGCGGCGCTCATGAATGACGACACGATGGAAAGCGAACGGGCCGACGTCGAATTTCATAGCGCCATTGCCTCTGCATCGCATAATTCGCTCTTAATCTCGCTGATGGATTCGCTCTCGCAGCGACTCTCCGAAACGATCGGCAAAACGCGCGAGCTGTGGTTTTTCGAGGACCGCTCCTCCGCCGAAAGACTGCTTGAGGAGCATAAAAGCATATATGGGGCAATAGCGTCGCAGGATACCGAGCAAGCAGCCTCGCTTATCGTCGCCCATTTGACCAAGGTAGAAAATGTGCTTAACAAATCTGGGAAAAAGTAGCGGGCTAGCGATCGGAGGCTGGTGCGAGGCTGGTGCGTGGCTGGTGCGTAGCAGTTGCGAAGCTAGTGAGTGGCTGCGCCAAACTGTTGCTTGCGGCTCCTGATTCGGCACAACGCCCCTTTCACAGCACAATGGGACTGGGATTCCGCTATTTGGGTGAAAATCAGTCTATTGGGCCACTGGAGGGACTCAGATTCCGCTATTTCCTCGAAAAGGCAGCAAACGAGGTATTTTTGGCGAAATAGCGGAACCATAGTCCGTTCGCATAGAAAAAAGAGGCAATATGCGCAATTTAGCGGAACTGTAGTCCGTTTGCGGAGCAAAATTGCGGAATCTGAGTCACCTTCCATTTTACTGCATAAAAGAAGAACGAAGCAGCGCTGTCACTTGCCGCTTCGTTCTTCTTTTATTAAGCGTGGAATTGCTGCCCGTCGTTAACCTCGGCTACGTAACCGACCCGGATCACGAAGTCGCCGAAATGCTCGCCTTCCTCGCGTTCCTTCGCGTAGCGGTTAATGATCGGCTTCAGGCTGTCCAAAATTTCTTCCTCGCCGATATTTTCCTTATAAAGCTTATTCAAGCGCTGTCCGGCAAAGCCGCCGCCCAAGTACATATTGTACTTGCCTTGCGCCTTGCCGATGAACGAAATTTCCGCCAGCATCGGGCGTGCGCAGCCGTTCGGGCAGCCGGTCATGCGGATAACGATATCTTCGTCGCGCAAGCCGGATTCATCAATGATCGGCTCAATCTTATCGATCAGCGTCGGCAAGTAGCGCTCCGATTCGGCCATAGCTAGACCGCAGGTCGGAAATGCGACGCAAGCCATCGAATTTCGGCGCAATGCGGACAGATGAGCGCCATCTGTCAATCCATGCTCGCTCGCCAGCTTCTCGATTTTTTTCTTCTTCGCCGTCGTTACGTTTGCAATAACCAAGTTCTGATTCGCCGTTAGGCGGAAATCGCCGGTATGCACCTTCGCAATTTCACGAAGGCCGGTCATCAGCTTATGCTCGCCGTCGTCCTTAATGCGGCCGTTCTGTACAAACAGCGTCAGATGCCATTTACCGCCGTCGCTTTTCACCCAGCCGTAGCGGTCGCCGTTCGAATCGAAATGGAACGGGCGCGCTTCCGCGATCGTCCAGCCAAGCCGGTTGTTGAGCTCGCCTACGAACCAATCAATGCCGCGGTCATCGATCGTGTATTTGAAGCGCGCATGCTTGCGGACGGCACGATCGCCGTAGTCGCGCTGAATCGTTACGGTTTTCTCGGCAACCTCAAGCACCTGCTCAGGGGTGCAGAAGCCGATCACCTTCGCAACCTGCGGATAAGTCTTCGTATCGCCGTGCGACATACCCATGCCGCCGCCAACCGATACGTTGAAGCCCTGCAGCTTGCCGTTCTCTATGATGGCGATAAAGCCTAAATCCTGCGAATAGACGTCCACATCGTTGCTTGGCGGAACGGCGATGCCTATCTTGAACTTGCGCGGCAAATATACGCGGCCGTAGATCGGCTCCTGCTCCTCGTCCGCCTCGCGGCTGTCGACCAGCTTCTCGCCGTCAAGCCAAATCTCGTGATAAGCCCGCGTTTGCGGGTCAAGATGGTCGCTGATCCGGCTAGCCCACTCATATACCTCGGCGTGCACATCGGATTGATACGGGTTCGGATTGCACATGACGTTGCGGTTGACATCGCCGCATGCGGCAAGCGTCGACAGCATGGCATCGTTGATTTCGCGAATCGTATTTTTCAAATTCCATTTAATTACGCCGTGCAGTTGGAACGACTGGCGCGTCGTTAGACGAATCGTGCCGTTCGCATACTTTTGGGAGACGGTGTCCATCATCATCCATTGCTCAGGCGTTATGACACCGCCGGCTGCCCTTACACGGAGCATGAATTGAAACGCCGGCTCAAGCTTCTGCTTGCTCCGCTCGTTGCGCAAATCGCGGTCGTCCTGCATATAGCTGCCGTGAAATTTCATCAGCCGGTTCTCATCCTCAGGGATGGAAGCCGTTATTAAGTCGGCAAGCTTCTCTTCCAGCTTCCCGCGAAGATAATTGCTTCGTATTTTAATATCCTCTACATCGCTGTGCGGAGCGCTGTTAGGCGATAATAAATTGTTTTCAGACATTTTGCCTTCTCCTCTCGCTGGACCCTTAGCCTTTGCTTAGTATACATCCCGCTGGTAACGATTGTGTTCCTGCATGTCGGATAAATACTGCGCGGCCGCTTCCTCGCTCAGGCCGCCTTCCTGCTGTAAAATTTGCGACAATGCGGCGTGCACGTCATGCGCCATCCGCTTCTCGTCGCCGCACACGTACACATGCGCTCCGGCTTGCAGCCATTCGTACAGCTCTTTGCTTTTTTCCAGCATCCGGTGCTGTACATATACTTTTTTGTCGGTATCGCGGGAGAATGCGACATCCATCCTCGTTAGAACGCCTTTCTCCAGCCAGCTCTGCCATTCTACTTGATAGAGGAAATCAGTTAAGAAATGCTGATCTCCGTAGAACAGCCATGTGCGGCCTTCGGCGCCAAGCTCCTCGCGCTCGCTCAGAAACGCGCGGAACGGCGCTACGCCAGTACCCGGCCCAATCATAATAATCGGCGTCTCCGTATTGGCAGGAAGCTTAAAGTTCGGATTATGCTGAATAAATACAGGCAGCGTGTCGCCAATCTCCACCCGCTCCGCCAAATGCACGGAGCATACGCCGTAGCGCTCGCGTCCGGCCGATTCATAACGGACCGAACGAACGGTTACATGAACCTCGTCCGGATTGGCCTTCGAGCTGCTCGATATGGAATACAAGCGCGCCGGCAGCTTGCGCAGCTGTGCGGTGAACTGCTCCGCTCCAATGCCCTTCAACGAAAAGTCCTGGATCAGATCGAGCAGGTCTTTGCCGTTCATATAAGCTCTAAGCTCGCTTTCATTGCCCGCGGATGCGAGCTTTACAAGCGCCTCGTTCGCAGTCAGCTTAGCAAAGTTCTGCACAAGCGGCTTCGTCAAAACCGTTATTTCAAAATGGCGGAGGAACGCGTCGCGCAGATTGCTTTGCTCGCCCGATTTCCCTACAACGACTTGCTCATTCCCCGACCAGCCCATCGCTTCAATAATCTCATCAACGAGACGCGGATGGTTTTCCGGATAAATGCCTAAGCAATCGCCCGGCTCATACTGGAGGTTCGAGCCCTCGAGCGAAATTTCCACATGGCGCGTTTCGCGGTCGGAGCCGCGGCCGTTCAAGTTCAAGTTTTCCAGCACTTCCGCTTTGAACGGGTTGCTGCGCGTATATTCAGACTCTGCCGCCACGACAGCCGCCGCGGCAGACGTTCCTTCAACTGGAGCCGGTCCCGACGACGCAGCGTTCAAAGCTTGCAAAACCTGGCCCATCCATTCCGCAGCGGAGTCTTCGAAATCGACATCGCAATCGACGCGCGGAGCGAGCTGCTTGGCCCCTAGCTCGCCAAGGCGCTTATCGAAATCTTTGCCCGTCTGGCAGAAAAATTCATAGGACGTATCGCCGAGCGCAAGGACGGAATATTGCACGCCCTCCAGTCCAGGAGCGCGTTTGCCGTGCAGGAACTCATGGAAGGAAATTGCGCTGTCAGGCGGCTCGCCTTCACCGTGCGTGCTAACGATGATAAGCAGATTGCTGAGCTTTTTCAGATTATTCGGTTTAAAATCTTTCATAGAGGAGAGCGTAATCTGATAGCCCTGCTCCTCCAGCTTTTTCGTCATTTTTTTGGCAAGTCCGCTGCTGTTGCCGGTTTGCGAACCGAACAGCACGGTAACATCCTTCGATACGGCAGGCGCGGCGGATGGCGCTGCAGCAGCGAGTGCCGGAGCAGCTTCTGGAACGGCGATTGACGCGGTTCCGCCCGCTTGAAGAGCTGATAAATATCCATTAAGCCATATTCGCTGTGTATCAGACAACGTTGGCAAAAGGCGATTGAGCAGATCTGCCTGCTCTTGCGTAAATGGGCTATTCGTGACTTGAAATACCAACAAATTTCACCTCTCGCAGCATGCGGTAATAGATTTTGCTTTCGCACATATTTTATAGCTCTTTTGAACCTATCATAGTATTCCGATGAAATCAATTATAATTAAATTATAAGATATATTAGATTTAGTGATAAATACTAGTAAATCCGGAACACAGGCTTTCCTGCCATAAAATGTATCGGTACGGCAGGGAATTGTTCGGCAAGCCGCTTCGCGAGAAACTTCATGCCCGGCTCCTCGCTTTCCGCATGTCCAAGCATAATGAGCGCTTTTCCTCTTCCTTGCAGAGCGGCGTCGCGCGCATATTCAGGCGCTTCCCATTCGGGGCCTTCGCCTGCGATAACTATATCCGCCTCCTGAAGCAGCGGTATAGCCGATGCCCCCCCTCCCCTGTAACCGACGAGCACGCCCGCGCGCCTGCATACGGCCGCCTCGTCGCCCGCCAATCTGATGTACGAAATGCCGAGTTTATTTTTCAAGTAAAGCGCGACGTCTCCAGCCGTCATGGCGGGCAATTCGACGATGGCTGCCGCAGGCCGGTATTCGATCACATGAGACTGCCAATCAAGCGCTTCCAATAATCCCATCATAATGCCATCCGACGAATAGCGGTGCCAGTAGTCGTGATACCGAAAAATAGCCAATCCGTTTTCTTCTATTATATGTAGCTTTGCGCCGTACACAGCGTCGCCTTCAAGAACCGCGGTCGGCGCAGCATGGCTGTAATACGGGCTCTCATGCGCTATTAGCAAATTGGCGCCTAAAGCGATCGCGCTCTCCACGGCATGCTGGGAAGCCATAAAAGCAACGGCTATGCCTTTAATAGAATTGCTGGCGTCTCCGCACAGCAGCTTATCGACCGAATGATCTACCGAAGCGTGCTCCGTCAGCTTATCCATCACATCTTGTATCGTAATCGTCATAACAACCGTCCCTTATCTGCACCTTTTAATGTTCACTTTAATTGTTATTTATCGCCAAGTAAAGCAATTCATTCATAGCCTACAAATAAAAAGCCGTTTGATCCGGCATTGTGCTGCCGGGACAAACGGCTACTACATTTTAACCAACCGATCGTCCTGCAGCGGCGGCTGTCCGCTCCCGTTCTTTTCTTCTGACGGCTCCGAGCCAAATGACGGAGAGCAGCGTTGCGCAGCATACCGCCATTGATGAAAGGAACAGCCCGTTATAGCCGCTGCTGACAGCTTTGTGCAGCGTGTTCATGATCATTTCCTTCACGCTCGCATCCGGTATATATTGCAGCGCATCCTGCAGGGAAGCCGCATTCGTAAGCTTTCCGGATTGCTCCATTGCCGTTGCGGGGACAGCGATATCCGCCTCCGCCAAATTTACGGTCAGCGTCTCGCCCATGCCTGCGAACGAGCGGGCGAGGAAGCCTGCATAAATGGTCGGAGCCAGCGTCATTCCCATCTGTCGGAACAGCGAGCTCGTCGCAAGCGCAATTCCTTTATTGTCCTTCGCATTCTCGGTTACGAGCACATTAATCGGCGCGCCGAGCATAATGCCGAAGCCGAGCCCGACCAGACAACTGGCGGCAATCATTTGCCAGCCCGTCTCCACCCATAACGGGAACAGCAGGAAGCCCGCTATGCCTAGGACGCAAGCCGTCACCATCGTAAAGATCGGCCCCTTCTTATCGACCAGCGCTCCGCCTCCGCCGGCCCCAATTCCCGACGCCAGCGCAAGCGGCGTAAACCAGTAGCCTGCATGCGCGCTGGATACGTTCAAAAATTGTTCGACATAGCCCGGAATAAAAATGACCGAAGCGAGAATCGCTCCCGAGAAAAAGCTGAGGAGCAGCGTCAGCCGGAATGCGCTTCGTCCTAGCAGCCCAATCGGCAATATCGGCTCATTCGAACGGCGGATAACCCTTTTTTCAACCCAGACGAGCAGTGCTAACAAAATGATTGCCCCCGCAGCCTGAGCTAGAAACGGCACGGACAGCAAGCTCGAAGCCAGATCGGCGCCATCCAGATTCGTAAAGGCGAGCATGAGCAGCAATATCGCAGCGGACATGACGACGATTCCGCCGAAATCGATTTTCGCCTCCTCCAGCTTCTGCGTTTCATGAACATGCTTCCAGCCAAGGATGAAGAGCAGTATTGCAATCGGCACATTAATGAGAAACAGCCAATGCCAGCTTCCCGTTATATCCAATATAAACGAGCCGATATTCGGCCCTAAAACGGCGGCGATGCCGTTCATGCCGCCCAGCATGCCAAGCGCGCGCCCTTGCCGCTCCGGCCGTACCGTATTTAGCACATAAGAGCTAGCTATAATAAAAATGCCGCCTCCGCCCATCGCCTGAACGAATCTGGCAGCAAGGAAAGCGATAAAGCTGGGGCTTAAAGCGACCAGCAGCGATCCGATGCCGAACAGCGCGATTTCCGCCAAAAACAGCCGCCTCCTGCCGAATCGATCTGATAGCTTGCCGATAATCGGCACGCTGATCGACAAGCCAAGCGTATAGATTGTAATAGTCCAGGCGCCCCATGTTGCCGATACGTCAAACGATCGGTTGAGCGTCGTTAGCGACGAGGTAATAATGCCGTTGTCGAGAGCGGCCATAAAAACTCCTATCGAAAACAAAATGAGCGGCCACTTCGTTT
>Ga0180215_1000570_pt1 | contig 45894 bp, 40 predicted proteins | sample eDN3rd37CBELigBY_FD_128871 | JGI IMG/M metagenome (GOLD analysis project Ga0180215, IMG submission 128871) | Enriched backyard soil microbial communities from Emeryville, California, USA - eDNA 3rd pass 37_C BE-Lig BY (version 2) (version 2) | ecosystem: Environmental > Terrestrial > Soil >... | reverse complement strand
TGGCAAGCGCCTGTGCCTTGCGGCTGCCCGTCATCGCTCTCATCTCATCCCGCAGCGGCTCAGACAGAAACGCATTGGCAAGCAGCAGCGCTTGGCCGGCGAGATGCGAATAATGATATTTCTTCATAAGCGCCGTGAGCGCTGGCCAATCGATCGGCTGCCTGACGAGCTGCTTAATATCGAGCAGCCAGCGAAGCCTCGACCAACCGTGGCGCGCCCCATGCGCAGTCAGAAACAGGAACAAGTCCTCGCGGCCCAAATAATAAATCGGGCGATTGATGAGCGCGCTCTTGCGTTTTCGCTCCCACAGCTCGTCGAAGCCCGGCTCCTTGCCCGGACCGGGATTCATCCGCCAATGAAGCTCGACCTTCACGTCCGTCTTCGGATGAAGGAAGGAGGTATGATGATGCCTCCAGCGCCAATCGTTCAGGACGGATACGATGTAATCGTCTTTTACGTAGCCGAGCGATTCCAGCAGCTTCTCCGCCTGCTCCAGCTTTTCAATCGGAATTAGAATGTCCAGATCGCAGGATGTCCGAAGCGATACATCGCCGTAAAGATCCGCGGCAATAACGGGGCCTTTCAGGAATAAGGCTCTTATTCCCTGATCGCCCAGCTGCTTGGCCAGCTGCTCGATCTCACCGCTGAGCGCCAGCATTTGAAGCGTATTCCGATAATAATCGCGCTTGAACAGACCGACTAGAAAAGCGGGCACAGCAGGAGCTGCCATGCTTTGCAGCTTCCGATTAATAGTCGGAAATACGCGATGATGCCTTGCAAGCTCTATGAACTGGTTCCAATCCGCCCCGCGAAGCAGCTCCCCGTGCCTCTCAGAAATATCCTCCGGGCTGTCGGAAGCCAAAAAGGCGAGCAGCAGCTTCATATCAGTTGGAAAAGATTCTGCGTTAATAGAGCGCGTACTATATTTCACCATAGCTTCTCCTTCATACTCATTGCTAATATAGCAATAAAGAACAAAAATGTTGTTTTTGTTCTATAAAACGAACACAAGTACAGATTATCACCTTGCTTGGCGGATGTCAACGAATAAAAGCTCTATTTAATTGCTAATCCAACGTTTTACATATAAGTGATATAATGATGATATATATTGCCGTTATTACGGAAAAGCCAGGAGGAATCAGATATGGAAGGCATAATCGTCTACGGCGCGGGCGGACACGCCAAAGCGGTCATCGATGTCATTGAGCAGAGCGGACGCTATTCGATCATTGGCCTGCTAGACAGCTATAAACCTGCAGGAACAGTCGTATACGGATATCCGGTTTTAGGAAACAACGATTGGCTAGCATCTCATTATAAGGAGGTTTACGGCGGCATCGTCGGCATCGGCGACAACAGCCTAAGAGCCTCGATCGCAGGGGCAATCAAGGCTGTTCATCCGTCTTTCTCCTTCATCTCTGCCATTCATCCAACCGCATCGCTCGCTCGGGGCGCTTCCATTGGAGCCGGCTCCGTGCTGATGGCGGGAGCGTTCGTCGGCAGCGATACGCTGCTAGGCGAACACTGCGTCCTGTATGCAGGCGCATCAATCGATCATGATTGCTCGATCGGCAGCTTCGTTTCTTTCGCGCCGAAAGCGGCAACCGGCGGCGGTGTCGCTATCGGCGATTACAGCGCGGTCGCTATCGGAGCTTCTATCATCCATGGCAGAACGATTGGCGAGCATACCGTCGTCGGTGCGGGCTCCACCGTCATCTCCGATCTGCCCTCGCATACGGTCGCGTACGGAACGCCTGCCAGACCGGCAAGAGTCCGCGCTTCAGGCGAACGCTACCTTTAATGAATGCCGATCTTCGCATCGTTATCGCATTTGGCTCCATCCAGCAGTCCCTCGATACATCCGATAACTCTCATTTGCTCTTCCGCCTTCAAGCTTGAGCCGGACGGCAGGCAAATGCCGGTTTTGAACAGCCGCTCGCATACCGGCTCGTCATCCGGCGCGGAATAGAAAGCAGTGCCGCTGTATACCGGCTGCTGATGAAGCGGCTTCCATAACGGCCTCGCTTCAATATTCCGGTCGCCCAGCTCGCTCAGCAGCTCCGAAATCGTGACGCCCGTCTCCTTCTGATCGATCGTTAACGCAGTAAGCCAGCGATTCGAGACGCCCTCTCTCCATTCCGGCATAAAGGCGATCCCGCTTCTGCTTTGCAGCGCCTCGGCATAACGAGCGAACACCGCTCTTCTCGCTTGAACGCGATCGTCCAGCACCTCAAGCTGCGCTCTCCCGATCCCCGCCAGCACATTGCTCATCCGAAAATTGTAGCCTATAGCGCTATGCTGATAGTGGAGGGCCTGATCCCGCGCCTGCGTCGCCAAGAAACGAGCCTTCGCGAGCAGCGACTCATCGTCCGATACGAGCATGCCGCCTCCCGAAGTCGTAATAATTTTGTTGCCGTTGAAGGAGAAAATGCCAAGCCTGCCGAAGGTGCCGCTGCTCCTTCCTTTGTAAGTAGAACCAAGCGCTTCGGCGGCATCTTCCACAATCGGCACCTCGTAAGCTTCGCAGATTGCTCCAATTTCGTCCATTTTGGCGCATTGTCCGTAAAGATGGACGACTACAACCGCCTTCGGCAGCTTTCCCGCGTTGGCGGCAGCCTTAAGCGCTCGCTCCAGCGCCAGCGGCGACATATTCCAGGTATCCGCCTCCGAATCGATAAAGACGGGCTCTCCGCCCAAGTAACGGATCGGATTGGCGCTGGCTGTAAACGTAAAGCTGGAGCAGAACACCCGATCTCCGCTGCTCACACCAAGTAAATGAAGGGCCAGCTGAATAGCCGCCGTTCCTGAGCTGACCGCAGCAGCGTCTCTGCATCCGACATAAGCGGCGAGCTCCCTCTCAAACGCTTCGATATGCGGGCCGACCGGCGCAATCCAATTGCTGGCGAACGCCTCGTCTATGTATTGCTGCTCTTGACCGCTCATATGGGGCGGCGATAAATAAATACGGCTAAGCTCTTGCTCATGTCCAGCCATCGTTATTGACATCCTTTCGCAGACGGCAGTTCCCGGCCTGTCTGTATTGTTTTCATGAATTCGCCATCAGCCTTCGTGATTGCGCGCCGTACCTTCGAACAAAGGCATCGTCGCATGGTTTGAACTGCTAATGCCGTCGGACCGGACGACCTTTACGGCCGTTTTCAGCAATATAATGAAATCGAGCAAAAAGCTGCGGTTATCCACGTACCAGATGTCATGCTGAAATTTCTCCTCCCAGCTTAACGCATTTCTGCCATGGATTTGCGCCCATCCCGTAATGCCCGGCCTGATGGAGTGACGCCGCGCCTGCTCTTCCGTATAGAGCGGCAAATATTCCATCAGCAGCGGCCTCGGGCCCACAAGGCTCAGGTCGCCCTTCACGACATTGACGAGCTGGAGCAGCTCATCCAAGCTAAGCTTTCTCAGCAGCTTGCCGAACGAAGTCAGCCTCAAATGATCGGGAAGCGGCTTGCCGAGACTGTCTGTCCCGTCCATCATCGTCCTGAACTTATACACATAGAACGGCTTGGCGTGCAAGCCCGGCCGCAGCTGCTTGAATATGACCGGCGAGCCAAGCTTCACCCTGACGAGCAGCGCCGTTACAGCAATGACAGGAGATAAAAGCAGAAGCAGCAGGCATGCCGCAGTGAAATCAAACATTCTTTTGACCATCGATTTATCCCCTTAATCCGAATTTATCATAGCCCGCATTTTAGCGATCATTTTAGGCCCGATAATCCGGCTTGCCGCTTTCTTCACGACGCTTCTCGCCCTTACATGGGCCGGCAGCCACGATTGGGCAAAATGATGGATCGTATAGCTGTCCTTCGTCCGATAACTGCCACCGTTAATATAGTCATAAGGGCTGAAATATTGACGCGGATAAAACGCGACTCCATTCGCCAGCTGCTGGAAATGACCGTTAAGCTGCAGCCCGTGCTTGCGGCATATTCGCGTTATAACAGCCGTATTCGTCGTCAAATCGAACCCGCCGCCTTCAAGCAGAAAGGACCGGTCATTATAATCATCGAGAAGCTCCTTGATCCAAGGATGCGATTTCGCCGCCCCCATCGTTCCTGACTGCAAATAGCTTTCGTCCTCAAAGCCCGAGAATGCCTCATGCGCCAGCAGCGGATCAAGCGGCCTGACAACCTCGACATCGGTATCCAAATAAATGCCGCCATATGCATACAGCGCATGAAGGCGGACGTAATCGCTGACAAACGCATATTTGCGTGCGTCATAGGCCTCCTTCACATAGCGGTTGGAAGCGATGTCGAACGAATCCTCGTTCCATTCCATGATCTCATAACCGTCTAAATGCTTGCCCCAGCTCTTCATGCATTTCACGATTTTTCTCGGCTTCTCGCCTCGTCCGAACCAGCAATAATGGACGATTCGAGGTATTCGCTCCTCTGCGGCCATTCGCCATCCCCCTCTTCGTCAGCCCTGCTTTGCCGGCATAGCTGCGCTATTTAAACCACGTAATATAATCGCTGGAATAAAACAATTGAAGCGCCACGACGCTCTCGATGAAATAAAATAGAAAATAAAAGGCAAGCAGACATAAATAGACGAAATTTTGCTCCTTTTCGCGAAACAGCTTGACGAGCCATCCGATTAAAATCAGGCTGTACAAATTAAAAAATATCGTCATGCGCGCAAATATCCAGTTTTGCGTCGATATGATCATGAGCACCATACTAACGAGCGACATATTGACGATAATATCGCTCTTCGGAAAAATAGCGCGCAGCTTTTCTCTGCCCAAATAAGCGATTACGAGCGGAACGCCGGTGACGAGCACTCGAATAAAGCTCGCGCCGCCCTCCTGAAACTCGTTGTAATGGCCGTATTGCGTGCCCTGCAGCATCGTGAATATGAGCTCCGAGAAATAGTCGAAGCCGGCGACAATAAGGACGGCCGTAGAGATGAGCGCGAAAGATGAGAGCGTCCATGCCTTGCGGCGGACAAGAAAGTAGATCGGAATCATAATAAGCGCGCTTTGATGCAGAAGCGAGGCGAACAGCACGACGGCGAAATACGTTTTCCACCGGCCCTCGAACAGGGCTTTCGTAGCGGCAAAAATAATGGCGGCGGCCAGAAACTGGCGCAGCCCGTTCATCGATACAGTGAAGGCTCCGGAAGTGATGTACACGTACATGCTAAGCTCGTAAAGCCGGGCGTACTTGTACAGCACGATCGCGATAAGCATATTGGTAACGAAGGCTGTCGTAAAAATTAAAATTTGCGGATCCTCGGAAATTTGCTTGAGCAGCAGTTGCAAGACGACGAAGCCCATATCCTTCTCCATGTAAAACGTATCCCAGCTGTACGCATTGACCTCATAGGCATGCATGTAAAGGTAGGTATCGCCGATATTGTTGCGCAAGCCCGATACGAGCATCAGCGTAAGCGCCGCCGCGGCCGCCAATATTTTGTTCGGCTGAATTTGGGTGACGCTAAAAGGAGCAGGCATCGCGAAATATCTGGCCATCAATGAAAATGCGAATACGAGTGCGAGACTAGCCCACAGAGTAGTCATTAGCCTTTCCTTTCGAGGCCTGCGCCTCATCGGTTTTGTGTAATATGTAGCGATAGAGCAGGAAGCCGGGCAGCAGCGCAAGAACGGTCAGCATTTTTCTAGGCGACTCTCTCAGCCATTTCCGATTGCGGGACAGCAGCGAGCTCGAGACATAATGGATGGCATGCCGATAATAGAAAGCGACGCTTCCTGAAGGCAGCGACATGAGCGCCTTGCGATAGAAGGCGAAGCCGCGAGGGTTGCGCCGGTATTGCTTCAGCATATTTCTGGAGGAGCCGTCCTCCAAATACTCGACATGGCAGAGCGCCTCATTCATAAGCAGCAGCTCGCTATGCTGGTCGAGCATGAAATATTTGTAGGCCAGGCCGACATAGTTCTCGCCGTCAAACAGCGGGTAGGGATAATGCTTCGTTAGCGCCGTCCGGTAAACCAGCTTTTTGTCTCCGGTCACGCCATGCTTGTTATAAATGTCAAATAGCGTGGAGCTGCGCAGCCCTTCCGGGAACGGCGTGCCGATTACGGCTCCGCTACGGTCAGCGTCGAGCCCGGCAATACCGCTTACGCTTTCGCTGCCATAGTTCTGCCAGAAGCTAATAATACGTTCGACAGCGTCATCAGGCATATAATCGTCCGAGTCAATGCATACATTGAGCTCTGTCTGAATGTTCGCGTAGGCTGTATTATGTGCTCCGTGCATCCCTTGATTGCTTTGGTAAATGTAGCGGATTTGCACCTGATTTTCTTTAATCCACCCTGCCGCCAGCTCCGCAGTCCCATCCGACGACCCGTCGTCAATAATAAGCCATTCGAACTGGCCGCATGTCTGGCGCCGCAAGCTGTCGTACAGCTGATGCAGGCAATACGCACGATTATAGGTTGGCGTAAATACGGTTAACAGGTTCATCTCTCACCTCGAACGGGGATACGTAATAGTCGGCAAGCAGCTTGGCGGTATGCTTAATATCGTAGCCTCTTCCGGCTAAGCTGCCCGAAGGGATTGCTCTGCCGGAGCTTGATTCCGGGTCGATTTCCGCCAGCTTCCTGACGAAGCGCGCAGGCTCGCTTAACGGAAGGCGGTGAACAAGCCCGATTCCTAGATCTACCTCATCCGTTATAGCGTCAGAAATAATGCAAGGCAGTCCCGCCCCCTGCGCTTCAATGAGCGTGACCGGCAGCCCTTCATGCAAGGATGGAAACAGCATGGCATCAAACGCCTGCAGCAGCCGGTCGATTTGCGGGCATACCCCAAGCAGCTTTACCTTGTCCGCCAAATGCAGCGATTGAATCCTTTCTTCTATCGCGGTACGCAAGGCGCCGTCGCCCGCGAGCAGCAGCATGCTATCAGGCCGCGCTTTGACCAGTTCCGCAAAAATATCGAGCAGCCCCAAATGGTTTTTTTGCGGCGCGAACCGCCCGACATGGCCGACGACAAGCTGGTGATCGTCCAGCCCGAGTTCGTTTCTAACCGCCGAGCGCACGTCAGGCTGGAAGGCAAAATGTTCCGTATCGATGCCGTTAGGCCAAATAACCGCCTTGCCCGACCTCCCGCCGAAAAGCCATTTCCCCGCCGCATGCGAGCAGGCGGCGTAATGCGTCGCCGCTTTGGCGATATTCGCGCCCGCCAGCCATTTATACACGCGCGATGCTGTTCCGCCTTCGCTCTTCGTGTTGTGGCTGTGCGCGATGCGCACCGGTATGCCGTATTTTCGCGCTGAACGCAGAACGAGCCCGCTCATCCGGTCCATATGGGCATGAATGGCGCTAAAGGCGGAATGCTCCGCGAAAAAGCGGTCCAAAGCGCGCAAATAGCTGAAATGGCCGGTATCGGATATGTACGGAATCCGGTAAATCCGTCCGCCCAACTCCTTGATTTCATCGTCAAAAACGCCTGGCCTGCTCGTCAGAAAATCGAATTGCACCTTGGATCGGTCGATATTGCGGTACAGATTCATAAGAAAGGTTTCCGCGCCGCCGCGGTTCATATTGACGACTGCTTGCAGCACTCTTATAGGGTCGCCCACTGCAATCCATCCTCCCCTGGGCTGCGGCCGCGCATGAAGCCGCTGTACAGCTCCGCGAGCTGTTCGCTGACATGCTCTAGCGAATAGTCGTCGACCATCGCCGCGCTTTCCTCTCCCATCCGCCTGCGCATGTCGGCTGAAGCGCATAGCTCCAGTATCCGGCCGGCAAGCGCAGCCGCATCGTTCTCTGTCAAAAATCCGTTTCTTCCATCCGACACTAGCTCTGCGAGCCCCCGGTTGCGGACGCCGATGATCGGCAATCCGCAGGCCATCGCCTCCATAATGTTGACAGGCAGCCCTTCCCGCAGGCTGGAGGATACGGCAGCGTCGCACATCGGAAGCAACTGGCCGATATCTTCCCGATAGCCTAAAAAATCGATTTTGGATGAGACGCCAAGCTTCTCGGCAAGCGCCTTGCATGCCGAAAGCTGCGGGCCTTCCCCAGCCAGCAGCAGCCTCAGCTGCGGCAGTTTATGCTGCACCATGGCAGCAGCCCGAATGAGCAGCTCTTGATTTTTGTTCCTATTAAATTCGGCTGCAAAGAACAGCAGCACGCTTTCCGCAGAATAACCGCAGCTCTCGCGAAGCTGCTCCCTCTGTCTCCTCGATACAGGCTGATAACGGTCCATATCGACGCCTACGCCATGAATGTGAGCCGTTTGTCCCGCTTGAAACCGGTGCCTCTGCGCCAAGCCGTAATCCTCCCGATTGATTGTAATGAGACAATCGGTCATACGCGCCAATTGTTTCTCTATGGGATAATAGAGCAGCCAATTCATTAGCGGAGCTCCTTTATAAAAATGAAAGCCGTGCGCGGTATAGATAACGGACGATCCTCGTTTGCGGCTATTCCGCGCAGCGAGCCTTCCGAGCACGCCTCCCATCGGCGTGTGGCAATGGACAATCTCGTAATCCTCTTCCTCGATTAGCGCCTTCAGCTTCTTATAGGCACTGATGTTCCGAAGCGAAAAGGGGGAGCGCTTCATGCCTACATCGAACTTCCGGTCAACGAAAGGGAGGTCCATGCTGCCGCACGCAGCAACATGAACCTCCCAATTGTGCTGCTTGAACCATTCCAGCGTCGGCAAATGAAATGCTTTGAAATGATAATCCACCGTTGCGCAAAACAATATTTTTTTCGTCATCGAATGGCGCCTGTGCTAGCCGTTCTCATGGACTGCCTCCCTTTCCAGGACGCTTGCCAAATATTGCAGCAGCCCATAACGCAGTTCCGGCCGGTCAAGCGCGAATTCGATATTCGTCTGAATAAAGCCGAGCCGCTCGCCGACGTCGTGCCTCCGCCCCAAAAATTCATAAGCATATGCGGGCTCGATGGAAGCCAGCTTCGCAATTGCATCGGTAAGCTGAATTTCGCCGCCGGCACCCGGCGTTTGGCTGTCCAGAAGCTCGAAAATGCCGGGAGTCAAAATGTATCGGCCCATAATGGCGATATCGGAAGGCGCTTCTTCCTTTGCCGGCTTTTCAACAAGATTATGAATACGATGCATGCGATCCTCCACAATTGCACCGTCAACGATGCCGTATCGGGACACCTCATGCTCCGATACGCGCTGCACGCCAATAATCGGCGCCTCGTACCTTTCATACCTTTCCAGCATCTGCTTCAGGCAAGGCTGCTCCGACTGGATGACGTCATCGCCGAGCAATACGGCGAAGGGTTCATTACCGATAAATTTTCGGGCGCACCATATTGCATGCCCTAGCCCTCTCGGCTCCTTTTGCCGTATATAATGAATGTCCACCATATCGGCCGATTTGCGCACCTCATGAAGCAAATCATGCTTCTGCCTGTCAAGGAGCACCTGCTCCAGCTCAACGGAATTGTCAAAGTGGTCCTCGATCGCCCGCTTTCCTTTTCCAGTCACGATAATAATATCCTCTATGCCCGACTCTATCGCTTCTTCCACGATATATTGTATCGTCGGCTTATCGACTAACGGCAGCATTTCCTTCGGCATCGCCTTCGTAGCCGGCAAAAACCGGGTGCCTAATCCCGCTGCGGGAATAATCGCCTTTCTGACCTTCATGTCCTTCATCAGCTCCCTTAATGATCAGCCTGTAACAGAAACGATGCGCCGCGCCAGCGGCTCGTTGTTCGCCAGCTGTAATAAATGAACCTTCAGCTCGGCCGTGCTCATGCTGCGGAATGCGTCGATCAGCCACTCGATCTCCTCGAATCTCACTTCGGAAGATTTGCCGATAAAAATCTTCGGATACACTTGCCGCTCGCTCATCTCGGCGTCTCTGAGCATTTCCTCAAACAGCTTCTCGCCCGGCCTCGTTCCCGTAAATTGAATGCCGATCTCCTCCACCGTATAGCCGGACATGCGGATAACGTTTTGGGCAAGGTCGGTAATTTTAACGGGTTCGCCCATATCAAGCACGAATATTTCTCCGCCTCTGGCAAGCGCGCCGGCTTGAATGACAAGCCTTGACGCCTCCGGTATCGTCATAAAGTAGCGGACCATATCGGGATGAGTCACCGTAACGGGACCGCCCTTCTCGATCTGCTTTTTGAATAGCGGAATGACGCTGCCTCGGCTGCCGAGCACATTGCCGAAGCGGACGGCAACGAACTTTGTGCTGCTCATCCGGTCCATATGCTGAATGATCATTTCGGCTATCCTTTTCGTTGACCCCATGACGCTGGTCGGATTGACCGCCTTATCCGTCGATATCATAACAAAGGTGCCGACACGGCCGGCGATCGCGGCTTTGGCAGCATTTAAGGTGCCCAGCACATTATTTTTGAAGGCTTCCTCCGGGTTGCGTTCCATCAGCGGCACATGCTTATGGGCTGCCGCATGATAGACGACCTCCGGCCGATGGAACTGCATCACTTTCATCATTTTTTCCTCATCCTGCAAATCAGCGATTTCCGTATAAAATTTTATATTGGCCTCGCCGTAAAGCTCCTTAAGCTCCATTTCTATTGAATAAATGCTGTTCTCGCCGTGCCCGAGCAAAATAAGCTTTTGCGGCAAAAACTTAGCGACCTGCCGGCATACCTCGGAGCCGATGGAGCCGCCGGCCCCCGTAACAAGCACGACCTTTTGCGTGACATAGCCGGAGATGCTCTCCACATCCAGCTCTACCGGCTCGCGGCCGAGCAGATCGTCGACTTGTATATTGCGAAGATGGCTGACCGATATTTTGCCTGTCGCCAAATCCTCCAGCATCGGAATCGTTTGCGTATGCGTCTTCGTCTTAACGCATTGCTGAAAAATCGTATTCAGCCCCTGCTTGCTGAGCGACGGTATTGCAATGACGATATTCTCAATTTGCAGCCTGTCGGAGATGGACACGATGTCCGCCACTCCCCCGATAACCGGAATGCCCATAATATCCAAGCCATGCTTATGTACATCATCATCGATAAAGCCGACCGGAAGCAGCTCCGCGTCATGATTGGTGAGCAGCTGTCTGGCTACCATCGTGCCGGCTGAACCCGCTCCCACGATAAGCGTCCGCTTTATGCTGGCGGACTGCTTGCTGTAGCCTCTGCGCAAAATGCGCCAGCACAGCCTCGAGCCCCCGATAAGCAGCATATGCAGCATCCACGTAACCGCCAGCAGCCGGAAATACACATCCTGAAGGACGATCTGCTGAATGATTGCAGCCGTCGCAATCGAGAAGGTGACCGCCTTTGTAATAATGACCAATTCGCCGATGCTCGCGTACTCCCATGCTTTCCGATACAGCTTGTAATAAAGCGAAAAAAAATGATGGCTCAAAAGCAGCGTGATCGAGCTTATAATGATCGGAAACGTAAATACTTGAAACGTCGCGCTCAATAAAAAACGGCCCAGAAAAATCGCCATCAGCACAATGGTGGAATCCATCAAAACCAATAAAGCTAGCCTTCGCTGATAAGACAAGCGTCTCTCTCCCTCCAACGGCTATTTGTTTAAAATAACGCCCAGCATGTTGGCTCCTGCGAAATCAAGCGATCGCTTCGCGTCAACCGCCTTCGCGTCAGACGTTTTGCCGGATTTCACAAGCATGAGCACGCCGTCGCATTTGCCGGCAATCGCATTCGTATCCGATACGCCCAGCACTTGAGGGCAATCGATAATAATACGGTCGAAGCGTTTGGCGCTTGCTTCCAGCACATCGTTCATCGCCTGCGATTCCAGCAGCTCGGCGGCGTTATGAAGCCGAGGCCCGCTCGGCAGCAAGGACAAGCCTTCGATATCTGTTCCGTAAATGGCTTCCTCGTACTTCAGCTCCCCCGACAGCACATTCGACAAGCCTGTGCACAATTTAACATTGAACACCTTGTGCAGCACCGGATTGCGGAGGTTGGCGTCGATCAGCAGCGTCTTCTCCCCGCGCTGCGTCATGCATACCGCCAAATTGACAGCCGAGGTCGATTTCCCTTCCTTGGCGGACGGCGACGTAATGACGATGGAGCGCATCGGCCTGCCGTCGGCGGCAAATCCGATATTGTTGCGCAGAGTCCGGTATTGCTCGGCAATTTCGCTGAACGGGTCTAGAAAGGAATATAAGCTGCGGCGAATCGATGCGCTCGCCAGTTTATTGCGCTCACGAACCAATAGTCTCACCCCTTACGAAATTGCTTTTATGCTTTTTAGGAAAAGCCGGTATTCTGCCCCTCTTCATCTTCGATACTTGCCCAAGCGTCGACAGCTCAAGCAGCTTCTCGACGTCCCGCTCCGTTCGAATCGAATCGTCCAGCGATTCCAGGAAAAATGTCAGGCATACGCCTAAAAAAAGGCCAATCATGAAGGCGATCACCAGAATGGTGTTGCTCTTCCCATTAATCGGGTATCCGTTCGGCTCCGCCTCGGTTAACACGCGAATGTTCGTAATGCCGAGCGTTTGCGATGCGACGCCTCTGTAAGCCTCGATCAGCGCATTGGCTGTATCCGCCGCCCGCATCGGATTCGTATCAATGACAGTCACCAGCGTGACGAGAGATGAATCTACGCTCGACACCCGGATTTGGCTTCTGAGACCTTCGGGCGATTGCCTAAGGCCGAGCTTCTCAATAACCTGCTCCAGTACGACCGGCTCCCGAAGCAGCACATTCGCCGTTCCTCTCAAATCGTTGGATGCGCCGACGATGATGCGGGAGGAGGAGGAATAAATCGGCGTCTCCGGCCTTGCATTGTATAGGCCGGCCAGAATGGTGAGGCCGACAGCGATTAGGGCAATGAGCCAAAGCCTCTTTTTCAACGTTAAAAGAATTGCCTTTAAATGAATTTCCTTCTCCTTCAATTGGCCAGCTGCATCCGCTTTGCGATTATTCATATAGACACCTGCTTGTCGTTTGTTATAGTGAACACTACTGACATTTTAGTTCTTTATAAAGAACATGTCAACAGACGTACGCACATTTTTCGCCTGAAGTCAGTTGTCGATATGAACAATAATGAAATTGGAGCTTTTGCTGCTGTTGAACCGATTGCTGCTGTCAGCAGTCGTTTCCTTCCACTTTGTTGATCGGACGAGCTCCTTCAATGCTTGAAAATCCCTCTTGCTCATTCCCTCGTCAACAGCATTTCTTATAATTGTCCGCCATTCCTCGTCGAGCGTTTCATCCTTTCGCATCCCGGCCGGTGGCTCATCGCCCAGCAAATATTCGATTGTAGAATCTAGATGGAATGCCAGCTTTGACAGCACCTGAAGCGATGGATTGTTCTGAACGTTGCGCTCGATATAGCTTAAGTAGGACTTGGAAACGCCTGCGAGAGCGGCGAGCTTCGTTATCGAATAGCCTTTTTGTTCGCGCAAACTTTTGATCCGTTCCCCAATCATAATATTCTCCTTCGTCATAAAGACCGCAGTGTCACTTCATTCCCAATTGTAGTTCTTTATTGAGAACAGGTCAACATGTTTCATCGTTCTTTTTCATAAATGCACTATTGATTAATTCTTTATAAAGAACGTAAAATAGGTAAAGGCTTGTCGAAGCCTTTTTTCAATCGCAATGGGAAGGATGGGATACGGGCTATGGATAACTCCCGCTCTCCAAAACCGATCTATAAGGAAATTCACTTCCTGCGGGCAGCGGCCTGCGTGCTTGTCGTTATCGTTCATGTTACAGCGGCTGCCTATACGATCGACGAAGGGTTCAAGCATTATATTCTCGGACTGCTGAACCAATACTCGCGAATCGGCACGCCTGTGTTTGCCGTCCTGAGCGCCTTTCTCCTGTTTCATTCTGCGAACCGCGGCGCCTTTCAGCTAGGCCGCTTCGTGCGGTCAAGAATGACAAAAATATTTTTCCCGTTTCTTTTTTGGACGCTGTTCTATATGCTGCTTTCAACAGTCTCCGGGTTTCGCGTTTCATTGGACCCGATAAGCATCATTTCAATAATATTGCTGGGCGGCGGCTACTATCACCTTTATTTTGTATCCGTCGTGCTGCAATTTTATTGCTTGTTTCCCATTATTCGAACTATTAAAAATCCCATAAACCTTTTCATTCTGTTCATCGTCAGCCTCCCGGTCAACTTGTTCGCTTTAAGCGAGAGCTATCATGATATGGTAGTCCGGTTAAATACTTTCGACACGATACTTGCCCATCGGGCTCTTATTATAAAATGGATATCCTTTTTTCTGTTAGGCGCATTGCTCGCCCGTCATTTCGAATGGATTCGGCGGGCACTGCTCAATCGGGCTTTCGCCGTAACGCTGGTTTTGTTAATGGGCGGCGTTATCGCCGGCATATTTATAGAGATACAGTATGCGGAGAACTACCTTTCCTCGTCCAGGCCGTTAAATTTGCTTTATGTGCCTATCTTCATTCCGTTCATGCTGCTGCTCTACCGCTATTGCTCGGCCATGCCGATCGTCGTTAAGCTGTTTAGCCTGATCGGATCCTGCTCCTTCGGCATTTATTTAATTCATCCGTTTATTATTTTTTTGATGACGAAGCTGCTTCCGCCCTCGTTTTGGAATCCGTATTCCATCATACCGCTCCTTGCGGCCACAATTGCGCTCTGCATATCGCTTATTAAGGTTGTGTCCCTCCTCCCCATGTCCCGCTACGTTATACCGGTTACAGCTGCAAAATCGAACGATGCCCTTCTGCTGACAAAATCATCGCAAAAAGCGAACGTGTAAAAAGCCGGGAATAAAGATTCCCGGCGAAGCTGAAGAGCAGCCTCCTTTTTTCGGAAGGCTGTAATGAATCTATTCGAGGCTGGCAGACTGAAAATGGATGCAAATGTACATCTTTTTTTGAGTAAAATGATAGCTCCGGATAAAAAAGATACGATAATGCAGGAATTATTGAGCGAAATTCTCAATTCTTGGCATTACAATCGAAAAGCCTGTACTTAGGCAAGCTTTCCGGTACATCCGCTTCAAATATTAAAAATAACTGTATTCCCGCATCTTTTTTTTGGCATTGACGCTTTTTATACCGTTACGCTGCTTCCGGCAACCTCGATCCCCTCAGGCACGCGAAGTATATAGTCTGTGCCGGCGCTGTCATCCCATCCGGCCTCAATCGCTCCGTAAGGCGTCGGAATCGTACCGGCGCAAACGGCGACGCCATGCAGCCTTTGCGGGCGGAATGCGATTTTGCGGTAGCCCGGCTCGGCAGGCTCCACCCCAAGCACACGCGACATCACCCAATGGACAGGAGTGCCCGCCCAGCTGTGGCAGAGGCTAATCCGATATGAATCGTAAGCCGTGTAAGTCGTCAACGCATGATGGAAGTCGCCCTCATGCTGAAGCGTCACGCTTTCCCAGCAGGTTGTCGCGCCTTCAGCAAGCATCTTGCCCCATACGGTCGAGACTGCTTCCCATGCTTTCTCCTGCAGCCCGTGCTTTGAGCAGCAATCGGCGAGCCAATACGCAGATAGCGGCGTAATCGGATCGGCAACTTTATAGTCCCGCAGGAAAGCGGCGCCTTCCGCTTCGCCGATATAGCCCGACTGTATGCCCAGAAGCTTTGTAATGAGCTGCTCTCCTGCAAGAAACGGTTCGGATGCAAGCTGCGGATAGCCCCAATCCGGCAAATCGGCAAGCTCCGGTACGTACCTTTTCAGCTTGCGCAAGCTGTCACCCGTTATCCGAAGCAGCGCCTGCATGTTCAATCCCGCTTCCTCCGGCTTCATCGGCACCCATTCGATCAGAGACGAATCCACTTTCGACAACGCCTGTGTGTCAGGGTCAATAAGCGATTCCACCAGCCGGCAATGCCTCATGATTTCATGCTCAAGCGATAGCACGAACTCGCGGTCGGCTGTATGCAAATAATATTCCCATACATTGTTAAGCCACCAAAGCGTATAGGCTGGGATGTCGTTCATCCAATACCCTTCAGGCGTGCCTCGTCCCAGCTCCTCCATGGACCGGCGCAGCACAGCAAGGTCGTCCCATAGAACGTAATCAGCCTTTGCCGCCAGATAGAAATCGTAGGTCCAATTAAGCCGGTCGCGCTTGATGCCGTCCCATAAGCCTAGCTGATGGCAGACGCGGTTCGTATGCACCGACAGGTCAAAAATGTCGTTCAGCATTTCCGAATCGGTGCGCAGCGAGCCCGCCTGCCTCATCGGAACGCCCACCTCATCCGCCCGCCACTCCAGCTCGAAGGGCTGCCCTTCCTCCGCCAGAGCAAATAGCCGAATATACTTTGCCCCTTGCGGCAGCGTCGTCATCGTTTGCCCCGCAGCAAGCGGGAACGCCTCCGTAATAAGCCCTTCGTAACGCTCCAGCTCATAAAGCGATTCTGCTCCATTCCATACGATGGCAAGCGGTGCGCCGCCTCTGTTCGTCAGATGAAAGCGCATATTGTACTCCTTGCCCAAATCGATAACGACCGAAGGCTTGGCGGAAATGCCTGCATGACGAAGCGCGGTGTTCAGCTCCCGCCATTCCGTCTGCTTGCGCACATGATAAAAAATATGAGACCCGTTCCTGCTCGGCGTCGGAACGTCAATCATCCCGCAGCCGTTCCCTTTCATGCGCAGCAGCCCTCCGTCTATGCCGGCGCATGCCTCGCTCTCCGAAACGATGCTTACGCCATTAAGCGGAGCTGCCTCTATATCGCCAAAGCCGCCGGCAATAAACCATTCCGGCCCGTTCTCCAAATCGCCGTAGGGCTCCTCGCCCAGCAGGCATACAATCGCAGCCCGCTCCTCGCCTGCCGACCATGTATCGTCGGTGCGCAGCCATAGATCGCCCGCGGACAAATAAGCGATGCAGCCGACCAGCCGGCTATGCAAATGGATGCTTATCGGGGCGACCGGCATCGGAGCCTTGCAGCTTATGCGCAGCCGGATCGTATGCTCTCCGGCCTCCAAACGGCTTGGGAAGGAGGCTACCCGATGAAATGCGCATACATTCGCCGCGCTCTCCGCCAAATGCCCGACAGAGCGACCGTCCAGCTCCACTTCAAGCGCGCCTGTAAGCGCAATATGAAAGAAGGCGCCTTCAACCGGTGCTTCCAGATAGAACGTTTTGCACAATTCCACACTGCTTGCTTGCTCTCGGCTATGGTGCCAAATCCATTGCGGAAGCCTATCCTTTAACGTAACCATCGTCTATTACCGCCCTTCGCCGATAAAGCTTTTTCACATTTTCAACGCGCCTTGCGTCATCCCTTGAATATAGTACTTCATACCAAATGCAAAGATTAAGATTAACGGCACGGATGAGATCGCATAAGCTGAAAACTGCGTGCCGATATCGGTAATGCCGAACTGCTTGGTGAACACCGTCAAGCCTACTGCAATAACTTGAAGCTTGCTGTTTTGGATCGTAAGAAGCGGCCAAATATAGTCGTTATACACACCGACAGAATGCATAATAAACAAGGTCGCCAATATAGGCAGCGAAAGCGGAATGACGACTTGAAAAAACACGCGCGCTTCTGACGCTCCGTCCATGCGCGCCGCTTCAAACAGTTCGCTCGGCAAACCTGCCATAAAGCTGCGGCAGAGAAAGGTTCCAAATATTTGGCCGCCGGCTGCGCTCGCAATAATGATTACCCATGGGGTATTGGTCAGACCCATGTTTTGATAGAGCACATAAGACGGTATTAGCGTCAATATACCCGGAATCATCATCATGGCAAGCATCATTAGAAAGAGAACTTCCTTGCCGGGAAACACTTTCTTTGCAAACAAATATCCCGATAGCGAGGATAAAATTAGAACGCATAAACTAGCGACAACCGAATAGAGGACCGAGTTGATCATATAACGCCAAATCGCTTGAATCGCCTCGCTGTAATTGCTCCACTTTGCAGGGGAAGGCAGTCCCCAGAAATTGCCCAATATTTGCGAATTGCTCTTTAACGAGCTAAGCAGCATGTATAGAATCGGCAGCAGCGTCAAAACAACGAACAGTACTAAAATAGCAATTATAATAATTTGACTGAAGGTGATGTCCGATAACCAACGCGGCTTATTTGCTTTAGTGACAATGAGTCTGGTCTTCATCTGACTGTTCTCAGCCCGGTTATGCATAGCTCTCCCCCTCCTTAATCATTCTCTGATTTAATGAATTTCATATTGATGACTGTAATGACCAGAATAACGAGGAACATGGACACGCCAAGCGCGGACGCATAGCCAAGATCATTGAATTTCGTCGCCGCGTAGTACATCTGCAGCGCTGGCACATAGGTTGAATCCATTGGACCGCCGCCTGTTACGATGAGAATGCCATTGAAATCCTGGACAATGCCGATTAACGTCAAAATAATCAAAAATTTGAATTGTCCGGCTAGCAGCGGCAGATGAATCGAACGGATGATGCGCATTAACCCTGCGCCATCAATCTTTGCCGACTCGATGAGCTCACCCGGAATGGATAGAAGACCTGCATAGAATACGAGCAGCTGCAAGATGCCAATGAAAGGAAAGCCAATAAATATGATTGCCCATATAGCGGTTTTAGGATCTCCAAGCCAGCCATGCATCAGCGAGTCCAAACCGACCAGATCAAGGAAGTTATTAATTAGACCTACATTTGGGTCATATAGATTTTGCCAGATGAGCAACAGCGCCACGCCGGGAATAACCATTGAGGCTGTGAATGCGGTACGGAATCCGTACTGCAGCTTCTTGCTGCGCAAATGATAAATTAACTCCGCGACAATGAGCGGAGGAATAAGCGCTTTTATAAGCCCCGTCACAATAAGCAAGCCAAGGTTGCCAATGCCTTTAATGACGAAGGTGTCATTAAGCATCCGTTTAAAGTTGTCCAGTCCTACGAAGATCGTTCTTCCGCCTGGCTGCCAATCGTACAAGGAATGATACAGTCCGGAAATGGCGGGATAATATAGAAATGTAAGTAACAGAATGAAGCTAGGAGCAAGTCCGAGATAAATCCATTTGGATTTCCATATCGACTTAAAAATACCAAGACGATTTCTTTTCTTCATATATGCAAGCAAAATGCCCAATCCGGCTAATACAACCGCACCTGCTGCCAACCAAATAATCGTAGTTACGATTGCTTTCTTCTTTGCTTGGCCAACCGCTGCGCTTACATCATACTTATAGATGCTTCCATCTTCTGTTCCCGCGTACAGAATGGTGCTCTCTTTGCCAAGCGCGATGCTTCTTCCAGCACTGCCTGCCTTCATCTCCCATAGACGCTTTCCGCTCATATCGAACATATAGAAGTTGCCCGATAAATCTGTTGCGCCGAGCAGGTCGCCATCATCCGATACTACGACGTCTGTCACAACATCTCTCGCCGGGATCGAGCCTAAAGACTCGCCCTCGCTGTTGAAGAGCTCAACTTCTTTGTTGCCTGTTCCGATTGCGACAATTCCGTCATTCGATACGGAAATGCCGTGAATTTGGTTTTTCGCGCCAAACTTGGCGGATAAGCTTCCTGCCTTATCAAATAAGTATACATATTGGTCGGAAGTAGCTGCCGCGATCCATTGCCCGTTCGTCGATACATGAATATCTCTCATTACCGTACCTACTGCTGCGGCGCCTGCCTCCTCGCCAGTCTCACTGTCCAAAAATACGATATCGTTGCTTCGCTGAATAATAAGCGCTATGACGGAGCCGTCACGCGAGGCGGACATCGCCTTAACCTGCCTCTTCATATCGGAATCCCACAGCAGCCCTCCATCTTGGTCATAAGCGTAAACATGTCGATCGTCTGAGGATATAATCAATCTGCCATCTTCCAGCAGCGCTGCCCCTGTCACTATATTACGAGCTTCTACCTGATAGACTTCATTGCCCTCGCCATCATAGATAAACGCTTTAGCGCCATAGCTCCCAATCGCCAGACGGCTGCCATCCTCCGATACGGAGAGAGAGGTAATATACCCTGCTCCTTCAATGGACCAGTTGTCTTTCGCTAACGCAGCTTGCGGAACAAGTCCTGCAGCCAGCACAAGCGCCAATAGCATCCATACGATTCTTCTCATGACGTTCCTCCCCTCGCTACCCGTACTAGAACCGGCCTATGCCGTTTAGTTGCAATATAATGTCCAATCTGCACAAGCCCTTGGCCTGTGCAGATTGGATGAAAACGGTTATTTACGCTCAGGCGGCTGGCGATCCGGATTTTCCAAATCGCTAAGCTCCTTTCGAGCCTCCTTCAATGCTGCTTCAAAATGCTTGTCGATATTACCTTGCAGTTGCTCCAAGTATTGCTCTGTTGTCAGCTGGCCGCCAAAGTAGCGCTGTACCGATCCGACCCATTCCTGCACGGACGGCTGATAATCCCATAGACCGCGAGCCACATGGTTAGCTGCGCTAATATAGCCTTCTGTATTGCCGATTGGCTCGAAGTCCGCGAATGCATTAGCCAATTCATCTGGAAGCGTAATATCTTTCAGCGCTGGAGCGCCATTCAAAGTCGCATCAGAGCTGTTTTGGATCGCTGTTACATAAACGCCGTAGCCCTCTGGACTAGTCAAATACATCATAAAGTCGGCATTCAGCGCATTTTGATCGGCATCCTTATTAACGAAGCCGTAGAAGCCGACTGGAATTTGAATCGTACGGGCAGGAGCCATGACGCCTTCGCCCTCCATCGAAGGCATATTGAAGAAACCGTATTCAAAAGGCTTCACGCCGCCTGTAGTGCCGGATTTCTCATCATCCGCGAAATCCTTCGGCACTTGCCAATAGGAGCCTGGCGTCGTCATCATCGTTGCTGCCTTGCCTGTCAAGAACAGCTTATAGGCCTGATCGGCATTAACGCCAAAGAACCCTTCAGGAACATATTGGAACAATCGTTTCAAATTCTCGGAGTAAGCTGCCCATTGCGGGTTGCCTGCAATCTTGTAAGGGCCTTCCTTGTCCTTAATCGCCTTCCATTGACGCAATTCATTTTTCGTAACATTGCTGTTCGCATCGTTGTAAGGATCGCTCAGATCATACTTCCAAATTCCGTCTACATCAGGCAAGTAAGTGTAATCCTGATCCTGCGAACGAATGACATTAATGTAATCGCGCATATATTGGTCGGCATATATCCGGACGAGCCAGCCAGCCGTACCGCTCCACATCGAATTGGAGTCGCCGGCAAGAGAAAGCGGCGTATACCCGGCTGCTTTTATTTTTTCGAATGCGCTAATCAGCTCTTCGAATGTTTTAGGCGTTTCTGTCACGCCTGCTGTTTGGAAAATCTCTTTATTGTACATCCATACAATTTGGACTGATTCAAAGTTCAAATTGTAAAGATAGTCGCTTGTTGTTACTCCTTCTAGGTTGATGCCCATCGCTTTTAGATCTAGGCTGTCCTTCCAAGCTTTTCCTGTATAAGGATTATTTTTATCAAAGAATGGGTAGTAATCCATGAAAGCGCCACTGTTCATTAGACCCTGAACTTCATTGTTCACGACAAGATCCACATCCGGCTGGCCTGCTGCCATCTGAGCTGTCAGCCATTCTTTATAACCTTCAAGCGGCTTGTTGTCCACCGTTACTTTCACGCCCGGATTTTTCTTCATATAAGCGTCAGCCACCGCATTCCAGACAGAAGCAGAAGCGTTCGGCAGCGAAATGTTGATTTTTCCTGTCAAGCTCGATTCAGGAGCCGCCGTTTCTTCCGGCTTTGCGCTTTCCTGAGGGGTTGAGCTTGCATTCGAGCCTTTGCCGCTATTATTCGGCTCGCTCTTGGAGCATGCGGCAAGAACCGAGAACAACATGATGATACTAAGAAGAATAGCAACCGTTTTTCTTTTGTTCATATTAATCTCCCCTAGTTTATTATACTTCCATCATCCATTAAAGCGCTTTCCGGTCATTGCTGAGCATTTCCGGCATCAACCCCCTGAAAGAAAGTATGCTTGTTTTCTAATTTGTATACTTTACATATCAAAGTATACTGTATATACCTAGACAATGCAATATGTTTTTAACGCATCCTTTAATAACGTGTTTTTTTTGGAAATACTGCAATGTGTCTGGATTAATGCGGTGAAAAAAAGCCCCCCTTCCGGAGAGCTTTATAACATCAGCATACCTGCTGTCCTTATTTATGAACGGGAGCCGGAGCGGTGCTGTCCCTTAAAACCAGCGTTGGCACAATTTCATCCTTCACCGTCCGCAGGCCGTTATCCTTCAATTCGAACAACAATATTTCCGCAGCCCGTTCGCCAAGCTTTCTCGTATTCTGATTGACAGTCGTCAGCCTAGGATAGCAGAACTCGCTAATTTTCAAATCGTCATAGCCGATAATGCTTACGTCGCCTGGAATGCTCAGCCCCATGTCGCGCGCCGCCTTCATGGCGCCCAGCGCCTTATAGTCGCTCGATATGAAAATCGCTGTCGGCGGCTCCGGCAGGCTCATCAGCTGCTTGAAGCCGGCATAGCCCATTTCCTCGCGTTCGTCCTTGCCGCTTATAACTGCGATCAGCTGTTGATTGAACGGGATCTGATGCTGGGACAGCGCTAGGCGATAGCCTTGCAAGCGAAGCGAAAATTCCTGGTTAAGCTCCAGCAGCGAGCTCCCTGTCAAAATGACGCCGATGCGCTCATGCTTCAAGGAAAGCAAGTGCTGCGTAGCCAAATAGCCGCCGGTAAGATTATCCACGATGACATATGGAATGCCCAAATGCGGGTAATAGAAATGAACCGTTACTAAACGGCGGTTTTCCTGCTGCCATACCGAGAGTCTGGACAGATCGAAATCGTCCTCCGTCGTCAGCAATATGATGCCTGCGCTTCTGTCGTTCGGCAGTACATAATCCTCGCCGATATCCCATAGATGAAAAATGAGCCCGTTAGCTTCGCAGACAGCGCGGATGCCGTCGAACATATCCATAAAGTAAGGATGGCCGAAGCCGCTTATTTCGTGATTGCGATGAGCGAAATAAATAACCTTCATATCTTGTGTCTCGGATGCGCCTATATTGTCCGATACAAAGCTGCCTCTTCCCCTGATCCGATAGACGTAGCCCTCTTGCACAAGGTCGGACAACGCTCTGCGGGATGTTATCTCGCTTGTGTTGTACTCCTTGGCCAAATCGATTTGAGTAGGCAGCGGATCATGCGCTTTCAATTCACCGGATTCTATTTTTCTTTTAATATCATTCATTATGCTTTGATACATCGGTGTTTTTTCCGATTTTTCCATAGACACGACTGCATCACCCCTGATTAATTGAATTAAGTATACTTTAATCGCGGATTTTCTGCAAGCGAAATAGACAGCATCCGACCCTTCGGCCTTATGCTGCCTAATTATGACAGTATTCGATTAATGAAAGCTACGCAGTTACTGTATGATCGGATACTGACACTGCGTTGCCAGTAATAATGAGCTCGCCCTCGCTGCCGGCTGTTGACGAAACATTCGTCAGGCCCGCGGCGCTCCAAGCCATCGATGCCGGAATTTCTGCCCGGAACGAAATCAGGCCGTTCTCTTCCCTGCGCCAGCTTGCTTTAATATCGCCTTGAACGGTCGGAACGGCGCCTTCCATCCAATCGATGCCTGCTAGCGGTGTCGGATGCAGCGCAACGCCTTCCATGCCGAGCCTTGATACGTCGATGCCAAGCAGCTCCTTCGTCAGCAGTACGGTCGGCGCAGCTCCCCAGCCGTGCGAGTAGCTGACCGGTACGGCATCCTGCAAATAGGTCGGCGTATGGCCCATATACGGGCTCGGGGTCGTAGCGAACGGAAGAGATGGGTCGAACGTTTCCCACCATGTCGTCGCGCCGCGATCGACCATCGCGCCCCAATATTCGCGGATTTGCTTGGCGGCTTCCTCCGCGTATCCGTATTGAAATAGCGTTTCTAACACGATGTGATAGAAGAACGCGCCGCGGATAGGCGGCAATTTGTTCGCCAAATAGTAATTGACAACGAAGTCGTCGACTTCAGAACGATCCATAATTCCTGTCCAGGCAGCCGTAAAGTTCGTTTGCGCCGTTATGCTTTCAGATAAGCCGTCCGAGGTCAATGAGTCTGCAAATACAGATGCGCCTGGCGTCTTCAGCAATTGGCGCACAGCTGTGCGCAGCTCCGCAGCCTTGCTGCCATAGCCCGTATGATTGTCGTGATCGCCAAGCTCCCCGGCAATCCGAGCGGCTGTCAGCAGAAACTTATAATAGAAGCAGGAAATGGCCGTAACGCGATCCTTGCGCTCAATATCATCGGACCAATCGATGAAGCACCACCAGCCGTCCCGATCCGCTTTAGCGAATAAGCCGGACTCGTCCTCCTGCCGGGCGAACCATTCCGCAAGCCGCACCACATACGGCCATACCCCTTCAAGAAAGGCTTTATCGCGAGTATTGCAGTAATATTCCCATACGCCGAACAGCCAGTGCGCGCAAAAATCAGGCAGCAGAAACGGATTCCGGACGGGGCCGGTTCCCGGAATGGAGCCGTCGTCGTTTTGAATTCTCGCCGCTTGCATTAGCGATTTGCGGACGAGCGCTGTATCCTTGAACGTATGGTAGACGACCTTGGCCATCACGACCGAATCCGCCACCCATAAAGCGCCTTCGCGATGCGGACAGTCCTCGAAATGGTTTTGGCTGTTGACGATCGTCGTATAGCGGCCAATTTCCCATATTTGATTCAGCCTTTCGTCGCTGCAGCGGAACATCCCGCCTTCGGGATAAGGGTAATGGACGAACTGAATGCGAAGCTTCTCCAGCTTCGCCGGAACCGGCGTTGCCATGGCAGCGATCTTCATATAGCGAAAAGCGCGGCGCCCGAATGGAGACAGCTTGTTCATTCCCTTGCGCAACAGAAACGTGTCGGTAAGCGCAACCTCAAGCGATTCGCCATAGAAAAGCTGCAATACGCCGCCTTCCTCCGCGTAGACGTCCAGCTCCGGAAAGCCTACGACCTCCTTGCCGAAGTCATACATAATTTGCGGTATCGAGCCCGGCGCGGATGCGTCTAATACGGTATGGTGCGATGCACTTCGCCCAGCATTCGCCGCCAATACAGCTTCCGGTTCCGAAACGCCGCCTAAATAGGCTTCAGCCGCTATAACGCGCTCAGGATATACGGTCGTCTTTGCCAAAAAAGGAATTTCACGCGGCAGCAGCCTAGGCCATGCCGAGCCTGCCTCCTCCGCAGAGGCGATAACGGCAGCATCCGGCCATGAGCTGTCATCGTAGCCGGCTTCTTCCCAGCCGTCCTCCTGCGCCATGTCGATAATTTCACGATAGCCGTTCCAATAATGCTGACGGCTGACTCCCTGCTTCCAGCGCTGCGAACGGCGACATTTCCAGTCGGCATCCGTAGCGACCGATAGTTCGGGATGGATGCTGTCTTCTTTTCCTCCATACAAGTCCAGCTGACATATAAGTCCGCCCGGCCCTTGCAGCTGCCCTGTTACAATCTCATCTCTTCCAAAATTGTGTGCCGTTATCGCAATCGTATTGCTGCCATTCTTGATGAAATCGGTTACCTCATATTGATCGTAGGTCATCCATTCTAGATCGGCTGGCGCCGGCCCGCTTCCAATCTCTACATGATTGATATACAGCTTATAGGCTTGATTTGCGCTAATTCGAAGCGTCGCTCTGCTTACCGCAACGTCAGCTTGAAATTGTTTGCGGGCTTCAATAAAGACATTGTCTTGTCCGGCAGTATGTTGCGCCCATATCCACTTCGCTTTCCAGCTCTCTCTGTTCATCTGTCATCCTCCAAGGCTCTCGTCAATGTAGTAGCTGTCATTCTGCTTCATATACATAATTCATACGGCCCGCAGGCGCAGTATCGCCATATTGGTAGAAATCCATTGCATCGCCGTCATGCAGCGCATTGTCCGCCCACTTGAATTGCAGCCGGAGCTTCTCTCCGCCATGCCGCTCAGGCAGCAGCGCGCGGGGCACCTCAAGCTGAAGCTCCGTTCCTTTGAAGCAATAGTCAAGCTCGGCGACAGTCTCCCAGCGCCAGCCCCCTAAGCTTCGTTCCAGCAGCGTTTTGGACTCATTGATCACTTTCCGGTTAACGATATAATGGTATCCTTCCCACCCGGCGCTCTCCTCGCCGACGATGCGGATTAAGAGCATCATCCACTGGGAATCGGTATGCGGCGTAATGTCTTCAGCCGTTCGCGCGTAAAAGTACAGGCTGTCTGCTGTATGTGCCGCCTTCATGACGATAAAATCATTTCGGCCGGTTGCATTCGTATAGCGCCGCCCTCCGTAGCCCGGATGGTCGCGATTAAGCCTAGCGCCGGCAAAGCTGCGAAACTCCGGTTCAACGTCCTTCCATGCCTCGAAGCTGCCATCAATCGTTAATTGGCGATTCAAAGGCGGAAAGCTGATCGCATGCTGCGCGGAAACGCCTTTAAAACGGCGGATATAGCCCGCTAGTTGCATATAATAGTGGTCTCCATAGCCGCCCTTCATCGGCTCGATATCTCTGCTGAAATTGAGCGTCGCCTGATCGACGAACAATACCGGTCGTTCCGCGTTCCCCTTGAGCCGCATCGCAATCCACTCGTTCCAGCCGGTAACGAACACCAGCTGCGGATCTTCCGCAAGCGCGAATTCCCACTGCTCCGCAACATTCATTCCGCTTTGAATCGCATCCGTCTCTGCGACGCCGTCCGTCCCCATGCCGGCCCTATAGTCCCTGCCCCAATTGGCGCCATACCCATAAAAAGGCGTGTCGCTCATCGCGATGCTCGGATGCTGCGCTACCGACACGCTAACGATTTCTTTCTCCCCTTCGTCATTAAAGAAGACGCGCTGCGGACGTTGAAACTCGATCCATGGAAATCCGTTCTCCTTCGCTTCCTCATTCGGCCACTGATTGAGCCGGAAGGTAAAAAACTGCCGTAGCTCCTCTTCGCATTGCTTCGGATCGCCTATTATGAGCGGCTTGCCCTTCCAATGAAACCAGAGATGCTCGTAGCGGCGGGGCATATAAATATCCTCGTAAATCTCCTTAATTGTATTGCCGGATTCGGTATTGGTATAAAAGACAAACTGCGGAACTCGAAAGCCCTGCTGAAAAATATGATCCATTACGCGAAACAATTTATCATAGACAGACTTATACGTGACTGCGTTCGTCGTATCGAAAACTAGAAAATCGACGCCTGCGCTCGTTAAAAGCTCCATATGCCGGCGCAGCACCCATTCATCGTCATTGAAGTAATAGCCGTAAAGCGGCTCTCCCCAAAAATGGAACGCCTCTGGCGGCCCCCATGCCGGGTGCTCGGGATTGTGGACCGCCTCCGGACATTCCGCCAAGATGCGCGTGTTGTCATACGGTCCGGAAGTGCCGTGCTGGCCTAGCCATAAAAAATAAAATATGCCCGTATAGCGGCCGGTACGAGCCGGCCCCGCTTCGACGCCGGCAGGCAGCTCCCTGCCAAGCCCGTCAACGCCGCCGCATTGATCGAAATCAAACGCCCTCCGAACAAGCATCTTTTTTATCTCCTTCCTAATGATCTGATCGATGAGACTCGCTTAGTTCAATATATACCCTTCAAGAACAAGCATTCCTAAAAAGGTATTTTTCACAATAAAGTATTCTTACTAAGTATATAATATACTTAAATTATCTTTTTGACAATAAAACATACGCTGATCTATAAAATATTCCAAACAAAAAGAAGCCTTTGTATTCGCTCACCGAGCAAATACAAAAGCTCCCCCGCATTCATCTTATGGTAACGCGTTAAATTAAGCGATGCTGTATGCGCTGTCGAGCAGCTTCGAAAGGCTGCCGAATTCCAGCTCCTCGAATTTTCTAACGGCCGATTCCTTGCGCAGATCCCATACGCATTCCGTCAATGTGCATGCGATTGGAACATCCAACCGGATACGGGCAAGATCTCTGGACAAGTGAAGCATATCCATATTCGCCTCGATCTTCGCCCTTACGCCCTTAGGCAACTGCTCCAGATTATCCAGCACGCCTTCAACCGACTGATACTCATGGATGAGCTTAAGCGCAATTTTCTCCCCGATTCCTTTAACGCCGGGGTAATTGTCTGCCGTATCCCCCATAAAGCCTTTCACATCAATGACCTGCGGCGGCGTCAGCCCTCTCTCATTCAGCAGCGCATCCAAATCGTAGACCGCATAATTCAGCTTGCCCTTCTTCATAATGACGACCTTTACATTGTGGTCAATCAATTGCAGCATATCGTGGTCGCCGGTCAGTATCATTACTTCCGATTCCCGGCTTAGCTGGATCGCCAGCGTGCCGATGCAGTCGTCCGCCTCATAACCGATCATTCCCACATTTAAAATGCCCATCTCCGCGACAACCTCTTTGACGAGGTCAAATTGCGGTATAAGCTCCTCAGGCGCTTCCCCGCGATTGGCTTTGTAATCCGGGAACTGGTCGTTGCGAAACGTTTTGCTCCCCATATCCCAGCAGCAAACCACATGGGACGGCTCAAACGTATTGATTGCGTCAAACATATATTGAATAAAGCCGTACACTGCATTAGTCGGCAAGCCAGCACTCGTTTTGCGTATATACCCCGTATAAGAAGTTGCATAAAATGCCCGAAAAAGGACGGCCATGCCGTCGATCATTAAAACTCTTTTTTTATCCATCGCTGTTCTCCCCTTCCATGATTGAATGGAACAGCCTGCAGCCGGGCAAGCCCTGCGGCAGCTACTGCTCTCCCCTAATAAAACGGCCGATGCGGCGGGCTCCCTCCACCAGCCGATCCTCTTCCTCGACCAAAGCAATCCGGACATAGCCCTCGCCTTCCGTCCCGAACGCTTCTCCCGGCACGACAGCGACGCCGGCGCGTTTCAGCAGCTCCTGCGAGAAGCTCCGCGACGTCCAAGGCTCGTTATCCGGCAGCGCCCAGTTCATCGCCGGCAGCTTCGCCCACATGAACATCGTCGCTTTCGGAGCCGGCATGTTCCAGCCCTCGGCGCGCAGCGCTTCAAGAAAAGCATTGCGCCGCCGTTCATACAGCGAACCTGCTTTTTGGTACGAAGGGTCGCTCATCGCTTGCCTCAGCGCGGCGATGCCCGCCTCCTGAATCGGATCGAACACCCCGTAATCGATATTCCCCTTCAGCTCCCGCAGCGCGCCGACGGCCTCCCGGTTGCCGGCGAGGTAACCGATCCGGCAGCCGGCCATATTGAAGCTTTTGGACAAGGAATGAAATTCTACCGCATAATCGATAGCGCCCGGAATCTGCAAAATGCTAGGAGGAACATGGCCGTCAAACGCCATTTCCGAATAGGCCAAATCTTGTACGATCAGCACGCCATATTGACGGGCTTTCTCAAGCAGCCGTTCAAAAAACGGCAAATCCGCAACCGCAGACAGCGGGTTGTTCGGATAATTGACTAGAACGAACTTTGCTCTCTCCCAATCCGCTTCCGGTATCGCCTCCAAATCCGGCATAAAATCGTTCTCCTCGCGGAGCGGCATCCATGCGGCCTCTACGCCGGCAAGCGCGAGAGCGCCCTCATATATCGGATAACCCGGATTCGGAAGCAGCGCCATATCGCCCGGATCGCATATCGCCATCGCCAGATGGGACAAGCCGTCCTGCGAACCAAGCAGCGTTACGATCTCCTCGGACGGATCAAGCTTCACCCCGAACCGGTAAGCCATCCAGTCGGCAGCCGCCTGCTTGAACGGCAATCCGGGCCGCGTTGCCGGATAAGCGTACATATCTTCGCGAAGCGCCGCCTCGCTAAGCGTCCTTCTGACGGCTGATGTCGGAGGCTTATCTGGGCTGCCAATGCCAAGATCGATAATATCCAGCCCGCTTTCAACTGCCTCACGCTTCCAGACGCTTACCTCAGCAAATATTGAAGAGCCAAGCTGCGATAACCGGCTTGACCGCCATTTTCCCGTGCGCATTCCTTATTCCCCTATTCCTTAGTCCATATTTGCTCGTATTGCTCTTCCTTATATCCAACCGTCACTTTGTTGCCGTCGGTCACGATCGGACGTTTGATCAGCATGCCGTTAGAGGCGAGCAGTTCAAGCTGCTCCTCCTCGCTCATCGCCGCCAGCTTGTCCTTTAATTGGAGCGCCTTATACACCTCGCCCGATGTGTTAAAAAACTTCTTTAACGCCAGGCCGCTGCGCGAGACGAGCTCCTTCAGCTCTGCCGCAGTCGGCGTCTGCTCGACAATATGACGGGAGACGACCTCGTTACCTTTCGCTTTCAATGATTTAACAGCGGCGCGGCATGTGCCGCATTTCGGATATTCGATTATCGTTAATGATTGTTGATTGCTCATTGCTGCTGTTCCTCCTGGTTGATGTTATTGCCTAGCTGCTCCTCCAGACGTATCAGTTCCGGCGGCAGCGGCGCCTGCCATTCCATCCATTGCTTCGTAATGGGATGCGTCAGGCCGAGCGTCTCCGCATGCAGCGCTTGCCGGCCGACGGCTTCCTCCCAGGCGGGAACCGCGCCGGCCTCCGGCCCGTACATTTTGTCTCCGATTAGCGGGCAGCCAATATGCTTCATATGGACGCGTATTTGATGCGTTCTTCCTGTCTCCAGCTTAAGCCCCACGCATGCAGCCGAAGGCATGCCCGGCACATCGCCGCCGAATGCCTTAAGCGTGCGGTAATGCGTGACGGACGGATAGCCGTCCGGCGTTACGATTCTAATATGCGGAGCTTCCGGGTCACGGTCAATCGGCTCGTCGATCGTGCCCGTTACCTGCTGCGGGCAGCCGTATACGTAGGCGCGGTATAGCTTCAAAATCGTCCCCGCCTGCAGCTGCTCTGATAATTGCTGATGGACGTAGGAGGTTTTCGCGATGGCCACCAGTCCGGACGTATCCTCATCAAGTCGATGCACCGGCCTGAACCGCACCTGCTCGCCCTTCTCTTTCCAATAATGAACAACTCCGTTAGCCATCGTTCCCGTATAATGGCCATGCGTCGGGTGGACAACCATGCCGGCAGGCTTGCTGACAATTAAAAGATCGTCGTCCTCGAACACGATCGTTATCGGGATCGGCTCCGGCAATATATCGTCCGACGATTCCTTGGCCATTCGTACGCGAATCACATCGCCCTGTTTGACGGGATGCGTCGTGTAAGCCCGGATATTATTGACAGTAAGCCCATGCTCGGTATGCTTCACCTGTGAGAGCAGCTTGCGCGACACGCCAAGCCGCCGCTCCAGCACAGTCCGCACTTGCTTACCATGATCCGCTTCGGTTACTTCGACGGCGAGCGGCTTGTAGTACAAGCTTTCCTGAATGCCGTTATCCATTATTTTTCCCGCTTCCGAAACACATTCGCGCTGCGCACATATTCCGTATCCGGCACTTTCAGCTTCGCATTGGCGGCTCTTGCCGCCGCGAAGAAGAAATCCGACAAGCGGTTCAAGTAGATCAGCACATCATTATTAATCTCATGCTCTGCCGCCAGCGTCACTACTCTTCGCTCAGCCCGTCTGCACACGGTTCGGCATACGTGCAGCAGAGCCGACGCGCTGCTGCCGCCCGGCAGTATAAACTTTGTTATTTCAGGCGCTTCGTCCGTATACTCGTCTACCCAGCGCTCCAGTCTTGCCGCAGGCTCGCTGTTTATTTTAAGCGGCGCTCCCGGCGCGGCATAGGCCAAATCCGAACCGCAATCGAACAGTTCCTGTTGAATATCAACGAGCCGCTCCGCCATATCGGCGAGCTCCGCATGCTTCGCCGCCTCCGCTGCCGCTTGGCCGACAAACGCATTTAGTTCATCTATCGTGCCATAAGCCTCTACACGGCTATCATCCTTGCGCACACGTCCGCCAATTAACGAGGTTTGGCCTTTGTCGCCCGTTCTCGTATACAGCTTCATCCCGAATTCTCCCCTCAATTAAGCCTGTCAGCCGGCTTAACAAATCTGTATCCACTATACCATAAAACGGCCGCTCTACGCAGGGTCTGCTTAAATATGACAGCCTGATCATTGTGATAAACACATAAAAAAAGCCGGCCCGCTGGAGATTCATTCACGCTCTCCAACGAGCCGGCCTTGTTATCATCTATTGATATTTCTATCCTTGCTTCAGCTTATATACGAATTTGCCGATACGGTCAAGCGCTTCGACCAAGTTGTTCACCGAAGTTGCGTAGAAGCAGCGGAAATGGCCTTCCCCGCCTAATCCGAACACATCGCCGGGAACGGCTGCCACGCTCGCTTCCTCCAGCAGCCGCTGCGCGAACTGCTCGCTCGTAAGGCCTGTCGAGACGATCGACGGGAATGCGTAAAATGCGCCTTGCGGCTCATGGCATTCAAGCCCAGCGTCCCGGAAGCCCTTGACGACTAGCCGCCTCCGCTGATTGTAGGCCTCGACCATCCGGTCCTTCTCTTCCATGCCGTTGCGGAGCGCCTCGAGCGCCGCGTACTGGCCCATTATCGGCGCGCACATAACCGTATACTGATGGATCTTGAGCATTGCCGAAATAATATCCGAATGCCCGCAAGCATAACCCATCCGCCAGCCTGTCATCGCGAACGCTTTGGAGAAGCCGCTGACAAGTATCGTCCGATCCTTCATCCCCGGCATTGCGGCGAAGCTGACATGCTTAGTGCCGTAAGTAAGCTCCGCATAAATTTCGTCGGATATGACGATTAAATCATGCTCCTCGACAAGACGGGCAATCGGCAGCCAGTCCTCATAAGTCATAATGCCGCCGGTCGGATTGCTTGGATAGCATAGTATAAGTACTTTTGACTTTGGCGTAATAGCTGCTTTAAGCTGGTCGGCCCGCAGCTTGAAATTATCCTCAGGGAATGTTTCTACGCCTATCGCGTTGCCGCCGCACAGCGCGGCAATCGGGGAATAGGATATATAGCACGGTTCCGGTATTAATATTTCATCGCCTGGCGCGATTAAGGAGCGCAGCGCCAAATCGATCGCTTCGCTTCCGCCAATCGTAACGAGTATTTCCTTCGCGGGATCGTATTCAACCTCGAATTGATCGTTTAAATACTGCCCGATCGCATCGCGAAGCTCCGGCATGCCCGCATTTGACGTATATTGCGTTTTGCCCGTCTCAAGTGAATAGACGGCAGCGTCCCTGACGTGCCACGGCGTTACAAAATCCGGCTCGCCTACCCCTAGCGTAATGACATCCTTCCGCGTACTGACCAAATCGAAAAACCGGCGGATGCCCGACGGCTTGATATCTCTAACCGAATCGGTTAAATAATCGGCCATCGTCTGACGCTTCCTGGCAAGGGTGGTTACCTGCTTTTCTTCTTCTTTTATCATCGCCATCACCCTTTACTTACGGCGAAACAATCAAACGATGGTCACCTTCGTGCTCCTCGAAGATTATGCCGTCTTGTTTATATTTTTTCAAAATGAAAAATGTCTTCGTCGATAATACTGCATCAATCGGAGATAGCTTATGCGATACGAACGAGGCTACCTCTTTCAAGCTTTTGCCCTCTACCTCGACGCAAAGATCGTAGGCGCCAGACATTAAATAAACCGATTTCACTTCCGGATATAAATAAATATGCTTCGCGATGGCTTCAAAGCCATGACCGCGCTCCGGCGTAATTTGAACCTCGATAAGCGCCGTAACGAGATGATCGTCCACCTTGCTCCAGTTGACGACAGTCGCATATTTTACAATAATATGGTCTTTCTCCAAGGCGGCTATCGCTTCTTTTACTTCCTCAACCGACGCTCCAAGCATCGTCGCAATAAGTTCCGCGTCTCTGCGGGCATCTTCCTTCAACAAATCCAATACTTTCAATTGTAGTTCGTTCATCATATAGCTCCTTCCAGCACGCCTGCGATTATAAACAATATATTACACCCAATTAGATTAACGTGCAAAGCAATTCGAGAAAAACAATGATTATGGCTTAAGGCATGCATTCAGGAAATACGCTAAAGGACTGGAAAACGACTGTCGCCGCCATATAGGAGGAGACAGCAGTTTCATACCTCACAACAGAATAAAAGACCCCGAAGGGTCTTTACATGTAATAGGATGAGCTGGAGGACGGCTGATAAGCCGCAGGCTGTACGGAAGGCGAGTACATCGTGCCGCCCCCTTGATTGTGAAGCGTGCTTTGCAGAAACTGAGCTGTTTTCTGCTTAGTTTGCATATACGCCTTCAATTGCTTGTCGATATCCTGGCGAAGCGCCGAAGAAGACGTGTTGTACATGTTGTTTTGCTTGAGCACTGTAAACAGCTTGCCTTGAAGCGTCAGCGTGCTGTCCGTAAGCTTGGTGAACAGCTCTCTAATGTCCGGGCAAGTCGATTCTGTCGCAGCTGTCGCATATTCACGCACGACCCGCTTCAAATCGGCCAGCACCGTATTAGCCAGATCCTCTTCCGGCACGATCGATTGTATATTTTGCTGAATCAAGATTGAATCCTCCTTTTAATCATCTTAAATCGCTATTGCGTCGGCTGAGTAGGAGCTAATTGCTGGTGATGAGATAATGCGTGTAATAGGGAATCATAGTGCTGCTGATGCGTTTGCACCATTTGTGTGCACAAGCTTCGTAAAGCAGGGGTCGTCCCTGCAGCGACCACAGCCGCACACTGCTTCATGAGCAAATCCTCATTGGACATCGAATCCACAATATACTCCAGCTCTTTTGCCGTTATTGCCTGCATCATGTAAATGCCTCCTCTTCTTCCATAATTCGAGCAATCGTATTATGAGCAAAATGACTTATAAATATGTATGCTTCTTTATCAGGGCAGTAAATAAGAGGCCTGCCCAAGTCTGAAGCGACATTGGGAAAGCCTCTTGCTCAAGGTATATGAACCGTCTTTACATGGTCGAAATGCAGGAATACAGCATTTCCGCTTGCCGTCGCAAGCTCAATCATGCTTTGGTCTACATTTTTCAGCACGCCGATTTTATTCGGATTTTCACCCAGATCCAATACGACGAATTCGCCGATCAGCTTGCGCAGCTGTTGATCGAGCGTGCGCGCCAGCGTCAGCGGAGAAGGCTTGAGCGGGAACTGCTCCGGTGTCAGCGTATAAGGCGTTACGTTCGGATTGTACGGTATCAAGTATTTCAGATGATGCAGCGAAATAATGAGCGTGTGGTAAACGGGAGAGTAAAATACAAAAAAATCATTCATAATCGTCGTCACGTACCCATGAATCGACTGATTGCCCGTTATATACAGTTCTGAAAACATCCCCTTTGCATTCATTAGCGTTTTACGATAGGAAATCGGCTCATTGTACGGTTCAAAAGGCAGCTCCGGCACAATAATTTCCTCCTCGCGGGAAGAGACGCGAAGCTGCTGCAGATGAATCAACGGAACATATAAAAATTGGGTGCCGTTATGAACAACGAGAATATCCTGTCCAAATTCAACCAGCTTGCCGCGAATCATTGCCGCCTTCCCTGATATTTCAACCTCTACCTGCCGATTAAGCAACGGATGTCGGTTCTTCATGCGACAACCTCCCTTCATCCGATAATATGAAACTTAAGAGAGCCGATCTGCAGCGGAAAGGCTTGATCGTGCAGCTCGGCTCTTGCTCGGCTATCCTGTATCTATTGCTCGGATCATAAAAAAGATTGGCCCTTATTTTTTTCCTCCGGATTTATTTCCGCTTTTATTGCCGCTTTTATTGCCGCTTTTATTGCCGCTTTTGTTGCCGCTTTTATTGCCGCTTTTATTGCCGCTTTTGTTGCCGCTTTTGTTGCCGCTTTTGTTGCCGCCTGATTTATTGCTGTTTTTGTTGCCGCTAGATTTGTTGTTGGACGCTTCTGCTCTAATAGATTTAATGTGATAGATTGGTATGCGCATCACTTCACGGTTGTTCACAAGCGCAATAGATTCGGAATCTACGCCGGCGACAAAACCTGTAACCATTTCCGGGCCGCCGCCGTTAATTTGTACGAACCTCTGATTGAATGAGCGAAGAACGCCGTTAAAATTCGTTGGACCGCCGTATTGGACTGCTCCAACGCTTCTATTGCCGGCCGTACGGTTGCCGCCGCTTTTGCCGCTAATTTCAGACAGGCTTTTAATATGACGTCCAGCTACATATACGACTCCGTTTTTCGTAGATACCATGAAATAGTCGCTCTTCACCGCAATCACTCTGCCTTCAATGCTGTCAGGGCCGCCGCGATTAATTTTTACCCACTTGCCTAATAGCGCATCCATCGTATTCGCACTCTCCTTATTCCAATATCTGTTGCTTTCCTGCGCCGATTGGACATTTGTCCAGTTTCCACAGCGATTGTACATAGATGATTCCCTCCCAAAAACTCATTGTTAGCTTCCCAGCTAGTCTGAACGGGCCTTGCAATGCTGTCATGCTTCGCTTGGTTGCGCATCCCTCCAATACTTGATTCAGTTCAACTATCATGGGAGATGATATGTAATATATTTATATGTAACCTCTATTTAAGAGGTACTAGATTCATAACTATTTCTCTCATAATTGCGCTTTTAGCCTGTTACGGTTAATAGATTGGAATCATAGCCTGAAGTATGTTCATATAAGGAGGAATCTACTTTGGCCAAAAAAAACAAAAAACAACAGCATGTCATCCCTGAGCAGACAGCTGCGGAGAGCGTTCATTCCGAAGATCCCATTCAGAAGGAGGCTCCGGGCGCAAACATGGCCGGCAGCCGTTCCGCGGGCAATCGTACTCGCGGCATTCGTTCTCAAGGATGTTCCCCAGGCAATCGTACTCATGGCAACCGCTCGCAAGGACGTTCCCCAGGCAATCGTACTCATGGCAACCGCTCGCAAGGACGCTCCAAAGGCAACCGAACACCGGGCAACCGGACGCTGGGCAATCGCCCCCAAGGAGGTTCCAATGGCAACCGGACGAAGGGCGATCGCTCCCAGGGACGTTCGGCAGGCAATCACACCCGCGGCAGCCGCACACAAAGAGGTTCTGCAAGCAGCCGCAAACGAAATAAGTAGCACACTAGGCAAAAGCTGAATACGGTATAAAGAATACAAAGCCTATCGTCGTGTACGATAGGCTTCTTTAATTTTTGTTCGGGAGATGGTCACATGCCGAGTTCCGCTTTGCCAGCAAAGTTAATTTCGATAGATGAGCTTGACTTACAGGAAATAAAACGCAATGCCTGGAGCAAAACGTTTAAAAAGGCTGAGCTTTCAATAGACGGACAAACCTATGAAGTGGAATTCGGATTGCGGGGCGGGCATACGCGCAACTATTTGAAAAAATCGTTCGAGGTGCGCTTCGCGGACGGACGAACGCTTCATTGGAATGCCGAGTTCGATGACCCTTCCATGATGAGGAACGCGCTTTCTTTCTACTATTTCAATAAGATCGGCGTTCCTTCGCCGCATACGGAGCATTTCTGGCTAATCGTTAACGGGGTGCCGCAGGGCGTTTATTTGGAGATTGAAGCCGTTGACAGCCGTTTTTTTCAAAAGCGAAACATTCCGTACCGGTCTCTGCTGTACGCCGTCAATGACAGCGCAAATTTCAGCATTAAGGATCCGATTACGCGCAAAAAGAAAGACTCGCTATTCGACGGCTATGAACTAAAGTCAGGCGGGTTGGATACAAAGAAAAGACTCGTGTCATTTGTGCGGGGAATTCATTCGCGGCGGGGGCAAACCTTAAGCAGCTATACCGCTAGACGGCTTGATGTCAACCAATATTTACTATGGCTGGCGGGCGCTGTACTGACAGGAAATTATGACGGATTTGATCAAAATTATGCGCTATACGAATACAAGAAAAATGCGAAATATCGGATCATTCCGTGGGATTATGAGGGGACCTGGGGAAGAAACTGCTATGGCAAGCCTTGCGGCAGCGATTTGGTAAGGCTTCAGGGCTACAACCATCTAACGAAGCGGCTGTTTATTTTTCCATCCTGCAGGCGCAAATACCGCCGAATAGTTCACCATCAGCTTCAGCAGTCATTTACGCCTCAAGCGCTTGATCCTGTAATAGACGAGATGCATGACAATCTGGCGCCGGCCATCCGCAGCGATTATACGCGAAAATCGGGCTATGATTCATTTCTGGCAGAGCGCGACTTCATTAAGCAATACATCGTCGAACGAAGAGAGCTTATTGAGGGGGCTCTGCAGAAATGGAATGCATAAGGGACTAAAAAATATCCATGCTCAAATAGCGCTCACCGGTATCCGGCGCGATGCACAATACTCGCTTGCCCTCGCCAAGCCGGCGGGCGATCTCCAATGCAGCCCACACAGAGGCGCCGGATGACGGTCCCAGCAGCAGTCCTTCCCGTTTGGCGAGCTCGCGCGTCGTAGAGAGCGCATCCTCGTCCTTTACTTGTATAATTTCATCGTATACATTCGTATTTAGTATCGGGGGAACGAAGCCGGGGCTGGTGCCTACCAGCTTATGCGGTCCGGGCTGTCCGCCCGAAAGCACCGGCGAGCCCGCAGGCTCTACGACAGCGACATACAGCTCGGGCAGCATCTCTTTCAGTCGCTCCCCTGTACCGGTAATCGTGCCTCCTGTACCGGCAGTTGCGACAAACGCATCAAGCCGCCCGTCCATTTGCTCCATAATCTCCACAGCAGTCGTTACGCGATGTATATTCGGATTGGCCTCATTCTCGAATTGATTCGGAATGAAGCTGCCCGGCAAGCTATCGCGGATTTCCTCGGCTTTTCTGATTGCGCCCGGCATCCTCTCAGCAGCAGGCGTCAGCACGACGTCTGCGCCGTAAGCTTTCAGCAGCTTGATTCGCTCGGCTGTCATATTGTCCGGCATAACCAAAATCATTTTATACCCTCTCGCGGCTGCATTCATAGCCAGCCCGATGCCCGTGTTGCCGCTTGTCGGCTCAATAATTGTCGCCCCGGGCTTAATTAAGCCTGCTTTTTCCGCTGCTTCAATTAATGAGAAAGCTGCGCGGTCCTTTACGCTTCCGCTCGGATTGAAATATTCCAGCTTTACATAAACGTCGGCGCTGCCTGGGCTCGTCAGCCGATTCAATTTTACAGCCGGCGTGTCTCCGATAAGCTTAGTAACATCCGATACGATTTTTGACATAGGCTGCCTCTCCCGTTACATTCAAAGTAGTAGTAAAAATAATTACGATTGCTGCGGTTTAAGAAACGGCTTCATAAACCACCAGCCCGCAATCGGTACGATTCCGACACAAAACAATAGCCAAGTAATCGCAGAAGTGGAATGATTAATGGATAATACGATTAAATAAGCGGACAATCCAATCGTTCTGCCGAACACCAGTCCCGCTTCCCGCAATACGATCAGCTCCTCCCGATGCCGGGCGCTTTGCTCCGATTGACCAATTAGATCAAATGCCTTGGAGGTCATCGGTATAATATATAGCGGCATGAATAGCGCCGTACCGATGCCAAATAGGAGAAGCGTCGCGTAAGACACCTTCCAGAACAACGGCAAAATGACGGCGCCCAGCATAACTACGCCAATTAGCATCGCCAGCTTTCGGTTGAGCTTATTGATCTTTTTGCCTGTTATCCAGAAGCTGACGAGCGCTACAAGCGAAGTAATAAGCGTATAGGTGCCCAGCTTGCTCTCGTTTTGAGTAGCCAAATAGACTGTCAAGCCTACAAGAAACATGAACACCCCTTCACGGACGCCTTGCGCCATAATCGCCCCGATCATCCTCCGCCAAGGATTGCCGTACTCCTTTAACTGCTTCAAGCCGTACATCCATTCGTACACGCCGACTGAACGCCGTTTTTTCAGCCAAAAGCTGAGCACGACACATACGACAAATATGGCGAGCGATAGCGTAAACACGAGCCTGTAGCCCTTTTCTCCATTCATTGCAACTATCAGCAATCCGGATACCCAAGGCGCAATCATGCCCGCAGCAGAGCCAAGAAGACCCGCCCAGCCATTGAACCGGTCCCGCGTATCCGGTTCGGTAACCTCGAAATAAACAACGTTGAAGGCCAGCCAATAAAATCCGAGCGCCATACCGTTCAATACGCCAAGCGCCAAGCCGTAGCTCTTTGCGCTCTGTCCCAGTAGAAGCACCGTAAAATAGAACGAGCCGGAGAGCAATATGCCCAGCCTCAAGCTGTGCATTTTATTGCGCTCCTTCACCCACTTGCCTGCAAGCCAGAACGTTAAGCCGCTCGTCACATATTGGCCGAGCGTATACCAGCCGATCAGCATGAACGACTGGCTCGCCTTCCATAAGTAAACAGGTATGAAAGTGCCGGACAGCGCGCTTCCAACAGCGAACAAGGCTTGTATAACAAGCAAGAGCACAGCTTGTCCCTCGAGTCTAGATGCCAAAACGATCCCCCCACCTCACGATTGGAAATTCGTTTTGTAACCTTCCCCGAAATACCGCCATCCATGCCCGTCCAATATTGGAAAAGGCTATTCCTTAGGCGCCAGCCGCTTGAACATAGCCTCTCTGTCAGCCGCGCTCAGCAGGGAAGACGTTTGATAGCAGGCCGGACATACGTACCATACGACCCGGAAAGGCGCTTCCATTACCGCTTGTCCCGTCATTGGAACGATTGCAGGCTGGAATTGAGCCACCTCGACCGTTTGCGTCCCTGTCTCCAGCATATACTCGCGGCAGGACGGGCACTCAGGCGCTTCCTCCTGCTGGTCGATGATTTCCTGAAGCACATTCTCGACCGCCAGCCAAGAGCGCTTCGATTGGCGGAAGCCGCCATCCTGCTCAAGCCAGCGTGCATCCTCGGAGCCCTCCGACCCGTCATCGTCCAACCATTCATCCTCAGCTTCACCGCCGCGATCCTCTAGCTCGCTATCGTCTATGCCGTCAGACTCGGCGCCGATTTGTACGGTGCGGTAGCCGCCAAGCTCATTCTCGCAATGCGGGCAATGTTTTTCCGGCCCGATTTCCTCATCCCACACGATTTCCGTCATGCACCACGGACAGATGTCATGCTCTTTCATGCTTCACGACCTTTCTTAGTTGTTCATTACGTACACAATGCCTAGTACAAAAAAGATGACGGCTACTACCAGCAAAATCATCCATAAATATTTCACAAGCGCCAGCCTCCAGCTATAAAATAACAGTTGCTCCGATGACATAGGAGAGCGATATGGAAATCGTCATCGCAATAAAGCCGACAGCCCGGTTATCGCGGGCGATCTCATCGTCAATACGGAACACAGGGGTTAAAAATTCGAACAAAAAATAGGCAGCCAGCAAAATAACGAAGCCGAACGCCCCCCAAATCAAGCTTTCATACACCGAATCGTTAGCCTCGATCGAGAAGCGGAAAATGTTGCATATTCCGAATATTTTGCCGCCAGTCGCCATAGCGACAGCTATATTCCCTTTTTTAATTTCATCCCAGCATTTATAACGCGTTACGAGCTCAAAGCAGGACAGAAACACAAGCAGCGAAACGACGGTGACCGATACGTACACCAGCGATGCAGCAAAGGAATTGCTAAGCAGCTGATCAACCTCATTCCCCATCCACTATTCCTCCTCATCACATGCTGCAAAAAGGTACCGCTACTTCAGCTCCGCAACCGTAACGCCCGCGCCGCCTTCGCCGTAATTGCCCAGGCGGTAGTTTTTCACCAGGCTGTGCTTGCGCAAATATTGCTGAATGCCCGTGCGAAGAACGCCCGTACCTTTGCCGTGAATAATATAGACTTGGCCAAGCCCTGCGAGATAGGACTCGTCTAGAAAACGGTCAACCTCGATTATCGCTTCCTCAAGGTTCTCGCCGCGCAGATCCAATTCCATTCTTACGTTTTCATCGCGCGAACGTTTCAAGCTGGCTGCCTGCTTCGGCTGCTGTACCGGGGCAGAGGCCGCCGGCTTGATAATCTCCAGATCGTCCAGCGCAACCTTCATCTTCAGAATGCCAAGCTGAACGGTTGCGTCTGTGCCGTGAAGCTCGGCAACGATTCCCTTTTGATTCAAGCTGTACACCATAACCTCATCGCCCGCTTCAATCCGGTCCGGCTTGCCTGCGCCTTTGTTTCCTGCGCGAGCCTGCTTATGCAGCTCAGGCGCCGCTTCGTCCAGCTTGCGACGTGCTTCGATCAGCTTATGCTCCTTGACGGAGGCGCCCTCATCCATAGCCAGCTTCCGCAAATCGGCGATAATTTCCTCCGCTTCCCGCTTCGCCTTCGCGACTGCTACTCTCGCTTCCTCCTGCGCTTTCAGGAGCAGCTTAGCCTTTTGCTCTTCAAATTTTACCCGCTCGGATTCCTGCTTGGCCCGCAGCGCTTCAACCTCGCGCCTTAGCGCTTCTGCGCTTTGGCGCTCGGATTCAGCTGACAGCCTGTTCTCTTCAAGTGACGCGATCATGCTTTCCACGCGCATATCCTCTTCGCTGACCTCGCCTCGCGCATGCTCGATAATGCTGTGCTGAAGCCCGAGCCGCTCCGCAATTGCGAAAGCGTTGCTTCGTCCCGGAACGCCAACGAGCAGCCTGTAGGTCGGGCTTAACGTCGCCACATCGAATTCCATGCTGGCGTTGATAATGCCTTTTCGGTTGTACGCATACGCTTTAAGCTCGCTGTAATGGGTAGTAGCGACAATCCGGCAGTCGAGCGCATGTACATGCTCCAGTATCGCAATGGCAAGCGCAGAGCCTTCGGCAGGATCGGTTCCTGCGCCAAGCTCGTCTAGCAGCACAAGACTTTTGGATGTCATCGAATTCAAGATGCGGATTATGTTCATCAAATGGCTGGAAAATGTACTTAAGCTTTGCTCAATGCTCTGCTCATCCCCGATATCCGCATAGATCGCGTCAAATACGCATAGCTGGCTGCCGTCTTCCGCCGGGACGAACAGCCCGGACATGGCCATCAAGCTGAGCAGGCCGATTGTCTTGAGCGAAACCGTCTTGCCGCCTGTGTTCGGGCCGGTGACGATAATCGCCGTATAATTGTTGCCGAGCTCCACATCGAGCGGAACGACTTTATCCGCGGCGATTAAAGGATGGCGCCCGCGCTTCAGCTTCAAAAAGCCGCGGTCGTTCATCCGTGGAAGCGTAGCTTTCATCTCATGCGCCAGCCGCCCCTTCGCGAACGCGAAATCAAGCTCGCCAAGCAATTGCAAAGTGTCGAGCAGCTCCTCGCCATGCTCAGCCGTAAGTGCTGTCAGCTTTTGTAATATTTTTTCGATTTCGCGAATTTCCGCAGCCTTGAGCTCGCGAAGCTTGTTGTTCATCGCGACCATCGCTTCAGGCTCAATAAACAGCGTCGCGCCGGAGCCCGATTGATCATGCACAATTCCGCCGAAGTGAGAGCGGTATTCCTGCTTAACGGGAATAACATAACGGTCATTGCGCAGCGTAATAATCGACTCCTGAAGCATTTTTTGCACGGAAGAGGATCGAATCATGCTCTCCAGCTTTTCGCGGATGCGCGATTCGCCGGTGCGCAGCTCGCGCCTTATTGCGGCCAGCTCGGGACTCGCATGGTCGAGCACTTCTGCCGCTTCGTCTATACAATCGAAGATCGCATCCTCCAGCTGCTTATGCTCGCTGACCAAGGCCGCTTTCTGCTGAAGCAGAGGCAGCGGATGATCTTCATGCAAATTTATAATATGCCGTTTAACCCGTCTTCCGCCGCGCGCGGTCGATGCGACATCCAGCAGCTCAGCCGGATTAAGCGTCCCTCCGATTCGCGCCCGATGGAGCGGAGCCTTAATATCGGTAATGCCGCCGAACGGGGCGCTGCCCTTTAAGCGGTCTGCTGCATATGCCTCATCCGTCGCTTGCAGATTCAGCTTCACCGTCTCCAGATCGGACACGGGCGCAAGCGACTCTGCTACGCTCTTGCCGAGCGATGTTGCTGCATGCTGCGACAATCTATGTATAATTTTTGGAAACTCAAGTGTTGTCAGTATTTTAGCGTCCAACGCATAACACTCCTCTCGCCCTACTATTATAGCCGAACAAAAGCTCCGATGCACGATGTGAGCCGATCCTTATACATAAAAAATGTACAAATGATCATAATATATTCGAATTAAGCGACAATGCCAGTAAAAGCGGCGTTGCATTACAAACCTTAGGAGGGCTTTCACATGAGTTTTATCGGACATGTTGTTCGTTTTATCGTATCTGCGCTCGTTCTGATGCTGGTTGGACTAATTGTTCCCCAATTCAGCGTCGGCGGCTTCTGGAGCGCGTTATTCTTAGCATTGGTCATCGCAGCTCTAGGCTGGGTCATTGAAGGAATCTTCGGCAAAAAGGTTACGCCTTTCGGACGCGGCATTGTTGGCTTCATTACGAGCGCCATCGTCATTTGGGTTGCCCAATTCATTGTGGGCGGCGTATCCGTAACGATTCTTGGCGCCATTCTTGCCGCGCTCGTCATCGGGATTATCGACCTGTTCATTCCGGTCAGCACGCCGTTTGAAGCCGGACGCCGCAACAACGATTAACGGCAAGCGACTGGCCGCATTTCCAATTATCCAATACGCCCTTGATAACCGCGAACGGGGATCAAGGGTTATTTTTTTCTGCATATTACGCATTTATTATAAGTTCACTGCTTTGTCATATAGCCGTCACTGCTTTTATGCTGGAAATACGATACAATAGATACGGTTCGAGCATGAAGCCCGGACACTATTTATTTATCGGCAGAAGAGGAGCATGAAAACAATGAAAAAATGGCTTATTCTAGCTAGCGTAATGTGTCTTGCATTTGTCATCGCAGCATGCGGAGCAGGCAACAGCTCGAATACACCGGCCAACAGCACTTTGGCTGCAGATCCTGGCGAAGCGACTTCCGAGCTTGTTATCCAAGCTTCAAACTGGAAATTCGATCAGGATGAGTACAAAATCAAGGCAGGAGAAACCGTTAATCTTAAAGTCGACTCCATCGACGGCGTGCACGCGATTCAAATTCTGAAAACGAAATACAATGTGAAAAACAATCAGACCTTAGCAGTCAAATTTGCCGAGCCAGGCACTTACACCATCATTTGCAGCCAGCCATGCGGCACCGGCCACAGCAAAATGAAAGCTACGCTTATCGTCGAATAATTAAACCTAACGAATTCGGCTGTCCTTTAAGTCATATCACTATGGCTCAGGACAGCTTTTTTTCGGCCATGAAAGAAAAAAGCCCGAATGAACATCGGTTTCATCCGGGCCGGTCTATTTAGCTCTTTTCTACAAGCTCAATCCACTCATTAAATTCCGTTTGCAATTTCGCATATTCAATTTTCAGCTTTTCGTGAACTTGTTCAAGCTCGCTGTATTGTACCTGCATCCTTTCAGCAGCCAATGCCGCTTCAGCAGACTGCGTCGTTTCGTCGCGCTGCTGCTCGAGCAAAGCAGCGTTCGCGATAAGCTCCTGCTGCAGATCATTCGCCGCAGCCGCTTCTTGCATCGCATATTCCAGCCGTTCCCTCAGCGACTGTTCATTCGCTTCAGCTTGTTGAAGAAGCTTCTTCTGCTCTTGGATCCGCTGTTCGGCAGCTAGCAGCTGCTCTTCGTCTTGGCTCTCGCGTTGGATAGCGGCCTCAAGCTGCTGAGCGGCGATTCGTTCGCGGGCAGCGATGAATTCAAGCTGCTCGGTCAGCTCCTGCACTTGAAGCGAAAGCTTATTAAGCTCATCCTTCGCCTTTTGCTCGTTGGCCAAGGCTGCATCCAGCCGTTGTTTGACCAGTTGCAGCTCCGCCTCGAGCGCTTGCTTTTGTTCATTATATTCATCGACAAACTGCTGAAGCAGCTCCTCGCTTTCGTTTTGAACCTGATGAATGAGCGACAAATGCTTCTCGCTTAGCGCACGCTCCTGTTCATTCAATTGCGCCTCATTTAATTGCTGCAGCTTCAGCACCTGCTCCTTAAGCTGCTCTTCGTTCTTCTGTTGCAGCGACTTCGCTTGCTCGGCTAGCTCCGCTTCGTACAGCTCGCGCAGCGTCCGCTCCTGCTCCGCCAGCTTCGCATCGCTCGCTCCGCGCAGCGCTTTCGCTTGCTCGGCTAGCTCCGCTTCGTACAGCTCGCGCAGCGCCTGCTCCTGCTCCGCCAGCTTCGCATCGTTCGC
>Ga0180215_1000569_pt1 | contig 45957 bp, 43 predicted proteins | sample eDN3rd37CBELigBY_FD_128871 | JGI IMG/M metagenome (GOLD analysis project Ga0180215, IMG submission 128871) | Enriched backyard soil microbial communities from Emeryville, California, USA - eDNA 3rd pass 37_C BE-Lig BY (version 2) (version 2) | ecosystem: Environmental > Terrestrial > Soil >... | reverse complement strand
GACTTCGTGGAGGCATACCGCTCAGGGACGTGCACGCCGCTGGAGGTCGCCGAGCGTCTGCTCGAGGCCTCGCAGGCCCTCGATCGGGGCGATCGCCCCATGCGCCTCTTCATCTCCCAGCGCCCCGAGGACGTCCGAACTCAGGCGCGCGAGGCCACCGAACGCTACCGCCGGGGCGCGTCCCTGGGACCGCTCGACGGCGTCCCGGTCGCGGTCAAGGACGAGGTCGATCAACTCGGCTATCCCACCACGGCGGGCACCCGCTTCCTGGGCAAGGAGCCCGCGACCCATGACGCCGAGGCCGTCTCGCGCCTGCGCGCCTCCGGCGCCTTGCTCATCGGCAAGACCGCCATGCACGAGCTCGGCCTGGGCGTGACCGGCATCAACCCCCATCACGGCACGCCGCGAAACCCCTACGATCCCTCGCGCATCACGGGTGGCTCGTCGAGCGGATCCGCCGCGACCGTGGCCGCGGGCCTCGCACCCTTGGCTCTAGGAGCCGATGGCGGCGGGTCGATCCGGATTCCCGCCGCTCTTTGCGGCGTCGTGGGCCTAAAACCGACCTTCGGGCGCGTCAGCGAGCACGGAGCCGCTCCCATCTGCTGGAGCGTGGCCCACCTCGGCCCGATCGGCGCGACGGTCCGCGACGTGGCCCTCGGCTACCTCGTCATGGCGGGCCCTGACGCCAAGGATCCCCAGACCCGCTTCCAGCCTCCCGTCGACCTCGCCCGCGTCTCGGATCGCGATCTGCGGGGGCTGCGCTTCGGTATCTACACGCCGTGGTTCGAGGATGCCGAGCCCGCGGTCGTGGCGGCATGCCAGGCCATGGTCGCCCACTTGCGCGAGCACGGCGCCGAGATCGTGGAGGTGGAAATCCCCGAGCTCGGCCTCATGCGGCTGATTCACAGCCTGACCATCGTCTCGGAGATGCTGGCGGCGCAGCAAGGCCATTACGAGGCCCATCGCCGGGACTTCGGGCATGAGGCCCGGGTGAACTTTGCCCTCTTGCGGCAGGCGCGCTCGGATGATTATCTCTTGGCCCAGCGGCATCGCTGGAGTCTGTATCGCCAGGTGATGGCGGTCATGCAATCGGTCGACGGCCTCTTGACGCCCGCGACGGTTTGCACGGCGCGCCCGATCGGCGCGGATGCCCTGCGCTTGGGCGAGTCCAATCTGCCCCTCTTGGATCGCCTGATGCGCTACATGGTGCTCGCGAACCTCACGGGGCAGCCGGCGATCGCCTTCCCGGTCGGCTACGATCCCGACGGGCTGCCGATCGGCATGCAGGTGATCGGCCGAGCCTGGGAGGAGTCGCTTCTCCTGCGCGTGGCGCAATTTGCCGAGCGCCACGTCGAACGCCGCGCCCCGCGCGTCCACCAGCGCCTCCTGGCGCCGCAAGCCGAGCGAGCCCTCTTGTAGCGCGCGACCCGAGTCTTTTTCGATTCTCCGCGGGAATGCTTGCTTGGCGTTAGTTCGGCCGGGCGACCATCACGCCCTTGTGGCGCTTGGATGCTCCGAAGTACTCGGAAAGGGGCTTCGAGCTGATCGTCACGGGTTCTCCCGGCTCGGGAGCATGCAGCAGATGAAGGGCGCCCGAGGGGCCGCGCGCCACCAGGCCGGTATGCACGACGTCGAGGCCGGGAATCGCCGTGGTGAAGGCCAGGATGTCTCCGGGCTGGAGCCGGGGCAGGATCGCGTGCGCGCGCTCCATGGGGATGACCATGCGGGGACGGGCGGCCAAGCTCGCCTCGACGGCTTGCTGCTTGGCGAAGATCCCGTCGTCGGCCAAGGCCGGGTACGCCTTGCGATGCGTGGTCATGAAGCTCAGGGGACGGGGATCCTCCTCGCCTCCGAGCTGAGGCGTGAGGTCGACGAGGTGGCCGCGCCTGGCGTTGTCGGCGATCCACTCGCTGAAGTAGTTGAGGCGGCTCGAGAAGTCCGAGCGCTTGCCGTCGCGGTAGCGTAGCGTTTCGAGCTCGCGCTGGAAGCCTTCGGGCGTGGGCTGGCCGAGGGTGACGGCGCGGGCGATCGCCAGGCTCGCTTCCACCAGGGTGACGCAGTCGAAGCCGTCCAGCCGCGAGACCAGGGGCTCGGGCAAGCCCTCGCGCATCTCGCCCACGTTCAGGGAGTTTTCCAGGTACGGCAAGCCGATGAAGCGCTCGGCCACGGCGACCGTCAGGGCCGGCAGCGGTGCCTGGCGATCGAGGCCGCGGACGACCTCCGAGAAACGTGCCTCAGGGCGCTCTGCGGAGACGCTTGGAGCGCCCTGAGGGGCGACGGGTGTGCTGGCGACCAGCGAGCTGGCGACCAGGTGAGGGGCGGCCACGAGCTGGACGATCAGGGCGATGGCGAGCATGCGAATTCTCCTGCGTTCGGCGGGGCTTTAACTGCCGAAGGAGGCCTTGAGCTCCTTGGCTTCGGCGTCGTTGTGGACCCGATAGACGCGGTGGGGCACGGCGATCTCGATGCCTTCGCGGTCGAAGGCGGCCTTGATCCGGCGGCGCCACTCGCGGCCTACGGCCCATTGCTCCAAAGGAGCGGTCTTGACCATGACGCGCAGGGTGACGGCGTACTCGGCGAAGTTGACGACGCCGGGCGCTTCCGGGGCCTCGATCAGGAGGTGGGGCCAGTCCTCGCGAAGCTTCACGCCTTCTTGAAGCATGAGGGCGAGGGCATGGTCGATGTCGGTATCGAGGGGGATGTTCACCTCGACCAGGGCGCGGGCCCATTCCTTGGACATGTTGGAGACCAAGGAGACGGCGCCGTTGGGGATGGTGATCAAGGAGCCGTCGAGGCTGCGCAGCTGGGTGATGCGGAGGTTCATCTTCTCGACGGTGCCGACCTTGTCTCCGATGTCGACGATGTCTCCGACCCCGTACTGGTCCTCGAGGAGGATGAAGAAGCCCGTGATCACGTCCTTGACGAGTGACTGGGCGCCGAAGCCGACCGCCAGACCGGCGATACCGGCCGAGGCCAGGATCGGCGTGATGTTGATGCCCACCTCGGAGAGGGCCATCATGATGCCCGCGAAGGCGATCAGGGCGCGGACCGTGCTGTCGAGGATATAGGTCAGCGTGGTGGAGCGCTGGACCATGCGGGGGTTGGTGCCGGGCTGGATCCCCTTGAGGATGGCCTTGCCGATTCGCGCGATCATGAAGCGAGAGAGCTTCAGGGCGATCAAGGTGATGATCAGGGTCAGGACCAGGGGAAGGCCGTTGCTGAGCAGCCATTCCGAGGTCGAGTCCCAGGCGCGGTCGAGGAATTGGGTGAGTTTGGGGTTCATCAGGGCGGCGAACACGCATGCCTCCTTTTGGGTCGGGGTCAGGAACTCACGGCTTTTTCGAGGCTGCCGTCGGCCGAGCCGGAGCGCGAGGCTTCCAGCTTGGATTGGTTGGAGACGATGGCCACCAGGCCGTTGGGGATGGTGATGAGCGAACCGTCCTCGTGGCGCAGCTGGGTGATGCGCAGGTTCATGCCCACGACCACTCCGGAATGGCCCGAGATGGTGACGGCGTCTCCCATGCCGTACTGGTCTTCGAGCAGGATGAAGAAGCCGCTGACCACGTCCTTGACGAGCGATTGGGCGCCGAAGCCGACCGCGAGGCCCACCACACCGGCCGAGGCCAGGATGGGGGTGACGTTGAAGCCCACTTCGGTGAGGGCCATGAGGGTTCCGGCGAAGAGGATCACGGTCTTGACGGTGCTTTTCAGGATCTGGGTCAGGGTGGTCGTGCGCTGAGCCGCCCGGGCGCGCTTGCTGAGGGGGAGTCCGGATTGGAGCGCCCTGCCGAGTTGCTCGATCAGCAGCCCTGAGAGCCTCAAGGCGATCATGGTGAGAACGAGGGTCATGATCAGGGAAATGCCGTGCGCCAAGAGCCAATCCGAGCCCTGGTCCCAGGCGTTATCGAGAAACTTGGCGAGTTTCGGGTTCATCATCGCGGCGAACACGCATGCCTCCTTATGGATGCCGATGGGTCATTGTACCCCGTGGAGGGGCAAGGTTATGTCTTGCTCGGGGCGAGGGGCTGGCGATGATTCGCGGCGGATAATTCGTCGCGAGGGGGCTAGGTCTCGGCGCGGGGGGCCGGGATAATCGGGGGGAGCTTAGGAGGGACCGAGCCGTGGAAGCCGATCGCCCCCTTCAATCCGCCCGATCCGACGCCGCCGTCATGCCGGCCGTCCGCCACTTGCGCGGCCTGCTCGACGCTTGGTTCCTAGAGGCTTGTCTGGTGGCTCCGGACGGCAACTTGCGCCTGGTCAACGCGGCGTGGCGGGACTTCGCGTCCGACAACCAGGGGGATCCCGAGAAGGTTTCCGAGGGTGTGAACTACCTCGCGGTCGTGGATCGCGCCGCCCAGGGCGGGGATGCTTTGGCACGTCGCTTCGCGGAGGGCTTGCGCGGAGTCCTGGCCGGCCGCCTCGCGACGTTCGAGCTGGACTACCCCTGCCCCTCGCCGACTCGGGAGCGCTGGTTCATCGGAACGGTGAGGCCCTTGATGGTCGAGGGCGAGCGCTTCGCCCTGGTTTGTCACCTCGACATCACCGAGCGCCGGCTGGCCCAGCGGGCGTCGGCCGCGGCGCTCAGGCGGTTGCGGAGGCTCTTGGACACGCTTCCGGATATCGTTTACGAGCTGGACCTGGAAGGGCGGCTGCGGGACTGGAACCGGGCCCTCGAGCTGGTGACGGGGTATTCCCACGCGGAGCTCGAAGGCCTCCAGGTCCTGGAACTCTTCGTGGAAGCGGATCGGCCGGTGATCTCGGGCGCGATCGCGGCCAAGGCGCAGGGCGAACAGAGCGACGTGGAAGGCCGCTTGAGGACGAAGGGCGGCCAGGTGCGCCTTTACCACTGGATCGGCCGGCCCCTCCTGGACGAGCGCGGCGGGCTGCGCGGAGCCACCGGGATCGGCCGGGAAATCACGGCCCAGCGCGAAGCCGAGGAGCGACTCAAGCGCAGCGAGGCCATGCTGGCGGAGGCGCAGCGGCTCGCTCATCTCGGGGGCTGGGAATGGCAGGTCTCGCAGAACATCCTGCGCTGGTCGGACGAGGTCTACCGCATCTTCGGGCTGGAGCCCGAGAGCTTCACTCCCAGCTGGGCGCTCCTTATCGAGCGGGTCTTTCCTGACGATCGCGAACGCGTCAATCGGGAAGTCGACAAGGCCATCCAGGCGCGAAGCCCTATCGAGATCGAGTACCGGATCATGCGGCCCGACGGCTCCATCCGGGTGATCCTGGGCCGCGGCCATGTGATCGCGGAGGACGGCGATGCCGATCTTCGCCTCCTGGGAACCATCCAGGACATCACCGAGATCAAGGCCCTCGACCAGCAGATCCGCCTCCAGTACGAGGAGCTCAAGGAGCTCGATCGCCTCAAGGGGGCCTTCGTGAACTCGGTGACCCACGAACTCCGCACCCCCCTGACCTCCATCATGGGGTACGCCGAGTTCCTCGAAGACGAGATCGGAGGCCCGCTCACCGCTCAGCAGCACCAGTTCGTCACCGAGTTGCAACGCGGGGCCAAGCGGCTCGAAGGCCTCTTGAACGACCTTCTCGACTTCGCCCGCCTGGAGGCCGGCACCTTCAAGCTCACGATCCGCGAGGCCGACGTCAAGGAGAAGATTCGCGAAGCCCTCGAAAGCCTGAGGCCCCAGGCGATCGAAGCCAAGGTGCACTTGGTCGCCGAATTCTCCCCCGAGCCGTTGCCGATCGTCGCGGATCACGAGCGCCTCGGCCAGGTGCTCATCAACCTGATCGGCAACGCCATCAAGTTCACCCCACCGGGAGGAACCATCAAGGTCCGTGCCTGCCGGGAAGGGGATCAGGTCCGCTGCGAGGTCATCGACACCGGGATCGGGATCGCTCCCAAGGACCTCCCCAAGCTCTTCCGGCGCTTCACGCAGCTGGATCCCGGCATCCGCAGCGGTTCCGGCGCGGGGCTCGGGCTCTCCATCAGCAAGTCCATCGTGGATGCGCATGGCGGCCGGATCGGCGTGGAAAGCGACCTGGGCAAGGGAAGCACGTTCTGGTTCGTCCTCCCCGCCCAGCCGACCGAGCCGCCGGCTGCCGCTTAGAGGCTCTTCCAGAGCCCGAAGGTGGTTCCTTCGGAGTCGAGGACGTACATCATCTCGCCATGGCCACCCACCTCGATCTTGGGGCTGAGGGCCTTGCCGCCGAGGGCCTCGATCCGCGCCGCCGTCTCCTCGATGGAGTCCACGGCCAGGAAGTTGATGACCCGATCGGGCATCTCCTCGGAAGGCTCGAAAAAGCCGCCTCCGAGCTGGCCGCTGGGAGTGATGAAGAGGGTGTAGTTCATCTCGGGGACGTCCTGGAAGACCCAGCCGAAGATCTCGCCGTAGAAGGCCTTGGCGCGAGCCAGATCCTTGATGGGAAGCTCGAGGTGGCAGAGGTCACCCTGCTTGAATTGGACTTGCTTGGAGATTTCCGCGAGGGTTTCGAAGGTCATGCGCGACTCCTTCCTGAACGGGGGACATGTCGAGCATACGCAGCCCAAAACGCGGTTGACCGCGATCACGGTCACCGTGCAAACGTTCGAGTCGGGGGCTAGAGAACGAAGCGGAGGCGGCCTCCGAGATCGATTCGCTCGCCGTCGAAGGGACCCGTGGGGCCCGAGAGGCCCCAGACGGGCCCGTAGGAGGCGTGGAGATCGGCTTCCACCAGGCCCAGGTCGAACTTGAGGCCGACGCGCGGGGCGATGCCGTAGGGGTGGCCCGAGATGCCGGCCGGCCGGCTCACGGCATAGGAGCCGTGGCCTTCCACACCCACGAAGGGGAAGAATCCCTGGAGGGGGATGCCCAGGTTGACGGCGAGCCGGCCGCCGATGAGCGAGAAGCCTCCCGAGGGGCCGCCGAGATAGCCGTAGCCGGCGTCGATCTCGAGGCCGAGCGGGCGGCGCGGGCTTTGCAGCCAGAGCAGGGGAACGAAGACCCCCTGGGCCTGCTGGCCATCGTAAGTCAGTCGCTGGTAGCTTACTGGGAGGGTGTACTGGAGGGCGGCTTCGGCGGGAAGGGCCAAGGTACCGCCGATCAGGGCGGCGATCGCCAGCCCCGCGGCAAAAGCCGCTCGTTTCACCTAGACCGACTCCAGGAAGTAGCGGATCTCGCCGGGTTCATTGACCTGGGGCGGCTCCACGGTCTTGCGGGTGATCAGGTACTTCCCGCTCGGGCGATCGGCCATGCCCATCTCCCGCAGGGAGATCAGGTTGCCCTGGTTGATGCGGGGATCGTCGTTCAACTGGATGGTCTCGCCATCGCTGAAGATCACGTAGATTCGGTTATCCTTGAGCGCCATGGGTTTCCTTGAAGCCTCATCTCGATAAAAGGGGCTGACCCCTCTATCATACCCCTAACCCGCCGGACCTCAATCCCCAAAAACTGCGGACGCGAGCCGATCGGCCGCCTTTCGGCCCGTACGAGCCCCCTCGGGCAAGGGGGTGCGGGGGGCTCTCCGAACGCTTTGCGTGCGGTAGACTGGGTTTGGGCCCCATGCGGAGGCGGCGACGCCGACCGCTGGCGACGAGGAATGCGAGACAGTCAGGAGGACGGCATGGCAAAGGCGCAAACGATGAGCTTCGACGAGGTTTTCGCCCAGCTGGCGGCCTGGGGCTCGGAAAAGGTTCGCGCGATCAACGCCCGGCAAGGGGCCAGCGACCCCCAGTTCGGGGTGAAGATGACGGATCTGCGCGGATTGGCCAAGGCGATCAGGGTCGACCATGCCCTCGCCATGCAGCTCTGGGAGACGGGGAACGCGGACGCGCAGATGCTCGCCACGCTGATCATGGATCCCGAGGCCCTCTCGGAGGCCGAACTCGAGGCCATGCTGACGCCGCTCACCTACGTCAATCTCGCCGACAAGCTGGTGGATTACGTGATCGCCCGTTCTCCGCATGCCGAGGCCTTGCGCCTGCGCTGGATGCCGTCGCGCGACGAACTGATCGGCCGTGCGGGCTGGGGTCTTCTGGTCGAGCGGATCAGCGCCAAGAAGACCGATGATCTCGACATCCCGGGCATCCTGGCCACGATCGAGGCCGAGATCCTGGAGTCGCCCGTACGCAAACAGGAGCGGATGACCTACGCCCAGGTCGAGATCGCCGTTCGCCTCCCGGAGTACCGGGACGCCTGCATCGCCCTGGGCGAGCGCCTGGGCCGCTTCGACCAGCGCCCGGTCCCCAAGGGCTGCACCCCCTTCTACGCTCCCGACTGGATCGCGGCCTTGCTCGCCCGCAAGAAGTAAGATCCTAAAGGAAAGCGGGGAGGCCATTTCGGCCTCCCCGCTTCGCGTATTGAGAACTTACTTCGAGACGGCCTTGAAGGCGTCGATCCGGCCGTGACCGAATTCCTTGTCGAAGCCCTTGGCGCCGAGGTCGACCGAGCTCTTCTCGATCAGGGCCTTGACTTGCGCGGGGGCCATGTTGGGGTGCTGGCTGCGGATCAGGCCCGCCAGACCGGTGACGAGGGGAGCGGCCATCGAGGTGCCCGAGAGGCTGGCGTAGGACGTCGGGCGGCCCGGCTGGACCTGGTAGGTGGGGTAGGTCGAGAGGATATCCGTCCCGGGAGCCGAGACCGAGATCCAATCGCCGAAGTTCGAGAAGTGCGACTTCTTGTCGGCGGAGTCGGTGGAGCCGACCGCGATCACGCCGTCGAAGGCGGCGGGGTAGCGGCGGCGCTCGATGTTGTTGTTGCCCATGGTGGCGATGATGACGACGTTCTTGGAGAGGGCGTACTTGACGGCCTTCTCGAGGACTTCGGGCTTGTCGTAGAAGCCGAGGCTCATGTTGATGACGTCGGCGCCGTTGTCGGCGGCGTAGATGACGCCCTCGGCGACGGAGGCTGCCGAGCCGGCCTGGTTGCCCAGGACGCGAACGGGCATGATCTTGGCGTTGGCGGCGAGACCCGCGACGCCTTCCTTGTTGTTGGCGATGGCGGCCGCGATGCCGGCGACGTGCGTGCCGTGACCCATGTCATCCTTGGCGGAGGCGTCGATGGTGCTCGTGGGCTTGACGATCTTGGCCTTGAGGTCGGGGTGAGTGAGGTCCACGCCCGAGTCGACGATGGCGATGGTCACGCTGGACTTGCCCATGGTGATGTCCCAGGCGGCAGGAGCGTTGACCTTGTCCAGGGCGTACTGCTTGCCGCGGAGGGGGTCGTTCACCTTGACGTCGTCGAGGATGGCGGCGCGGTCGAACTCGGCCGAGGCGACCGACGGGTCGGCCTTCAGCTTGGCGACGGCGGCTTCCGGGCTCATGCCGGAGATCTCGATGGCGGCGGCGTTGATGGGGGCGATCACGTTCGAGACGCGCATCTTGTTGCGGGTCTGGAACTCCTGGAGGTTCGCTTGGCCCTTGAAGGTGACGAGAACCTGCTTCTTGGAGACGCCGTCGGCGCGGAAGACGTTGAGGTTGATCGAGCCAGGCTGGTAGGTGATGGAGGTGTTGCTGCCCGTGGGAAGACCCGTGCTACAACCGGTCAGGATCGAGGCGCCGAGCACGAGGCCGAGAAGGGACTTGAAGTTCTGCATGGGCTCTCCTTCACTCAAGGAAAAAATCTGGCTCCACCCCCTACGGGCGAAGGCACTGTCTAACTAACATATCCTTAACTGAAGCAGAAACTTGCGTGAAACTTTTCAGATCCGCGGAGGTTTTTTCAAACGTCCGGGAAGGCCCGCGCCACCTCGGAGAAGAGGTAACGGATCAGCATGGCCTGGGCGGATGCCGAGAGCGAGGCGAAGGCGATGCCCATGGCCTGCTGGGAGGCGTCGAGGGGGCGCGTCCAGGCGACCTCGCCGGCCAGGGGGAGCGGCTCGTTCTGATGAGGGAGGCGCAGCTCCAGGGAGATCATATCGCCGATGGAGGCGCCCGCCGGCGCGTTGGCGATGCGCATGCCGCCTCCCGAGAGGTTGTCCACCGTGCCGACCCGGAAGAAGCTCTGGCCGATCCGGTAGCGAAGCGGAATCTCCACGTCCATGCGCATGCACTGGCGGCGGGTCGACCGGTGGAAGCCGCCTTCGAGCCTCACTTCGAGCTGCTCGAGCCGGCCCTGGACCGGGCGCCCGGTGACCATCGACTGGCGATACAGCGTCTCGTCGGGACCCTTGAACTGGATTTCGCCTTCTGAGCCGAGGAGGAAGTTCTCCTCGTCTTCGGGCCGCCAGGTGGGCATGCGCACGAGGAGGCGATCGCCGTCCCGGCCATCGACCCGAGCCGCGTAGGAGTTCTGGCTGGTGGCGCTCGTCAAGGAGATCAATTGCCCTTCGCGAATCTCCTGGTTCAGGAACTGCTTGACCCGTCCCAGCAGCTTGGCCGTGTCGATCGGCTTGACGATCACGTCCAGGGCTCCCCAGTTCATGGCATGCAGGGCATCCTTGGTCGAGACCGAGGACGCGAGGAAAAGCACCGGAATCTGGGCGGTGGGCGGGTTGAGCTTCAGGCACTTCAGCAGGGTCCGACCATCGATGTCCCCCAAGTCCGGATCCACCATGGCCAGATCGACCTGGCGCAAAAGGCAGTGATTGAGCGCTTCATGCCCGTTGCGCGCCAGCAGGACCTCATAGCCTTCGGCTTGCAGGATGAGCTGGAGGTTGCGACGTGTCTGGAAGGAGGCGTCGGCCACCAGAACGGACTTAGCGGTCATGGGATCTCCTCGATGCTTGCGGATATGCGCTTCATACCCGCTTGACGGCAATTCTAGCAAGCTCACGTTCGTTTCCTGGCTCCTGGCGGGGCCTTCCTTTGCGCGATCCGTCCAAGAGAGCGTAGAATGACGGAGCAACGTGACGATCCCGGCATGCCAAGAGGTGCCCAAATGACGCTGAGTTTGACCCCTTCGACCCTTCCCGCCGATCTTAGCGCCCTTCTCGAGGGCGAGGAGCGGATCACCCTGCGCGCCCCCCGCGGCACCCAGCCCCACGCCAAAGGCTGGGTGCAGGAAGCCGCCCTGCGCATGATGCTCAACAACCTCGATCCCGAGGTGGCCGAGCATCCCGAGGAATTGGTGGTCTACGGCGGCTCCGGCAAGGCGGCCCGTTCCTGGCCGGCCCTTCGCCAGATCGCCAAGGCCCTCCTCAATCTGGAGAATGACGAGACCTTGCTGGTCCAGTCCGGCAAGCCCGTGGGCATCTTCAAGACCCACGCGGACGCTCCACGCGTCCTCATCGCCAACTCCAACCTCGTGCCCCGCTGGGCCACCTGGGAGGAGTTCCGGCGCCTCGAGGCCGAGGGCCTGATGATGTTCGGGCAGATGACCGCGGGCTCCTGGATCTACATCGGAACCCAGGGCATCCTTCAGGGCACCTACGAGACCTTCGCGGCCCTGGCGCGCAAGCACTTCGGCGGCACCCTCAAGGGTCGCCTGGTCGTCACCGCCGGCCTCGGCGGCATGGGCGGAGCCCAGCCGCTTTCGGTCACGATGAACGAGGGCGTCGTGATCGCCATCGAGGTCGACCCCACCCGCATCGAGCGCCGGATTGAAAAGGGCTACTGCATGGTCCAGGCCAAGGACCTCGACGAGGCCGTCGCCATGGCCCGCGAGGCGCAGGCTCAGGGCCGTCCTTTGTCGATCGCCCTCAAGGGCAACGCCGCCGAGGTGATCCCCCAGATGGTCGCCAACGGCGTGATCCCGGATGTGGTCACCGACCAGACCTCGGCGCATGACCCGCTGACCGGCTACCTGCCCGCCGGCATGAGCATGAAGGTCGCCGCCGCCATGCGCGAGCAGGAGCCCGATCGCCTGATCAAGCTCGCCAAGGCCTCGATGGCCATGCACGTTCGCGGCATCCTCCAGATGATGGAGAAGGGCGCGATCGCCTTCGACTACGGCAACAACCTCCGTCAGGTGGCCAAGGACGAGGGCGTGGAGAACGCCTTCGACTACCCCGGCTTCGTGCCCGCCTACATCCGTCCCCTCTTCTGCGAGGGCAAGGGCCCCTTCCGCTGGGCCGCGCTTTCGGGCGATCCCGCGGATATCGCACGGATCGACCAGCTGATCCTTGACGAGTTCTCGGATAACGAGCAGCTCTGCCGCTGGATCAAGCTCGCCGGCGAGCAAGTCCAGTTCCAGGGCCTCCCCGCCCGCATCTGCTGGCTGGGTTACGGCGATCGCGCCAAGCTGGGCCGCCGGATCAACGACCTGGTCGCCTCGGGCGAGGTCTCGGCCCCGATCGTCATCGGCCGCGACCACCTCGACTGCGGCTCGGTGGCCTCGCCCAACCGCGAGACCGAGGGCATGAAGGATGGCACGGACGCCGTCTCGGACTGGGTCTTCCTCAACGCCATGGTCAACGCCGTGGGCGGCGCCTCCTGGGTCAGCCTCCACCACGGCGGCGGCGTGGGCATCGGCTACTCGCAGCACTCCGGCATGGTGATCGTGGCGGACGGCACGCCCGAGGCGGACAAGCGCCTGGAGCGGGTCCTGACCTCGGATCCCGGCATGGGCGTCATCCGTCACGTGGACGCGGGCTACCCTGAGGCGATCGCCACGGCTCAGGCCAAGGGCGTCCGCATCCCGATGGAGGAGTAAGATGCGCGCGGATCTGATCATCGTTCACGCCGACCAGCTGCTCACCATGGCCCATGAGGGCTCCGAGAGCGCGACCGGTCCCTTCGCGGGACCGGACCAGGGCCGGATCGGCCTGATCGAGGATGGGGCGATCGCCTGCCTCGACGGCGTGATCGTCGCCATCGGCCCCACCGAGGAGATCATGGCCCAGGTCCAGGAGGACCCGGATATCGTCACGATCGACGCCCGCGGCAAGGTCGTCTCGCCGGGCCTGGTGGACGCTCATACCCACCTGGTCTTCGCCGGCACCCGCGAGCGCGAGTTCGAGCTACGGGCCCGGGGCGCCACCTACGCCGAGATCTTCGCGGCCGGCGGCGGCATCCACTCGACGGTCCGGGCCACCCGTGAGGCCTCCAAGGCCGAGCTGCTGGAGCTGGCCAAGCGCCGTCTCCAGACCATGCTCGAGCACGGCGCTACCACCGTCGAGGCCAAGTCCGGCTACGGGCTCGACTTCGATACCGAGGTCAAGCAGCTCGAGGTGCTCATGGAGCTCTCGCGCCGCCATCCCGTGGACGTGATCCCGACCTTCATGGGGGCGCATGCCGTTCCCAAGGACCAGGATCCCGAAGCCTTCGTGACCTGGCTTGTCGAGGAGGCGATCCCCAAGATCGCGATCCGCGGCCTCGCGCGCTTCTGCGACGTCTTCTGCGAGAAGGGCGTCTTCACCCCCGAGCAGACCGAGCGCATCCTCAATGCCGCCAAGGCCAACGGCCTGGGAGCCAAGCTGCATGCCGACGAGCTCGTCGACACCGGCGGCGCGGCCCTGGCCGCCAAGCTGGGCGCCGTCTCGGCGGATCACCTGCACTGCGCCAACCTGGAAGGCCTCGCCGCCATGGCCGAGGCCGGCGTCGTGGCCACCCTGCTTCCCGGCACCGGCGTCTTCCTCGGCATGCGCGAGCACGCGCCCGCCCGCAAGATGGTCGAGCTGGGCGTGCCGGTCGCGGTCGCGACCGACTTCAACCCCGGCTCGTGCTTCTCGGAATCCCTGCCCCTGATGATGAGCCTCGCGGTCACCCAGCTCAAGCTCACGCCCCAGGAGGTCTGGGTGGCCGTGACCCGCAACGCGGCGCATGCCGTCGGCCGGGGCCACCGGGTGGGCTCGCTCGAAGTCGGCAAGCAGGCTGACCTGGTCGTCTGGGATGCCCATGACTACCGGGTCGTGCCCTACCGCATGGGCATCAACCTGGTGGACACCGTCGTCAAGCTGGGCAAGGTCGTGCACCGCCGCGAGGCACGGGCGCAAGCGCAGCTGGTCTAAATACCGCTGATTTGGTTCAGCGCCTGGATGGGGTTTGTAGGAGGAATGCTACAAACCCCATCCTTTCGTTAGTGCCGATCGATGGAGGCCTCATGCCGTTGCTCCTGACGAAGCTGAAATCCCGCATCGAGCAATTGATCGTTCAGCAAAGGTGGCAAGACCTTTGCAAAGAGCTTGCCGACTACCAGGTGCCGGACGTCGCCGAGATTCTCACGGCCCTGGGCAAGACCGAGCGCGTCCTGGCGTTCCGAGCCTTGCCCCGCGAGCTCTCGAGCCAGGTCTTCGCCTACTGGAACATCGACGAGCAGAACGACCTTCTCCATAGCCTGACGGATGAGGAGACGCGCTACCTGCTCGCGATCATGAGCCCGGATGATCGCACGGCACTCCTGGACGAGCTGCCGGGCCGAGTGACGCAGCGCCTGATGAACCTGCTGACCCCCGACGATCTCACGGAGGCCCGGCAGCTGCTCGGTTACCCCAAGGAGAGCGTCGGGCGCCTGATGACGCCCGATTACATCGCCGCACGGCCCAACTGGACCGTTCAGCAGGCGCTCGATCACATCCGGCAATACGGACGGGACAAGGAAACCATCGACCTGGTCTTCGTCACGGACGAAAACTGGAAGCTCCTGGACGTCCTCGGGATCCGCAGCTTGCTCTTGGCACCCCCCGAGCGGCAGCTGAGCGAGTTGATGGACGCGACCTACTTTGCGCTCTCGGCTTTCGACGACCGCGAGCTGGCGGTCGAGATGATCCGTCGCTACGATGTGGTGGCCTTGCCCGTCGTCGACTCGGACGGGATTCTGGTCGGCATCGTCACGGTAGACGACATCCTGGACGTGGCCGAGGCCGAGGCCACCGAGGACTTTCAGAAGGTCGGCGGCGTCGCCGCCCTCAACGTGCCCTATCATGACGCCGGCCCGTTCTGGCTCTACCGGAAGCGCATCGGGTGGTTGTTCGTCCTCGTCTTCATGAACGTGTTTTCAGGCGCCGCCATCGCGCATTTCGAGGAAACCATCGCGGCGCGGGTCTCGCTGCTTTTCTTCTTGCCCTTGCTGATCGCCTCCAGCGGCAATGCGGGATCCCAGTCGGCGACGCTGATGGTTCGCGCGCTCGCGACGGGAGATATCGGCACGAAGGATTGGGCGCGCCTCTTCCTGAAGGAGATCGGCGTCGCGAGCCTGCTTGGCTTGACGCTCGGCCTGACGGTCTGGGGCTTGGGGCTGTTCCGGGCCGGCCCCGAGGTGGCGCTCGTCGTGGCGATGACCATGGTCGTGGTGGTGCTCGCGGGAAGCCTGGTCGGCATTTGCCTGCCGCTCATCCTCAGCCGCCTCAAACAGGACCCCGCCACGGCAAGCGCCCCCTTGATCACGTCTCTGGCGGATATCACCGGCGTGCTGATCTACTTCAACATCGCCACCCGCGTCCTCGGGATCTGAGTCTTTCAAGGCCGAGGGGCGGGCGAACCCGCTCCCCATCGTCGGAGGTTTGAGTGGAACGCATGCGGATTTTGATCGCTCCCGACACCTTCAAGGAAAGCCTGACGGCCGCGGAGGCGGCGCGGGCGATCGCCCGAGGCCTTCAAAGCGCCCTCCCCGACGTGACGCTCGACCTCTGCCCGCTTTCCGACGGCGGCGAAGGCTTCGTCGAAACCTTGGTCCAGGCCTCCTCCGGCCGCCTCGACCATGCCCCCACCACCGATGCCCTGGGCCGCCCCATCCGGGCGGCCTTCGGCGTCCTCGGGGATACGGTTGCGATCGAGCTCTCGGCGGCCGCGGGCCTCGCGCAGATTCCCCCCGAGCTGCGGGATCCGCGACGCACCACCACCTTTGGCGTGGGCACGCTGATCGCCGAGGCGTATGCCCGACGGCCCTTCCGCACGCTCCTCCTGGCCGTGGGAGGAAGCGCCACCGTCGACGGGGGCGTGGGACTCCTGGAGGCCTTGGGCGTGCGCTTCCTCGATGCGTCCGGCGAGCCCATCCCGCGAGGAGGGGGAGGTCTGGGGCGAATCGCCCGGATCGATGCCTCGGGTGCCCATCCGCTTCTCAAGGAAGCGCGCATCCGGATCGCGGTGGACGTCTCCAATCCCTTGCTGGGGCCGCGCGGTGCCGCTCCCGTCTACGGCCCTCAGAAGGGCGCCACTCCTGAAGTCGTCCGCGAGCTCGAAGTGGGTCTCGCCAACCTGGCCGATCGGCTCGAAGCCCTGAGCGGCGTCCGGGTGCATGACATGCCGGGTACGGGAGCCGCCGGCGGAGTGGCTTCGGGCCTCGTCACCTTGGCGGACGCCCAGCTGGAGCCGGGCTTCGAACTGGTCGCCAAGGCCGTGAGGCTCGATGAGCGGCTGGAGGCGGCGGATTGGATCCTCACGGGAGAAGGTCAGCTCGATCGCTCGTCGTTCGAGGGCAAGGTCGTGGGACGGCTAAGCGAGACGCGTCCGGACGCCCGCGTGATCGCGATCGCGGGGCGCGTCACTCCCGAGGGCGAGGCTTTGCTAGCTGCTCGCGGCGGGGCGGCCTTCAGCCTCGTGCGAGAGCCCATGACGCGAGAAGCGGCCATGGCCCAGGCGGAGAGCTTGATCGAGCGGACGGCTCAGGCGATTGGGATTTTGCTGCGTTAGCAACCGCTCTCCGGATGCGTTAGCAGCCGATATCGACGCCGCGGCGGTTGAGCTCGGCGGCGCGCGCGATGAACTCGGCGATTCCGGTGTTGGCGACGGTCGTGGACTTTTTGAAGCGGATGCAGCCCTTGCCGTGATCCAGGCCTGCGAGCAGGCTGCCGTCCGGATCGATCGTGCTCGCGTTGCCCACATAGAAGCTCACGTAGTGCTTCTGGGCGTTGAGCCCGAAGACGATATCCTTGGCGTCGCGGTAGCTGAGCATCTTGTAGTCGATGCCCTCGGCGAGTTCGGGAGCCTGGGAGGTGATGATCTCCCGGAGTTGAAGCAGGGTCTCCCGCCGCCAGTCCGCGTCGAGGGCCTTCAGGTACTCTTCGGGGGTCGTGACATCGTACTGCATGGCCTGAAGCTCCTCTGCGATCGTGGAATGCCGAACGTCCTGCCGCCATGCTTTCATGCGTCGGACGGCAGCGTCAATCGCCTGGCCTCAGGAGGCTTCGGTCGCCAGGCCGAGTGCCAAGGCTCGCGCCTGCACCTCCTCGGCGATCGCGTCGAGCTCCTCCATCCCGGGGATCACCTGCCACCCCACTCCGGGAGCCGGGCGCACCGGCGCGTAATCCCCGAAGCTCCCCGCCCCTCCGAAGAGCCGCAGCAGCCGCGAGGCCAGCGCCCGCGAGTCGTCCGGCGGGGCCTCCGGACCGAGGCGCCGGCAGTCGTCGAGGGCCTCGGCGAAGACCATGAGCCACTGCGACTCCGGGTCGTGCTTCAGCACCTCGACGAGCCGGTTCAGGGCCTGGATCAGTTCGTCCATGGGGGGGGCGGAAATCACTCATGGGCGGGTCTTGATTCGGCATGGCGTCATGGGAGCTGGGGGTAGCATGCTTGGCGGAGCTTCTCGGCGTCGGCGTCGAGGCGGACATGGGGAGCCGGGCTTTGAAGCGCGGTGAGGAGCCGTGCGATGGCGGCCCGCGAGAAGAAGCCCAGCGAGATCGCCAGGGATTGCTCGGGGCCACGCAAGAGGAGCACATGGCGCTTTTCCCCGCGCGAGCCGCGAAGCACCTGCACCCTGGCTTCCGAGACGTCCTTGAGAGGGATCGTGCGCTTGAAGCCTAGGAGCTTGGAGTGGATGGCCTCAGCCGTCAGCGTGACGTGGTAGGTCAGCATGGCGAGGGCGATCGCTCCCATGGGCACGCCGAGGGCCAGCAGCAGAGGCGCTCGTTCGGGGCTCATGCGCCAGGTGACGCCTCCCACGATCACGGCCAGCAGCAGCCCGAACGCCCCCAGGATGGCAGGCCGGGGGCGGAGGGTGAGGAGCGGGCTCGAGGTCGTGTCGGGGGGCATGGATGGCTACATGGGGGGCAGGCCGGGGCTGGGGAAGCCGGGGTTGGGGAAGGGGTTCGTGGGCGCGTTGCCGGGAGACGGGGCCTTGTCGTAGGCCTTCAGGAAGTCGGTCCAGGCCTGCGTCCCGAAGAACTGGTGGGACGGATCGGCGTAGGCCTTGTTGAGGCGCCAGCTGAAGTAGATCTTGAGGCCCTGGTATTTCTCGCCGGGCAGGCCCGTCGTCAGGTTCGTCTCGACCGAGCGGCGCAGCTCTTGGGTCATCTTGGCGGCCAGGTCCCGGGTCTCCTTGGGGAGCTTGGGGTTCTTTTGCAGGAGGTCTCCGAAGTAGCCGAGGTCGATGGCGTTGCGTTCTCCCGAGCCCGAGGCGGCGCTGAGCGCCTGGCTGAGCGTGTCGGTGAGGGGCGTGCGGGTGCTGGAGTTTGAGACCAGCTTGGTCAGGTTCTTGGCCAGGGCGTTGACGGCGGGCACGAGGCGATCGCCCACCTTTTCGAGGTCGGCGACCGAGATGGTCGTCTGTTCGCCCTCCTTCTGGTAGAAGGCCTGGTAGTCCCTGGCGATCGCCGTCGCGAGCTCGCGGGGGTAGATCTCGGGCTTGCGGGACAAGGTCCGCGCGAGGGCCTGGTAATCCCAGCCATGACCCGGCGAGACCCGCTCCGACGAGACGAGGAACTTCGAGACGCGCTTGAGCTGGTAGGCCGTTTCGAGGTGGCCCAGGAGGCAGGTGTCGAAACCCGTGACGTCGAACTGCGTGCGGGTGGCCAGGTGCTGGGTGGTCCGCCAGAGGTCGACGAGGGTCAGGTGGCTCTTGGACTGGTCGTCCCAGCAGAAGGACTTGAGGTGATCCGGATCGGAGAAGGTGGCCCCGCCGTGGTTCCACATCACCAGCATCGAGCGGCGCGAGGGGTAGCGCTTGGTTCCCCAGTCGAGGAAGCGCTTGAGGGTCTCGGGCGAGCCGGTGTTGACCTCGCGGCTGGCGGGAATCACGGCGCCCCCGTCATCGACGTCGCGCGAGACCAGGATCTCGTTCATGCCCTTGGGATCCGGCTGGATCTCGAGGATGCGCGAATCGCCCTGCTTGGCCTGATCCACCAGGGCCACGAAACGGATGCGATCGGAGGAAAGGCCCGCCTCCATCTCGTTGAGGTCGATGTCGGCAACGTCGCTGAGGCTGTTGTCGGCCGCCATGTAGACGAAGACGGTCCAGTCCTTGCCGCCCTTCGCCGAGGTGTCGAACCTCCCGTCGGATAGGCCGGGGAGCCATCCCGACGTTCCGCAGCCCGTCAGAAAGGCGAGCGAGAGGGCGAGACCGGCGAATCGTTTGCGCATGACCGTCCTTATCCGTGTTTGACCCAGGGGGGATCTCCTCTTGAGGCTATCCCGGGAAGGACGTCCGCTCTTTCTTAGGATTTGGCTAACGGAAGCTTAGGATGAGGTTAAATTTAATCCGCGCTTGGTCTCGCGTTAGTCCAAGCTTTACACGCTGGCCTTGAAGAGGACGCTATTCCAGTGCCGCCAGGGCCTTCGCCAGTTCCGCCTGCTTGGCCTCGGAGGCCTTTCCCCGCAGGAGCAGGCGTACTTCCCCGTCCGCGTCCACCAGGGCCAGGACCGCCTCGCGATCCGGATCCTTGAGCGCGAGGCCCTTCACCAGGGCGTCGCGGTCGGTGCTGGTCATGACGTTGGCTCGTTCGGCCTGGGGGGTGTTCCGGGTGAGGCCGGACTCGATGAACGGCCGCGCCAGCACTCCCGCCCCGCTCAGGACGGGCATCTGGACGATGCGCGGCGTGGCGCCGGGTTTCGCTTGCTTGAGGAGCGAGGGAAGGGTCTTGGCCCAGGCCTCGATTTCCGCGCGAGAATCGTAGCTGAAGCCGATCAGGTAGATGACCGCCTGGCCGCGAAAGGCCTTGGCGGTGACCTCCGCGCCGTTGAGATCCTTGGCCCGAAAGTCGGGAAAGGCTGCAAGGGCGGGTTTTGCAAGCATCGCTTGCGAGACGAGGAGCGCCGAGAGCAAGTGCGTGAGCCGCATGGCGGGTTCCCTTTCGAAAGCCTCGCGCAGCGCGCGACGCGGGGGATGTTCGGGGCCTCGTGGAACAGCCCCATCATAGCGTGAAATCCCCTTTTACCTGATACGGCGTATAATCATCGTTCTAGCGCCCGCTTTCCAGGCGGGCCGAAACCCGCCAGCCGGGCGGGTCGGCGACCCCTTGATCAAGATAGAAGGAAGGGCACCCATGGATGTCAAAGACAGCAACGGCAATCTCCTCTCGGATGGGGATTCGGTTTTCCTCATCAAGGACCTGAAGCTCAAGGGCTCTTCCACGGTTCTCAAGCGCGGCACCGTCTACAAGAAGATCCGCTTGACCGATAACCCCGAGGAAGTCGAGGTCCGCGAGGGGAAGAGCACCCTGGTTCTGAAGGCCGCCTTCTTGAAGAAGGCCTAGCCGTACGCCCGCCAAGGCCGGCGTACGGGGCCTCGCCGCTGAACGCCGGCCCTTGGGCTTTTGCGCCCCTGCAACCATGTTAAACTGAGGGGGTGCATCCTCTTTTTTCCGCCATCAGGAGCCTTCGTGAAACTGCGATCCACTTTAGCCTTGCTCTTGTCGCTCTCGTTCTCCGTGCCGGTCATGGCTCAGGGGGCGAGCGCCTTCGAGGGGTCGGATACCACCGTCCGTCCCCAGGATGACCTCTTCCGCCATGCCAACGGCAACTGGCTGGACAAGACCGAGATTCCCGCGGATCGCCGCTCCTACGGCACTTTCTCGCTCCTGGCCGAGCGCGCCGAGGCCGACGTGAAGGCCCTCCTCGAGGAGGCCTCCCGCAAGCCCGGAGCCTCCCTCGAAGGCCGCATGATCGGCGACTTCTACGCGTCCATGCTGGACGAGGCCGCGCTGGACCGTGCGGGTCTCTCGCCCCTCAAGAGCGAACTCGACCGGATCGCCAAGGCCCGCAGGCTCTCCGACGTGGCCGCCTTCATGGGCCACATGCTCGGCTCGGGCGTCGCAGGCCCCGTCGTCGCCTACGTCTCGGCGGACGCCAAGAACCCCACCGTCAACGCCGTCACCTGGACCCAGTCGGGTCTCGGCCTTCCCGACCGCGACTACTACCTCAGCGCCGACACCCAGGACTACCGCAAGGCCTACGTCTCCTACCTGACCGAGCTGGGCAAGCTCGCGGGTTTCGCCGATCCCGCCAAGACCGCCAAGACGGTCATGGCCTTCGAGACCGAGCTCGCCGAGATCCAGTGGGCCGCCGAGGACCGCCGCGACGCGCTTCAAACCTACAACCCGACGCCCCGCAAGCTCTGGGCCAAGGAGTATGGTCCCTTCCCCTGGGAAGCCTTCGCGAAGGCCACTGGCATGCCCGACGGCTCCGGGGCCATCCTCTCCGAGAAGACCTACTTCAAGGCCTTCTCCAAGCTCGCCGCCGAAACGCCGCTCGAAACCTGGAAGGCCTACCTGCGCCTCCGCATGCTCGACGCCTACGCCGAGCACCTCTCCAAGCCTTTCCGCGCGGCGCATTTCAAGTTCCACGGCAAGACCATGAGTGGCCTCAAGGCCGAATCCCCGCGCTGGCGCATCGCCGTTGAAACCACCTCCGACGCCTTGGGCGAAGCCATCGGCCAGCGCTACGTCGCCAAGCACTTCCCGCCCGCCGCAAAGGCCCGCATGCAGGAACTGGTCGATCACCTCTTCGAGGCCTACCGCGAGAACCTCGCCAAGGTCGAGTGGATGACGCCCGCGACCCGCAAAGCCGCCCTTGAGAAACTGGCGAGCTTCAAGGTCAAGATCGGCTACCCGGAGAAATGGCGTGGCTACCAGGGCCTCGAAGTCAAGCGCGGAGACGCTGTGGGCAACTTGCTGCGCGTCAGCCGCTTCCTCTACGCCCGCGACATGGCCGAGGCCGGCAAGCCCGTCGACCGCACGCGCTGGCATATGACGCCCCAGACGGTGAACGCCTACTACGATCCCACCGCCAACGAGATCGTCTTTCCCGCCGCCATCCTCCAGCCTCCCTTCTTCGACATGAAGGGCGATGACGCCTATAACTACGGCGCCATCGGCGCGGTGATCGGCCACGAGATCAGCCACGGCTTCGACGACGAGGGCCGCCGCTTCGACGGCCAAGGCCGGCTTCGCGACTGGTGGACCCCCTCCGACGAGAAGGCCTTCCTCGAGCGCGCCGAGCGCCTGATCACCCAGTACGACGCGTACGAGGCCCTGCCCGGCAAGAACGTCAACGGCAAGCTCACGCTTGGCGAGAACATCGCCGACCTCGCCGGCGTCGCCATGGCCCATCGCGCCTATGCGCTCTCCCTGGGCGGAAAACCCGCTCCCGTGATCGCCGGAAAGACCGGTGACGAGCGCTTCTTCCTGGGCTACGCCCGCGTCTGGCGCAACAAGGACCGCGAGGAGCGCGCCTTGTCGAAGCTCTCGACCGATCCCCACTCGCCCGCGCGCTTCCGGGTCAACGGGGTCGTGACCAACATCGATTCCTTCTACAAGACCTTCGACGTGAAACCCGGAGACCAGCTTTACCGCAAGCCCGAGGACCGCGTCCGGATCTGGTAGGTGCCGTGACCCCCGGGGAACACCCCCGGGGGTCACGCTATAATGGGGGGTCATGGCCCTCGAGACTCTGTCGCCCGCCGCAAAGCCCGCTCCCGCGCGCCGCTCCCCCACCCCGCTTCCCGCCGGGGTGCTCGTCGCCGTGGCCTTACATTGCGGCATGTTCTCCACCTACAGCCTCGTGATGGGCTCGCTGGCTCGTTACGTCGAGCAGGACCCATGGGCCGTCCTGCGCTGGGGAGCCCTGACGCTTGTCGCCTGCCTCACGCTCTTGCCCGCCCGCGCGCTGCTCCAGCGCCTCGAGGATCCGACGGGCGCCGCTCGGCCGGGCTGGGGCGTCACGGTCGCCGCGTACATCCTCGCCGCCTTCGGGGCCGGCTACCTTCGCTCCATGCTCACTCCCTGGGCCCTGGGCGACGCCCTGGACGCCCGCCAGACCTGGCAGTTCATGCTCCAGCTCGCCCTCCCGCTCCTCGTCGTCCTCCTGGCCATCGAGTTCTACCTCGCCCGTCGGCAGGCCCGACTCCACTGGCTCGCCCTCAGCGAGCGACTCGAGCGCGACCTCGCCGCCCGCCGCCTCGAACTCGTCGCCATCGACGACCAGCGGCGTCGGGAGGCCGCACACCATCTCCATGGCGAGGTCCAATCGCGCCTCTTCATGGCATGGTCGCTTCTCAAGGTTTCGCTGGGAGCAGCCTCCCCCGAGACGGCGCATGGGAACCGTGCGCAGGCCTCCGAGCAACTGAAGCACCTGGCCGCGCAGGGACTCGGCCAGGCGCGGGACCTTCTCGGCGCCGCTGATTTCGACCGCCCGATCTCCCTGCGCGTCGCCGAACTCGTCGAGCGCTTCGGGCGCGTCCTTCCCGTCACCCTGGACCTCGCCCCCACGGTCCAGGAATCCGAAAGCCGCCTGGATCTCGAGGGCCGCCGCTTGGCCGTCCTCCTGCTCGAGGAAGCCCTTCTCAATGCCTTTCGCCATGCGAGCGCCACCCGGATCCGGGTCTCCCTTCGCGCCGAGCTCGACCAGGCCGCCTCATGGCTGCTGCTCGCGGTCGATGACGACGGAAGGGGCTTCGCGCCCGAGCTCGCCCCCAAGGGCTTGGGCCTCGGGGCGCTGCGCGGCGAGCTGGAGCGCGCCGGCGGATCCCTCCAGGTGGACTCGCATCCCGACCACGGCACTCGCCTAACCGTCCGCTTGCCCGTGATCCGCTCCGAGGAGGAGGCGCTCGCATGACGCCCCGTGGCATCCACTTGCCCACCCGACGTGCCGTCATGCTCAGCGCGTCCCTCATCTTCGCGTACATGGCCTCCACCCTCCCCGGCTGGGCCCTGCGGGGCGACGGGGCGTTGCCGCTGTCGGCAATCGGACTTTCGTTGCTGGTGACCGCGGGCTTGCTCATGCTCATCGGGGTGACGATCGAGGCCCTGCACCGCCTGGAGGCTGCCGGCTGGCGCTTCGACGATCCGCTTCTCTCGCGCTGGGGCGTTTACTACGGGGCATGGCTTACCGTGGGCCTCGTGATTGGCTTCGCGCGCCTTGCGATGGTCCAGGCGCGCAGCCCCGTGCCCTTGTCGGCCATGCAAGCGGCCTTCGTGGTCTTCGTCTGCGCCTACGTGGCCGTCGCGATGATGGGGCTTCTCGAACACCAGGCCATGTTCGTGGAGGCGATCGCCCGCAAGCAGGAAGCAAGCCGCAAGACCGTCCGCTTCCTCTTCGGCGCGCGCGAGGCCGTCGCGCAGGCCCAGGATCGGCGGCGTCATGAGGCCTTGACCTTCCTCGAGCGGCGGCTCGAACCCGAGCTGACGGAGATGCAAGCGCGCTTGGCCCTCGAGGAGTCGCCGGAAGCCCTCGAGGCGATCGTGCTTCGCCTCGAACGCCTGAGAGACGTCGAGGTTCGCGAGGTCAGCCATTTGCTGCACCCCTCGATCATCGACATGGGCCTGGAGCCGGCCCTGCGCGCCCTGGCCCGGCATCGCGCCAGCGACGTTCCCCTGCGCCTGGAGCTCGAAGGCCTGTCGTCACAGGACCTCTCCGCGCGGGTCTCGCTTCAGCTCTACCGCATCGTGGAGCTCGCGCTCGACTGGGTGCGGCCGCGGGCCTTTCGGGAACTTCGGATCGGGCTCCGGCGCCTGGACGATGCCATGCTCCGTCTGGAGATCGTTGGGCGAGGCGCGGAGGGTGACGCGGATCAGGCGCGCGAGTTCGGCGCGTCCGCCCTCTTGGACGCCCGCGTGGCGATCCTGAAGGGGACCTGGGGCGTCGAGGCCCCGGGCGCGGAGGAACTCGTCTTCTGGGTGGACGTGCCCGACCCGGCCGTTTAAACGCCTCTTAGCTCCTGCGCTTAGCGGGTCATTTCTCGCAGGTAGAGCAGGCTCGCCTCGACCCGGGCATGGCGCTCGGTGTCGGCCGAGTTCAAGCCGAGATCGCTGTAGAGCTTGCCAACCATGTTCTCGACGGTCTTGAGCGAGAGGTGCATGAGCGCGGCGATCGCCTTGTTGCTATGCCCCTGCGCCATGTAATGCAGCAACTGGTACTGCCGCTCCGAGAGCGCCACGCCGTTGACGACCGTTTGACGCCCCAGGGGCATCAGCTCGGGATCCATTGTGACCAGCCCCGCGGCCGCTCCTTCGATGGCGCGCTCCAGCCGTTCGAGGCTATGCACCGAGGATTTCAGCAAGTACGACCAGCCATGGGTCAGCTCGCTCGGGACCGCGAACAGAAACTCCGGCTCCCGGTGATGGCTCAAGAGCAGGACTCCCAGCTCGGGAAGCTGACGGCGTAGGCTGATGCCGAGCTGGACGCCGTTCTTGCGGTTGAGGCCAAGATCGATGTCGAGCAGCACGACGTCCGGGGCGATCGCCGGAAGCTCCGCTTCCGCGCGCTCAGGGTCCTGGTAATCCGCCACCACCCGAAATCTCGGATGCGCGCTCAAGGCCGTCCGCAGGAGGGCGCGAAAGAGATCGTCGTCCTCCACCACGGCGAGTCGGATGGGAGACGAAGGATGGAGGTCGTTCAACGAGCAGGTTCTCCGGGTCATCGTTTCGGGGGCGCTAACGTTAGTCTAGCGCCCCCGCGGCTCCTGCGTCGATGGAGGGGCGGGGATTGGTTACTGGGTCATGGTCTCGGTGCCGGCCGGCACGAGCGATCCGGAAGCGACGTCGATGCCGGTGCTGCCCTGAGCGTCGAAGGTCTTGTCGGCGAGTTGGACCTTGATTCGCGCGAGGGTGGGGCGGTCTTCCTGGGTGATGGGCACGTCGACGGACGAGGAGGCATCGACGCTGATGGGCTGAGTCTTGCCGGTGTCGAAAAAGGCCTTGGCCTTGATGCGGTACGTGGTGTTGGCATGCAGCTTGGTGAAGTTGACCGGCTGGTCGAGTTTGGCCTGGGGGACGTCGATGACGATGGGGTTGCCCAGGGCGTCGTTGACGGGGGTCTCGGAGGCCGGATTGCCGCTCACCTTGAGGAGCCTGAGCTCGAGGACCTGGATGTCGCTCGCGAGGTAAGGCTGGACGACGGCCTGGGTCTGGAAGCCTCCGGACGCGATTTCGGCGTCGAGTTGCAAGGACACTGCGCCGTTGGCGACCGCGCCGGTGACGACCCGAGGAAGGGTGCCAAAAGGCAGGTAGACGCATCCGGCGACGAGGAGGCCGGCTGCGAGTGCGGGGATGAGGAGTTTGACGGTCATGGCGGTCTCCTTTGTTTAGTGCGCGATCTTGCGGATGCGGTCGTTTGAAGCGTCCGTGACGGCGGCGTCGCCCGGCATGCTTCCGCCGAGGGTGAGGGCAATGGCGGGAACGCCACCCGCGTTCACCTTGCCGGGGGTGATGCTGAGGCTGGAGCTGGCGGTTCCGGCGAAGGGCGTGTCCATCAAGGTCACCTTGATGCGCCCCACGCTGGGCGAGTCGGAGGTCGTGACCGCGACGTCGATCTGGTCGGAGCTCCCGCCCGTGCTGATGAGCTGGGTTTCGGCTTCGTCGGCGTAGGCCTTGGCCTTGATGCGGTAGGTGGTCTTGGGCCAGAGCTTGGACAGCGTCACGTCCGCGTCGAGGTGCGCCTGGGGGATTTTGACGACGAGCGGTTGGCCCTGGGCATTTTGCAGGGGGATCTCGGTGCTGCCGTCGAGCTTGAAGGCCTCGATCGTGACGTGGTGGATGCTGGCTGGGGTGTACGGGGTAACGAGGGCCTGGAGGCCGAGCTTGCCGGAGGTGATCTCGGCGCGAAGACGAAGCGAGGCGTCCCCGTTGACGACGAGGGCTTGCGGGGAGGGCTGGAGGAAGGGGGGCAACGTGGCGCAGCCGGTCAGCAACGTGAGCCCCAGAGCGCAGGCGAGGGAACGGTTCGTCATGGTCGGATCTCCGTTAGAGTCGCTTTCCGAAGCCCGCGAGGAGCATCTGGGTTTGGGTGCCGTAACTGTCTCCCGGGCTGAGGTAGGCATTGGCCTGGAGGAAGGTCTTCTCGCCGAGGGAGTAGCGTAGTCCCAGGCCGTGCTGCTGTTCGCGGGGCAGGACGCCGGAGCCAGGGAAGGGGGTGGAGACGTTCTCGCGGTAAGCCAGGGAGTAGCCGAGTCCCCAGCGGCGCCAGCTCCAGTCGAGCCCGCCATCGAGTCCGAGAGCTTTGCGGTTGCTCATCCATGCGGCCGAGGGCGAGAGGAAGAGGGTGAAACCAAGCCACTTGGCGGCCGCGTTCAGCTTGAGCTCGGGGCCGTGGGCGAGCGCTCCCGGAGAGAGTCCCAGCCAGGGGGGGGTGAGTCCGAAGCCGGGGTCGTTGGTGAAGTAGATGTCGCTGCGGTAGCGGGCGTCCCAGCCGAGGTCGAAGACGGGGCTCAGGAAGAGGGGGCCGCGGAGCCCGATCTCGGTGAGGGGGCCGGCGCTGGCGAGGAGCTGGAGCCGCTCGTGGAGTCGGGTTTGCAGCCCGATTTGTCCGCCGAGGGCGAAGCCGTTGGTGGCGGGGAAGTGGCTGAAGCCCAAGAGGAGATTGAGGTCGACGTCGCCGACCTGGTCGAGGTAGCGGGGCGCGATGTTGAGGCCGCCGGTGGTGAGGCTGTTTTCGAGGCGACGGGGCTCGGAGTCCGCGGCCCAGGCGGGGACCATGGGGGCGAGAGTGAGGGTGGAGGCCAGGAGGCCGTGCATGAAGAGACGCGTCATGGGGGCTTCCTTTGTTACGGCGTGACGGATTGGGTGGCGACGGTGACGGATCCGCTGGCGATGAAGGCCCCGTCGGTGACGGAGACGCCGGGCGTGAGGCTCGTGCCGTTGAAGGTGCGGTCGACGAGCTGGACGGGGATGGTGACGGCGTGGCTGTCCTGGTTGGCGGTGCTGACGTCGACCGAGGAGGAGGCGTCGAGGCTGATGAGGTCGGTCGGGGCCGTGCCGGGGGCCTTGTAGGCCTCGGCCTTGATGCGGTAGGTGGTATGGGGCCTGAGGTCGGAGAAGGTGATGAGGCCGTTGAGGTTGGCCTTGGGGACGTCGGCGGAGGCGACCGGAGTGAGCAGCGGGCCGTTGACGGTGCTGAGCGTCAGGACCAGATGGTGGACGTCAGTGGCCGTGTAAGGGGAGACGACGGCCTGGACGGCATGGCCACCGGCCTGGAGCCGGGGCTTGACCTTGAGGGTGGTCCCGGAGCCCTCGGGCATGGACGCGAGGCCGCTCAAAGAGCAGCCGGCCAGGCTTGCGAGCAAGGAGACGGCGAGCAGGGAAGAAGCAGGGGCGTTGAACGGAATCATCTCGACGGCTCCTTACTTGAAGACTCGGATGGCATGATTGCCCCCGTCCGTGACGTAGAAGCTGCCCGAGGCGTCGATGACGATGTCCATGGGGGTGGTGAGCCTGGCGTCGGATCCGCTGGCGTCCGTGAAGCCCGGGGACTTGGTCGGGTAGCCTCCAAGGATCGTGGTGACCGCGTTGGCCGTCACGGGCTTGCCGAAGGAGGTGCCGCTGGTTTTCGGGATCATGCGGAGGGCATGGTTCTGAGAATCCACGATGTAGAGGTTGCCCGCGGCGTCGAAGGTCATGCCGATGGGGTTTTGGAAACGGGCATCGCCAAGGGCTCCGTCCACCAAGCCGAAGGCTTTCGTGGGATAAGAGCCCGCTAGCGTGGTGACTTGGTTCGCCGTCATCGACTTGCCGAAGTAGGTGCCGTCGGCCTTGGGAATCACGCGGATGGCATGATTGTTATTATCCGCGATGTAGAGGTTGCCCGAGGCATCGAGGGCGAGGGCGGCGGGGTTTTGGAAACGGGCACTGCTCAGGGCATCGTCCACCAAGCCGGAGGTTGCCGTGGGGTAGGCGCCCGCAAGGGTGGTGACTTCATTGGCCGTCATCGACTTGCCGAAGTAGACGCCGCTGGTCTTGGGGATCATGCGGATGGCGTGGTTGCCGTAATCCGCGATGTAGAGGTTGCCCGAAGCGTCGATGGCGATGGAGGCGGGCTGATAGAATCGGGCATTGCCAAGGGCTCCGTCCACCAAGCCGGAGGCTTTCGTGGGATAAGAGCCCGCAAGGGTGGTGACTTGGTTGGCCGTCATCGACTTGCCGAAGTAGACGCCGCTGGTCTTGGGGATCATGCGGATGGCGTGGTTGTTGTAATCCGCGATGTAGAGGTTTCCCGAAGCGTCGATGACGATGCCGGTGGGCTGGTTGAATCGGGCGTCGCCAAGGGCTCCGTCCACCAAGCCGGTGGTTTTCGTGGGGTAGGCGCCCGCGACGGTGGTGACGCCGCCTGCCGGGGAGATCATGCGGATGGCGTGGTTGAAGTAGTCCGCGACGTAGAGGTTGCCCGAGGTGTCGCGGGCCAGCCCGAAAGGCGTGTTGAATCGGGCGGCATTCCGGTTGCCGTCCATGAGGCCTGAGGCTTTGCTGGGGAAGGCGCCCGCGAGGATCGTCTCGGGAAGGGTGGCCAGGGAGAGTGTTTGGCCGGAGGGAGCATCGTCGTTGGTGACCTGGATCTCGACCGAGGCGGTGGCCACCTGCGCGTTGCCGGCATCGCGCAAGACCGCGTTGAGGCGGTAAAGGGAGTCGGCCCGCAGGCCGCCGAGCTTCAGCGCCAACGGGATCTGGGACTTCAAGAGCGTCTGAGTACTGCCCGGCACGAGGGTTTCGACCCCGCCTGCGACCGCGACCAGCTGGGTCTCGACGGAGGCGTAGCTCGACACGGCCGCGTTACGCAGGGTGATCGTGGTGGCGGCGGCGAAGGGCACGTCCGCGAGCATGACCGGGATGGGGGTCGTCTCGAGAGAATCGTCGCGGGTGACGGCCACGTCCACCACGGAGGTCTCATCCATCGAGAGCAACTTGTCCTGGGCATCGTAGGCCCGGGCGAGGATGCGGTACCGGGTGTCGGGAGCGAGCCCCGTGAGCGCGACGGGCCGTCCTAGCCGGAGGTCGGGCTGGGTCTGCGTGACCCGGATGGCCTCGGCGTCCCCGAGGGCCGTGGGCATGCCGTCGGCCTTCAAGGGCTGGTAGACGCCGGGTGTGGTCTCGACCATGGGGAAGATGTCGAGGCGGGCGATGCTGCCGGAGGTAGGGCGAGTGACGAGCGCCTGGGTGAAGGTGGCTTCCTTCACGCGCGGAACGAGCGTGAGCGTCGCCGACCCCAGGCGAGCTGCCTGTTGCAGCTGGGGCGCGGGGGGGACGGCGCAACTGAGGACGCCGAAGCCAAGCATCAGCGTGAGGGCGAGGGGAAAGGATCGCGATACGCGCAAGGACAACCTCCGAGACTAAAGGGGACGGTGGCGATTTACCTGCTAGTCCGGCAGGCGAGGGGTCACCGTGATGGATTCCGAGCCGGAGGGCACCAGTGAGCCGGAGGCGATGTCGATCCCGGTGCTGCCTTGGGCGTCGAAGGGCTTGTCGATCAGCTGGACCTTGATCCGGGCGAGGGTGGGGCGGTCTTCCTGGGAGATGGCGATGTCGGTCTGCGAGCGCGTGTCTTCCGTGCTGATGAGCTGGGTCTTGCCGGCGTCGGCGTAGGCCTTGGCCTTGACGCGGTAGGTGGTGTTGGGATGCAGCCTGGCGAAGCTGACGTTCTCGGAAAGCGAGGCTTGAGGAACCGAGAGCGTGAGCGGGTTGCCCTGCGCATCTTTGACCGAGGTCTCGGTGCTGCCGTCGAGCTTGAAGAGCCTGAGCTCCAGGACCGTGACGTCGCTGGGCATGTACGGGGAGACGCTGGCCAGGACGCGGAAGCTGCCCGCCTGAATGTCGGCTTGGAGATGTAACTCGGCGCTGCCTTGATGGGCTTGCGAAGTGGGAAAGCGGGCGATCCCGAAGGGGAGCTGGCAGCCCGCGACCAGAAGGGTGACGGCGAGGGCAGAGGCGAAAAGCCTGGACATCATGCAGGATCCTCCTGGTGTGGAAGGGGAAAACGCCGGTATCGTCGGCACTTTCCCACCGTATGGCAGTCAGGCTCACAATCTAGCGAAGTCACGGGCCCATTGCCTAGAGGGCGTACCCCTTGATTTGTTTGCGTGGCGACTGTTTTTAGGTCTAATGCCTTCCGCTGAGGGCAGGCATGCCTTGGGCCTGGGGCCGGGGCATGTCAAAAGGGGCCAGCAAGAGGTAAGATGAGGGGGATCGCGTAGGCTGGCCGCGGCGCGTGGCCACGTTCTGGTCTTTGGACCGTGGGAAGGATGAACAAGGAACAACATGGCAACTCAGCTGATCGAATGCGTTCCCAATTTCAGCGAAGGCCGTCGTCCCGAGGTGGTCGACGCCGTCGTCTCCGCCGTTTCGCGCATCCCGGGCGTGATCGTTCTGGATCGCTCCTCGGACGTCGACCATAACCGGACCGTGCTCACCCTGGTGGGCGCTCCCGACGGCCTCAAGGAGGCCATCCTGGCCTTGTTCGGCGAGGTCGCCAAGCACGTGGACCTGACCCAGCACACGGGCGAGCACCCCCGCATGGGCGCCGTGGACGTCGTGCCCTTCATCCCCGTGCGCAACGCCACCATGGCCGACTGCGTGGCCCTGGCCGAAGACGTCGCCCAGGCCGTCGCCGAGCGCTTCGACGTGCCCGCCTTCCTTTACGCCGAAGCCGCCCGCCGTCCCGAGCGCAAGCTGCTCTCCGCCATCCGCAAGGGCGAGTTCGAGGGCCTCGCGGTCAAGATGCAGGATCCGCTCTGGGCGCCTGATTTCGGCCCCGGCCAGCCGCATCCCAAGCTCGGCGCCACCGCCTTCGGCGCGCGTCCCTTCCTGATCGCCTACAACATCCAGCTCGGCACCGCGGACCTGACCATCGCCAATGCCATCTCCAAGGCCATTCGCGCCTCGTCCGGCGGCCTCATGAACGTCCAGGCCATGGGCGTCTTCCTCGCCGACCGCAACGTGGCCCAGGTCTCCATGAACCTCCTCAATTATGAGAAAACGCCGCTTTACCGGGTACAGGAGCTGGTGAAAGCCGAGGCCGCGCGCTTTGGCGTTCCCGTGATCGGCTCCGAGGTGATCGGGCTGGTCCCCCAGGCCGCTTTGCTCGATGCCGCGGCTTATTACCTACAGATCGAGAACTGGACCCCCTCGCTCGTTCTCGAGAACAAGATTATGGAGCAAGCGTCCGATGCTGAACTCGTCTCTCGCTAAACCCCTGATGGCCCTCCCCATGGAGGACTTCCTGAAGCGCCTCGCGTCCGACGCGCCCACGCCCGGCGGCGGCTCGGTCTCGGCCTACGCCGGCGCCATGGCCGGCGCCCTGGTCGCGATGGTCGGCACCCTCACCCAGGGCAAGCAGATGCCGGAAGGTGACGAGTTCGACGGCATGGAGATCCTGATCGAGCAGGGCCATGCGATCGCCCAGACCCTCTCCGAGGCCGTCGACCGCGACTCCCAGGCCTTCGACGCCGTCATGGCGGCCTTCAAGCTGCCCAAGGGCACCGACGAGGAGAAAGCCATCCGCTCCCAGGCCATCCAGGACGCCACCAAGGGCGCTGCCGAGGTCCCCCTGGAAGTCGCCCAGGAATGCCTCGCCGCCGCCGAGCTGGCCCTGGTCGCCCTCTCGCAGGGCAACTCCAACTGCGCCTCCGATGCCGGAGTCGCGGGCATCCTCGCCGTCGCTGGCCTCGAAGGCGCCATCCTCAACGTCGCCATCAACCTCGGTTCGATCAAGGACCAGGACTGGGTGGCTGCGAAGCGCGCCGAGTGCGAGCAGTTGCTGGAGCGCCGCCGCGAGCTGCGCACGACCCTGCACGGGCTCTTGACCGAGAAGATTCCTGCCCTGGAGGGCCTGCTGAAGTGATCAACGCCTCGACTCAGGCCCCGCTCGCCCTAGACGGCGCGGGGCTCTCCCTCGCCGACGTCCGCCGCGTGGCCGTCGAGCACCAACCCGTCTCCCTGACCCCCGAGAGCCGTGAGGCCATGGCCCGCTCGCGCGCCTACGTCACGAAGCTTCTCGACGAGGACCGCGTGGTCTACGGCATCACCACCGGCTTCGGCTACTTCAAGAACCGCCGGATTCCCCAGGACGCCGTCGAGGCCCTGCAGCATAACTTGCTGCGCAGCCACGCCGCCGGCGTCGGGCCGTCGCTTCCCACCGACGTCGTCCGGGCCATGCTCTTGCTGCGGGCCAACGCCCTCGCCAAGGGCTTCTCGGGCGTTCGTCCCGAGGTCGTCGACCTCCTGGTCGAGCTGATCAACCGCCGGGTTCATCCCCAGATCCCGTCCCAGGGCTCGGTGGGAGCTTCCGGGGACCTCGCGCCCTTGTCGCACCTCGCGCTGGTCCTGATCGGCGAAGGCTTCGCCGAGTTCGAGGGCGAGATCCTGCCTGGCGGCGAAGCGCTCGCCCGCGCGGGTCTCACGCCTATCCAGCTCTCCGCCAAGGAAGGCCTCGCGCTGATCAACGGCACCCAGGCCATGGCCGGCATCGGCTCCTTGGTGCTCGAACAGGCCCGCAACCTCACCAAACTGGCGGACATCGCCTGCGCGATGTCCCTCGAGGCCACCCTCGGCTCGAACCGGGCCTACCTGGACTTCTTTCATCAGGTTCGCCCGCATCCGGGGCAGCTCGCCTCGGCCCGCAACCTCACCCGCCTCACGGAAGGCTCGGGGCTGATCGCCTCGCATGCCGGCTGCGACCGGGTGCAGGACGCCTACTCGCTGCGTTGCGCTCCCCAGGTGCACGGCGCCAGCCGCGACGCGCTCGATCATGCCACCCGCGTCTTCGAGATCGAGCTCAACGCCGCCACCGACAACCCCCTGATCTTCCCGGATCAGGACGAGGTCCTCACGGGGGGGCATTTCCACGGCCAACCTCTGGCGCTGGCCATGGACTTCACGGCGATCGCCCTCGCCGAGTTCGCCAACATCTCCGAGCGCCGCACGGAGCGCCTGGTGAACGCCGCCTACTCCAACGGCCTGCCCATGTTCCTCGCCGAGGAAGGCGGCCTCAACTCGGGCTACATGATCATCCAGTACACCGCGGCCTCCCTGGTCTCCGAGAACAAGGTCCTCGCCCATCCCTCCTGCGTGGACTCCATTCCCACCTCGGCCGGCCAGGAAGACCATGTCTCGATGGGCACCACCTCCGCCCGCAAGGCCCGGACCGTCCTGGGCAACCTCGAGCACGTGCTCGCCGTCGAGTTTCTCTGCGCCGCTCAGGGACTGGACTTCCGCGCGCCCCTGAAGCCCGGGACCGGCGCGTATGCGGCCCATCAGGCCATCCGGAAGCGCATCGATCACCTCAGCGCCGATCGCTATGCCCGCGAGGACATCGAGCGCATGGCCGAGATGATCCGCGACGGCTCGTTGCTGGCTGCCGTCGAGGCCGCCGTGGGCCCGCTTGAATGAGTCTCGGAGCCGAGACCTGGGATCGGCTTCGCGGAGGGCTCGTCGTCTCCTGCCAGGCAGGTGAGGACGAGCCTCTCCACGGCTGCATGGCGGGCATGGCCAAGGCCGCCCTCCAGGCGGGCGCCGTGGGGATTCGGGCTGAGGGTCCGCGTGATATCCGCTCCATCCGCGACGCGGTCGACCTGCCCATCGTGGGCCTCTACAAGATCCGCAAGGAAGGCGTCCCCGTCTACATCACCCCGACCTTCGAAAGCGCCTGCATGGTCGTGCATGCCGGCGCCGACGTCGTGGCCCTCGACGCCACCACGGCCGTTCGTCCCGACGGCCTGACGCTCGAAGAAACCATCACCCGGATCCATCAGGAACTCAACCGCCCGGTCCTTGCCGACGTCTCCACCTTGGAGGAAGGCCTCCGGGCCGTCGAGGCGGGAGCGGACGCGATCGCTCCGACGCTTTCGGGCTACACGCCGCAAAGCCCCAAGCTCGAAGGCCCCGACTGGGAGCTTTTGCGGGCCCTGATCCGCGACGTTCGCTTGCCGGTCCTCATGGAGGGCCGGATCTGGCAGCCCGAAGACGCCCGCAAGGCCCTCGACCTGGGCTCCTGGGCCGTCGTCGTCGGCTCCGCCATCACGCGTCCCCAGCTCATCGCCGCCCGCTTCGTGCAGGAGATTCGCCGCCATGACTAGCTCGCTTCCTTCGCCTCGCCTCGCCCTGGGACTCGACCTCGGCGGAACCAAGGTTCTCGCCGGTTTGGTCTCGGAGTCGGGCTCGGTTCTGAGGACCTGGCGTTTCCCCACTCCCGCCGAGGGGGGCGGAGAGGCCATCATGCAGGCCCTGACGACGGCCGCCCAGGAGGCGATCGCCTCCCTGGAGCCCGAAGAGCGCGACCAGCTGCTGGGTATCGGCGTGAGCTCGGCGGGCCACATCGATGCCAAGACCGGCACGGTCATCTACTGCACGCCCAATCTGCCTGGCTGGTCGGGGATGGCGATCGCCGATAACCTGCGCGCCGGCTTCGCCACCCACTTCCCCGATCTCGTCGTGGTCGCCGACAACGACGGCAACGCCGCCACCTTCGGCGAGGCCTGGTGCGGCGGAGGCCAAGGCGTCACGGATCTCGTCATGATGACCATCGGCACCGGCCTCGGAGGCGGCATCATCGTCGACGGCCACCTGGTCCACGGCTCGCGCGCCGGCGGCGCGGAGATCGGTCATACGATCCTGGTGCCGGGCGGCTTGCCCTGCAACTGCGGCCAACTGGGCTGCCTCGAATCCTACGTCTCCGGCACCGCCTTGGGCAAGGCCGCCGCGCGCGCCGGCCACTGGGACCCCGCGCCCAGCTCGTATCAGCTCTTCCAGATGGCGCGCGAGGGAGATGAGAAGGCCCTGGCCCTCATCCGCGAGATGGCCGAGCACCTGGCTACGGCCATCGTCACCATCGTCAACTTCCTCGATCCCGAGCGGATCCTGCTTGGCGGAGGCGTCGGAGAGCAAGGCGATCTCTTCCTTCCGATGGTTAAGGAGGCGGTCTCGCGCCGTTACGGCGAGCGCGGTTGGGACGCCAATCGCGTCCGGATGGCAGTTTTGGGGGAGAAGGCGGGTATGATCGGGGCAGCGGGCCTCGTTTTTGAGAGGGCTCGCCTGGAGAATCGCTCGCTCTCGGAGGCCTGACCCTACAGGAGCTGATGGGAGTCGGCACGACGTGTTCTTAGGACCTGTCCTGCAGGAAGGACGTTTGCTCGAGTGAAAGCCTGGATGCCCGCCGGAATCGCCGCTCGTGCCGCCCGCCTCATCGCGGGGGCGGCCTTGCTCGTCGGCTTGCTACCCGTCCCGGCCCTCGCGGCTCCGGCGAACGTCAGCGGCATGACCTACGACGAGTCGCAGCGGCAGATCTCGGTCAACCTCGCGGGCACGGTCTCCGTCCGGACGCAGCGCATCAAGAATCCCGATCGCCTGGTCATCGACCTGAGCGAGGCCCGTCTGCCGCTGGGACAGGCCATTCCCATCGTCCAGCCACGAAGCTCGCGCATCCGCTCCATCCGGATGGGCCAGAACTCGTACCTTCCCCCGGTAGTACGCTTGGTGGTCGATCTGACGCCGGGCTTCGAGCCCATGGTCAAGATCAACCAGACGAACGGCAAGCTTTTGATCACCCTGGCGAACCCCGCTCCGCCTCAGGGCGAGCGCGACCTCGAGAGCCTGCCCGGCTTCCCGCTCCAGGGCGGCGATCCGGTGCGAATCGACCCTCCGTTCGTGGCGCCCGCGGATGCTCCCATTCCCGGGGCCGTGACCCGCATGCCGGCTCCTTTACCCTTGCCCGTGCCTTCCCCGGCTCCGCCTCGCCCGGCTCCGACACCGCAACCCGTGCCTCGGGCTGCCGTGCCCAAGCCCACCCAGGCGACCCCACGCCCGGTCTGGACGCCTCCTCCGGTACCCGGCTGGGTTCCGCGTCCGACGCCGACTCCAACCCCCGGAGAACCGCATTCCGCTCCGCCGGTTTCCGGGACTCCCGTCTCTGGCTCGCCAGTCTCTGCTCCGGCCGCGCCTCAGCCCTCGCCGAGCGCAACGCCCGACCCCTTCCGTCCTTGGTCGCCCCCGGCCATGGCGACGCCCGCGCCGGGACCGGCGAGCGCCCCGGCGGGCGCTAAGCCCGCGACTGGCAAGCCGGCTTCCGAATCGCCGGCCTCCGGTCCGTCAGAGTCGGGCAAGTCGCCATCCGAGCAAGTCCCGGCCGAGACCGATGTTTCCGAGACCGTGGAGTCGGTGCTTCCCCTCGACCGCCGCCCGACGGCGAGCATGGGCTCGTCGTTTCAATTGCGCTGGCAGCAGATCGAGACGCTGGAAGACTACGGAGGGCCCGCGCCCAGTTTCGCTTACCCGGCGGGGATCAACGGCTTCGACTTCGAACACTGGTTCATGCCCTACGTGGGAGCTGGCCTCGACGCCCGCGTGCTCTTCTACGACCTCTCCGTCGAGAGCGTTCGCCAGCACCGGACGGATGCGACCCTCGGCTCGTTCCTGGCCCTGCGCTACCCGCTCGGCTTCCTGGAGCCGTCGCTGCGAGCCGGGTACATGGGGCGCTCCGTCACCGTCGAGAGCGAGACGACCGGCACGACCGTCCCCTTCTCACCCCTCCAGACTTACTACGGCCCGAGCGTGACCGGAAGGCTCAAGGTTACCGTCTTGCCGGGCCTCGGTCTGGATCTCCACGGCAAGCTCCTGCCCTCCACCCAGGGCTCCCTGTATCCCGGCTTCCCATCGATCCATCCCCTCTCGGGGCAGGGCTGGGGCGCGAGCCTCGTCACCGATATCCTTCAGGGCTACGTCTCGCTGGGTTACAACTCCGAGCACCTGACCAACGCCGACGGCACGTTCAAGCAAACGTTCAGCGGGATCACCCTGGGCATCGGGATGCGCTATTAAATCGGCGGGTTCTTAGCGATCTTCGTTGCGGAGCGCTTTCCAGCGCTCGGCGAACGGGATGGGCGGGACGTCGTTGACGACGATCCCGATGCCCCGCTGATGGAAGGCCTGCGCCTTGCGATCGATGTCCACGGACCCCAGGAGGCCCAGGCCCTGGAAGCGGATGAAGGTCCGCGACAGCGTCTGCGTCTCGCCGTTGCTGCGCGCGGCGTAATCGAGGGCGTTCATGGCGGCCAAGCCCAGGGATTCCACCAGGTGCTTGGTCATGGCCCAGTGCATGCGGGTCGTTTTTTCGGTTGTGTCGAGCGTTTCGAGAAGCTGGTAAGAGGCCTCCGCGATGCCCGCGAAGTCGTTCTGCGAAAGGGCCTTGCCGATCGTGTCGCGGTAGGCGTCGAGTTGCTCTTGAAGGTCCTTGGCCTGTGCGTCCGTGGCCACGCCGCGCCAGCGCGGGGGAGCGAAGGGCGAGCGGACGTCTTGCATCGAGACGAAATCCGCCTTGAGGACCGGAATCCCGGCTTTCTGGAAGCGCTTGCCCCAGAGGTCCAGGGCGTGAGCTACGGGCAGGGTGAGTTGCTCCAGCAGGATCAAGCGGTTGGAGAGTGAGCGGGTGCCGCCTCCCGAGAGCCGATCGTAGACGTCCCGCCGACTCCGGTTGAGCGCGATGGCCTCGTTCAGGTGCTCGGCGAAGCCTTCTTCGTGCGTGGGCGTGGAGGGCTTGGCGGGCTGACGGAGCTCGGTAGGAATGGCGCGCAGCCGTTGTCCCCCTCCCTGCGAGGTCGCAGGAGTGGCGGAGGGACTGGGCAGGGTTGGCCTCGCGGCGCTGGGGGGTATCGACATGGACGCACCTGCTGGATGGAGTCCGACGATGGACCGCCAGATCGATTGTCGTGCTTTTTGCCGATCGACTTGCGAGCGGGAGGCCTTTCTACGGGGAGGGCGTGACGGCTTCTCCGAGGCAATCGGAGTAGGTCTTGCCGTCGATCTCCAGGGTGGCCAGATCCCCCTTGATCCAGAAGGTCGTCACGCCGTCGCTGTAACGGGCTCCCGAAGCCGAGAGGGCCTGAGGTAGGCGCAACTCGCGATCGGGGAGCGTGAGGACGGCGGCCTCGGGCTCGAAGCGCGCGGTGAAGCGGTAGTCCGCGCAGGTGTACGCGTAGGCGGTGGCGGGTGAACCGCTGGCCTCGTCCTGCGAGGACGAGGGTTCCGAGTGGCATCCGGCCAGGATTGCGATCGCCAAGATCCAGGGAGCCCAGGCTTTGATCATCTTCCGACTGCCTTTCGAGGAAGGGGACAGGGCCAGTATACGGCATGCCGGATCGGAGCGCTTCCCCTCGAAAGGAGACCCCCGCGACCGGAGCCGCGGGGGTGGAGGGGCTGTTGACCTGTTCATTCAAAACTTACTTTGTGGCGGTGTCGTCCCTGCTGACGGAACGTCAGATAGCGGGTGTTTTACCGTCCTTCGGGTCAGGTCTTTCAGGTCTCACCCCTGACATCTTCAGCGTACCTCCGGGTGGACGATTCGCCATCCGTAGGCAGTACCGAACTGCTCCATTGCGGGGTATTCCTCCGAGCGGCCGAGCCTCGCCGAGGGCGTGACGGCCTGCGCGAAGCTGTCGCGATTCTCGGGAGGGGAACGTAAGGATTCACGTACGACGCCCGAGCCAGCCTGGTGAAAAGCTGCCCCCGCCGAAAGAATTCGAGATCGGAGCGACCCCGCTCGGGGAGCTGGATCGTGAAGTTCGATGACAGGGGTGAAGAATGGTTTCCGGAGGGGGCGAGCGGATTCTCGGGAGCCTAGAATGGGGTCACCTTGCCGGGAGTCGCTGGTCGCTGCGGATCCTGGGAGGGACGGAGGGCGAAGGCTTTCCGTCTTCTATGAGCCGGGCTCCGGTCGTCTGGGCACTGGGGCCTGTGTAATGCGTGAGAGGCGGGCATCGCATCATGCCCGCCTCTTTTTGCGCGCGCGACATCGGGATGGCGTCCGAAAGCGGCAGCCCCCGCGACCGGAGTCACGGGGGCTGCGAAGCGCGTTCGGCTTACAGGATGCTGAAGATCTTGGCGCCGGTGGGGCCGGTGAGGTTGGGGCGCTGCGAGTAGCCGTTGCGGGCGACGGACGAGACGATGTTCTTGTGCCACTCGCCGTAGGTCTGCGACTTGCCGCCCTTCTGGTAGGCGTCGAGCATGTAGTAGGTCATCGCGCCGTTGAAGCGACCGTTGATGTAGGCGTCGGCCGAGGTCTGGTCGTCCTGGCAGCCGGTGAGGACGTGGTACTTGCCGGCGTTCAGGCGGGCCTGGTAGGTCTTCATCCGGGCGGTGTTGACGAGCATCGGGGTCTGGTTGACCCAGTTGGGGTCGAGGTCGATGCTGCGGGCGCGGACGTTGGGGTTGCGGTCGATGGTGCCCGAGTTGCAGGAATCCGAGACGAAGAGGAAGCCGACGCCGGGCTTGAGGCCGCCGAGGATGGTCTGGATCTCGTCGTCGACGATGGCGTTACGGAAGCCGCCGTTGCCGTAGGAGAGGTCGGTGGGGCAGAGGATCTCGTCCATGCCGTCCGGCTCGTCGCCGTTGGTGTCGCGGATCTGGGCGCCGTGACCCGAGTAGTGGAAGTAGAGGAAGTCGCCGGGCTTACCGGAGGCGACGAGCGCCTGGAGGCCCTGGAGCATCGCCTGGCGGGTCGCCTGTTTGTCGGTGAGCATCACGATATCCGAGGCCTTGAAGCCTTCGGCGCTGAGCATCTTCGCTTTGACGTCCTCGATGTCGTTGACGCAGCCGCGAAGGTCGCTGCCGGGCTGGATGTACTTATTGATGCCGACGAGGAACGCACGCTTGGTGCCGGTGGCGCTGGCCATGCCGTTGAAGGAGGAGGCGTCACGGCCCATGGCGGTGTTACCGGCGGAAACGCCGCAACCCGCGAGGACGGAACCAGCCAGGACCACGGTCAAAACCCGAGCGATGTTCTTCACGCGATTACTCCCCCTCAATGCTTAACGCCTGTCGCGTTAAGTCCTTACCGAAGCGACAACCTTCTCTTAACCTTGTGGGTCCAGCATAAGGCTCGCTTGGCTGCGGTACAAGCGGTTCTCCTGAGATTTAATCGAGACTTATCGGCTTAAACTTGCCTTTAATTTTCAGGCGAGTTTTTTAATCTGGATTTTACATTTCGAGGGTTCCCCCAACGGCCCATCCCCCCGCTCGAAAGAGCGGGGGGATGGGGGGCGGAAGGGCATGCCAGCGGTTTAGAAGGGCAATATCTCGGCGGGATCGGCGGAGGCGTCGAGCCATTCCAGGATCTCGGCGGAGGTGGGGGGCTCCATGGCGAGTTGATCCGGCGGGGGCGAGACGGCGGGTTGCAGCCGGGTCAGGCTCAGGGCGATCAGCAGGCCTGCGGCGATCGCCCCGCCCGGGGCCCAAGCCCAAGCCGCACGGCGCTTGCGCGGCTGCGGGCGGGCGAGCGCGTCCAGGTCCGGGCTCAGGCGGCTCAGCAGCTCGGGGGGAGCCGTGACGCGAGGAAGCGCCTCCAGCGCCGAGACGGCGGCCGAGAGGCTCGTCTGATCCTGCATGCAGGTGGCGCAGCTCGCCAGATGAAGCTGCAAGGCGTTTTGGTCCGCGGGCGGCAGCGTGCCGTCGAGGGAATCCTGAATCAACTGGCGGGCGGACTGACAGGTCATGCCCCGCCTCCTTTCTCCAGTAGGTTTCGCAGGCTCGTCCGCCCGCGATGTAGCCATGTCTTGACCGTGCCCAGCGGAGCTTCGAGGGCCTCGGCGATCTGCTCGTAGCTGAGATCCTCGATATGTCTCAGCACCAGTGCCTCGCGCAGGGGGGAAGGCACGTGCTGAAGGGCGTCCATGATGCCGGTGTCCGAGGCCAGGCGCAGAAGTTCGGGATCCTCGGCTCCGGCGCCGTCGTCCTCGAAGGCGTCGCCTTGTCCGCTTTTGAGTTCGGGGGCGCTGCGGCGCGTGTGATCGAGGAAGCAGTTCCGGGCGATCGCCAGGAGCCACGGCCCCATGGCCGCGTCCGGCTTGAAGCCTCCCAGCGCCTTGAAGGCCTTCAGGAAGGTCTCCTGGGTCAGGTCCAGCGCCAGATCCCGGTTGTTGCTCATCCGGTAGAGGAACCCGTAGACCCGATCCTGATGCGCGCGCACCAGGTGGTCCATGGCCTTGCGATCCCCGCGCTGGGCCGCTTTGACCCAGTCCGACTCACCGAGGGAGGCAAGCTCCGAGCCGGGGGAGGATGGGGCTTGGCGGCGGGAGCGGCGTCCGCTCCAGTCCAGCGCGGTGATCAAAGGCGTTCCTCTCTAGGACGGGTGACTAGCGCTTGCGCTGCTTGTCGCCCCGCTGGGCCTTGAGCTCGTCGAACTGCTTGAGCTGCTCGGGGGTCAGGACGGCACGCATGTCGAACCAGGTGTTCAGGCGCGCTTCGGCGAGCTGATCCTGAAGGACGTTCACCTCGCGCTGCTTGGCGATCGTCTGCTCACGGGTCGAGCTGGACGAGCGGACGAGCTGGTGCAACTCCTTGCGCTTGGTCGAGAGCTGCGAGCGCTGGGCCTTCATCTTTTCGTGACCCTGCTGGCGCAGCGTCTTGATCTTCTCGCGCTGCTCGGCCGTGAGGTTGAGGCGCTCGAACATCCGCTCCATCGCGTGCGGGCCTTGCTTCCCAGCCTTGGCATGGGTGGCATGTCCGCGAGGGCCGTCGGGCTGGGCGAGAGCGGGGGCGGCGGAAAGGGCCGAAAGGCTCATCGCGCCCGCCATCAGCAATCCCAAAACCTTTTTCTTGCTCATCTCCGTAACTCCTTTGCGGCCGGGGACCGTCCCCTCGGGGCCCCTCCCCGTTTCAGCCGTCTACTGGGAATACGAAGACCGTCGCTAAAAAGTTTCAAGCTCATCTTCCCGGTATTCCCCCCCTTGACGGGGGGGATGTAGGGGGGTGTTACTGATCCCAGGTTCCTTAGAGACAAGGAACGCCGTGGCTGCGCCGGCCAACACCCCCCTGGCTTCGCCAGTCCCCCCGTCAAGGGGGGACAACTAAAGGAAGATTAGACCTTCTCCGCGAGGTGCAGGATGGCCACGTCCCCGCCCGCGAGCATCCCCGTGATCACCCCGTCCTGAAGCTTCAGGCGCGAGCCCATGTACGAGAACTGCTGCGTGATGCGGTCGATCGGCCAGCCTTCCGGCAGCAGCGTCGACAACTTCAACGACTCGCCCCGGTTGATCAACCCCATGATCCAGCCCGTGGGCGTCTCGCGGAAGACCGTCTCCAGCCCCGGGACCGGCCGGGTGATGGGGCGAATGCCCCAGCCGTGAAGCATGCTCGAGACGAAGCTCTCGATCGATTGCTTCCGGGCGGGCTCGTCCAGGTAGTAGCCGGGCGAATCCATCAAGGGGCCGATCAACGTCCCGATGAACGCGCTGCGCCCTTCTCCCACCGGCACCGCGTAGCCGACCGGCGCCTGGTGGTAGTTGAGCAGCTCCTCGCCCTCGGGCGGCATGTGCACGTAGGTGATCATGCGCGAGCACCAGACCTTGCCGCCGTGAACCGAGTCGTTGAGCCAGACGCCCGCGCGGGTGGCGTGCTTGATCATGCCCATGACCGGCTGCAGCTTCTCGATGGTGAAGCGTGAGAGGGGGTGCTTGATCCGGTCGCGCTCGCGAACCTGGAACATGAAGAGATCCTTGAAGGTTCCCGCCACCACGGAGAGGGCCCGGGGATGCCAGGTCCGCTTCGGCTTGCCCGGGAAGAGCAGGGGCGAGTCGAAGGGCGTGCCCATGGTGACGAGGTTTCCGCCCTCCTGCACGAAGCGCTCCAGCTTCTGGCGAAGCTCGGGAGGCACGGTGCCCAGCGAGCTGAAGAAGAGCACCTTGCATTGTTTGAGCTCGTCCAGCGTGGCCTTCGAGAGCTCCAGCACCTGCGGGGAGTACCCGGCTTCGACCAGGGCGCCGTAAAGGCCCGAGGCGGCCGGGAAGAGGGCCACCGAGTGATCGATGGCTTCGTCCAGGTTCTCGCGCGCCGTCTTGATCGGATCCGAGATATAAGCCAAGAGGTCGTGAGTGGCGTCCTGGTAGTGGAGGATGCCCACGGGGCTTTCCACCTCGGTGGACGCGGCCAGCATGGGGCCCCAGTCCCGGCGGAAGTGGCCGAGGGCCTCGACGACTTCCATGCGCTCGGAGCGCTTGCCCTCGTGCGAGAAGGGGCTGCGGAAGCGGTAGATCGAGGAATCGGGATCCTCGCCGTCATGCAGCGGATACATGATGTTGGCTTGCGAGCCGCGCAGGTAGGCGGCCATCATCTTTTGAAGCGTCGAGACGATCGGGACGGTCACGCCCTCGTCCAGCCAGCCGGCGCCGATCTCGGGGCCCATCAGGGGGCCGCCCTGGAGCATGGAGGCGTAGAGCTTGGGGACGTAATCGATGGCGTAGGGCTGATCCAGGGGCGTGCGCACCCGGATGAACTTCGGGTACATGTCGAAGCCGACCGGGGCGACCGCGTTCTTCTTGAGGAAGTGGTTGGGCCAAGCGGGAAGCCAGACGTCGTTGAGGAAGAAATGGGTTGATATGCCCAGTTGCTGCCAGTTGAGCTTGAGGGTCGCGAGGTAGTCGACGATCAGGTCCTCGGTGAAGCGGGCGAGGTCTTCCAGGGCGGGTCGCGGCAAGGGCGAGATGGCGGGCGGCTGGACGTCGTCGAACGAGCTGTAGGCCGTCTTCCAGGCGGCGTTGAGGTCCTGGATGCTTTCGTGGTGCTCGGAGAGCCAGCGGCGAAGCTGCTTCACGGTCTGGGGGTTGGTATCGATCAGCGTGGGGCCCGCGCCGTACTGGGGCATGCCGCATTCGTTGTCGAGCTGGAGGGCGATGATCTCGCCGACGGCGACCATGGGCTGGATCAGGGGCGCGAGGGCCGCGAACCACTTGCGGGTGAGCGCATGGAAGGTGGGATGCCCCAGGGCGATTTCGCCGGGCTGATCGGGGGACTGGGCGGGCCGGATCAGGATCTCGGGGTGCTTCTCGCGGACCCAGTGCGGGATGCCGAAGCCGGGGTACTCGGCGTAGATGTAGGGGCCGGGCTTGATGATCAGGGGGATGCCCATGCGGCGCGCCAGGTAGAGGAAGCCGCGCAGGTCGCGTTCGGGGCGGGTCGTCCCGTCGAAGTCGAAGGAGCCTTCCTCGGCTTCGTGCCAGATCCAGGGGATGTAGCAGGAAAGGACGTTGACTCCGGCGTCCTTGAGGGCTTGCAGGGTGCCTTCCCAGTGCTCGCGCTTGAGCCGGAAGTACTGGAACTCTCCTCCGAAAAGCACGTCGGGACGGCCATCGACGAGGATCTGGGTTTCGGTGAACTGGATGGACACGGGCACGGGACTCCTCTCGGTGTGACGCTCCTTATTATAGTCGGCCTTTCGACGCGCCGCTTGCGACCGGGCTCACATGCCGCGTTACGACCTCCGCAAAGGCCCGTCTGCGCGGGGTTTGGGCCGCTCGATTTCATTGACAACTGACGGCGGGGATGCTTAAATGCAGGGATGTTAGCACTCTCGATTGGTGAGTGCTAAAACGGTTCCCAGCTTGGTTTCACAGGGTCAACACGGAGAGAGCGGTGGACGGTCGCGTCTATTTCAGCCTCACCCCTCGGCAGCAGCAGATCTTGCTGGCGGTCATCCAGGACTATATCTCCACGGGTGAACCCGTGGGGTCGCGGACGCTGTCCAAGAAGTACGACCTGGGTTTGAGTCCTGCCACCATCCGCAACGAGCTCGCGGACCTCGAGGAGGAGGGCTTGCTTCGGCAGCCGCATACCTCGGCGGGGCGCGTGCCGTCGGATACGGGCTACCGGTTCTTCGTGGACAACCTCATGGAGCGGCGCGCGACCCTGGGCCCCGAACAGGAGCGCATGATCCAGGAATGGCGGCTCTTGAGCCGGGACCTTCCGGATCTCATGCAGCAGACCGCCAAGCTGACCGCGGTGCTTTCGGGCTGTACGGCGATCGTGCGGGCTCCGCGCCAGGCCACCAGCCGGATCAAGTACCTACAACTGCTCGCCGTCAGCGAGTCCGAGGCCTTGCTCGTCATGATGACCGACCGGGGAGCGGTCATGAACCAGATCGTGCCCCTCCCTGCGGCCTTGTCCCCCGACGAACTCACGGTGATCACGAACTTCCTCAACGATCACCTGCGCAACCAGCCTCTCGATCGCTTGACGCAGTACGCGGTGTCGAAGATCTCCCGGGAGATGGCCCGCTACGAGAAGGTCCTCGAGGACCTCTACCAGCGGGTTTCCGCCACCCAGGACGTCGGCGAGCGGCTCTACATGAGCCATACGTCCTTCCTGGCCCAGCAGCCGGAGTTTTCGGAAGGGGGAAAGGTGGGGCAGCTCTTGAGCTTCCTCGAGCAGGAGAAGGTCTTGATCGAGCTTCTCGACACATTCTCGGCTCCGGTC
>Ga0180215_1000568_pt1 | contig 45989 bp, 41 predicted proteins | sample eDN3rd37CBELigBY_FD_128871 | JGI IMG/M metagenome (GOLD analysis project Ga0180215, IMG submission 128871) | Enriched backyard soil microbial communities from Emeryville, California, USA - eDNA 3rd pass 37_C BE-Lig BY (version 2) (version 2) | ecosystem: Environmental > Terrestrial > Soil >... | reverse complement strand
GAAGACGGCTCGGGCAAGTATTGCGGCATCCACGCCACGGTCGGGAGCCCGGTCTCCCTCGCGTGCGACACCTACCCCTTCACGTTCACGGTGACCCCGGACGGCGTCTGCGCCTATACCAGCTTCGTCTGCCGCACCTCGGCCTCCAACCAGGGTCAGCCGTTCAGCGAGCGCGAAGAGAACATCCTCACCCGCTTCCGCCGCCTCCAAGGAGCCGTCCCTCGGGTCGAAGATCGCGTTCCCTGGTCGCAATGGTCCGATGCCCTGACCTGGCCCACCTACCGCCAGATCGAGATCCACCTTCTCGATCTCCTGGGCCGCGAGACGCTTCCCCACTACAACCGCCTGCTCGACGCGTACCGCTTCATGGTGCTTCTCGAATCCAGCCGCGAGGTCGTGCAAGACGACGAGGCCTGGATTGCCAGTGCCTGGGAGCGCCTCGCCGGCGCCCCGCCGCTCGAACTCGAAGAGCCCGTCGACCCTCAAGACGAGATGGTCAAGCTGCTTACCATCCTCATGCTCAGCAGCAAGGGACACCTCGACCAGCTCTTCGATTACAAGGAGTTCGAGGCGGACTACCCCTCCCTGGTGGCCGAGGCGCCCATGCTGGAGCCCGACGCCGAAGGAGCGGACCTGCTCACGCGCTTCATCCGGCGCATCCTCTTCCAGAAGCGCCACCTGGGCAAGATGGGGGCGGTCTTCAACTTCCAGCTCGTCCTCTTGGGCTACCGCGCCGTCAGCCTCTACGCCCGTTACCGCAAGTTCCGCAAGGGCGAGACCACGGTCGATACCGAGGATCTCTACACGGCGATCCGCGCCCACGACCAGGTCATGCTCCACACGGCCGCGGTTTCCGACGAGGCCTTCATCGACCATGCCGAAAACTCCGCCCGCCTCCGGGATCTCTCCTCGGGAGCGAGCCTGCTGGGCCTCGGCTAACCCTCTCATCTAAAAAAGCCCCCCGGTCCGATTGGGCCGGGGGGCTTTTTTAGATGTCGTTCCCTCAGAAGCGGGAATCCTTTGACTTACTTCTCGCCGAGGGAGATGTTGTCGACGTGAGGGGCTTCGAGCGGAGTGGCGCCCGAGAAGAGGGTCGAGTAACCGAAGACGAAGCGAACCTGGAGTCCCGAGGCCTTGAACTGGGCGAGGTTCACCTCGACGGCCTTCCAATCACGGGTCTCGGCGGTCAGGTCGTAGACCTTGGTCCAGTTCCAACCGTTGGTCGAGGCCTCGACCGCGAAGGTCGACGACTTGAAGTAGCTCGAGGGGAAGAAGTTACGGACGTCGAAACGAAGCGTGGGATTGGCGAAGCGCGAGCCGTCGATGGGCGTCTTGAGGGTCATGACGTAGGTGCCGGGGTCGGCCACCTGGCCCTGCTGACCGCCAGGGGTCGCGCCGTACGAGCCGGTCTTGGCCGCGTTGGGCGAGAGGTTCCAGTTAGACGCAGGGGTCGTGACCGAGCTGTAGGTGCCGGGGGTGTAGGCCGTGGTCCAGTTGTCGAGGCCCCAGAGGCTGTCGAAGCCATCCTGGAAGGCCTGCGCGGGAGGCAGTCCGGGTCCGGGAGTGGCGGTCGGCGCCGGGGTCGGCGTCACGACCGGAGTCGGGGTGGGGGTCGGGGTGGGGACGGTGCCGGACTCGACGATGGAGAGGTCGATGTTGATGCCGCCGGTCAACTCGGGGGCGAGGGTGATCTGAACCGGAGCCTGGGTGATCTTACCCGGCTCGACGGTGAGATCCAGGCTCGACGAGCCGAGGATCGCCTGGGCCGCATCCAGGGCGTCGACCTTGAGGGTCAGGACGCCGACCGGGATGTCGGTGAAAGAAACGGTCTGGGTGGCGAAGGCCAGGGTCTGGGTACGCTTGGGGAAGTTGGGACCTTCCAGCGTGAAGGAGACGTGCTTGACGTCCGCGAGCTTGGCCTGGACCTGGTAGGGGTTGCGCATCTGGATCTGGATCGCGCCCGTCTGAGCGGCGACCGAGGTTCCGAAAGCCGACTTCGCCTGGATGGGAGCCAGCTGGTAATCCACCCCGCAGCCGGCAGCCATCATGGCTCCCATCAGCGCGAGTGCGATTCCAAACTTACGTCCTGCCATGACTCCCTCCTCGTTGCGAAAAAGCGCTACAGGCTTCTAAAGGGTTATCGGGAACGAGGGCCAGATGATTCTTATTGAGCCGTTAAGTTTGGGAAGTCGCTCGGTTAAACATGCGTCGGCAGGCACCGGGGAGTTCTGGTATCATCAAGGATCGTTCGAAAGGAAAAAGATCATGCTGGAAACCCAAGACGTTTCAATTCCGAAGGCGATCGCCGTCGGCGTCTCCACTCCCAAGACCTCCCGCCGCGAGGTCGAGGAGCATCTCAGCGAGCTCGCGCAGCTTGCCGAAACCGCCGGGATCCAGGTGGTCCAGACCGTCCTCCAGGACCGCCGGCACCCCGATCCCGCGACCTACATCGGATCGGGCAAGGTCGAGGAGGTTCACCTCGCGGCCGTGGCCGAGGGCGCCGAGGTCATTCTCTTCGACGACGAGCTTTCCCCCGCGCAGCAGCGCAACCTCGAAAAAGAGATCGGCAAGCCCGTCACCGACCGGACCGGCCTGATTCTGGACATCTTCTCGCGCCATGCGCGAAGCCGGATGGCCAAGACCCAGGTCGAGCTGGCGCAACTTCAGTACACCCTGCCGCGCCTGACCGGCATGTGGAGCCACTTCACCAAGCAGCGGGGCGGTGGCGTCAACATGAAGGGCGAAGGCGAAACCCAGCTCGAGATGGACAAGCGGATGATCAAGACCCGCATGGCCGAGCTGCGGCGCGAGCTCGAGGAGATCGCCCAGCAGGCCGCGGTTCGCCGCAAGGGCCGCGAGGACGTCTTCAAGGTCTCCTTGGTGGGCTACACCAACGCCGGCAAGTCCACCCTCATGAACGCCCTGACCGACGCCGGCGTGCTCGCCGAGAACAAGCTCTTCGCGACGCTCGACACCACCATGCGCCAGCTCGAGCTCCCCAACGGCATCGAGGTCGTGCTTTCCGACACGGTCGGCTTCATCCGCAAGCTCCCTCACCAGCTGGTGGCGTCCTTCCGCTCCACCCTCGACGAGGTCGTGGACGCCGACATGCTGCTTCACGTGGTGGATGCCTCGCATCCCGACTTCGAAGCCCAAGTCGAGGCGACCGAGGGCGTGCTCGCGGAGATGGGCATCGAGGGCAAGCCGACGCTCTTGGTCTTCAACAAGGTCGATGCACTTGACCAAGAGGGCCTGCGCGATCGCCTCAACGCCAAGGATGGCAACAAGGTCCTCGTTTCGGCCAAGACCCGCGAGGGCATCGACGCCCTCCTGACGGCCATCCAGGCCCAGCAGGAGAAGGCCTTCCAGTCCGTGACCCTCATGCTGCCTCATACCGACGGCAAGGCCATGGCGCTCTTGCACCAGGCAGGCTCCGTGCTCGATACCCAGTACGAGGCCGAGGGAGTGATCGTCAAGGTCAAGATCACGCCGGCGGATCTGGCGCGGATCGAGTCGACGGCCCCCGGCATCCAGCGGATCTAGCCATGGAGCTCCTCCCGCTCTCCGAAGCATCCCTCGAGGAGGCCCTACGCGCCTGCAACCCGGCGTTTCAGGCCTCCCGCGAGCCCATCGACTGGAACCCCATGATGCTCCAGCGCTGGATGACGCTCTGGGACATCCCCGCCGAGAGCTCGGTCCTGTTGCGGGTGGAAGGCCAACCGGCGGGGCTCAGCCTCGGGGCGCTGCGGGGCGATCGCGGCTGGATCACCACCTTCGGCATCCATCCCGACTTCCGGCGCCGCGGCCTGGGGCGCGTCCTCTTGGCCGCGCAGCTCGATCGCTTTCGTGAAGCAGGCGCCCGCACGGTCCGGCTGGAAGTGCTGGCAGAAAACGTCGAAGCCCAAGCCCTTTACGAGGCGGGCGGATTCCAGGTGCGGCGTCGGTTGTCGTCCTTCGAGGGAACGCTTCCCTTGGCCGCGCCGCGCTCGGTCGACTTCGACTGGTCCCTGGCCCTCAATCCCCCTGCCTGGCCCGAGGAACGCGACTGCGCCTGGCAGCGCGAACCCGCCTCGTCGCTTAACTTCTCATGGGAGGCGTCTTGGTTCGGTCAGGGAGGCGATTACGCCCTCTACCTGCCCATGCCGAACGGCGTGCGGCTCCTCGATCTGGCCGCGACGCCCGGCCCCGACACGCGCGAGCGGATCCTGGGGCTCTGGGAAGAGCTGGCCGGTAGGTTCCCGGGCCAACCCGTTCGCCTGCTCAACGAACCCGACGACTCGGAGCTCTTCGAGGTGCTCCAGTCCCTGGGCTGCGTCATCTCCGAGCGCTACGCCGAGATGGAGATCGCCCTCGATCCCGCCACGAATTAACAGGGACAAAACAAAGACTTCATCCCCTCAAATCATGACTTAGCTAAGCTATAAAAAACCATCGTCTCGCAACCTCCTGCGGCCGTCGCATCATGCCTGCGGCTCAGCAACAGACTTGCGACGCTGATCTGCAGCAACCCGAAGCTAGCACTCTAGGATGAGGAGGACCCCGTGAAGGGATCGATCAACACCCCCGCGGATCGGGGACTCTGCATGGTACTCGCCGTGCTTTTCGCGACGGCACTCCAGGCCTCGCTCTTTTTGCTGGAGCGGCTCTGAAGCGGGACCTGATTCCCGGGCGAGCCAGGCCCCACCCCTCAAAAGAGAAGCCGCCAGGATGATGTCCCGGCGGCTTCTCTTTTGAGTTATTTGTCTCGGCGATTAGTACCGATACATCTCGGACTTGAAGGGGCCTTCGACGGGGATGCCCAGGTACTCGGCCTGTTCGGCGGTGAGCTTGGTGAGCTTGGCGCCGAGCTTGTCGAGGTGGAGGCGAGCCACTTCCTCGTCGAGCTTCTTGGGCAGGACGTGGACGCCGAGTTCGAACTTCTCATTCCAGAGGGCCATCTGCGCGAGCACCTGGTTGGTGAAGGAGGTGCTCATGACGAACGAGGGGTGGCCGGTGGCGCAGCCGAGGTTGACCAGGCGACCGCGGGCGAGGAGGATGATCCCCTTGCCGGAGGGCAGGATGAAGCGCTCGACCTGAGGCTTGATCTCCTCGAGCGTGGCGCCCGACTTGTTAACCAGCCAGTCGACGTCGATCTCGCAGTCGAAGTGCCCGATGTTGCAGACGATGGCCGAGTCCTTCATGGCTTCCATGTGCTCGGCGCGGATGATGCCCTTGCAGCCGGTGGTGGTGACGAAGATGTCGCCGATGGGGGCGGCGTCTTCCATGGTCACGACCTCGTAGCCTTCCATCGCGGCCTGAAGCGCGCAGATGGGGTCGATCTCGGTGATGAGGACGCGCGCGCCGAAGCCGCGCATGGACTGGGCCGAGCCCTTGCCCACGTCGCCGTAGCCCGCGACGACCACGACCTTGCCGGCCACCATGACGTCGGTGGCGCGCTTGAGGCCGTCGGCCAGGGACTCGCGGCAGCCGTAGAGGTTGTCGAACTTGCTCTTGGTGACCGAGTCGTTGACGTTGATGGCGGGGATCTTGAGCTCGCCCTTCTCCATCATCTGGTAGAGGCGGTGCACGCCGGTGGTGGTTTCCTCGGAGATGCCCTTGATGCCGTCGAGCAGCTCGGGGTACTTGTTGTGGACCATCATGGTGAGGTCGCCGCCGTCATCGAGGATCATGTTGAGGCCGCGGCCGTCGGGCCACTTCAGGGTCTGCTCGATGCACCAGTCGTACTCTTCCTCGGTCTCGCCCTTCCAGGCGAAGACGGGGATGCCCGCGGCGGCCATGGCGGCTGCGGCGTGGTCCTGGGTGGAGTAGATGTTGCAGCTCGACCAGCGAACCTCGGCGCCCAGGGCGGTCAGGGTCTCGATCAGAACCGCGGTCTGGATGGTCATGTGCAGCGAGCCGGCGATCCGGGCGCCCTTCAGGGGCTGGGTCTTGCCGTAACGCTCGCGCAGGGCCATCAGGCCGGGCATTTCCTTCTCGGCGAGCGCGATCTCCTTGCGGCCCCAGTCGGCGAGCGAGAGATCAGCGACCTTGAAGTCTTGGGTTTTCTCAAGCGTGCTCAATGGAATCTCCTTTGGCGAGCGGTTAAAAACGCGGGCAATTCCTGGATCATATCACAAAGCAAGGCGCGCCACGGCCCGCTTTGGCGATCTACGCCCGTGCCTTCTTGGCGATCAGGCCCGCGCCCACGACGGCGCCGATCAGGTTGGGCATCCAGGCGGCGAGCCAGGGGGTCAAGTGACCGGCCTGTCCCATGGCCATGAACATGAACATGACGATGTAATAGACGAAGATGATCAGGATGCTCAGGCCCAGACCGATGCTCGACGAGCTCCGGTTGGGGCGCAGGCCCAGGGGGGCGCCGACCATCATGAAGATGACGCTCGCGAAGGGCACCGAGAGCTTCTGATGAAGCTGGACCTCGAGCTCGTTGATGGAGTTGCCGTGCTGACCGGATTCCTTCAAGAGGGAGATATGTCGCGACAGCTCGCGGATGTTCATCTCGGTGGGAGTCCGATGCTCCTGGCTGAGGGTCAGCAAGGACTCCTTGAGGGCGACGACCTGCTCCTTGAAGCGCACGAAGAAGCGATACTCGCCGTTCTCGCCGGTCTGATACATCTCGCCGTCGTAGAAGGTCCAGCCGCCGGGCTTCCACTGGGCGTTGTCGGCGCGGATGATCCGGTCGAGGCGATCGCCCTCGAACTCCTGGACCAGCACGCCCTTCATGGCCTGCCCGTCGAAGTTCCGCGCGTAGAAGAAGCGCTTGAGGCGGCCGTTCTCCATCTCCTGGTAGAAGACGTTCTCGCGCGCCGTCGGCATCTTCCGCTGGTGCTGGGCTTCATAAAGGATGTTCTTGGCGGCCCAATCCGCGTGGGGCACGACGAATTCGTTGAGCGCGACCGTCGCCCCGCTGATGGTGAGGGCGACCACGACCACGGGCGCCATGATCCGGAAGAGCGAGACTCCGCAGGCCTTCAGGGCCGTGATCTCGGACTCCCCCGACAAGCGGCCGAAAGCCAGAAGGCTCGCCAAGAGCATCGACATCGGGAAGGTGTAGAAGGCCATCTCCGGCAAGCGAAGGGCCAGGACTTCCAGGACGACGCTCAGGGGAAGGCCGAAGCGCACCATCTGGGTAATCAGCTCGAAAAGGACCGAGGTGGCGGTCATGATCGCGGTGAAGGCCGCGACGCCAAAGAGGAAAGGGCCCAAGAGCTCGGTGATCAGGTAGCGATCCATGATCGAGAGCAGGCGAAACCCGCCTCCCCCGCCTCCGCTCGGCGGCACGATCTCCTCTTGGGGCTTGGCCGTGTTCACAGCGAGAACTCTTCTCCCAGGTAGAACTTGCGGGCGATCTCGGAGTTGGCGATATGCTGGGGATCGCCGGCCTCGACGATCCGGCCTTCCGAGAGGATGTAGGCCCGATCCGTGATGGCCAGGGTATCTCGCACGTTGTGGTCGGTGATCAGGATGCCCAGGTTGCGATTCTTGAGCTGACGGATCATCTTTTGAATGTCGGAGATGGCCAGCGGGTCGATGCCGCTGAACGGCTCGTCGAGAAGCAAGAAGCTGGGGTTGGTGGCCATGGCGCGGGCGATCTCGACGCGGCGACGCTCACCACCCGAAAGCTGCGAGCCCTTGGACTTGCGAATCCTGGTGATGTGGAACTCTTCGAGCAGTTCCTCGAGGCGTTCTTTTTGTTCCTTCTTGGGGATGCCCAGAAGCTCCCAGACCGCCAGGAGGTTCTCCTCGACCGACAGCTTCCGGAAGACCGAAGGCTCCTGCGCCAGGTAGCCAATGCCCTTGCGGGCGCGAAGGTGCATGGGAAGGTGCGAGACGTCCTCGCCGTCCAGGGTGATCTGGCCGTCGTTGGGGCGAACCAGACCGACCACCATGTAGAAGGTGGTGGTTTTGCCGGCGCCGTTGGGGCCCAGGAGGCCCACGACCTCGCCGCGGTTGACCTGGATCGAGACGTCGTTGACGACCCGGCGCGTGCGGTAGGTTTTGATCAGGCTGGTGGTCTGGATCGACATGGCGATTACCTCGCGGAGGGCGTGCTGGCCGGGGTGCTGGCCGGGACCATGATGCGGGTCTTGGTGCCGCCTTCCGCCAGGAGGCGTCGGGTCGAGAGGTGGAAGGTCACCGTTTCTCCCGTGAAGACGTTGGTGCCACGCTTGGCGACGACATCCCCGTTGAAGCGCACCCGCTCCACCCGGGACTCGTCCGCGCTGGCGAAGATCGTCGCTTGATTACAGGTCACGACCAGATCCTCGAGGGTGATCCGGACGTTGCCCGTGACGGTGTAGGTATGCTTCTGCCCGTCGTACTCGGTCGTCCGCGCCTCGATCTCCATGGGGGAGGTCTTGGCGGCGGGGCTCGACGCCGCCGGGGCCGCCTTCTTCGGGGCCGCCGCAACGGCCGGGAAGGAGGCGTTCCAGGTCGCGGCCAGCGCGAGGGGAAGGATCAATGCAAACGCTCTTCTCATTTGGCTCCTAAGTCTACCACGACCCGCGCCTTGACGGGGGACCCCACCCGGGCCTGCATCAGGGAACGATTGGCCCAAAGTTCCGGCCCCTCGACCGTGCTGGCTCCGCGGCGGAAGACGACGTCCCCCATGGCGTGTAATTCCTGGGTTCCGGCCTGCCATTCCACCTCGCGGGCTTCGACCGAGGTCGTCGCCTGGGTGGACGTGACCCGGATCCCACCTTGCATGCGGATGTTCCGGGCCTCGGTTTCGAGGACGGCCCGCGGGGAATGGGCGACCGAGACGATCTGACCGTCCTCCCAGAAGCGCACCTCGAGACCCTCCAGCTCCGCGAGCTGGCGATCGCGGTCGTAGACCACGTTCTCGGCGAAAAGCTCCCAGAGCTTCTGCCCCGCGTCATACTCGACGAGCTCCACGGTTTCCAGCTGAACCGCGGGGCGTGGGGGAAGAGGTTCGGGATGGGGGCGGGGTTGCATGAGTTGAAAGAGGCCCCAGGCACTCCCGATCAAGGCGAGGCCCGTGGCCGCGACAAGAAAGGTGTTCCTGAGCTTCACCGGTACCGTCATGGCTCCTGGCAGTATAACATAGCCCTCCCGAGCGTCCTCACCTAAGAAGACGACGAGAGGGCCCGCGAAGTTCCCTTAAATCTTCCATTTGTCGTCCCCCCTCGCAAAATCCTCTGATGGGCGAAGCCCTACCTCGGGATTTTGCATCGCCGCAGGCGATACCGGGGGGACAGGGGCGAAGCCTCAGGGGGGTGTTCCCCGGCGAAGCCAAGGGGTTCCTTACAGAACTTAGTAAAAATGCGCGCTGCGCAACCGCTGCTGGAACTCGGCTTCCGGCATGCGCTCGCGGTTGCCATGAGGGTTGAGGTAATAGACCTGGCCGTCCTTCACGCCTTCGACCACGATCTGATGCCCGCCGCTGCCCCAGGCCAGTCCCGCCGGAACCCGCTTCCCGTCGGCCGTTTCCAGGGCCAGGCGACTCATCACCTTGTCCACGTTCTTGCGATGAACCACGATGGCATCGTACTTGCGATCATGGATCTGCGAGAGGATCCGGTTCGCCCCGATATGGAAGAGCCCCTCGTAAAGCCCGATCCCGAGTGCCTTGTTCTTGTCATTGACGTCGTCGTAGGCGAAGACGCCGTTGCCCATCTCCATGAGGGCGGCGGAAATCAGGTGGATCGACTGGGTGCGTTCACCCAGGGTCTCATTCCACTTCGGCTCCCGGGTGATCGTCTTGCCGCCGGCCAGCTTGACCTTGCCGGTTTCCGACGCGAGCCCCGCGACCAGCCTCACCATCTCGGCGGGGTTGCGCAAGGCCAGATCCATCACCGAAGACGTGGCCACGCAGGTGTTCTTGTCCTTCTGGTTGATGATGACCGGGTTGGCCACTTCCTGAATCAGGTCGGAGACGAGGTACGCGCGGTCCAGGCCCGGAGCCAGCTTCTGGTCCGCCAAGGCCGCGAGGTTCGCGAGCACGGTGCCGCCTCCGACGAGCGCGGGCTCGCCCGGCAAGCGCCCGTTGATCAGCATGAGTTGGAAGGCTTCCTTGGAGGGCACATCCGCGTCGATCAAGGTTAGAAGGGACTTGTAGCGCACCTGATCGACTGTCGAGAGCTTGCTCAGCGCCTGGGCTTCGGCGTCGGAACGCGACGCGATGCGCGCCTCGATGGTGGCGGAGCGCTCCGTCTGGTAGTTGGCGTCGGCGGGGTTGTCGTAGCGATCGCCGTGCTGGCCCCAGTCCTTCTTGTACTCGCCCCAGAGCGTCTCCTCGACCACTTCGCGGCCCTTCTGGGCGCCTTGGTTGACGAGGTCCTTGCCCACGCCCACGGCATCGTCGACGGCCTTTCGGGTCGACTCCCAGGTATCGACGAAGAAGTCCTTGCTGCGTTCGAGCAGGTTGGGGGATTCCGGCGGAGCGGCGCTCGCAGACTTGGTGGCCTCGGGCTCGCCGGAGCGCCGGAAGGGATTGAGGGCTTGTAGGTTGACGTTGATCATGGGCTTCCCTTTCGACGGATTGCGATACCGATCTTATCCCCGAAAAGGGGAGAAGCTTGCGCTCGAAATCGGTGAGTCGTCGCTGAAGCCCGATTCATGCAGCTCCTCGGGGAGCCAGGTGAGATAAATGTAAAGTTGAGCTAATATAGGAAGACCATCCCGGGACGCTATCGTCTAAGAAAGAGGTATTCCACGTGCCACAGACTGAAATCCGTACCGGCACCAGCTGGGTTGAAGACATCCTCGGGCCTGAGCAGTCCAAGAGCCTGCTGGGCTTCGACTCGCCGAAGATCAGCAAGGACATGCTGCACCTTCCCGGTCCTGACTTCCTCGACCGGATCTTCATTCCCTCGGACCGCCCCATTCCGGTCGTGAACAACCTTCACCGCCTGTTCAACTCGGGCCGCCTCGCGGGGACCGGCTACCTCTCGATCCTGCCCGTCGACCAGGGCATCGAGCACAGCGCCGGCGCGTCGTTCGCCAAGAACCCCATCTACTTCGACCCCGAGAACATCGTCAAGCTCGCCATCGAAGGCGGCTGCAACGCCGTCGCCTCGACCTACGGCGTCCTGGCCTCGGTGGCCCGCAAGTACGCCCACAAGATCCCGTTCGTGGTGAAGATCAACCACAACGAGTTCCTGAGCTACCCCAACTCGTACGACCAGGTGATGTTCGGCACCATCAAGGAAGCCTACGACATGGGCGCGGCCGCCGTCGGCGCGACCATCTACTTCGGCTCCCCCGAGTCCCGCCGCCAGATCGTCGAAGTGGCCGAGGCCTTCGCCTACGCCCACGAGCTCGGCATGGCCACCATCCTCTGGTGCTACACCCGTAACTCGGGCTTCAAGACCTCCGAGAAGGACTACCACACCGCCATGGACCTCTCGAGCCAGGCGAACCACCTCGGCGTCACCATCAAGGCCGATATCATCAAGCAGAAGCTGCCTGAGGTCTTCGAATCGGGCTACAAGGCCCTGAACTTCGGTAAGATCGACAACAAGGTCTTCACCGACCTCGCCTCCCCGCACCCGATCGACATGACCCGCTACATGCTGGCGAACTGCTACATGGGCCGGGCGGGCCTGATCAACTCGGGCGGCGCCTCGGCCGGCGAGACCGACCTCCAGGAAGCCGTCGCCACCGCCGTCATCAACAAGCGCGCGGGCGGCACCGGTCTGATCCTGGGTCGCCGGGCGTTCCAGCGCCCCTTCGAGGACGGCGTCAAGCTCCTGCAGACCGTTCAGGACGTCTACCTCAACAAGGACATCACGATCGCCTAGCATGGGCCGCAGGCCCGCTCCCCTAGCTGTCCCCCCTTGACGGGGGGACGGGGGCGAAGCCCCAGGGGGGTGTTAGCCGGCGAAGCCAAGGCGTTCCTTAGCACCAAGAAAGAGCCTTCCCGATCCGGGAGGGCTCTTTCTTTGGTAACATGAGGCTTTGCACTATTTTCTAAGGAACCTGGGAGCAGTAACACCCCCCTGCCGGCTGCGCCGGCCGTCCCCCCGTCTAGGGGGGACAACTAAAGGAAGATTAGATGAAACTCGTCACCTGGAACGTCAACGGCCTTCGCGCATGCGAACAGAAGGGCTTCTCCGAGTGGGTCGGCAGCTTCAAGCCCGACATCCTCTGCATGCAGGAGATCAAGGCCGAACCCGGACAACTCTCGGCCTCGCTTCGCGACCCTTCCGGCTACCACCCCACCTGGAACCCCGCCGAAAAGAAGGGCTACTCGGGAGTCGCCACCTGGAGCAACCGCCCCGGCGAGGTCCAGGTCGGCATGGGCATCCCCGAGTACGACCGGGAAGGCCGCGCCATCTTCCACCAGTTCGACGAGTTCACCCTGGTCAACGTCTACTTCCCGAACGGCCAGCGCGATCTCGGGCGCGTCCCCTTCAAGCTCGCCTTCTACGACGCCCTCCTCGCGCAGCTGCTCGATCGCCGCGCGGCCGGCGAGAACCTGATCATCTGCGGTGACTGGAACACCTCCCACCAGCCCATCGACCTCGCCAACCCCGGCCCGAACTCCAAGTGCACGGGCTTCCTTCCCGAGGAACGCGCCGTGATCGACCGCTGGCTCGCCGAGGGCTTCCGCGACGTCTTCCGGGAGCGTCACCCCGGCGAAAAGGGCCATTACACCTGGTGGAGCTACCGCCCCGGCGTTCGCGAGAAGAACATCGGCTGGCGTCTCGACTACTTCCTGGTGAGCGACGGCTTCGCGGATCGCGTCCAGGACGTTTACCACCTGCCCACGGTCATGGGCTCCGACCACTGCCCGGTGGTCCTGGAACTCAAGTAAAAACGTCTCAATCCATCCCGCCTTGGCGCCACTCCTCGGCACCAAGAGTGACGCCACGACGAGTTGATCGAGACACGCCAACGGGGGCCCGGATGACCGGACCCCCTCACCGTCTTACCGCGAGCGCGCGACTCCCTTCTTCAGTTCGTTGAGTTGCTCCTGAAACTTGACCCCGAAGTCGTTGAGCTTCTCCGCCCCGCACTGCTCCCTCAGTTCAGGGAAGAGCGTGCCCTCCTCCTCCTCGATATGATGCTCGAGCATCTCCTTGAGGACCGTCAACTTCGCCAAGTAGCGCTCGTTGCTCGGGGGAGTCTGCTCGATCTCCTCGAGCAGGATCTTCGCCATGTGATGCTCTTCGTACGATTCGAGCACCGTTTCGTTATCCACGCTCTTGGCTGCGGGGTAGAGGATCTCTTCCTCGAACTGCATATGTGGCCGCAGCATCTGGCCAATCTGCTGGACGAAGTCACTGCGCCGCTTGAACTCCGAATCCCCCAGTGACTCGATCTCCTTGAAGAGCTGCTTGACCTCGTCATGCTGCTGGGTCAGGAGTTTCGTCACATCCATCACACGCTCCTTTCGGTCGTCACCCGTAACATGGCGTTACGTTATCACGACTCCGCAAACCTCCCCTCCCCCGGAAAGGCCTGCGAGGCGACCCTTTGACGCGACGGATAGCCGTCGGGGCTAGCTAGCGAACCGTGATGGATCCGACTTCGTTGGGATGCAGGCGACACTGGTAACGGAACGTCCCCGCCGACTCGAAGCGCCGCGTGACCTGCCCCCCTGGCATCAGACGACCCGATTCCCAGCCGGGACCGAAAAGCGCATGCTCCCCCGCATCCCGGTTGAACCAGGTCACGCTCGATCCCTTCCGGAGGCTCACCTGGGCCGGAGTCGGCCGACCATCCCGGATCATGACGATCCAGAGTTCGCTCTCCTGCGGCCCCTTCGAGGCCGTCTCGGGCTTGACCGCCCTCCCTGGAGACTTGGACGTTGCGACGGCCGCTGCACGCGGCTTGGCCTTGGGGGTCGCCTTGGCAGCAGATCTAGCGGCCGGTTTGGCACTTGCTTTGGCAGCCGGCTTCGCGACCGGTTTGCTCGCAGGCTTGGCCGATGCCTGCGGAACAGGCTTCACGGCCGGAAGGGCTGGCGAATCCGCCTTCGGTTCGGCGAAAGTCGCCGCTCGCGCGTCAGTGGCGGGGGCGACTTCCGCCACGCGCGCCGGCATCGGAGTCACGGGCCGTTCCGCAGGAGTCGACGCCAAGGCGGGTTCGGATGCCTGCGAGCCCACGAGGCTCGACACGCGGCTCTGCGAGCGGCCCGCAAAGGCCAAGCCCATGTCGATCCCGAAGCGCAGGTCGGACGTGCCGAGAGACGCTCCCTGACGGGTCGCGGAGGGAGTGTTCGAGAGATGAAGCGTCACCGCGTAGGGGGTCGCCGGCAGTTGCATCTGAACCCCGGCTCCCCAGGCGGGTCGAGCCGTCGCATCGTTCACGACCTGAAAGACATCACCCACCAGGGCCAGCTGCGGCATGAGGGCGAGGCGCGCTCCGGCCCCGACTCCCCCCAAGGGCATCCGGGCGCCATCGGCGTTCCCCAGGAGGCGAGCGGTGCTCAATAGGGTCAAGGGACCGATGCCCCGACTCAAGGCCAGCTCCCCGTCGAGGCTGTACGCCCCCGTGTTCACGGCTCCCAGAAACGACGCCGAAAGCGGGTCGCCCAGCTCCTCGGAGAAGAGACGCTGCTTGAGCGAGAACTCGAGTTCATGGGGGTTGCCCAGGTAGGCCCCGGAGTTGGAGTACGAAAGGCCGAGGCTACCTCCCGACCATGCTCCGAAGCGCACGCCCAGCGAGGGGATGCCGCTTGGCGTCTGAAGCTGGATGAAGCGACTTCCGAGAGAAAGCTCGGGCGCTCCCGGTTCCGGGACATGGGCGCCCTCCTGGCCGATCGCCCCCTGGGTCAAGCTTCGGGCCGCGACGCCCGGCGAGAGGGCCAGCAGGAGGCTGAGGGTCATGGGGATCAGGCGGAGGGATCGGGCGCGCACGGGAACTCCTTCCAACTCGGCGTTCAAATCCCTTTTTAATGGAAAATTAATACCGGAGTATTGCTGCCCCGTTAAGCTGAAAGCAATACCCGTCCTGCATTTCAAGGGAGGAGCGACCGTGGGCCGCTTACGAATGCTTAGCATCCTTTTGATGGTCGGCGTCACGGCATGCAGCTTCGCTCCGACCGTACCGGGGGGACCGATCGGAACGGGTCCCGCCACGGGGAATGAGCCTCCGCCCCTGGAGGCTCCGCTTCCCGCTCCACCCGTCGTCGGAGCGCCAACTCCCGCTCCGACGGTCAAACCCAGTCCGGAGCCGACCAAGCATCCGGGCAAGGGGCCCGGCCGACCGGGGCGCGATCGCTAGCGCCCAAGGTTGGTCGCGTCCCCGCGAAGACCGCGGCCTCGCGACGGGTGGCCAGCCCAAGGCCTGGGAGCAAGGCTCCCAGGCCGGGTTCGGGTGGGGTTCGGAGGAAGGTGGGACGGATGCGTTCCGCCCTGACAAAGTTACCCTACCACAAGACGAAAAACGCCCCCTTCTCCGGAATCGCCGGCAGAGCGGGCGTTTCGGCCTGCTTGCCCGGCTTCAGAGGGGGCTTTGGACGCGCATCGACAGGGAATCACCGTGGATCGCGAAACGCCCTTGAGGGCGAAGTGCGGCGAAGGGAGCTTCGGGGGGAATCTCCAGATGCGTGCTCGCCAGATGCGACCGACACGTGAGCGTCGCATGCCACGGGGCGACTCGGCCGCCGACCAGGCTGAGCATGGGTAGGTCGAAGGTCGTGGGGACGCCAAGCCAGCGCGGGGCGGCCCAGAAATCCAGGATCAGCCTTCCGTGCTGGGAGACGCGCAAGCTGGTGCTGCTTCGACCCCGCTCGGCGAGGATCTCCCAGTCGAAGGTGGCGAGTTCCTTGGGCAAGCCCCAGATTGAGCGGCCTCCCTGCACGGAGGTCTCGTCATCGACGTAGATATGCGAGATCCAGCCGCCGGTCTTCCCGCCGGAGCGGACGAGGGCCGGGACCACCACCAACTCGGAGTAAGTGAGAATCGAGCCTTCGGTGTAGCGGGCGGCGGCGATCGCCCCCAGGGTCATGCCGGGAAGCACCGGGACGATCTCCAGGTCGGCGGGGACGAAGTCCCGGGCGCGGGCGATCAGCATCAGGCCGCCGACGGCGAAGAACTCGCCGTTCAGTTGCCAGGGGGCAGGGGGAAACGCCGGCGACGGGCGAAACTCAGACTCGGACGCAGCCATCCACGACCTCGATGATCCGGTCGGCATGCTGGGCCAACTCGGGGTTATGCGTGACGAGCACGATGGTCTGGCCCGTGCTCTGGTTGTAGCGGCGCAAGAGCTGGTAGATGGTTTCCCCGGTGCGGGTGTCGAGGTTGCCGGTGGGCTCGTCCCCCAAGAGGAGCGCGGGGCGGTTGGAGAGGGCGCGGGCGATCGCGACCCGTTGCTGCTCGCCGCCCGAGAGCTCGTTGGGGCGATGATCCAAGCGATGCCCCAGCTCGACGTCTTCGAGCAGACTTTTGGCGCGTTTCTCGGCCTCGGCCCGGGGCACGCCCGCGACGAGCTGGGGGACCAGGACGTTCTGGAGAGCGGTCAGTTCGGGCATCAGGAAGTGGAACTGGAAGATGAAGCCAATGGCACGGGAGCGAATGCGGGCGAGTTCGCGATCGCGCATGGGCGAGGTCGACTGGCCCATGATGCGGATATCCCCGGTGCTGGGGCGGTCGAGGCCTCCGAGCAGGTAGAGCAGGCTACTCTTGCCCGAGCCGCTGGGCCCCGTGATAGCGACGAACTCGCCTTCGTGGATCTGGAGGTCGATGCCGTGAAGGGCTTCGACCCGATGCCGGTCCTTGGCAAAGGCCTTGGTGACGCCTTCGGCTTCCAGGACGACGGCGCCCATCTACTTGCCGAAGTCCTTGCCGACGACGACGGTGTAATCCACCGAGTAAGGGGTGATATCGTCGCTGAGCTGCCAGGGGGCGTTGGGAAGCAGGTTGCGAAGTTCGTTGGGCTGATGCGGATCGCCGTTTCGGCCGATGACCCGGGTACCCTGGGCCTCGTTGTCCATGGGCTCGGTGCGGATGACCTGCATACCGCGGTCGGTGAGGGTCGAGGCCAGCTTGACGGCCGCATCCGACTGGGACGACGCGTAAAGCAGCTCCACGGTGCGCGGCTCGGACTTCTTGGAGGACTTTTCGTTGAGGTTGGCGAGGAGCTCGTCGAGGCGGCCGCGGTCGGCGACCCAGTAGCCGTTGTAGCCGAAGGTGCCGGGGAGGGTAGTGAAGGTGACGCCCGGCTTCTCCTTGGCGAAGTTGGCGAGTGACGCGAGCTTGGTGGCGGGGATATCGGATTCGAAGAGCTTGGAGCTGGCCTCGGCGAGCTTGGGCAGGCGCCACCAGACGGCGGGGGTCATGAGTTTGCGCTCAACGGCGTTGAGGAGGCGCTGCTGGCGCGAGACGCGGCCGATATCGCCCATGGCGTCGTGGCGGAAGCGCGCATAACCGACGGCGGTCTTGCCGTCGAAGTGCTGCATGCCCTGCTTGAGGTCGATGAAGAGGCCCGCCGTGCGGTCGGTGTACTTCATGTCCTGTTCGACGTAGAGGTCGACGCCGCCGAGTTCGTCGAGGAAGGAAACGGCGCCCGCGAGGCTGACGCTGACGGTGTGGTGGATGGGGATGCCGGTGACGGCCTCGACGGTGGCCTTGGTGCGCTCGATGCCACCGATGGCATGGGCGGCGTTGATCTTCTCGGTGCCGTAGCCCGGGATGAGGACCTGGGTGTCGCGGGGAATCGAGAGGACGTGAATGGCGTTCTTGCGAGGCTGGATGGTTGCGACCAGAATGGTGTCGGTGCGGACCCGGCGGTTCTTCTGGGTTTGGCGATGGCCCTCGGCGTCATAGGAATCATCGACGCCGACGATCAGGACGTTCTCGGTCTTGGAGAGCGCCCCGGGGCCGCCGAACCAACCAAAGAGGCGATCGGGCGGCAGGAGCCACTTGGCCAGGCTGCCAAAGCCCATCCCGGCGAGCAGCATGACGATGCAGACGACGACGAGCAAAGTGAGACGGCGTCGGACGAATCGGCGGCGTTGCGCCGCGGAGCGAGGAACGACCTTGGTGACCATTCGAGGTTGCGAGCCTTCCATTTCGTAAGGGTTTAACGACGATTGTAGCATCAATCGGCATCGCCTGCCTGCCGCAAAGCGGCATGACCAGACGTTAAAAGATCCAAAATGAATGCTTGACAAGCGTAGCGACACCCAGTAATATCCAAATTGTTGTCGCGCTTCACGGCGAGGCAGCAAGTGATCCGCGTTAGCTCAGTCGGTAGAGCGGGTGACTGTCAAATGGCAGCGCTAAGCCGCGAGGTTTAGTGGAAAACTCTGAATATCGGTGAATCCCCGGAAGCGGGCAACGCCGAGGCACAGCCCGAAAGGGAAGGCCGTAGAGACTACCAAGGAGCGTCTCTCTGAGACGATGGCATAGTCCAGACCGCACGTATAACACATGAAGGTGCGGAGTAGCTGTAATCACTAGGTCGCTGGTTCGAGTCCAGCACGCGGAGCTGAAGCCCGTTGCGTAAGCAGCGGGCTTCTTCTTTTATTCATTTCTGGCGCGAAAACCACCCGAAATCCTCGTCTCGCCTGGCCATGGTTCGCCTTGGCAGGATGCAAGACAATCGCCTTGCCCCTACCCGGCGGAGCCTTCCGCTCGAGATTGAGGAGTCGACGCGATGCGCGCAGCCCCTACCAGCCAAGTCCTGTGTCAGGAATGCCAACGCCCCCTCCCCGGCGAACCGAGCAGCAAGCCCCAAAAAGCGCCCTCGAGGAAGTTCTGCGACTCCTCATGCGCGGCCCGCTACAACAACCGAAAATTCCCCAAGCGACAGCCCGAGGGGCGCTGCAAGACATGCCAGGTCCCGATTCCGGCGCGCCGGTCCTATTGCGCTCGCCCCTGCGAACAAGTGGCCATCCGCGCGCGGAGCCGGACGCCCGAGACGAAACGACGTGAAGGCATTCAAGGGGTGGTCACGTGGCGCCAGCGCACCAAGCTTCGGGCCGTGGCCTACAAAGGCGGCCGCTGTCAGCGCTGTGGCTACGACCGCTGCATCCAGGCCCTCCAGTTTCACCACTTGGATCCTAACCAAAAGGACTTCACCATCAGTGGCAAGACCATGGCCTGGGAGCGCATCCGCGATGAAATCGACAAGTGCGTCTTACTCTGCGCCAACTGTCATGCCGAACTTCATGCGGGACTCATCGACTCGAGCGAGTTTGCAGCCCAACAGGCTGATAGTGAGTTCTTCCCCGGAAACGTGGCCGCCGCGAATCGAGACCTGTCTCGCTAACCCGCTGGCCGGCTTGCGGGGCCGTCCACGATCCCGCGACACGAGTTCACGCCATCCTTCCGCCAGCGTACGCAGCCATAGCCCTTACCCGACGGGAAAAGGCTCGTCGGCGCGCCACAGAGCGGGCACTTCGGGTTTTGCAGGGCCTCGACGCCCATGATGAAGCCGCAGGCCTCACGGCCCCGCGAGCAGCAGAAGTACTCACGACCGTTCTTGGGACTGCGAATGCGCTTCATGAGGGCCCCACAGCGAAAGCAAGTCGGGTTGTCGAACATGCCCTTCACGTCCGGCGGCTCGGAGGCCTTAGCCTTGTTGCGACCGCGAGTACTCTTTGCGGCCGGCCGGCTACCACCGGAAGACGACGCAAATGGCCTCATCGCGCCCCCTTGCTGAGCCGCGGCGAGTAGCGGGCTGAAGCTCGCCCAGAAGGTCTCCAGGAAGTGGCGCCACGGCTCCTCCGAGGTCGCGATCCGGTCCAAGTCTTGCTCGAGCTGGGCAGTAAAGCCCTCATGGATGACGGAGGCGAAGTGGTTGCGCAGCTCGGCATCCAGCTTCTCGCCTCGCTCGGTGGGCGCCAGGTGCTTCTTGTCGATCTTGGCGACGAACTCTTTGCGCAGGATGAGCGAGACCATCGAGGCGAAGGTGCTCGGACGGCCAATCCCCTTTTCTTCGAGGTACTTGATGAGCGTCGCCTCGGTGAATCGATCCGGCGGCTTGCTCCAGTGCTGCTTGGGCTCTACTCGCAAGAGCGAAAGCGCCTGCCCCTGAGCGAGAGCCGGGAGCATGGTTTCCTTGGTGTCGCGATCGTCCAGGAACGTCAAGTAACCAGGCTGCTTGAGGACGCGGCCCGTCGCCTTGAGGACGTGCTCACTCGCATGGACCCAGACCTCGGTCGCATCGAAAACCGCCGGCCGACACTGGCTCGCCAGGTACGCCTTGGTGATGAGGTCGTAGAGCTGACGGGCTCGCGCGTCGATGCGATCGCCAACTTCTTCGCCCAGGCGCGTGGGACGAATGCACTCGTGAGCTCCCTGCGACCCCGCAGACTTGGCCTTGTGGATGTTCGGCTTGGCAGGCACGACGTCCGCGCCGTAGCGATCGCGCAAAAAGCCCAAGGTCTCTCGCTGGAACTCGGGGCTGACGGAAGGATCATCTGTGCGAATGTAGGTGACGAGCCCCGCCTCGAAGAGGGTCTTGGCATGGCGGGTCGTCTCGTCAGTGCCCATCTTGAGGAGGCTCGCGGCCTGCTGGAGCATCGTGCTCGTGATGAGGGGAGCGGGAGCATGGCGCTTGGTTTCCTTGCGCGCGATGCGGGCCACCTCATGACGGAGCCCACGCAGGGCCTGGGCGATCGCCTCCGCGTCCTCACGCTTGGAAATGACTTGCTTCTTCGGCGCCTTGCCCCCTGCGAGCCTGCCGATGTACTCGGCCTCGAAGGAGGGCATGGTCGGCATGGCGTCATAGTGCGCTCGGACGGACCAGGACTCGGTGGGTTTGAAGTTCCGGATCGCCTGCTCGCGATCGACGACCACCTTGAGGGCCACGGACTGGACGCGACCGGCCGAGATCTGCTGCTCGTGGGGCAAACGGTCGCGAACGATAGGGCTGACCTTGTACCCAACCAAGCGATCGAGGATACGCCGTGCCTGCTGGGCATAGACCAGGTCGAGGTTGAGCGGGCGAACCTGCTTGAAGGCACGCTGCAGACCCTCGCGCGTGATCTCATGGAACTCGAGGCGTTGGACCTGCTTGGCGGGCAAGCCAATGGTCTCGGAGATATGCCACCCGATGGCCTCACCCTCACGGTCGGCGTCCGACGCCACGAAGATGGCCTGCGGCTGATAGCGGCCCTTGAGGGCCTTGAGCTTGGCCACGATGTCCTTTTTATCCGGGTCGTAGACGTAGCTCGGCTCGAACTGCCGATCCACGGCCACGCCCAGCTCTCGCTCGGGCAAGTCGCGGAAGTGGCCGACGGTCGCGAGGACCTCGTAGCTCGAGCCTAGCAATTGCCGGATGGTCTTGGCCTTGTTGGGCGATTCGACAATGATGACGCCACGTGCCATGGGAGGCCTCCTATCAACAGAACGTTTGTTCTATTATACTCTAAACAGACATGCCATGGCTCGCTCCCGACGACCACAGTTTCCGAGGTTTAGCGAGCGACACTTCAAGGGCATAATCTGCTAGCCCCGCGGATCCTCCTGTCATCGCCAATGGGGATCCCGCTCGATTCCGTCAAAACGCCAGAAAGGATCGCGCTAATGGCCTCTTCCAGCCAGCATCCCGCTGACCGCCACGACCTGATCCGCGTCGTGGGCGCCCGAGAGAACAACCTCAAGAACATCAGCATCGACATCCCCAAGCGTCGTCTGACGGTCTTCACCGGAGTCTCGGGCTCGGGCAAGTCGTCGCTGGTTTTCGGCACCATCGCCGCCGAGTCGCAGCGGTTGATCAACGAGACCTACAGCGCCTTCGTGCAGGGCTTCATGCCGACGCTCTCCCGCCCCGAGGTCGACGTCCTCGACGGCCTGACCACCGCGATCATCGTGGACCAGGAGCGCATGGGCGCCAACCCCCGTTCCACGGTCGGCACCGTCACCGACGCCAACGCCATGCTGCGCATCCTCTTCAGCCGCCTCGGGCAGCCGCATATCGGCTCTCCCCAGGCCTTCTCGTTCAACGTCGCCACGGTCCGGGGTGGCGGCGCCATCACGGTCGAGAAGGGCAACTCCGCCAAGGCCGTGGCCAAGACCTTCACGGTCCAGGGGGGCATGTGCCCGCGCTGCGAAGGCATGGGCCGCGTGAACGACATCGACCTGACGCAGCTTTACGATGACAGCAAGTCACTCAACGAAGGGGCGCTCACGATCCCCGGCTACTCGATGGATGGCTGGTACGGCCGCATCTTCAGCGGTTCCGGCTACTTCGACATGGACAAGCCGATCCGGGACTACTCCAAGCAAGAGCTCCATGACTTGCTTCACAGGGAGCCGACCAAGATCAAGGTCGACGGCATCAACCTCACCTACGAGGGCCTGATCCCCAAGCTCCAGAAGTCCATGCTCTCCAAGGACGTCGACTCGCTGCAAGCGCACGTCCGAGCCTTCGTCGAGCGGGCGGTGACCTTCACGACCTGCCCCGACTGCGACGGCACCCGCCTCAACGAGATCGCCCGTTCGTCCAAGATCAAGGGGATCAGCATCGCCGACGCATGCGCCATGCAGATCAACGATCTGGCCGACTGGATCCGCGGCCTCGACGATCCCTCCGTCGCCCCGTTGCTCGCGACGCTGCAACAGACCCTCGATTCATTCGTCGAGATCGGCCTGGGCTACCTCAGCCTCGAGCGGCCGACCGGCACGCTCTCGGGAGGCGAAGCCCAGCGAACCAAGCTGATCCGTCACCTCGGCTCGTCGCTTACCGACGTCACCTACGTCTTCGACGAACCGACCGCCGGCCTTCACCCTCACGATATCCGGCGGATGAACGAGCTGCTGCTGCGGCTGCGCGACAAGGGCAATACCGTCCTCGTGGTGGAGCACAAGCCCGAGGTGATCGCGATCGCCGACCATGTGATCGACCTCGGCCCCCGCGCCGGCACCGCCGGCGGCGAAGTGGTCTTCGAGGGTTCCGTCGATGACCTCAAGACCAGCGGCACGCTCACCGGGCGCCACCTGAGCGACCGAGCCGTCCTGAAGCCGTCGGTGCGGAAGCCGAAGGGCAAGCTGGAGGTTCGCGGCGCCCGCACCCATAACTTGCAAAACGTCGACGTCGACATCCCCCTGGGCGTCCTGGTGGTGGTGACCGGCGTGGCCGGTTCGGGCAAGAGCTCGCTGATCCACGGCTCGGTCTCGCCTCGCGAAGGAGTCGTGGCGATCGACCAGACCCCGATTCGCGGCTCGCGGCGGAGCAACCCCGCCACGTACACCGGCCTGCTGGAGCCGATCCGCAAGGCCTTCGCGAAGGCCAACGGCGTGAAGCCGGCCCTCTTCAGCGCCAACTCCGAGGGCGCCTGCCCGACCTGCAACGGCGCCGGGGTGATCTACACGGACCTCGCGATGATGGCCGGCGTTTCCACGGTCTGCGAGGAATGCGAAGGTCGTCGGTTCCAGGCGGCGGTCCTCGAGTACCGCCTTGGCGGGCTCAACATCGCCGAGGTGCTCGATATGCCGGTCGACGAGGCCGTCACCTACTTCGGCGCCGGCGAGGCGAAGACGCCGGCCGCGCATGCGATCCTGAAGCGTCTGGCCGACGTGGGGCTCGGCTACCTCCGGCTCGGTCAGCCGCTCACCACGCTCTCGGGCGGCGAGCGGCAGCGCCTCAAGCTCGCGACGAACATGGGCGAAGCAGGCGGCATCTACGTGCTCGACGAGCCGACCACCGGCCTTCACCTGGCCGACCTCGAGCAATTGCTCGGGCTGCTGGACCGCCTGGTGGATTCCGGAAAATCGGTCATCGTGATCGAGCATAACCAGGCCATCATGGCCCACGCCGACTGGATCATCGACCTCGGGCCTGGCGCCGGACACGACGGCGGTCGAATCGTCTTCGAAGGCACTCCGGCCGACCTGGTGGCAGCCAAATCGACTTTGACCGGCGAGCACCTCGCGGCCTTCGTCAGCAGCCGACCGGAAGCCGTCTCGTCGCGCTAGGCGGTTCCGAAACCCCAATCAAAAGAGTCGCCAAGGTTGATACCCTGGCGACTCTTTTTTCGCATCCAATCCACCGCAAGGCGACGCAACTGGAAGAAGACGTGCGTGAGGTCATTTACTTCGTACGTGCCATGGCCAACCTCAGCGCGTCCTCGAAGGTTCCGCTCGGCGCCCCCTGAGTCGAAGGCTTCTCCTGAGGCGGCACCACGAAGAACGGAAATGGCCGCCGGTCGCCTGCCGTGATTACCGTTTCGATGCCCATCTCACCCTCCTCGAACGACTTTGAGTTCTTTGAGGAGATCGTAAAAGAATTCTTTTGCATCCGTTAAACCAGCGCATGACGCGTAGATTACAAAGCGGATGACCAAAGCTCGTTTCCTTGCTTGTCTGCTCGGGTATGCAAGCCTCGAAAGTTCCGAAGAGAGGGTCAAAAATGCGTCGACGTCTCATGATCTCGCTGGCCAGCGTCTGCTTCCTGCTGCTTCCCGCCGTTTCTCACGCCGCCACGGCGGAGCCCGAGTTGCGGCTCAAAATCAACGGCAAGGAGAAGGTTTTCACGCGTACGCAGCTTCTCGCCCATCCGCGGAAGAAGAGCCTGCATGTACCGTTCGACGTCACCTACAAGCGGGCGATGACCTACCAGGCCGTTCCCGTCTCGTCACTCTTCGAGGGGGAGTCGGTCGACACGCGCGCCAGCGTGCAGTTCGTCGCCACCGACGGCTTCTCGGCCTCCATCGACCCGGCTCGATTGCTGAACACGGCGGAATCCGGGGCGATCGCGTTCGTCGCGATCGAGCCCCCGGCGAAACCTTGGCCCGCGATTCGCCCCGGAAGCAACTCGACCGCGGGCCCCTTCTACGTCGTCTGGAGCCACCCGGAGCGTTCCAAGATCAGCCCCGAGGAATGGCCCTTCCACCTCGCCCAGTTCGTCATCCAAGAGCCCGCCCATGTGCGCTTCCCAGCTATCCGGCCTGACCCTGCGCTCAAGGCCGACCACCCGGTCAACCGGGGCTTCGCGCTCTTCCAGCGAAACTGCTTCGCCTGCCACACCCTCAACGGCAGCGGGGACGGGAGCATCGGCCCGGACCTGAACCTCCCCATGAATCCCACCGAGTACCTCACCGATAGCGCCCTGCGCCAGTTCGTGCGAGACCCTCAAAGTGTCCGCCGGTGGGCTGGAAGCCGTATGAACGGGTTCAGCCCCGCCGTGCTTTCCGATGCGGATTTAGACGATCTCGTCGCCTATTTGACCCACATGGCGACACGAAAGCTTCCTTCGCCTCCAGGCCCCACTCCCTGAGATCGGGGCCGCGGCCTCGGACGTCATCGCTTCTGGACGAAGCCCCCATGTCTCAGCGATTGAAGTCGGGCGAGTCAGTTCGAGTTCTCCCACCTTCAGAAAAATCCCGCTGCGCAACCCGTCAGGTCCGAAAAATCACGAAGCTATCCCGTTCCCATCACGGAGAGGCTTTGCGATGCTTGAGCTCCGGCGCGGCCCGTGGGATAGTTCAATTGCAACTTCTTCACCGTCGAAGAGGCCGTCTATGTCCGTGTCACGCTGCAACCAGGATCTGCCGGAAGCGCTCGTCGCGCGCCTTCGATCGCAGGCCGAGAAGGCCAACCTCGATCCCTCGGCGTACCTTAACGCCCTCTTGGATCACGATGGCAAGGCCATGGCGATGTTCGAGCTAGATCGCTCCCTGAGAGCCCTCTTTGCGCAAACCAGCGACGCAATCTTCGTCAAGGACCTCGAAGGCCGCTACCGCTTCGTCAACCCGGCGGGTGCCGCCCAGTTGAACCAGACCCCGGAAGAGGTTCCGGGAAAGTGCGACCAAGACTTCTTCGACGCGGAATCCACCCGGTTGATCCGCCAGCGGGACGCCGAGGTGCTGGCCAACGGAAGGCCAATCACCTTCGAAGATGTCGTGACCCTGCGCGATGGAAGCAAACGCGCCTACCTGATCACCAAGTTTCCGTACCGAACGCCTGAAGGAAGAATCGAGGGGCTTGCCGCGATCGGCAGGGAAATCACCGACCGGTACAGAAGCGAGGACGTCTTCCGCGAGCTCGCCCAGGGGCTATCGGCCACGACGGGGTCGTCGTTCTACAGCTCGATCGCCGCTTACCTGGCCAAGGCCCTCGAGGTGGACCTCGTCCTCATCGGGGAACTCGTCGCCCCGGATCAGGACGTGATCCGCACCGTCACCATGATCGCCAATGGGCAATCAATCGAGAACATCGAGTACCAGCTCTCGGGAACTCCGTGCGAAAACGTCGTCGGACGCAACTTCTGCGCGTATGGCCGTGGGGTCAAGCACCTCTTCCCCCATGATCGGGAGCTCCAGGAGTTCGGCATCGAAGGGTATGTCGGAATCCCCCTCTTCGATCGCGAAGGCCAGGCCCTCGGCCTGATTGCCGCCATGAACGGCAAGCCCTTGAAGAACCTCGCCTCGGCGGAGTCGCTCCTCCGGATCGTCGCCAAGCGCGTGGAGGCCGAATTGATCCGAGATCGCGCCGACCAGGTGGTCAAGCAGATGGGGCATACGCTCGAGCTCGTCCTGAACTCGGCCGGGGATGGGATCGTCGGGGTTGATCAGGACGGCAAGACGACCCTCGTAAACCCTGCGGCGGCCCGGATGTTGGGCTATGCGCCAGAGTCCCTGCTGGGATCGCCGGCGACGCTGTTCCTGCGCTGCTCGCCGCGAGACGGCGGCGAAGCCGCTGCCCATCCCGTCGAGCAAGTCTTGCAGAGCGGTGCGAGCCTCAGCGTCTTCGACGGTTGCTTCCTGACACAGGACGGCGCCGACCTGCCGGTGGAATACACCATCACTCCCATACGCGAAGGGGCGACGGTCAGCGGCGCGGTCGTCACGTTCAAGGACATCAGCGAGCGTAAGAAGGCGGAGTCCGACATCGCCCGCCAGCAAGCGGAGCTGCTGAAGGCCAAGGAACTGGACGAGCTGAAGGGCCACTTCGTGAACTCGGTGACCCATGAGCTCCGCACCCCGCTGACCTCGATCATGGGATATGCAGAATTTTTGGAAGACGAGGTGGGGGGGCGTCTCGCTCCGGCGCATCACGAATTCGTTCACCAGATCCAGAAGGGTGCCCGGCGCCTGGAGTATCTGCTGAATGACCTTCTTGATTTCGCCCGTCTGGAGGCCGGCACCTTCTCGCTGATTTGCCGTGACGTGGATTTCAATCAACTCGTCGACGAGACGGTTGCGAGCTTCCGTCCGGAAGCCTTGGAGCACCATCTCGAGTTGGAGGCCGTGCTACCTGAAACTCCGCTGATCACGCGGACGGATCCGCAGCGGATCACCCAGGTCCTGGCAAACCTCATCCATAACGCCGCCAAATTCACGCCCGCCGGCGGGCGAATTCGCGTGATCGTCAGCCAGGATGGCGATCGCCTCCGCTGCGAAGTGCAAGACAGCGGCATCGGCATCGCGCCTGACGATCTGCCCAAGCTATTCCAACGCTTCACCCAGCTGAGCGACGGCCGCAAACGAGGGGTGGGGACGGGCCTCGGCCTGAGCATCAGCAAGTCCATCGTCGAAGCCCACGGCGGAACCATCGGGGTCACCAGCCAACGGGACGCCGGAAGCGCGTTCTGGTTCACCCTTCCCTACGCCGGTTGAGCGAGACGCGTCTCCCCCCATTCCCCTGGGTCCCCTCCACCGGTTGACGATCGCGCCTCCATTACACATAATCACTGTTATGCCAAAAAGAGTTGACCCCGACCTCCAACGCCGTGCCATTGCGAGCGCCGCCATCGCCGTCATCAACGATGTCGGCCTCGAGGGAGCTCGGCTCCGTGACGTCGCGAAGGCGGCCAACGTCACCACCGGCGCCGTCATGCACTACTTCGACGGCAAGGATGCCGTCCTGGAAGCCGCCCTCGAAGAAGCCGTCCGGCGGATCCTCGCGAAGCAGGACCGCGCACGGACCACGTCCGGAGCGATCGACGTCCGGACGTTCATCCGGGGTGCGTGCACCTACCTCCCGATCGACGCCGAGAGCCGCCTGGAATGGCGCGTCTGGCTGGCCTTCTGGGGACGGGCGATCGCCGACGACCGCCTTCGCGCCTTGCATCGCGAGTACTACGCCGAGATCGTCACGCGCCTGGTCGCGCTCTTACCCTCCCTACGCCAGGCCGCCGGGCCGACACCATCCCCCGAAGCGCGACAACGCTGCGCAGACGCCGTGATCGCGGCGATCGACGGCATCGGGACCCGCGCGACTCTCGAACCCGAGCTTTGGCCGCCGGAGCGCCAGCGCGAGACGCTTTCACACATGCTCCAGCCGCTCCTCACGGAGTTCGCCACCCGCCAATCCAGCGATTGATCAGCGGGGACCCGCCGCCTCATCGGAAGCGACGAGGAAATGACGCCCCCCAAACCAAGAATAGGAGGCCGGCCCATGACCCAGCGCGACCTGACCCAGGACGATCCACTCGAGGATTTCGCGATTCACGCGATCACCCTCAACGACGTCACCAAGAGGGTGTACGTCGCCGGCTCCGGCCCCGCGGTCATTGTCATGACCGAGATGCCGGGCATCAGCCCGCACGTCGCCCGCTTCAGCCGCTGGGTTCGCGACGCCGGCTTCACGGTCTATATGCCGTCGCTCTTCGGCCGAGACGGCGTGGTGGCCAGCGCCGAAGAGGGCGCCGAGGTCTTCAAGCGGGCATGCGTCAGCGCGGAGTTCCGGGCCCTCACCAGCAACGCGTCCAGCCCCGTGACCCTTTGGCTGCGAGCACTCGCACGGCTGGCCCATGACGAGAGCGGCGGCCCCGGGGTCGGCGCCATCGGCATGTGCTTCACCGGAAACTTCGCCCTCACGATGATGCTCGAGCCCTCCATGCTCGCGCCCGTCCTCTCCCAGCCGTCGCTGCCCCTCAACGATCCCGCCGGCCTGGAGATCGCCCCCGACGAGTTGAAAGCCGTCCGCGAACGCCTGGATCGCGAAGACCTGACCGTCCTGGCCTACCGCTTCGAGGGCGATCGCTTCTGCATGGCGCAGCGGTTCGCCGCCTACTCCGAGGCACTGGGCGATCGCTTTTTGGGACGCGTCCTGCCAGACAGCGCCGCCAACCCGGAAACGGCCCCCTTCTTCGCCCGCCACGTGACCTTCCCGCATAGCGTCGTGACCGCTCACCTGATCGATGAAGCCGGCCAACCGACCCTCGCGGCCCGCGACGAGATCCTCGCGTTCTTCGCCCAGCGCCTCAGGCCATCCTCCTGATCGCCCGCGCGTCTTCAAACTCCGTCGCCCGTCGCGCGACTCTCGACGCTGCACGCAACGTTTGAAGCATTTCTGTCGATGGTATTCTTGTTCTCCGCACTCCGTAGATTGTCGAGGCATGGCCCGGAAGGGGTCCATTCCGTCCCAGTTTCCGGGGAGTCCATCCGCTCCATGCCATGTCCCAATCGAACAGGAGTCCCATGAACCCCATCGAATCCCCCTCCAGCCCACCGACCATCGGGGCCGCGCCCGATGCCGCGACGGCCTCGCGCAACCGGCTGGTCATCGCCCTCCTGCTCGTCTCGAGCTTCGTGGTCATCCTCAACGAGACCATCATGGGCGTCGCGATCCCCCACCTCATGCATGACCTCGGGATCACCGCTGGCACCGCGCAATGGCTCACCACGGCCTTCATGCTGACCATGGCGGTCGTCATCCCGATCACGGGCTTCCTGCTGCAGCGGCTCAATACGCGGCCCGTCTTCATCCTGGCCATGACCACCTTCAGTGTCGGCACCCTCGTATCGGCCCTGGCACCCGGGCTTCCCGTCTTGATCATCGGTCGCATCATCCAGGCGGTCGGCACCGCGATCATGATGCCGCTGCTCATGACGACCATCATGACCCTGGTCCCTCCGGAGTCTCGCGGCAAGACCATGGGCAATATCTCGATCGTCATCTCGGTGGCCCCGGCCCTCGGCCCCACTCTCTCGGGCATCATCCTGAACCACCTGACCTGGCGCTGGATGTTCTGGCTCGTGCTGCCCATCGCCCTCGCCTCCTTGATCCTGGGCGCCATGCGCATCTCAAACGTCACAACGACCAAGGATGCCCCGATCGATATCCCCTCGGTCATCCTCTCGGTCCTGGGCTTCGGAGGATTCGTCTACGGCCTCAACCAGCTGGGAGACGTTGCGGCCGACTCCGGTCCCTTCCCGGCCTGGCTGCCGCTCGTCGTCGGCGTGGCCGCACTCGTCGTCTTCGTCCTTCGGCAGCTCTCGCTGCAACGTCACGAGCGGGCCCTTCTCGACTTGCGGACCTTGAAGGCGAAGAACTTCACCATCTCCGTGATCGCGCTCGCCATCTGCATGACGTCGCTCTTCGGATCCTTCCTACTGCTGCCCATCTTCATGCAGAACGTCATGGGCCTGGATCCGCTGAAAACCGGGTTGCTCCTGCTCCCGGGCGGGCTCGTCATGGGCCTGATGGCGCCTTCGGTCGGACGCATCTACGATCGCCACGGCCCGACCCTTCTTAGCGTGATCGGCACGGTCTTGGTCTCGGGAGTGCTCTGGTTCCTGACGACCATGACCGAGGCGACCCCGGTTCCCGCCCTGCTGACGGCGCATGTCGTGCTCAGCATCGGCCTGGCCCTGACCTTCACGCCCATCTTCACGGCTGGCCTCGGCTCGCTTCCCGCCACGCTTTACGCCCATGGCAGCGCCCTCGTCGGAACGATCCAGCAGCTGGCGGGCGCTGCCGGAGCCGCCCTCCTCATCGCGCTGATGTCCTTGAAATCCGCCGAGCTCCTGACCCAGGGAATCTCCCCGGTCATGGCGACTGCCGGCGGAATCCGGACGGCCTTCGTCTGGGGAGCCGTGATCTCGATGTTCGCCATCGTGGCGACGTTCTTCCTGAAGAAGCCGCCCAGCGGAGAGGGATCCGCCGAGTAACGCCTCCCAGGACGGAAGCAGTTCCGAATCCTCAAATCCACAACGAAAGGGACGTTCAATGGCCATGGAAGCGTATCTGGTCACGATCAAGGAAAAGACCGGCAAGACGATGGATGATATCCGCGCGCTGGCCGCCGGCAAGGACTTCGCCAAGCACTCGGAGGCCCGGGACTGGATCATGGCGGAGCTCGGCCTCGGCCATGGGCATGCGAGCATGGTCGCCAAGCTGCTGCTCGAGCCCGAGTCCTTCGAGCGGCCGGATTCCGTGCGCATCGACGGCCAGTACAGCGGCAAGAAGGCCCACTGGCGCTCGCTATACGAGCGGCTCTTGGCGGAGGTTCAGAAGCTGGGTCCCGATGTCGGCACCGATGCGTCGGATGCCTACGTCAGCTTCGTGCGCAACGGCAAGAAGTTCGCGATCGCCCAACCGTCGACCGCCGACCGGTTCGATATCGGGATCAAGCTCAAGGGGGAACCCGTCACCGAGCGGTTCGAGGCCTCGGGCAAGTGGAACGCGATGGTGAGCCACCGCGTGAGAATCACGGATCCGGCCCAGGTGGACGACGAGGTCATGGCGTGGATCGCCAAGGCCTACGCCGCCGTGAAAGTCTAGCCTTATCCATTTCCCAATCGTCCCGCCCCACTACAGGAGAGCACTTCATGAAATCGGCCCTCAACGCGTACCTCAGCTTCAAGGACAATGCTCGCGACGCCATGCAGTTCTACCAGAGCGTCTTCGGCGGCAAGCTCGAGATGAACACCTTCAAAGAGTTTCATGCCACCGAGAACCCGGCCGAAGAGAACCTGATCATGCATGCCAGGCTCGAGGCCGACAACGGCATCACCTTCATGGGCTCCGATACGCCTAGCTACATGCCCTACGAGTCCGGCGCCCGCATCAGCCTGGCGCTCAACGGCGACAACGCCGAGCAGCTCAAGGGCTACTTCGAGAAGCTCTCAGAGGGCGGCACGGTGACCATGCCGCTTGGCAAGGCCCCTTGGGGAGCCTATTACGGCGCGCTTACCGACAAGTTCGGCATCAACTGGATGGTGAACATCGCCGAGCAGGCCTAGGCGATCGCCCGAGCCCTCTTGCCGCCACCCGGGTTTCAGCCTGGGTGGCGGCTCCGTTTTTCGGTATGATGCAAGAGACACGTCCAGCGACAGGGGGAAGCAATGGCAAAAGGCTACAACACCCACAAAGAGCGCCAAGAGGCGATCGCCGGCTTCGGCAAGGTCCTCGCCAAGCGCGCGGGTTTCAAGTGCGAGTTCTGCGAAGGAGATCAGGACCTGAGGCCCACCGACCTCGACCCCGCTGCCGAGCCCTCGGAGGCCACCTTGGCCTTGCTCTGCGAGGAGTGCCGCGCCCTGCGTACCGCCAAGAAGATCGATACCACCCGCCTCCGAGCGCTGAGTGGCGCCATCTGGCATAGCGAGCCGCTCGTCGCCCTGGAAGCCGCCCGGATCTTGGCGGCGTCCGGCGAGGACTGGGCCCGCCAGCTCGTCGAGGACAGCCTGCTCGACGATGAGACGAAGGCCGCGCTGCTCAAGGGCTGAGTCGAACGACACGCATACGATTACAAGGAGAGGGCCGCATGGTCGGACAGGAACGCCAGAACATCCAGGTCGGTCTCGAGGTGGGCATCGTCCTCAAGGCCGATCAGCGCAGCAACCGCATCACGCGCGGCATCGTCGCGGATATCCTCACCAAGTCCGCCTTTCATCCGCATGGCATCAAGGTCCGCCTGACGGACGGCCAGGTGGGACGGGTCAAGGAAATCTACTAAAGCTTGACCTTGCTCACGATCATGGCATGGTCGGAGATCTTCTTGGCCACGGATTCCGCCACCCGCTTGAAGTTCGTGAAGGTCACGTCCTGGGTGCCGAAGATCCAGTCGATGCCCAGCCGCTTGGGAAGCTGGCCATTCGGTAGCTCGTTGGCGGCGTTCATGTCGGCTTCCTTGGACATCCGCCGGAAGTAGTTTTCCTTCTCGTTCATGTCCCCGGTCAGCACGACCGGGATTCCCGAGCGCTTCAACCGGTTCAAGAGGTCGACCTGCAAGTCGGTCGCCTTGTCCCGCCAGTTCTGCTGGGCTCCTCCCTTGTGGAAGCCCGGGGCGTTGTGGACGTTGACGATGTAGACCTCCTCGCCGGTCTGCTTGTCACGCAGCCGCATCACGGGGGTCTGACGGATCATGCCTTTATGTGAGGGCATCGGGACGGTGTAGGCCTCGACGACCTTGAACTTGTCCTTGCGCCAGGCGATGGAATTCTGCGAGCCTCGTGCTCCCAGGGAGTTGCCCGGATACAAGCCGAACGTGTCACCGACGGCCTGCTTGAGTTCCTTGACCTGGTCGTTCTGCAGTTCCTGGAAGCCCACGACGTCGACCTTTCGCGCCTCGATGAGCTTGGCCGCCTCGCGGATGCGCTCGGTTCCCGAGGCATACCCCTTCGTGCCGCCGCCTGGCGCGGTGTGCTGGCTGCCGAGGATGTTGAACGAACTGACCACGAAGGTGGTGGGCTTCTGAGGCTTGGGCCCCGGGGACGGCTTATCCTGGGGGGACTCGGTTGGAGTCGGCGCGGGACTGGGCGTCTCGGCCGGCTGGCCGATGAGCGAGCCCAGGTGGCTGCCGAGAGAGCTCAGGAGGTTGCGGAGCGCGTCGAGCATGGAGGGAATCGATGCCGTGGTCGGCACGGGGGGCGAGATGACGACGGGGGGCAAGGGAGTCGCTTGCGGATAGGCCGTGACGTAGGTGTCCGTCACCGGTACGGCGACCGGATACGCCGGATAGGCCAGATAGGCGGGATGGGGCGCGACCGCGTGAGCGAGCGGCATCGGCGTCACCGGTCCCAGAGGGACCACGGTCACGGGCGGGACACCGTAGGGCGCCGGCGGCTGATAAGGGCTCACGGGAATCGTCGACATCGCATGCCTCCTCCGTCGTTTATCGCGCGATCGGGTCGCCATACTTCTTATGTTTCCCCTATCGTCGCGTTAAGCTTTAATCGGGACGCGCGTTGACACCTTCCGCCGGGTTCGGGATACTAGTAAGAGCCACCCAACGTGCCGATGGCGGCGTGACGCTCGTCGCGACCGTAGGGCGTCCTCGGGGGGTGTCTCGATTCGCACCGCCCGACAGCAGTCTCCCTTAAAGACGCAGGAGGGCCAAAATGGCGAACGCCGATCTTCCCATTCTCGATTTCGTTCTGAGCAACTACAAGAACTTCAACGCGCGCTCGACGCGCGATTCGCTCCTGGCTTACTGGGACCATATCCAGGCTGGCGGCAAGATGTTCTGGGCCGTGGCCGGCGCCATGTCGTCCGCCCAGCTCGGCATCACGCTCGCGCCCGCCATCCGTGCGGGCCTGATCCACGGCCTCTCGGTGACTGGTGCCAACCTCGAGGAATCCCTCTTCCGCCTCGTCGCGCACGACCACTACAAGGACTTCCCCGAGTACCGCTACCTCTCCAAGCAGGACGACACCAAGATCCTCAACGATCGCATGCGCCGCGTGACCGACACGAGCATCCCCGAGGACGAGGCGTTCCGCGCCGTCGAGCAGATCATCGTTCCCATGTGGAAGAAGGCGTCGGAAACCGGCGAGCGCCGCTTCTGGCACCAGTACTTCTACGAGGTCATCCAGGCCGTCGAACCCAAGGACTACCAGGGTAACCCCGACGAGTGCTGGCTCTTGGCCGCCGCCAAGGCCAACCTGCCCATCGTCGTCCCCGGTTACGAGGACTCGACCTTCGGCAACATCATCACCTCCTACGTCAAGACGGGCGAGGTGAAGGCCTCGATCGCCAAGTCGGGCATCGAGTACATGGCCGACTTCTACGATCGCTACGAGGAGCTCTCGGAGGGTCCCGCGGGCGTCGGCTTCTTCCAGATCGGCGGCGGCATCGCGGGCGACTTCCCCATCTGCGTCGTCCCCTCGATCAAGTACGACCTCGAAAAGCCCGTGAAGATGTGGGCCTACTTCTGCCAGATCAGCGATTCGACCACGTCGTACGGCTCGTACTCGGGCGCGACCCCCAACGAGAAGATCACCTGGGACAAGCTGACCGAGGACACCCCGATGTTCGTCATCGAGTCCGACGCCACCGTCGTCGCCCCGCTGATCCTGCGCGCCCTTCTCGAGTGCAAGCAGAACCCCGAGGCCGCCAATGCCCTCATCGCCCGCCACATGGGCGAGAAGCAGAGCGTCCACGCCTAGGCGTTCCGTCTCATCATCGACAAAGCGGTCCTGGGGCTTTTCCCGGGACCGCTTTCATTTGAGCAAGCTCGGCGTGAGCGCGACGCTCCGCGGACGGCTAGTTCACCTCGAAAAGCCGAGGGACCTTCCGGCTCCATTCCAACTCGGAGCTGGTGCGCGATTGATACGCATGGTAGATGCGGAGGTGGATGGCCGCGTTCGAGACGTCAAACGCGTGCTCCCCGTCCAGGGTGTAGCTGAGCGGAAGCCCGACGACCAGTCCGTTCGACTGGTAGGTGCCCACCCGGTACCAGAGCTCGGTATTGGTCGGCCCCGACGAGATGTAGATCCCGCCGTCCTTGCCCAGGAAAAGGCGGCTGCCGCTGCCGGAACCTCGCCACCGGCGAGTCTCCTTGTCCATGAAGGTATAGAAGGTATAGTCCTGGGCGGTGTTCTTGAGCAAGGGACGCTTCGCTTCGAGAGACATGGTCAGGACCGTCTGGCCGGCCAGGGTGGATTTCGCCACCGTGCCGACGATGCGCGTGGCCGACTGCGCCTGCACCGACGCCGTGTCGTCGAGGGAGCCGGGAATTACCGCGGGGGCACCGCAACCCGCCAAGACCATCGCCGCGAAGGGCGCCAAGAAGATGCGATTCACTCGAGACTCCTTTATTAACACTTAATTAAAAGACAAGCTATCTTTAACCTATATCCCGGGATGCCCCCTGGCCTCTTTCTTAAGGGATGCCTATCCTTCGGTTAAGCTTTAGCGACGACAAGGACATCGCGGCGTCGGTTACGGGGTAGCGCGACGCGTCGCTGAGGCGAGGCCGCGACAGGGCATGGCAAGGTCGGCGGGTCGCCAAACGATGACGACCCTGCTATTGTCAACTCAAGACCCGTTGCCCTTCACAGGAGAACGACATGCAAGCGACCACCACCATCCAAGGCCTCGACTTCCTCATGATCCCCACCCAGGATCTCAACCGCGCCGTCAGCTTCTACCGCGACACGCTGGGCCTCGAGCTCGACAGCATGTGGGGCGAGATGGGCGCCGAGTTCAGGCTCGGGAACGACCTCACCCTGGCCGTCATGGATCCGAGCGCCACGGGGCGGCCCTTCGCTCCGCATGCGACCGGGGCGATCGCCCTCAGCGTCCCCGACGTCGACGCCGCCGTCGCCGCACTGAGCGCAAAAGGCATCACGTTCCACGGCGAACGCATCGACAGCGGCGTCTGCAAGATGGCGTTCTTCAGCGATCCCGACGGCAACAGCCTCATGCTTCACAACCGTTACGCCCCCTAGACGCCCCGAAACCGCCCCACGGCTTGCCTCAAACCCGGAGATTCGATGATGCAGCAAACCTTGATCGACTACGCGCTCAGCAAGCCGGGGGCCGTCCCCACCCAGCCCTTCGGGCCGGATATCCTGGTCATCAAGGTCATGGACAAGATGTTCGCGTTGACCCGCCGCGACGGGGCCTCCTTCAACCTGAAATGCGACCCCGAACGGGCGATCGCCCTCAGACAAGCCCATCCGGCCATCACGCCCGGCTGGCACATGAACAAGCGCCACTGGAACACCGTGGCACTCGACGGCTCGCTCACGCGCGACGCGCTCCAGCAATTGATCGATCACTCGTACGACCTGGTCGTCCGCTCCCTCACGAAAGCGGAGCGCGAGCGCCTGGCCACCCTCGCCGCCGCGCCGGAAGGCCGCTGAGAGCCGTCGAGAAAGCCTTGCCGGAACCGGGGAAGCCTGGAAGCATGAAGAAACCATGACCCACGCCAGCCTATCCCTTCCCGAAACCTCCTTCGCGACCGACTCGAACGCGGCATTGCCCTCCGCGCTCTACGACCCTCGGCTCGGGCATGACGCGGCGCGCGTGAGCGGCTTTGAAATCGCGCCCGGATCTCGGCCCCTACCTCGAACCAATCAATTCGCACTCTACCTGGTCGAAGCCGGCGCCGGCGTCTGCGCCGTCAACGAGGCCCGTCATCGCTACGAGGCAGGAAACGTGCTCTGCCTCGCGCCGTACCAGCACGTCACGTTCCAGGCGGAGAGCCCCACGCGGGGCCAGGTGCTTCACTTTCACGCGAACTTCGTTTGCCTCGAGATCTTCCACGCCGAGGTCGGCTGCAACAGCAAGCTCTTCGACGATCCCTTCGGCGGAATCTCTGTGCAACCAGCTCCGGAGACCTGGACGGAAATCCACGGCCTCGTGAGCCGCGTGGCCCATGAGCTCCAGGCCCGGGACACGGGCTACCGCGAAGCGGCAATCGCCGCGCTCAAGCTCGTGCTGGTCGGCCTGACCCGCGCGAAGTTCGCCGACCTCTCCGACGATGCCGCCGCGCGAAAGCTCGAGCCCCCGGTCCTTCAGGCCCTGCGCGAGGCCATCGAGGCGAACTACACCCGGCTCCACGCCCCGTCCGACTACGCCGACCTGCTCGGCATCTCGCCGAAGTCGCTGGGGCGCCTGGTGCGCGAGCACCATGGGAAGTCCCTGACCACCCTGATCCGCGATCGCCTCATGACGCATGCCAAGTGGGAGGTCCTTCATACGCTGCGGCCCATCAAGGCGATCGCCCACGAACTCGGCTTCGAGGACGAGTTCTACTTCAGCCGCCTCTTCAAGAAGGCCACGGGCATGTCCCCGACGCTTTTCCGCTCCTTCGAAACCGAAATTCGCTCCGGGAGCAATCTGTCCAGGGTCTAGCGCCTTTTCCCCATGGCCTCCGCCGTGCAGGCCCGGTATCGTCGAGCCATGTCCCGCTGCCCCTCGGCATGCCCCCTGACAGGAGCCGTTCCCATGACCTATCTGACCCGTGCCCTCGAACTCGCCGCCAGCGTCGATCGCTGGGCCGTCCCCGTGCTGCGCCTTGGCCTCATCGTCGTGCTGCTCTGGATCGGCGGCCTCAAAGCCTTTCCGTACGAAGCCGACGGCATCATCCCCTTCGTCGCCAACAGCCCGTTCATGAGCTTCCTGATCGGCTTCCCGGAGCAGTACGCCGCTCACATGAACCCCGAAGGCGTGCTCAACGAGGCCAACCGCGCCTGGCACACGGCGAACGGAACCTACCTCTTCTCGTACGGCCTCGGCCTCGTCATCGTCTCCTTCGGCCTGATGCTCTGCCTCCACCGCTGGAAGCCCGAAATCGCCGCCCTGGGCAGCTTTCTCGTGGTCGGCATGTCGGTGGTGACCCTCTCGTTCCTCGTCACCACCCCGGAAACCTGGGTTCCCGCCCTGGGCGACGCGCATCACGGCTTTCCCTACCTCAGCGGCCGCGGACGGCTCGTCGTGAAGGACGCCATCATGCTGGGAGCCGGCCTCGTCACGCTCGCGGACTCCGCCAAGCTCGCACTCGCTCGCCGACGCGCCTGACCACACGGCTTCCTTGACAAACAAGTCTAACTGGACCGATACTAGGTCCAGTTAGACTTGTTTTGCCTGAGCCCCGTGACCGCCCCCGTCCTCCCGAGAGGTTTCCGCCATGTCCACCGATAGCTTGAAGCGCTCCCGCGTCGCCCTGAAGGTCATTCCCAGCATTCGAGCCCTCGAAGGAGACGGGTTCGAGATCCGCCGCCCCTTCCCGACCAACTGGCTCGACCACGTCGACCCGTTCCTCCTGCTGGACCACATGGGACCGTTCGACCTCGCGCCGGGCCAGGCCAAGGGCGCTTCCGCCCACCCTCACCGAGGCTTCGAGACGGTCACCTACGTCCTCGACGGCGAGATGCAGCACAAGGATTCCGCCGGGAACTCCGGGCGCTTGATCGCAGGTTCGGTCCAGTGGATGACCGCGGGCCGCGGCATCATCCACTCCGAGCTTCCCGGGCCCACGCTCCTCGATCACGGCGGCCGGCTACACGGCTTCCAGATCTGGGTGAACCTCCCCGCCCGCGACAAGATGATGGCCCCGCGCTACCAGGAGCTGCCGCCCGAGCGCATTCCCCAGGCCGAGACCCCCGACGGTTCCGCCAAGGTCGTCGTCATCGCCGGCGAAAGCATGGGCACGCACGCGGTGATTGATACCCGAACCCCGATCATGTTCCTGCACTTCACCTTGCAGCCTGGGGCCTGCCTCTTCCAGGCAGTTCCCGACGAGTACAACGCCCTTGCCTACGTCATCTCGGGCGAGGGGCGCTTCGGCTCCGACGAGCGCCGTGCCTCCGAAGGGCAGGCCGTCATCTTCGGCTCCGGTGACGAGGTGCGGCTCGCGGCTCCCGAAGAGGCCAGCGAACCCGTCAGCTTCCTTTTGCTGGCCGGAGTGCCGCTCAACGAGCCCGTCGCCCGCTACGGCCCCTTCGTGATGAACACGCGGGACGAGTTGGTCCAGGCCGTCGATGACTACAACGCGGGCCGCTTCGCCCCGATCTCGCATTGACGCCGGGCCATGCCTTCCGTCACTCCGGGCTGGACGCCCATCCCTGACGATGTCTCGCTCTTACCGACCATGCGAGCGCTTTTCGCATGCCAGGCCGAAGTCAGCCGGGTCAGCTCCCGTCACCTCGACTCCCTCGGCCTGACCCCGGCCCGCTTCGAAGTGCTCTCCGCACTGGGGGACACCGACGGCATGACCGTGAAGGAACTCGCGGATCGCTCCCTCACCACCAAGGGCAACCTCCTTCACGTCCTGGGACACCTCGAGTCGCAAGGCCTGATCCGGCGAACCAAGTGCAAGCCTGATAACCGCCAAACCCATGTCTCGCTGACCCCCGAGGGGCAGGCACTCTATGAGCGGACCTTCATGGTGCACATCGACGCCATGCGCGCGTACTTCGACCAGCTCGAGCCTGACGAAAGCGAGACGCTCACCGCCTTGCTCGGCAAACTCACGGGCATCTTCGCCAAGGCCAGCCCCTAGAGCCCGCAACGCGGCAAGAGGCACGGGCATATCCCTCGCTTGCACGTGGTACAAGAAGGTGGAAACTCCTCTCACGGCTCGGAGCCCCCATGCGCTACACCTTCGTCCACGCCGCCGACCTGCACCTGGACACCCCGTTTCACGGCATCGGCCAGGTCTCGCCCCGCATCGGCGACGCCCTCCGGGACGCCTCCCTCGACGCGTTCGACGCCCTGATCGCCCTCACCATTCGCGTCGAGGCGCGCTTCCTCTTGCTCGCAGGCGACCTCTACGACGGCATCAACCGGGGGATTCGCGCGCAGCATCGCTTCTTGAGAGGACTGGAACGTCTCGGCGCCCGAGGCATCAAGACCTTCATCGTCCACGGCAACCATGACCCTCTCAGCGGCTGGTCGGCCATCAAGCACTGGCCCGAGGGCGTTCATGTCTTCGGAGCGGAAGCGGTCGAAAGCCACCCGCTCCAGCACGACGGCGAAACCTACGCCACGGTCCACGGGATCAGCTACGGGCAAGCGGCCGTGAAGGAAAACCTCAGCCTGCGCTTCCGACGCGGGCCCGAGCCCGGCCTCCAGATCGGCCTCTTGCATGCCAACATCGGGCAAAACGGCGACCACGCCCCTTACAGCCCCGCCAGCCTCGACGACTTGAAGCGAGCCGGCCTGGACTACTGGGCCCTGGGGCATATCCACCGGCGCCAGGTGCTGTCTCGGGCTCCCTGGGTGGTCTACCCGGGAAACCTCCAGGGGCGCAGCCCCAAATCCAGCGAGATGGGGCCAAAGGGAGCCCTGGTCGTGACGGTCGACGGCGGCCGCCTCCAGGAACCCCGCTTCGAGCCGCTGGATCGGATTCGCTTCGTCTCCCTGGAGGTCGACCTCTCGACGCTCGTCGACGTCTCCAGCTTGCAGCGCACGCTCATGGAAGCCGCCGAGAAGCAGCAAGCGGAAGACGGCGGCCGCCACCTGATCATTCGAGCCACGCTCAAGGGACGAAGCGCCCTCTACACCGAGCTGCGGCATCCCGGACGGCTCGATGAACTTCTCGACGTTTTGCGCCAGGAGGGCGATCGCCCCGGCACCTTCCTCTGGTGGGAAGACCTTCGCAACGACGCCGCTCCCAACCTCGAACGCGAGAAGCTGCTTTTGCAAGGAAGCTTCACCTCGGAGCTCTTGCGCCTGCAAAACGAGCGCCTTGCCGATCCTGCCTCCGTCGAGCGCTTCGTGGGAAACCGCCTGGAGCAGCTCAGCCGATTCAAGTCCCTCTTGCCCCCGATGAGCGAGATCGAGCACGAAGCGCTGCTGCGAGAAGCCGAGGCCCTCGCGCTCGATTTGCTTGAGAAGGACTGAGCCATGAAGATTCGCGGCTGGCAAATTGACGGCTTCGGCCATTTCCACGATCACCGGGAAACCGACCTCCCCGACGGCATCACCGTCTTCCTGGGGCCGAACGAGGCCGGCAAGAGCACGCTTCTGGCCTTTTTGAGGGGCATGCTCTTCGGCTTCCCCACGGGGCGGCAGAACCGCTACGAGCCCCTCCATACCCGGCACATGGGAGGCAAGCTCTTCCTCGAGGCCCCGCAAGGAGCGTTCATCCTCCAGCGAAACGGCGATCGCAAGGAAGGGCTCAAGCTCTTTCGCCCCGACGACACCCTGGGAAGCGAGGCTGAACTCGCGCAACTGCTAGGCCATGCCGATCAGGGGCTCTTCAAGTCGGTCTTCGCCTTCAGCCTCTCCGAGCTTCAGAACTTCGACGTCCACAAGGAAGCCGGGATCAAGGACCGGATCTTCGCGGGCAGCCTCCAGGGCGGACGGAACACGGCACGAGAAGCCCTGGTCCAGCTGGACAAGGAAAACGCCCCGATCTTCAAGCCTCGGGGCCGCGAGGTCGAGCTCGTCAAGCTCTCCCGCCGGCTCGACGACCTGCAAACCGCCATCCAGGAAGCCCGCAACCGCGCGCTGGACTTCGAGCGCCTGAGCGCTCAGGAAGACGCACTTCGTGAGACGCTCGCGCGCCTTGCCCGGGAACAAGCCGCCCTCCAGCACCATAGCGAGCGCCAGGAGATCCTGCTGCTCGCCTGGCCCAAGTGGCTGGAACGCGCCTCGCTCGCGCAGGAGCTGGAGCGCCTGGAGGTCGTCCCTCACGTCCCCCCGCAGGCCGAGGCGCGGCTCGCCGAATGTCTATCCACCCTCAAGGGCCTCGACGCCTCCCTCTCCGAGCTTCACCTCGAGCACCGCGAGCTATCGCAACACCTCTCGGAACTGAATTCGGATCCGCAGCTAGAGCCGCTGAGCGAGCGTATTTCCAGCCTCGCCGCGGACGCGACGCGCTTCCACGACTGGCTCCAGGCCCTCGCGGAAAACGCGGAGCAGCGCCTCCAGGCTCAAGGCGAGCTGGAGGCCATGCTCGCCACGCTGGGGCCATCTTGGACACGCATCCGGCTGGAGGCCTTCGACGCCTCGATTCCCGCGCTTGACGAGGTCTCTCGCTGGGAGAGCCGCCTCGACGCTGCGGAGGCGGCCTTGGCCGAGGCCTCGCGCGAGGTCAAGGCCGCCAAGCAGCGGCGGGAGATGGCAAGCGCGTCCTTGGAGGCGCAGCACCGTCGCCTCGCGCAACTGGGGGCGGTCGAGCCAAGCGAGCGTGTCGCCGAGCAGGAACAGCGGCTCATGCGGCTTCGCGCGATGACGGCCATGCACCGGGAGGGCGTGAGCGAGCAACGCCAGCTCGACGACAAGATTCGCATGCTCGAGATCGAGCTCACGCGCCTTCCCTCGGGCGAGCCCATTCCGCTGCCTCGGGCGCTTCGCCTGGGACTCTGGGGCATTGCCGCCTTGTTGCTCGCCCTCGGCGTCTGGAAAGGCCTTTCCCAGGATGTCATCACGGCTGTCGGCTTGCTGGCCGTCGCCGTTTTGCTCACGGGCTTGAGCCGCTTCAAGACGAAAAGCTCGGGCAACGAAAAAGCCGCGCGGGCGCTCCTGGCCAATCAGCTCCAAGCGATTCGCGAGCGTCACACCGAGCTGGGGCTTCAGCTCGACTCCACCCTTGCTGCCCTTCGCGAGGACGGGCGCGCCGCCGGTCTGGGTGAAAGCCCCACGCCAGTCGCGTTCGAAGCCTTGGCTCAGGCGATTGAAGCAGCGAAAACACGCCTGCGCCAGCATGAGGAACTCGGTCATGAGCTCGAGCGATTCGTGATGGAGGAACGCGAGCAGGAGGCGGCCGTTGGGCGGGCCCAGGAAGGGTTGAGGGCCGCCGAGGCGGAGCGCGCCCGCGTCATCGAGGCTTGGCAGCGCTGGCGTCAGGAGGCCGGGATCGAGGAGGACCGCACGCCCAAGGCCGTCGCGTTGCTTTTCCAGGCGCTCACCTCTGCCCGGCAATTCCTTGCGACCGTTTCGACCCTGGAAGCCGGCGGCGAAGCACTGTCACAGAAGGCCGACGGATTCAGAACACAGGCCCATCGCTTGCTGACGGATGCCGGGGAAGCGTTGCCCGCGGGCGACATGGCGTTGGTTCAAGCGCTCGCCCGTCTGCAGGAACGCCTGGCTGCCGACCGCCTGGTCCGTGACCAGCGCGACGCGCTGAAGCGTGAGCTGCAGAGCTTGACGCTCAAACTCGAGGCCAAGCGTACGGAACGCGAAAAGGCCGAAGCCGCACTTGCCAAGCTTTTCGCGGAAGCCGGAGCCACGGACGAGGTGAGCTTCCACCAGCGTCTCGCATGGCATGCGCAGCGGCAGAGCCTCTTGCGCGCCATCCAAGATCTCGATCGTCAGCTCGAGGAGCTGCTCGGGCGGGATGCTCAGGCGGAGGCGCTGAGGGAGGCCCTGCATGCGGAGGATGTCGACTCCTGGCGCCAAACCCTGGCCGAGGCTCAGATCGCGCAGCAAGGCCTACTAGCCGAGCGCGACGACGTCAACCAAGACTTGGGGCAGCTCTTGAAAGCCCGCGAGGAGATCGCCCAGGCGTCGGACGTGATCGCCCGCGAACACGCCTACCAGGCGCTCCTCGATGAGTTCCGGCGGCAGACGCGGGCGTGGCTGGTCAGGGCGCTCGCCGAGGACATGATCCAGGAGACCCTCAAGGAGGTCGAGCGCACCCGTCAGCCGGCCGTCCTCTCGCATGCCTCCCGGTGGTTCGGCGAGGTCACCGAGGGGCGATACCAGCGTCTCGTCCAGCATGCGGGTGACTTCCAGGTGATCGATTCGCAGGAGAACCGCCTGGAGGTCGAGAAGCTCAGCCAAGGCACGGCCGAGCAACTCTATCTCTGTCTTCGCCTCGGCTTGATTCAGGAGTTCGCCCGACAGTCCGCCAACCTGCCGCTCATCATGGACGACGTCTTCGTGAACTTCGACCCCGAACGGGCGCGCCGTGTGGCCGAGTTGCTCGTCGCCTTCTCTTCGGAGCATCAAGTCCTGCTCTTCACTTGCCACCCCGAGACGGCCCGCTTGCTTCAGGAGGTGCAGCCGGATGTCCGGCTCGTCACCATGGCGCGCTACGGCGGGCATGGGGCGGAACCGCTCGAACGCCGGGCTGTCGTGAAACAGGGCTGACGCCCAACGCTTGGCGAATGCGCTGAGCGCGAGCGACGTCTCCCAGCGAGTAGGACGAAGCGGAATGCGCGGAAGCGTGGCATGCTGACCCCGGTGTAATCCATCGCGGCATGCGGGGGAGGCCAGATGAGGAAGCGTCGACCTCCCGTCTCGTGCGCCGAAGAGACCGAGGCCCTGAGCCCCCCCGAAGCTCCGGCGGCGGAAGGCTGGTTGGGCAGGCTGCTACGGGTGCTCGGTCCAGGGATCGTCACCGGTGCGTCGGATGACGACCCCTCTGGAATCGGAACCTATGCCGTGGCGGGTGCTCGGATGGGGTATTCGCTCCTCTGGGTAGCGCTGCTCACCTTGCCCATGATGGTCGGCGTCCAGTACATGTGCGCCAAGATCAGCATGGTCACCGGCAAGGGGTTGGCCGGCGTACTGCGAGATCACTTTCCCCGCCCGATATTGATTCCAGCGGTTGGCATCCTGCTCGTGACCAACACGCTGAATGCCGGCGCGAACCTCATGGCCATGGGCGAAGTCCTCAGGATGTTCCTTCCCGTTCCCCTGCCGCTCTTGATTGTACCCATCGCAGGTCTCATCCTGGCGGTTCAAATCTTCGGGGCCTACGGGCTCGTCGCTCGCCTTTTCAAGTGGCTGTCCCTCTCCCTTCTGGCTTATCTAGGGGCCGCGATCCTGGCGAAGCCCGATTGGGCGGACGTGCTGAGAGGAACTTTTCTACCGAGCCTGAAACTAGACCACGACTCGCTCTTCATCCTCATGGGCATCCTGGGCACGACCATTTCCCCGTATATGTTCTTCTGGCAGGGGGACATGGAAGTCGAGGAAGAGATCCGGCGCGGGCGCATGACGCTCAAAGCCCGCGGGGGAGTGACGGATGCCGAGTTGCGGGACGCGCGGACGGACGTCAGTCTCGGGATGCTCTTCTCGAACGTCGGGATGTACGTGATCATCTTGGCCACGGGCGCGACGCTCTTCCAGAGCGGCATCACGACCATCACATCGGCGAGCGATGCAGCGATGGCCCTGCGGCCATTGGCCGGAGACGCCGCCGGAACGCTTTTCGCGTTGGGAATCCTCGGCACGGGTTTCCTCTCGGTTCCCGTGCTGACCTGCTCAGCCTCGTATGCGCTCTCCGAGGCCCTGGGATGGCGCTACGGGCTGAATGAGCGCCCAGGGTCCGCCAAGCGGTTCTACGGCATCATCATCGTCTCGACCCTCGTGGCGACCTTGGTGGGGTTCATCGGGATCAATCCCATCGAGGCGTTGGTCTGGACGGCGGTATTGAACGGGCTGATTGCACCGCCCTTGCTGCTCATCATCTTGCGGATCGCCAACGACCGGCAATTGATGGGCACGCGCGTGAACGGGTGGCTGCTAAACTGGGTGGGATGGGCGACGACCCTGGCGATGAGCGGTGCGGCCTTGGCCTTGACGCTGAGTTGGCTGGGGGCGTGAACGGCAAAAAAACAACCCCGCGAGCCGAAGCTTGCGGGGTTGAAATTCAGGAACCCTGACGACTGGATAGCGAGGCCGGTACCGCGTTAGGTACCTTGCAAGAGTGAGTGGGATTGCTCGACCTGGGATGCGGTTGAACGACAACGACTTACGGCGACTTGCGTCGCGGCGCTG